>Ga0170475_100632814_pt1 | contig 11004 bp, 8 predicted proteins | sample Soicark_Litter_5_FD_111474 | JGI IMG/M metagenome (GOLD analysis project Ga0170475, IMG submission 111474) | Avena fatua rhizosphere microbial communities from Hopland, California, USA. Combined Assembly of 48 SPs | reverse complement strand
CATTCGGCGTCGCGACCACGATTCGCCATTTCGCGGGCCACGTCCATCGGGTGACGGCAACGGAACCGTTCTCCCGAACGCAGCAACTCGTCAGGCCACCGAGGAGCGCTGGCGCCGCGTTGTCGGGGTGCCCCTCAATCTCTGTTACTCGGCGCAGCAGGTCATCGGCCGGACGTGGTCCGTTGACAAGCTCGCCAAGCCGCAGGCCGGCAATGGTTGCGGCGGCGCTGCTGCCGAGTCCGCTTCGAAGCGGGATCTGGCTGCGCACATCAACGACCAGCGAGGGACGTCGGCGCCGCACTGGCGGAAATTCGAGGAATGCCTCTTCGATTCGATTCGGTCCCCCAAGCGGCCCGTCGACAAAACGGCACTCCAGCCGGCCGCGCCGATCGTCGACAATACCGGCAATGCGCACACGCAGATACAAACTGACGGCAACGCCAAGCGTATCGAACCCCGGGCCGAGATTCGAAATAGAGCCGGGGACCACAATCTCCTGACCACGACGGAGGCGCGCTCCTAGACGCTGCATTCCCCGTCCATGACCTCCGGGTTGAACGCGTGATCCTCGCCGGGATCGATGAAGTCGGCGGGCACGGCATCCTCGGCCGTCATCTGCTCGAGATCGGCGAGCGCGGCACGGGCGCGCGCGGTGTCGATCCGCTGGAAGAACGCGGGCGCCGTCTCACCAGTGTTGCGTTGGTCGTGATACAGCCGCAGCAATCGATCGACGGCTTCAGGGACACGCCGTGCGGGGATCTTCGCGGTCAGCCGTCCAAAGCTCGCGGCGTTCTGACCAGCGCCGCCACCGAGCATGACAAAGTACTGAGGCACCACGCGGTCGCCAAGCTTACGGATGCTGCCCTGGAACCCGATGGTCGCAATGTGATGCTGTCCGCACCCGTTCGGGCAGCCGCTGATTTTGATCGTTGCGTCCGATGCTTCGCGCAGCAACTTCGCCGGCTGCTTCTCGAGGTTATCGCCAATCAAGCGGGCAAGACCGCGCGACTGCGTCACGGCGAGGCGGCACGATTCGGCCCCAGGACAACTGGTCACATCGGTGATCGTGCTTGCGCCGGGGAGCCCGAGACCCGCTGCCGCCAGACGTCGATACAGGCCAGGAACCTGTCCGCTCCGCACCCAGCGCATCACCACATTCTGGTCCACCGTCACGCGCACCATGCCATCGCTATATGCTCTCGAGAGCAACGCCAGCGCGCGCATTTGTCCAGACGTGATGTCGCCAAGAACGAGCGACACGATCACCTCGCAGTACTCTCCCTGTTTCTGCGGCCTCAGATTGGTCTGCAGCCACTCGGTGCGCTCGCGTCCCGGACTGCCATCGGTCGGGTGAAATTCTGGAACGATGCCTGGACCCTTGACGGCGCCGGCGGTCACCAGCGCCGTGATGTCGGCGATCGCAGGCTGCGGCAGCCGTTCACCCTGCGGCGCCTCTTCGACCGGTGGGTTCTCAGGGTCGAACGGCAGGCGCGCGCCGCCATTGAGGCGCAGATCCTCGAGCTCGTGATGAAACGCCGCCTGCCATGCGTCCCAGCCCATCGTCTTCACGAGGAACTTCAACCGGTTGCGCTGCTTGTGCTCGTAGTCGCCATGCTTCTTGAAGACGCGCAGCACGGCTTCGGCAACCATCAGGATCTCGGATGCGGGCAGGAACTCGTACAGCGACGCTCCCGACCGGCACATGATCGCGGTGCCTCCCGCGACCTGCACGCGGAACCCGCGGCGCCCCGATCCATCAGGCGCCATCATCGCGCGCCATCCAAGATCGTTGATCGACGTGACCGCGTGATCCTCCGATGTGCACCCTTCGAAGCCGATCTTGAATTTCCGTGGCAGCACCGAGCTGAGTGGATGACGCAGCAGATAGCGTGTCATCGCCTCGGCGTACGGCGTGACGTCGAACACTTCGTCGCGCGCCACACCGGCATGCGGACACGCGGTGATGTTTCGCACCGAATTGCCGCACGCTTCGCGCGTCGTCAGACCGGCGTCGGCGAGATGCCGCATCGCCGGTTCGACATCATGCAGCGGCACGAAGTGCAGCTGCATGTTCTGTCGGGTCGAGATGTGACCGAAGCCGCGCGAATGGCGTTCGGCGACGTCGGCCAGCGCTTCGAGCTGCGCCGCGTCGAGGACGCCTTCCGGGATCTTGACCCGCAGCATCTGCGCGTCGAAATCCTGCCGCTGCCCGTATGTGCCGCGAAGCAGCCGGAACTTCCGCCACTCCTCGGGAGAGATGTCGCCGCGCTCGAACTTGTCGAGCATCTGGACGAACGAATCGATGTCGTTCGCGTCGGCGAACGACAGCCGAGTGCGCCCGTGGGTTCGGGGGTCGTCTAAAACAGCCATGCTCTTACCCCAGCGATGCAGACGCGGCGGAGTCCCGCTCGCGTTCCTGCGCCGCGATGATTGCGGCAAGCGCCGTGACAGCGCCCACCACGATGATGCCCGGCAGATTTTCCTGATCGTCGATCACGACCGAGTCGAGTGCACCGAGTGTGCCGTGCCATGTTTGTTCCCCCGCGTGGGAGATCCCGATCAACACGGCTGCCGGCGTCTGGGCGGTCCATCCGGCGGCAAGCAGCCGTTCTGCGATGGCTGTCCGGTTGGCGAGTCCCATCAGTACGACGATCGTTGCGCTGCCTGGCGCCAGCGATTGCAGGACCGGTGCATACGCCGACTCTGCATGTCCCGAAACGACCACGAATGCCGACGCCAGGCCACGATGTGTGACCGGGATCCCCGCCAGCAGCGGCGCCGCGATGGCACTGGAGATTCCGGGAACGATCTCGCACTCGATGCCGGCGGCAGCCAGCGCGAGCGCTTCCTCTCCACCGCGCCCGAACACGAAGGGATCGCCGCATTTCAACCGGACGACCTGATGACCACGACGCGCCTCGCGAATCATCAGCCGATTGATCGCGTCCTGGGTAATCGCAGGCCGCCCGGCTCGCTTTCCAACGAAGAATCGCCGCGCGCGTGGCGCAAACCGCAGGGTCTCGGGATCGATGAGCGCGTCGTACAAGACGAGATCCGCCGCCTCGAGTCGCTTGATCGCCTTGAGTGTCAGAAGCTCGGGATCGCCAGGACCAGAGCCCACGAGTGATACACGTCCGGTCATTTCACCAGCTCCGGATCTCGCGCCATTGTGCCCACGCGATTTCCAGACGCCCCACGCGATTCGTACAACGCATTCAGCGCCTGGAGGAGTTCCGGACGCCGCTCATCCATCGGCACCCCGCGGGCGCGCCACGACTCGCGAATCTCGCGTGCGCGCGCGTTCCACCGATTGAGCGTCAGATCGTCGGGCAGCATATAGTCGAGCGCCTCGCGCAGAAGACCCGCGAGCGCCGGCGCGGCACCGTCAGTAGAAATTGCGACGGTGATGCCCGGCCGCCTGACGACGCCACCGAGATACACACTGGCGTTGGCCGGATCGTCAACCGCGTTCACGAACAGGTGCCGTCGTTCCGCCTCTTGGGAAACGGCCCGGTTGACATCTGGCGGAGCCGCTGCGACGACAAACCACGCGCCGTCGAGATCCGCAGCCAGGTACGGCCGCTCGATGATGTCCACTCCCGCCGATCGAATCGCATCGCACACGTGCGGCGCGACGACCACGACGTGGGCGCCAGCTGATTGCAATGCCGCCAGCTTCGACGCGGCGACCGGCCCGCCGCCGATCACCACGACGCGACGGTGCCGCAACTTCAGGAACGCGGGAAAGAGCGGCCGATTCTCTTCTCTCATCTCTCGGTGTTCATCCGTGTTATTCCGTGGCTCATCCCGTCCGTCTTATTCCGTGGCTCAAAGCAAAAAGCCCGGAAGGCTTTTGGCCTCCCGGGCTTCGGTTATTTCTCGTTGCGCTGGATGCTGTTCAGGACATCAACGCGTGGACCGAAGGCAGGGAAGGCCTACGAGCTGCATACAGCAGCAACAATTACACGCGCAGGTCATCCCGGTGAACATTCAGTCAGTTATAACGTCCAGGCGGCCGTAAAGTCAAGCGCTGGACGCGCATACTGCCCGGCCTCACGCCGGAACGGCCAAGTCGAGGCGCCTACGGATCTCGTCGTAGTCGTTCGGCAGCTCGATCGGGCGATTCGCCTTGGTCGCAACAATGCCCGGCAGTTTTCCCGCGTGGTAGTCGGCCTTGAAATCGGTGAATTTCAGGCCACTCGCCGTGGAAATCACAACCACCCGTTCATCCCGCCGGATTTCTCCCCGGTCAACGAGCTTGATGAGCGCCGCCAGCGCGACACCGGTGTGGGGACAGGCAAACATGCCGGTGCGGTCGGCCCGCGCCACGGCGGCCGCCAGTTCCTGCTCGCTCGCTTGCTCGACCAGTCCATCGCACCGCTGGAGCGCCGCGATGGCTTTCTTAATCGAGACAGGGTTCCCAATCTGAATCGCTGACGCCATGGTCGGCTTGGCGACGACCGGCTCGAATCGCCAGCCATTCCGCGACGCGAGATACAAGGGATTGGCTGCCTCCGCCTGCGCGGCAATCAGGCGTGGCACACGCGCGACAAGGCCGAGGTCGCGCATCATTTCGAATCCGGCGGCGAACGCGCCGATGTTCCCAAGGTTGCCGCTCGGGACGATGACGACGTCGGGCACCTGCCAATCGAACTGCTGGGCGATCTCGATGGACGCCGTCTTCTGTCCTTCGAGGCGGAGGCTGTTCATCGAGTTGGCGAGATAGAGCCCCTCCTCTTCCGCAAGCTTTTGGATGATCGCCATGCAGCCATCAAAGTCGGTGTCGATGGACAGCACGGTTGCGCCGTTGGCGAGCGGCTGAACGAGCTGTGCCACGGTGACTTTCCCGCGAGGAAGAACGACGATGGCGGGAATGCCGGCAGCCGCCGCGTATGCCGCGAGCGATGCGGACGTGTCGCCGGTCGATGCGCAACCGACGGCGCGGATTTGCCGGCCTTTCGCGATCATCTGCCGCACCATCGAGACGAGCACGGTCATCCCGAGGTCCTTGAACGATCCGGTGTGCGAGTTGCCGCACAACTTCACCCAAACCTCGTCAAGGCCGATGCCTCGTCCGAATGCTTCGGCGAGAAACAGGTTCGTGCCGCCTTCGTCCATCGAGACGACGTTGTCGTCTTCAATCTGCGGGCACACCCATTCCTTTTTGCCCCAGACGCTCGATCCATACGGCCAGGTGGTTCGTTTGTAACGCTCATCGAACAACCGCATCCACGCCGCCGCGCTTCGATCGCGGAGGGCGTCGAGATCGTGCGCGACCTCGAGGAGTCCTCCGCAGCTTGGACAGCGATAGATGATGGTGTCGAGGGCGTACGAGCCCGGGCATCCAGCGATGCAGCGAAATGCGGCTCGGTAACTCACGCGGGCACCCCTTTTACTCTCGAATGGCTAACCGAATGCGGGTCGTTCGTGCGCGAGTCTCGAACAATTCAGGCGGCGTTCGCGCATACCGCCGAAATGGGAGAATTCGCGTCATGCGAATTCGCATGCCTGCACATCGAACGCGTGGCGGCGACGGTCGCGAAGATGTGTGTCAAGAGCGAGTATAGGATTCGCGTGTCGGAAGCGTCAAACCACCGTCCTTAGCATTCACTGTCCCGCTGAGACGCACCGACGGTGACGTCGAAGATACGAAGATTCGAAGATTAAAAGGAAGAAACGCCATATTAACCGCGGGTAGGGTTCAGCCGGACGGTAACGCGGCGTCATTAGCTATGTTTATGATGTTCAAAAGATTATAAATTTGACTTCATCCAGACGAACCGTCAGGATAGCCACATGCGCTTTCCCGTACTTGCCGTCGTCGGTGTGGTCGGCCGGATTATCGGCCGGCCGGATACCGATTCCAGCGAGTGAACGGCGCCCACATTTCACACTGAGACAGGAAGCGGGCCGTCACTCGAACCAGAGGCGACGGCCCTTTGTTTTAGACGGGGCCTGGCGGTTTACGAGGAGGAAGAGGCAGCGTGCGAGTCGCGTATCAGGGAGAACCGGGCGCATTCAGTGAAGCGGCCGTGCTGCGGCTGCTGCCTGACGGCGAGCCGCGCCCGTACCCGACGTTCGATGAGGTGTTCGACGCGGTCGCCGACGGGTCGGTCAATCTCGGCGTCGTGCCGATCGAGAACTCCATCGGCGGATCGATTCATCGCAATTATGACCTTCTCGTCCAGCGCGATCTCTCGATCGTCGGCGAAGTGCAGGTGCCGGTGGTTCACAACCTGCTGGCGCTTCCGGGCGTTCGCCTCGAAGACGTCCGCCGGGTGCTCTCGCATCCTCAGGCGCTTGCCCAGTGCGCCGGGTTCCTGCGTGGTCTCGAGCACGTCGAAGCGATCGCGACCTACGACACGGCGGGAAGCGCGAAGATGGTGCGCGACGAACAGCGCCGCGACACCGCGGCGATCGCCTCGGAGCGTGCCGGAACGCTCTTCGGCCTCGAAGCGATTCGCACCGGCATTCAGGACTACGACGACAACATCACGCGCTTTCTTGCGATCTCGCGTCAACGCGTGCCGCTTGGACAGCCCGACAAGACCAGCCTGGTCTTCACATTGAAGAGTGCCCCGGGCGCCTTGTTCAAGGCGTTGAGCGTGTTTGCGTTGCGCGACATCGATCTGTCTAAGCTCGAATCGCGGCCGGTCCCGGGACGTCCGTGGGAATACCTGTTCTATCTCGACGTCGCCGCGGCGCGCGAGGATCTCCAGTGCGCCCGCGCGATGGTGCACCTCGCAGAATTCGCGCCGTCGCTGCGCACGCTGGGATCGTATCCGCGCTGGCGCGAGCCGGAAGGGAACGCCGCAGGCGTTGCGGCACAGGAAGGAGCGGGACGTGGCTGAGGACGGCGTGCGCCCCTTGAAGTGGCAGAGCGGTGCGATTACGGATGGCGCCAGCCGCGCTCCCGCGCGCGCGATGCTGCACGCATCGGGATTCAGTTCGGCAGACCTCAGCCGCCCGTTGATTGGGGTGGCGAACACGTGGATCGAGATCGGTCCGTGCAATTACCACCTCCGCGATCTGGCCGCTTCGCTGAAGGCGGGCATCCGTGCGGCGGGCGGCACGCCGATGGAATTCAATACCGTGTCGATCTCCGACGGGATCACGATGGGATCGGCCGGCATGCGCACCTCGCTGGTGAGCCGGGAAGTGATCGCCGATTCGATCGAACTCGTCGCTCGCGGAAATCTCTTCGACGCGCTGGTCGTCCTCGTCGGCTGCGATAAAACGATTCCCGGTGGAGCGATGGCGCTCGTCCGCCTCGATATCCCGGGCTTGATTCTTTACGGCGGATCGATCGCGCCGGGTCGTTACGCCGGACACGACGTCACCATCCAGGATGTGTTCGAAGCGGTCGGTGCGCATGCCGCCGGGCGCATGACAGACGCCGATCTTCGTGAAATCGAAACGCACGCGTGCCCGGGCGCGGGTGCGTGCGGCGGTCAGTTCACCGCCAACACGATGGCGACCGCGTGTGAATTTCTCGGGCTCGCCCCGATGGGAAGCGGCGATGTGCCGGCCGTCGACGAGGCCAAGAGCTCAGTCGCCGAGCGCGCTGGCGCCCTGGTGATGGACGTGCTCAAACGCGGCATCCGGCCCCGGCAAGTCGTCACGCGCGAATCACTCGAGAATGCCATCGCCGCGGTCGCGGCGACCGGTGGATCCACGAATTCCGTGCTTCACCTGATGGCGATCGCGCGGGAAGCGGGCGTCAAACTCGCGCTCGAGGACTTCGATCGAATCAGCGCGCGCGTGCCGCTGCTTGCCGATCTCAAACCAGGCGGACGGTTCGTCGCCGTCGATCTTCATCGAGCCGGTGGCACACGGCTGGTCGCGCAGCGACTGGAGGCGGCGCGTGCGCTGCACGCCGACGCGCTCACCGTCACCGGCAAGACGATCGGTGAGGAAGCGGCACAGGCGACCGAGACACCCGGACAAGAAGTCGTTCGTCCCCTCTCTTCTCCGCTGAAACCGACAGGTGGTCTTGTGATTCTCCGCGGGAATCTCGCCCCGGAAGGCTGCGTGGTCAAGGTCGCCGGACACGATTTCGGAATTCACCGCGGTCCGGCGCGCGTGTTCGATGGTGAAGAAGCGGCATTCGCTGCCGTTCAGGCGGGTCGCATCAAAGCCGCGGACGTCATCGTGATTCGGCACGAAGGGCCGAAGGGCGGGCCCGGCATGCGCGAAATGCTCGGCGTCACGGCGGCCATCGTGGGCGCCGGTCTCGGCGACTCGGTGGCGCTGGTCACCGATGGACGGTTCTCGGGTGCCACCCACGGGCTGATGGCCGGCCACGTCGCCCCCGAAGCAGCCGCCGGCGGACCGATCGCAGCCGTGCGAGATGGTGATCTCATCACGCTCGATCTGCCCGCCAGGACGATTCACGTCGATATCTCCGATAGCGAGCTGGCGGAACGCCTTCGCCAATATCGGCCGTTGCCGCCGCGCTTTACGACCGGCGTGATGGCGAAATACGCGCGGCTGGTGTCATCAGCGGCGGAGGGCGCCGTCACGAGCGCCTGAAAGACGCGCCCGAGCGAGAGCTCTCAGCCGTCGTCGAGCGCGAATGCGCGAGGCGGCAGCGCTTGGGGGTGGGGGTGGCCCAAGCGGCAGAGATCGAAGTGGGACAGGCGAGCACTGAGTAAACAGACAGAGCATAACGCACACGATGAGAAGCATATGAAGCTGACTGGCGCACAGATCCTCTGGGAATGTCTGGTCCGCGAGGGCGTGACCGATGTGTTCGGATATCCGGGCGGCGCGATTCTGCCAGCCTACGACGCAATGCTGGATTTCCCGATCCGTCACGTGCTGGTGCGCCACGAGCAGGGCGCGACGCACATGGCCGACGGCTACGCGCGCGCCAGTGGCGGAGTCGGTGTCGCCATTGCCACCTCCGGTCCCGGTGCCACCAACATGGTCACCGGCATTGCCACGGCGATGCTGGACTCATCGCCGATCGTCTGCATTACGGGCCAGGTCGGCAGCCGCCTGATCGGCAGTGACGCCTTTCAGGAAATCGACATCACTGGCATCACGCTCCCGGTCACCAAACACAACTACCTCGTCACCCGTGCCGAGGATGTCGCACGTGCGGTGCGCGAAGCATTCGTGATCGCAAAATCCGGCCGGCCCGGCCCGGTCCTCATCGACATCACGAAGGACGCCCAGCAATCGTCCTGTGAATTCGATTGGGACGGCGCGGCGCCGTCCGTTCCGGGCTGGCGGTCCGCCCCCGAAACGCCCGCGGCCGCACTGGCGAACGCGGCCGCGCTCCTGAACGCCGCCGAGCGGCCGGTCATTCTCGCGGGACACGGCGTCATGATCTCCGGTGCGATGGACGAATTGCGGGTGTTCGCGGAGCGAGCCCAAATTCCCGTCGCGATGACCCTCCTCGGGATCGGCGGCCTGCCGGCGTCGCACGCGCTCAACATCGGCATGATGGGCATGCACGGCGAATCGTGGGTGAATCACGCAATTCAGGAAGCGGATCTGCTGATCGCCGCCGGCATGCGCTTCGACGATCGCGTCACCGGCAACCTCAAGACCTACGCGCCGCACGCAAAGAAGATTCACATCGAAATCGATCCCTCCGAGATCAACAAGAACGTCGCGGTGGACGTCGCGCTGATCGGCGATCTTCGGGCGGTTCTGAAGCGGCTGATCCCGTCGATTGCGCAGGGGAATCGTGCGCCCTGGATCGCACATATCGATACGCTCAAGGGGGATTCCGCCGTCCGCGATATTCAAGCGCTCCCCGACGATGGTCATTTATATGCGGCGCACGTGATCAACGATCTCTGGCGCGCGACGCGGAGCACCGAGACGATCGTCGTCACCGACGTGGGTCAGCATCAGATGTGGAGGCTCAGTATTACCACCACGAAGCGCCGCGATCGCTGATCACGTCTGGCGGACTCGGCACGATGGGGTTTGCCGTCCCGGCGGCGATTGGTGCGAAGCGGGCGCGGCCCGACGCCGAGGTCTGGGCGATCGTCGGTGACGGCGGATTCCAAATGACGATGTGCGAGCTTGCCACCGCGGTGCAGGAAGGGATTGCCATCAAAGTCTGCATCATCAACAACGGGTATCTCGGCATGGTGCGGCAGTGGCAGGAGTTCTTCTACGAGCGTCGCTACGCGGCCACGCCGCTCTCCGGTCCTGATTTCGTGAAGCTGGCGGAAGCGTTCGGCATCCGCGGCATCGGCGTCAGCAAAAGGGGCGAAGTGCTTCCCGCGGTCGACGAGGCCCGCAACCACGCCGGACCGGTGGTCGTCGATTTTCGGGTCGAACAGGAAGACACCGTCTATCCGATGGTGCCGGCAGGCGCCGACCTGCACGCGATGATCCGCCGGCCGAACCCGATCGTCGAAACCGGCGCCGACGTGTAACGAGGGCCATATGACGATGCATATTTTCACCATCTACGTGGAAGATCGCCCGGGCGTGCTGAACCGCGTCGCGTCGCTGTTTCGCCGGCGCAACTTCAACATCATTTCGCTCGCCGTCGGGCACAGCGAGACCCCGGGCGTTTCGCGCATGACCATCGTCGTCCAGACCGATGCCGGCGGCGCCGAGCGCATCGCGGCGCACCTCTACAAGTTGATCAACGTGATCCGAGTCGAGGACATCACCGATCGGCCTGCCGTCATTCGCGATCTCGCGTTGATCAAAGTCAGCGCCGATCGTGAACAACGTCCGCCGCTGATGCAGCTCGCGGAGGTCTTCGGCGCGCGAGTCGTCGATGTGGCGCCACAGTCAATCGTGATCGAGATGGCAGGATCGGAGGCCAAGATCGACGGGCTCCTCGAAGTGTTGCGCCCCTATGGCGTGCTGGAAATGGTTCGCACCGGCCGGGTCGCGATGTCGCGCGGCGTCGGCAGCGGATCGCCGGCCGCGGGCCATGGCCCTGGCGCTGCGATTCCCGAAAGCGAGACTGGGGTTTCGTATTCAGTGTAGACCGGCGTTGCTCACGACGATGTTCACTGTCGAACT
>Ga0170475_121628217_pt1 | contig 11005 bp, 1 predicted proteins | sample Soicark_Litter_5_FD_111474 | JGI IMG/M metagenome (GOLD analysis project Ga0170475, IMG submission 111474) | Avena fatua rhizosphere microbial communities from Hopland, California, USA. Combined Assembly of 48 SPs | reverse complement strand
TAACACACTAGTTTATTTTAACAAACTTACTACATTATGAATGAAGCATGTAAACATCATAATGAATAACATATTAATGACACCCACAAAATGTTAATCAACAAATAACAGTGCCGTCAGTATGCTAGTCATTTGAAAAAAGTATGCACACTTTAGTTTAACAACTTGTACGTAACATGTGAGCAACAACTGTTACCAGTCCAACAAGAACAAACATGAAATCGGTAATTAGTAAATAACAATCACCACAGGATAAAAGTTGAAAAAAACAATGGATTTCATACGCTGTGATAAATGAAGTTCCAAGTGAAACTGAAACAGATTTTAAACTCTATATAGAAATTTGACGTTGTATAAATATGCAATAATAAATGTATTACAAAAAAGCTGACAGAAGAGCTATGTAATGACAACATTCTAAATGACATCAACCAATCTAGCACACAACCTAGGCACTAAACTGTACTATTTCACACACAAAACGGCACCGCATTATGTTCAATTCAAGACACTGGTTTAACAGAATATAAATAAAAATATAAAATACTGTTAATCATGTAATAGATCAAATGTGAATTACAGATCAAGCACTCAAAATCGTCATTAAGTCATTTAACGATGCATTTCATTTTGTAATAAAATAACGAACGTTAAACTTTGTGTTACTGTTTGTGCGATTACAAAAAATTATGGAGGACTTTTCGATAAACTAAATTACGACAGCTACCTTTCATTTACATTTCATCCTCAAAAACATTATCGACACTTTGTGTATACTATAGAAGAAAAATTAATTTCTGATATACAATGGCCTGTTCAGTGAAATTCTGTCTCACTATATGCATCAAACACATGCAGACGGATAAAATGATCATAATATAGAGTTAGACATATCTGCATATACACGACCATTTGCAACAGTGGAATGCTTCAAATGTAATTCTATTGATAAACACGAATGAAACAAATACTATAAATTTAATGTCAAGTCTGTTCAATGTAAAGTTGTGGATCTAAACGATCTTTACATTATTGACATTTACTTATTTTCTATTCCATCTTGCATACGATCTATGTCAGGTTTTTAGATGTTAAAACGCACCACCCACAAGTAATTAATCAGAGCCTTTAGAAATGCTAATCCTAGTTACTAAACAGTGCTGTTCCTTTAGTCGTTTTTTATCCAGTTTATTAGGATAACTATCAGTTAGTAAAGCCAGTCTCAATTAAGCCCCTATAAAAGTGAACACTTGTATCATCAAAACAAACAGTCGAACTTTCAACGTTTTCAATAGTGTCATCTCTAACCAAGCCAATGGCCCCCACGTTATGATGGAACGTCGCAGCAGTGCAAACATGTAAATGAAGCAAAACGATAAACACATCATTTAGAATACTAAACACCACTAGTTTACGACATAAAAACAATAGAAACTTACAGATTAGATTAACATGTCATAACATTATGCACCAAGGGTAACAGTAGGAAAGTTTAATATCCATACACTACATTAATTACAAACATATTGTATGTAAACATGTATATATGTATCACTGTATGGTGTTTATACACATTACATACAGTCATAGTGTAACCACGTATAAATACAACTTTCCAATTTGGTCTAAAATAATTTCGGCAGAAAAGTGCAGTTATGCTGCATCCTAATGGACGTTATAATGCATTCTATCATAAACATTGTCATATTTTTACAATTTATTGTTAACGACATATAATTACTTGTGAAAATATGCTAATAATAATTGATTGTCTGACAAGCAAACACATTTCCTCGTTGATGTGTGTCGTTACACATTATAAACAGTCCTTAATATGCCATAACGCTGAGTAGCTTATTCCATTACTTAATACACATTCCTGATCCGTGTAGTGATTCATCTCCAAACAAAGATCAAATGCAATAAGAACTGGTGTATTGACAAATAGGGCCGAGAATAAACAAAGCAAACGGAATTCAAATACTGGAAGCAACTCGTGAAACAATTATGCTGTTGCTAACGGTTCAGAATGAATTGTTAGAACAACTACAGCGCAGAACTGATTACATCTTCTAACGTTTTAGACCGTTGCATTCCCGATCAGAACTCGCAAGTACTCCAGCAACGTGCATTCCAGCAACGTGCAGACCATTGTATAGCAAATCAAAGTCACGGTCGTGGTCACTTTTCAGCTGAAACAGTTTGTCAAACAAAAATCATCATTATCACTATCATCTGCACACATGATATTGTCTAATCTGACATCACAAATGACACTATGTTCATCTCGTGTTACACATGATGCCACACACGCCACACACGATAAACACATGATCACACATGATGTCACATGATCACACACACGATATCACACAACACATGCCACACCTGATCACACATTTTCAGCACATCTTGCATCTTGACATTATTGTTACAACTTTTTAATCAGTTCCACAAATATCTAAAGAAACTAAATAATGTAATCTATTTGCACAAACATCTAGATGTATACTCTCAATACATGCACTACAACACATCTATTTGCGCACTAAATACAAGTCAATACAAGTTAAATACAAGTTTATGAACCAATTATACAATGCTTTTATTAAAACAATTACTAATTAAACAGACTATTAAATAAGACTTCTAAAGAACAGTTACAACACAACATCGAATACTGGCAAAAAACTGGCGAACTGGCAAAAAATCATTATATATATACATATATTTATATATATATATATATAATGATTTTGTAATTTATATTACGTTGTGTGGTGTGAGCATGTGTGTGTGTGTACTGGCACTGGATGTTTACCAATAGTTTCTCCTGTTTGTCTATTTACAAATAAATTCACGACTACTTGATTAATAAGTTACAGCAGACAATGCAAGGAAGAATTATAAAATAAAACGAGTGACAACTACGCATCCGATAGAAGCTATAAAAAGTTAGTGAATAAATCGCAAATAAAAACAGCAATTTTGACTGGACTAGAAAACCTGACCAGTCAAAAATTCGTGTTTTCTACAAAGTTTTTCTACAAAGACTTTTAAACTGTGAGCTATTATTTAGAGAAAACAATAATCAAAACTAGAAAACTGAGAAATTCTATCAACAGATACTCCAATCAAGAAAAAACATACAAATTCTGAAGAGATTACAAAAACATAATTTAATAACATCAGATCATATTATGCTGGTGAGATTGACGCCTTCAATTTTATTCGATGCTGTAGAATTTAAATTTATGACAAGATCATTTACAAAAATCAGTAGTTTAAGTACAAATATCATTAATATCAATGCTTCTCAAGCAGCGGTTTTGTTGATCATTTCATCAACATTCATACACCCGTTTGCAGCCGACTTGTTACCTCAATTTAGGATTTTCACAATAATATTTAGTGCAATTGATTAAATTCCTAAAACAATTGTTGAAATTGATCAATGCGTTTGTGACTCGTTGTTTTGTTAATCATAGCCTTTGTTATACACAGTTCATGTAGTGCAAAGCAATAAGAACTCAACCGTAGTTGCTGATAATTGCTGAAATGTATAATTCACAAATCAACAGCATCTCCAAACAATTACCAATGTGCTACATCAAAACGATTGAGAAGCACATAATCTCTCAGGTCTAAGACATTACAAGGTCGCTTCTATTTAGTACAATTTATTTAAAACACTAAAAAATTGTCGAAATTGATATTTCATTTATTTTATTATTTTATATTGTTCGACTTCCTGACTTTCAGTCAGTCAGACATTTGACTAACTGTTCAAATTACTTTGTCTATACTTGCTCTTCTATACTTGGTCTATTCGTTCAAATACATAGCTGCAATGCTACTTTGTTCGCCTTCCAAACAAAATCATCGACACTCCAAGACGAGACGCAAGATCTTCCTATTTCAGGAAGACTGACACCTGCTCTCGTCTCACCGGCTCTCGTCTCACATGTCGATGATTTCCTGAGTCCCGTCCTCATAGCTCACCGGATGACTCCACGAATGCTCCAGGACCTGTTCAGCTGTCCGCGTGGATGTCACGATCCCTCCGACAGTGGCGAGAGATGTGCGACCCATGAGGTCGATGTCGATCTGTCTGGCCGCCTGGCGACCTTCATTGATGGCATGCACGACCAGGGACTGACCTCGACGACAATCCCCGGCCGCGTACAGTCGTTGTACACTTGTGTTGTATTTGTTGCGTGGAGTCTCAATGTTTGACCTTGCATCGACCTTGACATTCAGCTCCTCTATAATCTGCTTCTCAGGTCCAAGGAAGCCCATGGCCAGTAGAACCATTTCACATTCGTAGATCTTTTCAGAGTCAGGTACATCAGCACAGTTCCAGCGCCCTGTGGCTGGGTCCTTGGTCCACTTGACCAGAATGGTCTTCACTCCACGCACATTACCCTGACCATCGTCAAGGAACTCCAGGCTTTTAATGTTGTAGACTCTTGGATCGTGGCCAAACTTGAGTTGCACTTCAGCATGTCCGTAGTCAACCCTGAAGATTGCAGGCCACGTGGGCCACGGGTTCTCCTTGGCTCTCTCTGCAGGAGGCTTGGGCAGGATCTCAAACGTTGTAATCGACTTGGCACCCTGTCTTATTGCCGTCCCTATACAGTCACAGCCCGTGTCCCCTCCACCAATCACAACGACGTTCTTATCCTTGGCCAGCAGACTCAAAAAGTCGACATTTTTATTTGCTTGCTTCTTCTGCCAAGTCTCAAGGAAACTCACAGCGAAGTGTATGCCATTCAGCTTACGTCCTGGAATAGGAAGGTCACGTGGCCAGGTGGCGCCCAGACACAACACCACGGCATCATTCTCCTCCATCATCTGTCTCACAGTGATGTCTCTCCCAACGTCAACATTTGTACGGAACTCAATCCCTTCAGCGATCATCAGATCAATCCTCCTGCGTATAACATCCTTGCCAAGCTTCATTGATGGAATGCCATAGCGAAGTAGACCTCCCACTTCATCATTCCTCTCATAGACGACCACATGATGTCCAGCCTTATTGAGCTGTGCGGCGGCTGCCAGACCAGCAGGGCCACTGCCGACCACAGCGACAGACATGCCAGTGAACTCAGTGTGGGGCTCAGGGGTCATGTAGCCGTGCTCCCACGCATAGTCTATTATAGCATTCTCAATGTTCTTGATGGTCACTGGGGGAGAGTTAATTCCTAACACACACGCTCCTTCACAGGGGGCCGGACAAACACGTCCAGTGAATTCTGGAAAGTTGTTGGTCTGCAGCAAGGTCACCAGAGCCTCCTTCCAGTTTTTATGGAAGACAAGATCATTCCACTTGGGAATGATGTTTCCAAGAGGACAGCCGTGATCAGACTGACAAAATGGTACACCACAATCCATACATCTTGCAGCCTGGACTTGTATGGTGCTCAAGACGGCCTTGTGATGGTAGATCTCATTCCAGTCATTCAATCTCTTCTCCACATCACGGTACTGGTTCTTAGCTCTCTTGTACTTGACAAAACCTTTCTTTTTGTCCAGGTTAGAGTAGTCTGGAATAATTTCCTCAATGTCATTCGCTGCTCCATTTCCATTCATCACACCATTCACCACTCCATTTTCTTCGCCATTTTCTTCATCATCGCCCCCTAATTTGAAATCTTTCACCTCCACGTTGTCCTGATTGTACTCCAGCAGTCCATCGTCCGTCACGTTCACATCCAAATGTTCCTCTTCCACTTCTTTGGCGCTCTTAAGAACGTCCTCAAGGACAATGTTGTCCGCCACATACTGACTCTCCGACTGACGTCTTCCGTCATTCCTCGTCACTGAGAGTCTGGCAGCTGCTTCCTGCTTCATCTGCTGCTGCTGTTCAGCTGCCAGCTCCTCCAAGGCGCGTCGGTACTCATGGGGGAACACCTTGTAGAAAAGCTTGAGAGAGTTTGTCCAGTCACTGAGAAGCGACTTGGCAATTGTAGACCCAGTTCTTTCCATGAACTCTTCCACTATTCCTTTCAGCCAGCTCTTGTCCTCCTCCTCCACCACGTCCTCCAAGGCAACCATCTCCATGTTGCACCTGGTTTTGAACAACTTCTCCCGGTCCAACACGAAGGCTAAACCTCCAGACATACCCGCGGCAAAGTTACGTCCAGCCAGTCCAAGCACCACGGTTCTACCACCCGTCATGTACTCACAACCATGGTCACCACAACCCTCAACGACTGCAGTCACTCCAGAGTTACGCACACAGAATCTCTCAGCAGCCTGACCTCTGAAGAATGCTTTTCCGGACGTTGCTCCATACAGACAAACATTGCCCACAATGATGTTGTTCTCTGTGAGGAAGCTCTCGGGAAGATTCTTTGGTGGATAGATGACAAGCTCACCTCCACAGAGACCCTTGCCGACATAGTCATTAGCATCTCCTTCCAGCTCCACGGAGACACCACGAGCAAGGAAAGCGCCGAAGCTCTGCCCAGCTGATCCAGTCATCTTGATTATGATGCTGTTGTCTGGCAAGCCATCCTCGGCATACCGCATGGAGATATCGTTGCTAAGTGTTGCTCCAAATGTTCTCTGATCGTTTGTGATCTTCATTTCTAGTCTGATGGATTTCTCCTTTCCTTCCAGCACCGCCTTTGCTTTGTCTATTATTATGTAATCCAATCTGTTCTCCAGCTTGAAGTCCTGTCGTACGCTTCCTCCACGAATGTTCACTCCAGGTCTCATGGTGAGAGCGTTCTTCAGCATAGGCTCCAGGTTGAGCAGCTTGGACTTGGCATTAGACTCTGATGGATTAAATCTCAGCTTGTCCGTTCTTCCAATCATCTCCTGGAAAGTCCTGAAGCCAAGCTTAGCCATGATTTCCCTCACGTCCTCCGCCACGAGGAACATGTAGTTGATGACGTGCTCTGGCTTACCTTCAAACTTTGCTCTTAGCACTGGGTCCTGAGTGGCGATGCCGACAGGACAAGTGTTAAGGTGACACTTTCTCATCATTGTACAACCAAGAACAATCAGTGGAGCTGTACTGAACCCAAACTCATCGGCTCCAAGCAACGCTCCAATAGCAATGTCACGTCCTGTTCTCATTTGTCCATCAGCCTGAAGGACAACCCTTGACCTAAGGTCATTCAGGACAAGAGTCTGGTGGACCTCAGAGATGCCCAGCTCCCAGGGCAGACCGGCATGCTTGATGCCCGTCCAACTGCTTGCTCCTGTGCCTCCGTCGTGCCCAGATATTGTTATGTGCTCTGCCTTGGCCTTAGCAACCCCTGCTGCTACGACACCCACTCCGACCTCCGACACTAACTTGACACTGATGCGTGCTTTAGGACTGGCCGACTTCAGATCATAGATTAACTCGGCAAGATCTTCAATGGAGTAGATATCATGATGGGGAGGGGGACTAATCAGTCCCACCCCAGGGATTGAATACCTCGTCTTGGCTATTTCCTTGGTCACCTTGTATCCAGGCAACTCTCCTCCCTCCCCTGGTTTGGCCCCTTGCGCCATCTTGATCTGGAGCTCATCGGCATGAGAGAGGTAAGAACTGGTCACACCAAACCTTCCTGATGCAACCTGCTTGATGGCAGATCTCACACTGTTGCGAGAGTCCTGCACAAGGTACCTCTCAGGGTTCTCCCCTCCCTCCCCGGTGTTACTCTTGCCTCCCAAACGATTCATGGCTATGGCCAGGGTAGTGTGTGTCTCATAGGAGATGCTGCCAAAGCTCATCGCGCCTGTACAGAAGCGCTTGACAATACTGGATGCAGGTTCAACTTGTGAGATGTCCACTGCGTCGCCGTTGCTGATGAAGTCCAGCTGACCTCTCAGAGTGCAGTGACGTGTGCTCTCCTGAGCCGAGTCCACAAACTTTCTGAATGCACTCACGCTGTTCTCACGAGATGCATCCTGTAGATTAGCAACAGTGACAGGGTCGTTCATGTGTTTCTCTCCTCCGTCTCTCCACTGCAGCACACCGGGAGTGACGATCAGTTTGTTGTCACATTCACGGTCATCATACGCATTCTTGTGACGATTCCACGCCTCAAGAGCAAGAATCTCAAAAGTTGTTCCACCGATACGCGACGGGGTCCCAGGAAAACATTTCTCAATGACTTCATCAGCCAAGCCAACGGCTTCAAATATCTGTGCCCCCTTGTAGCTATGCAGTGTACTAATGCCCATCTTAGCCATGACTTTAGCAATGCCATTAGCCACTGCCACCACATAGTTAGAGTAAATCTCATGGTCCTCCAAAGGTGGCTCCAGTTTGTTCTGACGTCTCAGTGCTATCATTGTCTCATAGACGAGATAGGGACATATGGCGTCCACACCAAACGCTAACAACGTGCAGTAGTCATGGATCTCTCTTGCCTCTCCAGTCTCTAGAATGAGAGCGACCTTATTACGCAGTTTACATCTGACCAAATGAATGTGGACTGCACCCACAGCCAACAATGAACTGATGGGTATGAGACGCTTGCCAGCCTTCTTGTCAGACAGCACAATGACCTGATAGTCAGATGCTGCCTGTTCTGCCTTCTGACAGATGCTGTCTATAGCTTCAGTCAGGTCAGTAGCCAAGCCTCTCATGTCATCATTCACTGGGTACATGATGTTGATCACCTTTGTCTTCCATCCCTTGTACGCTGTGGCCTTGATGACCTGCATGTCCTGGCGTGACAGGATTGGCTGTTCAAGCCATAGCCTACTGCACTGCTTAGCACAAGGCTCCAGCAGATTGTGCTCTGGACCAATCGGACATGCCAGTGACATGACAATCTTTTCTCTGAAAGGATCGATGGGTGGATTGGTGACCTGTGCAAAGAGTTGTTTGAAGTAGTCAAAAACCATTGGATTGTATTGAGACAGACAAGCCAAAGGAGCATCATTGCCCATCGAGCCCAGCGCCTCCTTTTTTGCTGTCACCATGGGCAACACAAGCATGGTGAGTCCCTCCAAGTTCCAGCCAAACATTGGCAGACGTCTGTCCTCTTCCATCACACTGCCCCTGTAGTTAGTCAAGTGGGTGCTGCTGTCCCACCTCTGCAACATCTTACGATGCTTCTCATGGTGGTGATACAACTCAACCAAACTGAAACTTTCCTGTTTGATCCAGCTAGCCACAGGTCTGAGCGTTGCAATCTGCTGCTTGATGTCAGTGTCCTGAATGAACAACTTCTTCTCTGTGTCTATCAGCAGCAATCTGCCGGGCTTTAGTCGACCCTTTTGAACGATATTCTCCGGCCCAACTTTAGCCACCCCCACTTCACTCGCCATGTACATGTGATTAGACTTGGTCACATAGAAGCGTGATGGGCGCAGTCCATTCCTGTCCAGGACTGCTCCGATGTAACGTCCGTCGGAAAATGTAAACAACGCAGGTCCATCCCAGGGCTCCATGGAGTAAGCGCTCCATCTGTAGAAGTCCCTCTTCTCTGCCGGCATGTGTGGATCATTCTGCCATGCCTCTGGGACCATTGTGATGATTGCCTCTGGCAGCTCCCTGTCCCCAGCCATGCAGAGGAACTCCAGAACATTATCGACACAGCCAGAGTCAGACATTCCATGTTCGACCACAGGGTAGAGTTTGGGAAGGTCCTCTCCATACACACTGCTGCTCATCACACCCTCCCTAGCGTCCATCAGATTCTTGTTGCCCTTCAGGGTGTTGATCTCTCCATTATGGGCGAGGCATCTTAGTGGATGAGCGCGCTCCCAGCTTGGGAAAGTATTGGTAGAAAATCTTCCGTGAACCAGTGCAAGGTGGGTCTCATATCCGGGGTCCTTGAAATCCAAGAAGTAGTTCCACAGCTGAATAGTAGACATCAATCCCTTGTAGACGACAGTGCGTGTGGACAGACTGCAGATAAAGAAGCGCAGGCCAGGGCGAGGAATGCCATTGGACGCCTGCTTTCTTAGCAGATAAACCTGTTGACACAATCGTTTCTCTGTAGGATAGTCACCAGTCACAAACACCTGTCTAATAATTGGTTCCGTTTGTCTTGCTTGACTTCCAATAGCCTTTTCATCTACAGGCACAGTTCTCCAGCAAATAACCTTAAGGTTACAAGCGACAGCGAGTTCAACAAAAAGTTTCTCAGCCTCTGGTGCAGTCGTCTTGCCTAGAAAGAACATTCCTGTCGCATACTTACCACGCTCTGGTAGTTTAACTCCTTGTTCTCTCAGAACACTAGTTGAATAGAGTTCATGTGGAATAGCAGTGAGAACACCTGCTCCATCTCCCGTGTCATTATCTCCACTAGTTCCACCTCGGTGTACCATACATTCTATCATAGTCTGCGAGTCTCGCAATACCTTGTGCGAATGGACTCCATCGATGCTAACCACAAACCCCACACCACATGCTGCCGTCTCATAGCTTGGGTCATAAAGACCCTGCTTGACGGGTATACCAGTGAATGGGTCGACCTCCATCTCAGCCGAGATAGTCGAGTCGAGCTCAACTGTATCCCACTTACAGCGTAGGTTGACTTCAAAAGTAAATCAGTCCCACTTGATCAGAATGTTGAAAATTGCTTAAATTACAGATCTTGTATCTCGAAGGCAATGGAACAATTTTTATTACAGCTAAAGTGCTGTCACTAACTATGCGAGTAGCCGACTAGTTCAATAACGCTAGAGTATCTATATTGATCAAATCTAAACAGCGAGTCTTATGAAATGAGAGCAGTTAGTTCAATAGTGATGCAACAAATAACAGAGATTAGCAAGATACGTTTCTCTACGGTAATCAAAGGTAGCTATCAAGCTGACCTTAACTCTGTTGAAAGCTGCATACAAAAAAAACATAATATTATGACGATCATGTTCAAATATGCTTTCATAAAATGCGGTAAATTACTATAGCTTTATTAAAGATTTTTAATAATTATTTTTTTGAAAAATAACAATAAGCACATGTCTAACAAGTTCAACTATCAACTATTACTACAACATGTCAATATCACCTACCAGTTGAAAATAATAATAAATTATAACAGTT
>Ga0170475_113556030_pt1 | contig 11013 bp, 8 predicted proteins | sample Soicark_Litter_5_FD_111474 | JGI IMG/M metagenome (GOLD analysis project Ga0170475, IMG submission 111474) | Avena fatua rhizosphere microbial communities from Hopland, California, USA. Combined Assembly of 48 SPs | reverse complement strand
GACGGTGATGCGGTGGGCAGGGAACTCGAAACCCGAGTTGCGGATGGCGCTTCGGACCCGATCGCGGCTCTCGCGAACCCCCACATCAGGGAGACCCACCATCGTGAACCTCGGCATCCCGAACGACACGTCCACCTCGACATGGACCGGGCAGGCATCGACGCCGAACACGGCCGCCGTCCGCAGACACGCCAGCATCTGCTGCCGATGGCTGCAAGCCGGGGACCTCATGATTCCCCGCCGGCAGAACGGGTTGGCGCCTCGCATTGCAGATTCTGCGAAGCGCCCCGAAAGATGGAGCGCAGAATCGAAACGGCCCTAACGCGAGCGCAGGGTGGGATTGGCGGAGATACTCTGGCCCTCCGACAGCGTAATTCTGACGGCACCCGCTGTGAGCGAGTCGAGCACCTCGGGATCGAGCCACTCGCCGTTCTCTTCGCTGGCCCGCCGGCGGTCGACTGCGGAGACGAAGTAGCTGCCCGGCGGCAGGTCGCGGACGGCAAACGCGCCGTTCGCATCCGCGGCCCCGATCTTGACGAACCTGGACCGGTCGTACCAGAGATCGCGGTCAGCCGCGAACGCCACGACGCGCGCGTCGGGGACCGATCGCCCCCGGTCATCGGTGACGGTACCTGCGATTTCAGTGATGTGGTCGGTCAGCACGACCTCGATGTCGCTGAGCGACTCGCTTTTCGAGCCAAACGGAAGCGGCATATCGGTAATGTCGACGCCTGCGGCCACGATCTGCTTCAGCCCCCAGCCACGCGGCGCGCGCAGCAAACGCAGGCGCCGCGGGCCGCTGATGCCCGACATCTCGAAGGTCCAGTCGTTGCGGATGTCGGCGCGCGCGAGATTGCCGTCGAGAGGCGCAAGGTCGGGGTCAGATGGCACTGCGGACAGCTCGAAGTTGCGAGACGCCGGCGCTTGTGCACTGTCGAATGTGATGCGACCGGCAATCGTGGAGCCGGCGGATGTCTGGACGAGCAGATCCTTGACGTTCGTGCCATTCACGGTGACGTTCAACGCGGCAAACTCGCCTTCGGCCGAAGACCGGAGCCGGCCTTTGTACGCCTGAATGACGTATTGTCCGGGCGCGACATTCGGAAATTCGAACGATCCATCCCGCTCAATACGGGCGCCGACGGGCGTGGTACCCACGGCGGTCGATCGCCGGCTCGCCCGCAACAGCAATCCTCCGGTGATCGGTTCACCGGCGGAGTTACGCGCCACGCCGGAGACGGCCGCGGTTGGCGTGCGTGACAGCGCGAAGTTCACGCCCTCGAGATCCTGGGAGGCCGGCACCGGAACGAGGCGCAGTTCCGCCGGATTCGCTGTGCCTGGAAAATACGTGGTCGCGTAGCCGGGGATGTCCGCCGCGTCGGGCTGACCGAGCACAAGCTGCCCGGCGTATGCCGCGACGATGTACGAGCCGGGCGAGAGACCGAAGATGCGATAGCGGCCCTGGTCGTCCGTGCGCGAATTCGAGGCGCCCGGCACCTCGACCAGCCGTCGCCGCCCCGAGACGAATCGAATCCGCTGAAGACGCATCGACACGCCTTCGATGGGATCGCCGTACTCGTCTGTCAGCTGTCCGGCGACGGCGCTTGTGCGCGGCAACGCGATATCCGCCCGATCGCGGCGCTCGTCGGCACCGAGCGTAAGGCGTCTGCCGCGATCCGCCGTGCCATCTTGACCGAATTCACGCGAAAGGTACCGCGCCTTTCGTGCAGTCAACGTGTAAACGCCCGCGGGCAGGTTCGCGAATTCGTACTGGCCGAATTCGTCCGTATAGGTCGGCGGCACCGATCGAATCGCATCGCCCGTCAGCCGAACCTCAGCACCAATCAAGGGCCCCGAGGGGCCAAGAACCGTTCCACGGATCGCGCTCGTGGTCCTGGCAGCCGGATCGCGCGCGATCGGAGGTCGATCGCTGGTGAGCAGCAGATCGACGGCCTCACCGCGAGGCGCTTGCGGTCTCGCGCCGACGAGATCCAGGTTCGGCCGTTCCTCGCCAGTTTTGACAGATATGACCTCGGCCTCGGCCAGCGCGGTGACGCCAGGAAAGAACACGCGTGGCAGGGCGAAGTCCGCCAGATTGGCGGGACTGCCGTTTGGCCTCGGCACCGATGAGGGCTGGGCGGCGAAGATCGCCGTCGTCAAATCGACGCGAACACCTTGCGTGCCGGGGGGCGCCAGGCGGCTCACGACGTAATCGCCCTCCGGCAGGCTGCCGACGCGATATTCGCCGGCGTCATTTGTGACGGCGGTCCGACGTTCGCGCGTGGCTCTCGCGCCACCGGCGTCCACGAGTTGCTCCACGAAGATATTGCCGTTCGCAATTGGCTCGCCCGTCTCGTCGAGGAGTCGTCCCGCCACGGCGGCTCCGCGCGCCAGCGACACGATGACGCCGGTGACCGCGGTCGCTTCTCCAATCGGCACGATCAGCGGGCGGCGAAGGCCCGACCGCGCCGACGCCGACGAGCCCGCATAGCCGGACTTCGCAGCCGATATGGTGTAGGTGCCGGCGGGGAGCGACCCGAACGCAAAACGGCCATCCGCGTCCGTGAGGACGATCGGCGCGTCGGCGGCGGCTGGCGACAACGCCACGCGGGCGTTTCGCAGGGGATCCCTGGTTACTTCCGAGACAACACGGCCGGCGATTCGACTGGTGCCAACCTTCGGGGTGGACGAGGGCGAGCGCGGGAGATCCCGGGGAGGAAGCGGCGTCTGGCCCGACAGGGCAGCGACGCCAAGAACTGTGAGTAGGCCGGGGCCAGACGCCTCATGCGTAGTCAGACGCCGCAACGGATGAACGAGCCGGCCGTGCGCCGGCTAGTTTCCGGTTTTGTCGCTCTTGGACGAACTCGCCGACGAAGTCGAGTGCGACTTCGTGGTTCCGTGCGCTGAGGTCTTCGTACGGACCCTCTGCTCGGCCGCGAGAGCCGAGGCGCTGGCCTCGGGCGGGACGATCAGCTTCTGACCCGCAGCCAGCCGTGAAGCCGCGCCAAGATTGTTGGCTTCGGACAGATCCGCCCGTGTGACGTGCAGCTTCCTGGCGATCCCTGGAATGGTGTCGCCAGACTTCACGGTGTACCAGCTCAGCGAAACCAGATCGGCGCCGAGAGATTCGTCCAGGCGTCGCGCGACCTCGAGGCTCGTCCCGGCCGGAACCTTCAGCGAGTACTGTGCTTGCCCGATGGGCGTCGTCTTGCGCCGCAATTCCGGGTTGAGCGCCTGGATGTCGCCAACGGTGCTGCCGGTCCATTCGGCGATATGACTCAGATCGACCGGACGGGGAAGGCTCACCGTTTCGAACGGCCGCTGATCTTCTTTCTCGAAAACAAAACCGTATTGCGCAGGATTCCTGGCGATCACGATCGCCGCGAGGATCATCGGCACGTAGTCGCGCGTCTCGCGGGGCAGGAGCCGGGGCTTGGCCGACAGCTGCCAGAAGTCGGGGTGGCCCCCCCGCTTGATGGCCTGCTGCACGCGGCCGGGTCCGCTGTTGTAGGACGCGAGCGCGAGGTGCCAGTCGCCGTCGAAGAGGTCGGCCAGCGTCTTCAGATAGTTCGCGGCCGCCAGCGTGGCCTTTTCCGGATCGGAGCGTTCATCGATATACCAGTCCGACCGCAGCCCGTTTTCGAGGGCGGTGCCTTTCATGAACTGCCACACACCCTTGGCCCGGGCCTTGGAGAGAGCGTTCGGGTTGAAGGCGCTCTCGACGAGCGGCACATAGGCCAGGTCGATCGGCAGCCCTTCGGCGCGGAGGACGCTTTGAATCATCGGCAGGTACTTGCTGCCCCGCCTCATCCCGTCTTCCATGAAGTCGTGCAGCCGTCCCTGAAACAGGGACACGTAATCGAGCACGCGCTGGTTCATGGGAACGGAGAGGCTGCGGCCTGGCACCTGAAGGTCACCGACCTTCCCCCGGATTGCCGTCGAAGGCAGCACCTCGGGGGCGGCCGGCTGGCCGACCTGACTAATATCTACGGGAGTCGCCTGATCGCTGATCGTAGCTTCCAGGCTGTCGATGGCTTGCGCTCGCAGGTGCGGTGCAAAACTGAATGCCCAGACCAGGGACAGCAGGCCAGGGAGCAAAACGCCGGGAAATCGACGGCAAAACATTCGCGCCATCAAAGCCTTGCTAGGGTATCAGGCCAGCACACCTTGGGTCAACGATAAGTCGAATCCGCTCACCAGTTGCCGTTTTTTCACTCCCGCCAGGGCGTCACCGAAAATACCCGGTGCTCTTCGCCCAGTTCGCGGGCGGCCGGCGTGACGATCGCCCGTTCGGCGACGAGCAGCTTGCGGCCGGCCCGCAAGGCAAGCCGAACGTCTTCCTCACAGACGAATTCCAGCGGCGTCTGGTCGGGTGGGTTCGCCTCCGGAGCCTCGGTCTTGCGACGCCCGCCCTCTCCTTGTCCAAAGCCCCTGGACCCCAGGAACGCATCGACTCGTCGCGCAAGGGCGTCGGCGCTGACGCCCTTCGCCGCCGGCTCCACCACCGGCGGAGCCGGCCGGCTGGACGCACGGGCTGCCGGCGACACTTCGTAGGCGAGGCGCTTGATATTGAGAAGATGCCTCGGGGAAATGTTGTCGGACGTGATGTTCCCGCCATACCCGCCACAGCCCAGCGTCATGGCGGGATCGAGCCCGGTCGTCAGGCCGATCGAGCCCAGCGTCGTCGGCGAATTGACGATGATGCGAAACGCCGGCTTCCTGAGGCCGAATTCCAGGATGATCGCCTCGTCGCGTGAGTGAATGGACATCGTGTGGCCCATGCCGCCGTATCGAAGGATCTCCTTGCAGCGTTCGCAGCCCTGGCGCCAGTCGGCGACAACGTAAAAGGAGAGCACCGGACACAGTTTTTCGATCGACAGGGGGTAGTCGCGGCCGACACCCGTCAACGGCGCCAGCAGCACACGCGTGCCGCCGGGCACGGCGATTCCGGCCTTTTCGGCGATGAAGATCGCAGACTTGCCGACGAGCGCCGGGTTCGGCAGGCGCTGCGGCGAGATGAGCACGCGCGCCACGGCGTCCATCTCGGCCGCATTCATGAAATAGCCACCCCGCGAGGTGAACTCACGCTTCACGTCCTCGGCGATCGCTTCGTCGACGACGACGGAGTTCTCGGACGAGCAGAGGACGCCGTTGTCGAACGTCTTGCCGGTGATGACGTCGCTCACGGCCTTCTGCAGGTCCGCCGACCGCTCGATATAGGCCGGCGCATTACCGGGACCAACCCCGTACGCGGGTTTGCCGGCGCTGTACGCCGCCCGTACGAGCCCCATCCCGCCCGTCGCCAGGATGACGGCGACGTCGCGGTGTTTCATCAGTTCCTGGGTTCCTTCGAGCGTCACCGTCGTCATCCAGTTGATCGCCCCGTCGGGCGCGCCGGCTTTCATCGCGGCTTCGTTCATCAGTTCCGCGACGCGGGTAATGCACTTCACGGCGGAAGGATGCGGGCTGAGGACAATCGCGCAGCGGGCTTTGATCGCAATCAGGATCTTGTAGATGGCCGTCGACGTGGGGTTCGTCGACGGCACGACAGCCGCCACGACCCCGAAGGGCTCGGCAATGTCAATCACGCGCGTGTCGTCATGTCGCGCGATCACGCCGACCGTCTTCATCGGGCGGATGAACTGGTACACCTTTTCAGACGCGAAAAGGTTCTTCTGGATCTTGTCCGCGACGATGCCGTAGCCGGTTTCCTCGACCGCCAGGCGCGCCAGCGCCTCGGCGTGCCGCGTCGCTGCGACGGCCATTGAATCGACAATCGCGTCGATTTGGGCCTGGGAAAACTCGGCCAGTTCGAGCCATGCCTTCTTCGCGCGGCGCGCGAGCGCCCGCGCTTCGGCTATGGACGCAAGATCTCGATCGGATGGCGCGCTGACACTGCTGACAACCGGGTCCGCCATGGTTGTGACAGGCGCTAACTAGGCGAGCTCCCCTTTGGCAGGATACGTTCGACCTCGGTGTGGGGCCGCGGGATGACGTGGACGGCAATCAGCTCGCCGACACGCCGGGCCGCCGCGGCACCGGCATCGGTCGCCGCCTTCACCGCGCCGACATCACCCCGCACCAGAACGGTCACGTAACCTGCGCCGATGTACTCTTTTCCGATAAGCACGACGTTTGCGGCCTTCACCATCGCGTCGGCGGCTTCGATGGCGCCGATCAGACCCTTGGTTTCGACCATGCCGAGTGCTTCTTGCGCCATGTGCGGAATGTGGCGGAACTCTAACAGATTGCGATATATGCGGCAACTGCACTAACATCCTGCGCCGATGACGTCGCGCTCATTCGGTTTCGCCGCGTACCTCGGTCTTGGTCTCGCGGTCATGTCACTCGCGTCGTGCAGCAGAAAGGAAGCCGCCGCGTCGCCCATGGCGACGCCATCGGTAGCGCTCAGCCGGGACAAAGTCCCGCTTGGCGGTCCCGTCGACATCACGTACAAATTCGTCGTCGCTCCTGACGCGAAGTTCACGCAGGATTATCGCGTGCTCGTCCACGTCGTCGATCCGAACGAAGAACTGATGTGGACCGACGATCACGATCCGCCGATTGCGACGAAGGAGTGGAAACCCGGGCAAACGGTCGAATACACGCGGACGGTTTTCGTCCCCGTGTATCCGTACGTCGGCGAGGCGTCGATTCAAGTCGGCCTGTACTCCTTGTCGAACGGGCCACGAGTGCCGCTGACCGGCGAGGATGCGGGGCAGCGCGCCTACCGCGTCGGCCGCATTCAACTGGCCCCGCAGAGCGAGGCCGTGTTCTCGGTCTTCAAGGATGGCTGGCACCCGGCAGAGCAGGCCGAGCACAACGCGACGGTGGAGTGGCACTGGACGAAGAAGGTGGCTACGCTGGCGATCAGGAATCCGAAGGCGCCGAGCGTGCTGTACCTGGAACTCGACAATCCGGGGGGCATTTTCGACGACGGGCAGCAGGTCACCGTCAGCATCGGGCCGAACAGGCTCGACCAGTTCACCTTGCCGCCGAAGATGCTCCTCCTGCGCAAGATTGCGCTGCCCGTGGCTGCACTCGGCTCCGACGAGAGCGTGGACGTCCGGATTGAAGTGGACAAGACGTTTGTACCCAGTCGTTTATCCTCGGCCTCCAAGGATCCCCGAGAGCTGGGTGTTCGCGTCTTCCACGCCGCCGTCGTCGCGCGCTAGCTTCTGGTACAATCACCGCACGGTGAATATCGCGCGCACGGCGGCCTTCGCGGCGCTCTGTGTTCTGGCCGGACGTCCGGCGCGTGCGGAGCTCGCTTACTTCTCGAGCGGCGACAGCCTGTCAATCAAAGATCATCGGGAAGAAGGGGACTCGCTCGTCCTGAGGCTGCGCGCCGGAGGCGAAATCGTCTGCGATCGGGCCTTGATCGTCCGGTTTGTGCCGGACGAGGTGCCGTACCCGGAGGTTCCTGATCCGGCCGCGACGATCATCGGCCCGGCGCCTGCCGTGGCGGGCCTCACGAATGCGCAGCCGTACGGCGACATCATCGATCGGGTAGCCGCGCAACATCACGTGGACGCACGCCTCGTGCGGGCAATGATTTCCGTCGAATCCGCGTATCAGGAGCGAGCCCGTTCGCGGAAAGGGGCCATGGGGCTGATGCAGCTCATGCCGGACACCGCGCGCCGTTTAAACGTGACGGACCCGTACAATCCGCAGGCCAACATCGAGGGCGGCATCCGGTACCTCCGAACGCTGCTCGATCGATTCCCCGAACGGCTGGCCCTGGCGGCGTACAACGCAGGCGAAGCGGCCGTCGAGCGGTTCCGGGGTGTACCGCCGTATGCCGAAACGCGCGAATATGTCACGCGTGTTCTGCGCCTCGTCGGTCGATAAGCCCTCCGGCGAAAAGCCTTTCCAGCCGGCTGGCCGTCTAAAGTCTGCAGAAGACTTTACGAGACTTGATATACTTTCGAACCGATAATGTCCTTTGTGACAACCAATTGCAGAGGAAGGGCCTGATACCGTGGAGTTTCGGTGCCGGCTCGCTTCGCCAAACGGGCAAGTCATCGAGGGCGTCTACTCCGCGGATAACGAGTCACGCCTGCGCCATGAGCTCGAGGAGAAGGGACTGTTCGTCCTCTCCCTCCAGCCGAAAGGCGCAATCGGCGGCATGTCGTTTCAGCTGCCGCAGTCGCAGCGTATCGCCGAGCAGCAATTTCTCGTGTTCAACCAGGAACTGGCAACGCTTCTCAAGGCCGGCATGCCGCTCGTCCAGTCGCTCGACCTGCTGAAGCGGCGGGTCGAATCTCCTGTGTTTCGCACGGTCCTCGACGACGTTCACGAGAAAGTTCGCTCGGGCACGGCGCTGTCCGATGCGTTTGCGGCGCACAGCGATCGTTTTCCTCGTGTGTATACAGCGTCCCTGCTGGCCGGCGAGCGCAGCGGCAACCTCGACGCCGTGCTCAGACGATACGTGGAGTACGCGAAGATCATCTCGACCGTGAAACGGAAGACTCGATCGGCGCTGGCATATCCCGCGATCCTGATTGTGCTCTCGCTGGCCCTGGTCACGCTGATCGTGCTGAAAGTCGTGCCGGCATTTGCGGATTTCTACGCGTCGTTTGGCGCTCAGCTTCCACTCGTCACCCGCATCATTCTGGCGGTCTCCGCCTTTCTCAGGAGCCAGTTCATTCTCGTGTTGATCGTCGTGGTGGTGGGCAGCATTTCGTTCGTGGTGTGGGTGAAGCAGCCGGGCCAGCAGGCGCGGTTGGATCGCCTGATACTCAGGATGCCGTTCATCGGGCCGATTGCCGCCAAGTTTGCGACCTCGCAGATGGCCCGGACGCTCGCCACGCTGCTCGGTGGCGGACTGCCGCTCGTCAACGCCCTGGAAATCGTCGCCAAGTCAGTCGGCAACCAGTACATGGCGGCGCAGCTCGGGATCGTTAACGCCAGGGTCAAAGAAGGGGAGTCTTTTGCCGCGGCGCTTGAAGCGCGGCACGTGTTTCCGGATGTGGCCGTGAAGATGGCGGAGGTGGGTGAATCCACGGGCGCGCTCCAGGACATGCTCAACACCGTCGCGGACTTCTGCGACGAAGAGATTTCGACGAACCTCGAGCGGTTCGTGACCCTGGTCGAACCCACATTGCTTGTCGTCATGGGAATTGTGATCGCCGGCCTCCTGCTGGCGCTGTACATGCCGCTATTCCAGTTGAGCTCCGTCCTGACATGACGAACCCGACACCGTCGCTGCATACGGATCTCGAGCTGGGCGCCGAAGAACGCCGCCAGGAGCTCGACCAGGCGCGCCGCCTCGCGGAGCGTTATCGGATCGAGTTCGTGGACATGGACACGTTCCGCATCGATCAGGATTTATTCCGTTCGATCCCGGCCGACCTCATGCTGCGGTACGCCTTCGTGCCATACCGGCGCGAGGGCAAGCACCTCGTGATCATCGTCTCGGATCCGAGCGACCTGCCGATGATCGACGAGCTCGGAGTGCTGCTGGCGACGCCGATCAAGGTGATGGTCGGCGCTCGATCCGCCATCGACTCGATCCTCAAGAAGAGCGAAAGCTCGCAGCGCGTCCTCGAAGAGGCCACCGAAAGCTTCCAGCTTCAGCTGCTGAAGGAGGAGGAAAACGGCGACGAAAGCCTGACGGTCGAACGGTTGACGAGCGATATCAGCCCGGTCATCCGTCTCGTGGACTCGACCATCTACACGGCGATCCAGCGGCGGGCGAGCGACATCCACATCGAGACGCAGGACGATGCGGTCTACGTGAAGTACCGCATCGACGGCGTCCTGCAGCCGGCGATGCGGCCCATCGCGAAGCAGTTTCACAGCTCGATCATCTCGCGCATCAAGGTGATGGCCGAGCTGGATATCGCCGAGAAGCGCGTGCCCCAGGACGGCCGGTTCCGGCTTCGGATGCCCGGAAAAACGATCGACTTCCGTGTCTCGATCATGCCGAGCGTTCACGGGGAAGACTCGGTCATCCGAATCCTGGACAAGGAATCGATCAGCGAGCAGTTCACCGAGCTGCGCCTCGACATCCTCGGATTTCCGGAAGCGGAGCTGAAGCGGTTCCGCAAGTACATCGCCGAGCCGTACGGCATGGTGCTCGTGACAGGCCCGACCGGCAGCGGCAAGACGACGACGCTGTACGCCGCACTGTCGGAGATCAAGTCGATCGAGGACAAGATCATCACGATCGAAGATCCGGTCGAGTATCAGCTCCGCGGCATTACGCAGATTCCGATCAACGAAAAGAAGGGGCTGACGTTCGCGCGCGGGCTCCGGTCCATCCTGCGCCACGATCCGGACAAGATCATGGTGGGGGAGATCCGCGATTCGGAAACGGCGCAGATCGCGATCAACTCGGCGCTGACCGGCCATCTCGTGTTCACGACGGTCCACGCGAACAACGTGCTGGACGTGCTCGGCCGGTTCCTGAACATGGGCGTCGAGGCCTATCAGTTCGTGTCGGCGCTCAACTGCGTGCTCGCGCAGCGCCTGGTGCGGACGATCTGCCAGCACTGCAAGCGGCCGACGACGGTCGCTCCGGCGCTGCTCGAGGAGTCGGCGCTCGATCCGTCGCTCGCCACGACGCATCCCTTCTACGAAGGCCTCGGCTGCATCGAATGCGGCGGTACCGGCTACAAGGGCCGCACGGCCATCTGCGAACTGCTCGATCTCTCGGACCGCATTCGCGAGATGATTCTCGAAAAGCGTCCAACGTCCGAGATCAAGAAGGTCGCGCGCGAGGAGGGGATGCGCTTCCTGCGCGAGTCGGCCGTCGAGCACGTCCTGTAAGGGTCCACGACGCTCAGGGAAATCAACAAAGTGACCTTCGTCGAATGAGCCTGCTGTCCTTCCTCCACGATTCGCCCGGGCCCGCGGTCGCGGTCGAGCTCACGGCGCGGTACGTTTCGGCCGCGAGCATCGAGTACCGCGCCGGCCAGCCGGTCGTGTCCGCGCACGCCGGCGAGGCGCTGCCTCCCGGCGCCCTCGTCCCGTCCTTGACGGCACCGAACGTACAGAATCGGCAGGCGG
>Ga0170475_129174359_pt1 | contig 11020 bp, 17 predicted proteins | sample Soicark_Litter_5_FD_111474 | JGI IMG/M metagenome (GOLD analysis project Ga0170475, IMG submission 111474) | Avena fatua rhizosphere microbial communities from Hopland, California, USA. Combined Assembly of 48 SPs | reverse complement strand
GACAATATTGATGCACAGATTAATTCTTGGACTAGGGGATGATCGAACCATTCTTGGCGACCATATAGATGGCAATGGGCTAAATAACAAAAGAAAGAACCTTAGGGCGGTAAATTACGCCCAAAACAGATGGAACACCAACAAAAAAAATAATTGCTCCTCTAAATTTCTTGGAGTTCATGCTGTGAAAAATAGAGACGATAAGTGGATTGCCAAAATAATGAAACACGGCAAGCTGTTCCATATTGGAGTTTTTGAAACAGAACGACAGGCGGCGCTTGCCTATAATGAAAAAGCGTCTGAGTTGTTCGGAGAGTTTGCAAAATTGAACAGGGTATAAAAACGAGCCCGTAGAAACGGGCCCCCATTTTAAGGTTTCTCTTATACTAACAGAGTTTATTGCACTGTTCCTTCAATATCGGCTTTCGTGGTCGAAATCGAATCTTTCACGCTGGTTAATCCATCAATCACTTCCTGAAGCTGCTCAGGGGTTGCGCCGGCTGCTACCTGAGCCTGCAAGGTCGCAATTTGGGTGTTCAGATCGGTGACCACTTGCGCGTTAGAATCGAGCAAAGCCTGAATTTGGGCCTGTTCTGCATCTACGGAAGCCTGCAGATCGGTCGTCTGATGTTTGAGGTCCGCTACCTGTGTTTTAAGATCATCAATAAGTGCCATAAGTTTGTGATTTTGAAGTTTTATAATATTGAGTAGGGAAAGAATTTCCGCCGTGTCCACATGGTTGTGGTAATGGTATTCGATTTTTATAGGTGAATTTTCCATTTGGAACGTTTTCTAAATTAATCAAATTTCAATCCGGTTTTTTACTAATAATTTCCCCCGCTTTCAGGCCAGAAACGAACAGTAGAATCTTTGTCAGCAGATCGAAGATCATCCCGGCAGCACCTTCAGACAGAGCGCTGACCCCACTGATTCTCATAATCACAATAGCGACAACGGTAACCGGAATGGTTGAAACTAGGATAACCTTGCATAATTCATCTGCTGTCCATTTCACAGGTTCACATATTTTGTTCCGGGAATGAAATCCCCTTGTTGGTATTTCGTCAGCAAAAACCGCCATCCGTGACCGAAGGTTTTTTGAAGATGTGGATCGTCCTTTATGCTTTTCCAGTCGCCACCCCATTCATACCCTCCGGCTTTAAATTCGTTCACAACCTCCTGCCAATCCTTTACTCCATCTTTGTCATAGTCAAGTCCTGTGTCCCATGAAAGCGTTTCATACTTACCGTCACCGTCCTTGTCGTACAGGAGCGCGAAGTCGATCGCAAGGCCGTAATTGTGCAGTGAAGATCCTCCCCTGGCATTGGTGACTATATTCCCCGGAGCGGTCCTTCCCTGAGCGTACAGGGCGTTTTGTTCGTCGATCGTCCTTAGCCCCTGAACAATCCGAACGGCGAATTTTGGGTTGTTAAATTCAACCTTACTGATCAGTGCGGCCACCTCGTCCCTGATCTTTGGATGTAGGAGTTTTACCCTTGCGATCGAAACTGCGTCTTTCATAATTTGATGATTAAAAAGATTATTGATCCGACCGCAAGCAAATATTTCAGAACCTGGATGAAACGATACTTTGTCTGCAGCCGGTCGAGTTTGGAAGACGTTCCAAGAAACAGGGGATTGCGGGCAATCAGGAGGCCAAAAATTGAATCCATCAGCATCCAGAAGTTAAACCCGAAAGTTCCGAAGACGTACAGGATTGAAAAGTCATAGATGTGAAATCCCACAGCCACGAAAGAGGCCAGCCAGAGCATCGTAAACGCTACCGCTGCCTCCATTGTGTGATCAATCTTTGACCCTGACTGATGCTGGTACAGGTCAGCAATGAGCTTTACGATTAGCGTGAAGACTGCTATGACGATACCCCAAATCATTTCTCCCTCCACATAAAGTAAAACGTACCGATAGCTGCCAGCAAAAAGCCAAAAAAGAATAGTCCTCCGGCTGTTTCGTAGAAGTGCACGTTTTGGGTGCTCTCAATAATACCGCCGTTGGGGCCGGGTATGGTTGATCCGCTGTGCGCTGATCTTAATCCGCGATATGCAGAGTAAGCGGCAGCGAGGAGAAGACCCACCGGGATAATCCAAATTTCACTGAACCAATGTGGTTTTTTTGTTGTTGCCATAAAATTTATTTTTTGATTAGAAGTTTTGCTCTCTCAAATAAAGAAAGCGTTGTGTTTACCCAGCTCAGTGCATCTTCGGCGAAGGCTTCGGCTTCCTTGTCAGCGATCACAAACTCCGTCTTGATGTACTCGATGAGCTCAAGCCTTTCGTCCGGGTGCAGGTCTTTTAGTTCCAGTACAACCTGGTCTTTTGTTTTGAAGAAAGCAATCAGGTCGGTTATATCTGTGATAAAACCAAGCACATTGAAGATTGCAAACTTGCTTTTCACCGCCCTTGTTCCATCAACAGGAAGAGCGATAGCCAGGTGAACGGCTTTTTTCAGATTCTCGATACCAAATAATTCAGGCATAAAATTTATTTTGAGGTTAATAATTACTCTTTAAACATTTCCTTGAATGACTTCCAGCCCTTTCTTATCCCGCCTTCATTCTTTCCGTAGAAGTTCAGGAACTTGATCCAGATAATAACCGCTCTCCCTGTCAGGTAAAATATCCCCACGAATAGCGCAATGACCTCCTTGATATCCGAGAGGTTCTTTAATATCCCAAGAACGATGAACAGTGCCACAACATCAAGACTAAGGAGTGCTACAGCTCTTTTTGCGCGAGCGTTCGTAGGTCTCTTAGTAAAAATATAATCACGATAATTAGTAGGGCCGTAAAGATCATCGTGACCGTTAGCGGGTGATTCACGTCCAGGTCCGTAAGGGGGCGTATTAACTCCCATAGTAAATTAATTGATGCGTAAAACAATAAAGGTTTAATGATCCATTTCTGTCCGGGTTTTAGAAGAAAGAATATCGCTGTAAAAAACAGAACGTCCTTCCCTTTAGCCCATATAAAATAAAACGTATTCCATCCTTCACTCCATAGATTCAGATTAGCCTGCATCAAAAACACAAGTGCCCCTATCACGTAAAAAGCAACAGCAATCTTTAGCGTTCTCATGGTACGAGCGGTTGGTGCTTGGGTCGAATCGCCCCCTTAGTTGTGTCCAACCCGCCCACTTGTAACTCATCAGGATCTCCGGCTTTTATTATCCGGTTGTCTTTTAACTCAGACAACTTAGCCTGAACGGCTGTAAAGTTTCCGGGCACCCCTGCAATGATTTCATTTAAGAGTACGGTAGTGTCTTTGTCTGCATCTGTTTGCGGCATAGCTTTAAATTTTAAGGGTCTTTTGGTTTATCTATTAACTCGTTATCAACAACTCCTTTGGTTTGAATCCTTCCAAGTATCTTATAAAATATCCACTGGTTTAAAACTCCAATAAAGTAAAGGATCAATACAGCCAGCGGAATCCATTTTGCCCACTTGGAAATCTCTGCATTACTGTCATTTGAGAACTGCTTCATGTACTGAAACGAATATGCCATTATCCCGGTGAATATTAAACTCATCCCATAGCTTGCCCATTCCTTCCTAAAGAAATTCTGAAGGACGGTTATCCACCTTACACTCTCAGGGGTTTTTTGATTGATAGCGTTGATCCTTGCCATAATATTGGTGAGGATGCCAGCTATCATTATCATCCACATGGCAAAAAAGGAAAGTGGTATGTTTATCATATCATTAGTTTTGACAACCCACAAGGGTTACTTTGTTGATTAAATTTTGATCTGTGGCATCTTTCTTCGGAGGACCGACATTTGCCAGAACCAGTTTCGCTGCGCTGCAGGCGTCCTGCATGACTACTGCATACTGGTCAGGGACAGGCCATAGGGCGTGGTTATTGACTTTATTTATATCAAGCCCATTCCCTGAGAAATTCCCGCTGACGTAAGCATAGCCTTGCGGGTAGCCCCCCCATCCGTTTGCTGTTTGAATAGCGTTACCGGGATTAGAGGTTGAATAGTAATAGTTGTTCCTTAAATTGGCTGTCCCACCAAAGTTTACATCTGTCCCGTAGTTCTGCCATCCGTAAATAATGTTGTTGGCAAAGTCACAAACGAGGTCGGTTCTGTTTGGTTTTTGCTGGCTTCCTATAAGAGCATTTCTTTCAAATCCACCTACATAAAGATTATGATGAATTGACACGTTGCTTGTGCCGGGGTAGTCGATTAAAGATGCCCCTGACTTAGAGTTTCCAATGATACACCACTGAACGGTGATATTCGAACTATTAGTTATGTCCGCGCTCCCATCACCGCCATTACTAACCGAACAATGGTCAAGAACAATGAACTTACAATTATCGTTAACCGCAAAACAGTCATCACCTGTGTTCCTAATCGCTATTCCTCTTATGATTATATCGTGACAGGTTTCGAAAACAACCCCTCCGGTGTTAGTGAAAATTACAGGGCCGTCCGCCTGCGATCCATCTACCGTTAAATTAGCCAGCCCTGTTTTGGGGAAAGCAAAATTGTACGTTCCGCCCTTTGTAATTACCACGTTTGAATTAGATTTTATCGCTGTCCTTAACTGTGTGACTGTTGAAACGTATGTAGGAGCGAAGTTGCTACCTCCCGCCGTTTGTCCGAACCCCTGAATAGCGCCGGGGATGATTGGAGGAGGAGTAACAATAGTGTCTGCCGACTTAAACGGCTTTACAATCTGAACAACTGATGTTTCCGAATAAGAAACAGAAGCTGTTTTATTAACTACCGTTTTTATGGTCAAAAGCGTGTCCCTGTTTAAAAGAATGTTCTTTGTTGTATCGCTTTGAGCCAGCCCCGGAATTGATATCAGTAAGAATAAAAGGTATTTCATATAATTATAGATTTGATATTCTAAGCCAATTAGTCCCATTGCTCTCCACGATCACTGTATTGAATTGATTTAGCGTTAATGTCGTAGGCGTTGCTGTAACGTTTACAAAAGTCTGAGAGCTTGTTGTTCCGAGCGTTACCGTTCCCGCTCCTGAGTTTGTGACTACATACTGCTTCCCGGCTATCCCTACCGCGGTTGGAAGTGTTATTGTAAAAGTTCCGCTTGTTGCTTCAATAGTGTGATCAAAAGGAGCCGCTGTATACGTTCCTGTTTTGGCAACATACCCTCTCATTGTCGCTCTCACCGCAGCGGAATAAGTTGTAGTGTCAATTTTTACCACGTTTGATCCAACGGTAATTCCGTAACCCCCTGAACCGTTTTCAAGTCTGCCAGCGGTTGAACCTCCATCTCCATTTACCAAGAGCAAACTTTGGCTGGTCGATGTTCCTGTAAGTGCGTTGGTTTCTACAAATATCCCGTTGGTGCTCGTAGGGGCGCTTGCCGTTATATCCAGCCTGCGGCCTATTATTTGAGAATTGCCGGTAGAGTCATTGAGCCTCAGTATAGCGTTTACGCCGCCCATTGTCAGGTTCTTTGTAGAAGCGTCCAGAGAAGAACTGTGGGTTAATACCGGAGCATAATTGTCCCTGGCGAATATTTGAAGCAAAGAAGGAATAGCGCCAACGAAACTTGAACTATCCCTTTTATAAATATACCCGTTTGCATCCTGCATTAAAACGTACTGTTGAACACCGGTTGGAACACCTGCAAACTTGTAGGCGGGAGCCTGAAATGAAACGCTGTCTTTTACCTCAGCATAGAATTTATCTCTTCTAAACAGGTACCTGTTTTCCTGTGATCCGTCGAAGTTTTGAAACTTGATCCTTACCGGAGCTGTTGCACTTTGTCCCCAGTGCACCCCGAGATCAATCCCGCCTCTTACAGCGTCTGAAGTGTTGTTACCGGTTATTTTTATATTAGCTCCTTTTTGATCGAGCTGTCCCAAATATGTGAACACGCTGGTGTCGGCAGCAATGATATAAAAGGTTCCCGGGCTTCCAAGTGTCGGAGTGCCGCCAGAACCAACAATCCTTCCGGTCTGTGGATTAAACCACATGCTCCCGGTAATATCTCCATCTCCCCTAACGGTTAATTTATAATCATTCCAAAGGCCATTTGGATGCGTTGGAAGTGCTCCACCCACACTCAACTTTCCGTCTATATGAGCCAGATCGCTATCGCCTTCCATATACATACTGTAGCCGTTATAAACTTCATTCCCAACTCTCCATTTAGGCAAAGAGTGGAATCCAAAGGCGCTGTCGACTTTTGATACAGCCAGTATTTTAGCTTTAGTTGCTCCGCCTGAGGACAAATTCCAATCAGTACTTCCTATTGAAGTATAATCCGCAACTTTACTTATGTAATGACCGACCTCATTGTCTGAAGGAGTAATTGGCTGTTGCCACCTACGCCAATCAGCTACGTAAGCAGAAAATCCATTACCCGTTGCATGATCCATTCTCGTTCTACTTGCTTCCCTCTGTAGATCAGTGTGAGCAGAATATGAATTAAGTGGATAGCCGGGAACACCAGAAATAACATGAACGTTATAGCCCCATGAACCGCCAAAACCCCAGTTTGATTCAAAAGAAGATGATGAGTGCCCATCAGGTCCGGCGAAAATATCTGTAGAATCTTTTGGCGGGAAGAGTTGATTAGTTACAAAAACTCCGCCCCCGCTATTGGCGAAATATTTCTTGGTCGCCGAAGGGCCAAAAATGCTTGCCGTGGAATCAAGAACTCGTCTTTGAAACAGCGATATTATGCCTCCATATTGAGAACGTGCCGTATCTCCAAACTCTTCCGCGAGTATTCGCGTCGCGGCAAACATGGATGGGGAATAAGTAGCATCATTATTTTGTAGACCTTCATTTTGTAAAAACCTACCTCCCGTAAAAGGACCATATCCATTTATACTATCTGAGTTTTGGATATTGACAAGCCTGATTAAACCTCCCTTCAGAGCCGGATCGAAGTTATTGGAACCCAGTAATTCATTACGCCAGGCACCAAGCCGCCTCCATAAGTAGAGTCTCCTGATTTTGTAAGGCCAAACCATGACTTGAAATTCCCACCAACCGGAACCCATTTATTAGCTGCAGAATCTCTCAACCACAAAGCGCCTCCGCCCGAATTAGTGTATATCTGTGATCCATCATAAAATTTTATCCTTTGCAAATTTGCCTGAGTAGTATCTTGGAATGGTTTATTAATCATCCTGCTTTTCATTCCGCCCTTTGACTCCACAAGGGTACTATCAGACCCCAGTGTTTGTTTCACCGGAAATTGACCGAAGGACTTTAAGCAAACAAACAATCCAAAAAACACCAATATCTTTTTCATTATGCTGGTTTATATGGAGTAATCATTTTGTCGCCGGCCTGCCACGGATTTGTCCTGGTGATCGTGCCAGTCGCTGAATCGAAAGTGAAATCATCATCTATAAACTCGATAATCTTGTTTACGATGATGTAATTCATTTGAGTAGCTCCTATTAGTGAGGAGTCTGAAAATGTGAATTGCCCCGCCGTCATATCTCCATCCGCCTCTTTCCACATTGGCGCTATAGCTCCCCCAAAAATGGATGGATCGACAAGTACGGTTGAGTGTACGAGCGGAGCCGACTGATCATGCACCATTATTTTCTTTCCGGCTAAATCATATCCGCCTGGCGCATCCGGTATCTGAAGTATATTTATTGCCATCTATAAAAAGGGGTGGCAGCTTTTACCGCCACCCACTATCAAAAACAAACGGGGAAATTGTTTACGCTCCTGAATCACAAATGGGCTCGGTAATAGCTCCGCATGAATGTATCTGTACGATACCGTTCACACCCTCAAGTCCATCACCGCAGCCGCCAGCGATATTCACCGCCAGTTCTGCATGAAGGAAAGGCTCATAAATCCACTTTTCACAATTCTCATCGTATCTCCATTTGAAATCCACTTCGATACCTGTTGCAGGATCGATAAACGTACCGTGAGTGTACAGGTCAGTAACGGCCCTTCTTTTTTCTCCCTTGTACCGGTTCCAGGTAACAAGTTGAGATGCGCCTGGTGCGATCTGGATGAAATCTGTCAAACCCAAAACGCCGTCCGAATTGCGATCGTAATAAATGAAAGGAAGCTCTTCGTTGAGGTTGTTCAGGTCAACACCCATTGCGTTAAGACCCTGCCATTTTTTGAACTCGGCAATCTGAGCCAGCGACTGACCGCCTATAAGTGCAAACTGCATATCGTTGCCAGCGTCTTTCCACAGCTGGTTCAAAAAGAAAATAGCCATTGCGTTCAGGTTAGACTGGCCGGTATCTGTGTTGGTAGTGAAGAATGTCAAATCCGTTGTTGCTTCACCCTTTGCGTTGGTACCAACTTTTGAAGCAAGGATTTCAAAAATCCTCTGATCGAGGCTTTCGATGAACCTCTTATTATACCGGGCGATCTGCCGGGTGATATAAGAAGTGTCTGAATCCAGGCAGTATCTCATAAGGTCATCCTCGTCAAACATGAGCGTAACCGGAGATGAGCCCGATTCGCCCGATGCTGTGTCGCAAACACGGTAAGGGTCGCCAGTAAGATCAAATACAACTTCCTGAGACGGGTTGGTTGATTCAATCCTGGTCGTATTACAGTTCACGTCAAGCGTGCAAAGATCAAAACAGAAAGGATTATCAACGAGCATTGCGACGGCTCTCTTTTTACCAGGGATGCTTTCCACGTCGATTTGACGAAAGCCGCGCATATTCTGTGGCGACCGGAGCCACTTCAAAAGACCAATCGAGCCGAGTGTTCTGAACTCGGCGGCATTGGCCCCGTAAAATTCTATTAATTTGGCTTGTAACGCTCGGCAAGCGTACGTGCCTATAGCTGAAAAAGGCATACATTTTTGTTTTAAATGATTAAAAAATAGTGTTTCAGATCACTGCTGATCACTTTTTTAGTTCACTTGGAACAAAAACTATTTGCCTTTAAGCCGGGCGTGGCACTTTGCTGCTATTAAGACTCAGCAGCTATTTTTTTACTTATCTTATCCTGTAAGTGTGGCGGGATCATTTCGAGTTTTCCCTTTCCGTTAGGCTCAACCTTAAATTTTCCCTGTCCGTTTTTAGGATCTGACTGCTCTTTTTCCACCCACCCTCTCTCGGTTGCTATTTCAAGCAACGCATCTTTTAAAGTAAGTTCCTGGGAAGATCCATTTTTCAAAACTTTCATCTGAGGATTTGCTTTTTGTCTTAGCTCTACCGAATAATCGCCAATTCTCTCAAATCCGTATTTCGAAAGTAGCTGTGCGCTGGCCGTAGCTGCGATATCACTAGCCGCTATCTTCAGCCCCGGTATAGCAGCCAACTCTCCCACCAGTGCAGAATTGAATATGGCCGCAGCTATTTTTTGATCAGCCGCCGTCTGATGTTTTGTCTCAATTCCTTTTTCATAATCGGGTCCGTATTTTTCGAGTTGCTTTCTCGCTTCAATAAGCTCTTCCTGAAGTTTTTTATCTCCATCCTTTCCGCCCCGGGTCTTTACCCATCTTTCAGCGATAGCGGGAATAAGCGTCTCAAATTTCTCTCTCTGCTCCTCGGGCACGTCCGCGTAATCCGCCTCTGTCATGCCTAGTATCTTTAAAAACTTTGGGGTCACAATATTTGCCGCCCTTCCAAATGCCGCTGATTCCAGTTGTTTCTTAACCGAAGGAGGAAGCTTTTCAATTGTCAGATCGGTAAAAAAAGCAGGATCGTTTTGAAACTGCGTTTGATAATTCCCCTTCACTTTTTCTACATAAGGCTTTGCGTCAAACGTAGCCTGTTCTGCTTCGGGTAGAGAATCGATTTTGGCAGCATCTTCGGCGGGAACACCGAGTGTAGTAAGAAGTTCAACAATGTGTTTAGGCATATAGGATTATTTTGTTTTTTTTACTCTTGTCACCTTGACCGTCTCGGGAGGGAAATTTTCATTAGCGGTTTTAAATCCGGGCAGGGTTTTTAATTCTTCATCGCTGAGGTCAACTACCTCAAATCTTTTTGCCGGTTTATTGACAAACTGCTTTGGCTTGTAAGCGCCCCGGAATCCAATAGCAACATATTTCTTCAGGCCGTTTCTTTCCCTCAGATTCCAAAGATTTTCAAATGTGGATAAATTGGGGATTTGCTTATCGATCGGTTTTGATCCATCAACAATCAAAAGATAAGCTCTCTGCATAGTCAGATTTGGGTAAGCTTTCGCCAGGTCCTTTATCTGTTCTGAGGTTAGTGAGCGAAGTCCTTCTATTTGTTCGGGACTAAGAGCTGAAGCGTTTGCGGGATTGTAAGTTTTTACAATGTCTGTCATAGAAGTTTATTAACGACTCTTATTGTAGTGTGTGAAATTACAATAATTTCAATTAGTTCTGAAATATCAAATGTAAAAAAAAGCCCAGAAATAAGCGAAACCCAAAATCCGGTGCAGATGGAACACATTCCAAAAGCTCTCTCCCAGGTGAAAAACGGCTCAGCTGCGTTGTAAATAATACGGTCCATATCCTTTCTTGCTTCATAAACCGAGTGCTTTTGATTTATCGCCTCTAGGTCAAACTGGTTTGCGTACTGTTTCCACAAGCCAACCTCCTGAAGCCTTCTTTTTGCCAGCCAAACGGTATATCCTGAAAATATCTCATACGGGCTAAACTCTCCACCTGGTTTTCCGATGCAGTAATTTAAAAAAATAGTCAGGCCGCTAGACATTATACTAGCTTCCAGAATCAACTGTAGATTCAATTTCTATCGTTTTATTGATAACGGTTTGGAATTTAAAACAATCGTAATCAACATCATCCTTTCTGATTTTTATCCTTGCTCCATTGGGATCGTAAAGCTCGACAGTGTATTTATGATTTTCATTAAGCCCATCCAAATCGAAAACAAGGTTGTCGTCAATTTCAAATTCTGCAGTAATGGTTATCTGGTTATTCAGGAAATAGGTAACTAGCTTGTGAACCCCTGCCACTTGTGCCTTTACATCAAAATCAATTTCTCCGCAAATACTTTGCTTGCAGAAGTTCAGAACGTTAATACAACAGCAATTACAGCTCATTTTACTAGTTTATAGATTCTAAAATCACTGTTTGGCAG
>Ga0170475_111607747_pt1 | contig 11023 bp, 11 predicted proteins | sample Soicark_Litter_5_FD_111474 | JGI IMG/M metagenome (GOLD analysis project Ga0170475, IMG submission 111474) | Avena fatua rhizosphere microbial communities from Hopland, California, USA. Combined Assembly of 48 SPs | reverse complement strand
CGATGACAGATCGCTCATTCGGTCGCGTGGGGCGCGCTCTTACTTCTTGCCGCAACCCCCACCACCTGGGATACGCCGGCCACAGCTACTATGCCGAGTTCTTGGCCATGCTTTATGCCGAGAGATACCGGGACCTCTTCTTTCCGGGGTCCGCACCGGGACCAGAAATCGTCAACGCCGCGCCCCCGGGCTTTTTGCGACTCGCACAGGGTGGAACCGCGGCCGAAGTCTCCCGTCGTCTCGGCATCACCCTCCAGGGATTTCTGGCGCTCAATCCCGACGTTCTCTCGGTTCGCTCAAAAATTCCCCGAGGATTTCGGGCGGCAGTACCAGCTGAGCAAGGCGATTTTTCTGTTCTGATGGTGAAAAAGCCGGTGCAGACCGTTTCGACCCGCGATCTTCCGCCTACAAGCTGAGATCAGCGAGGCGTAAGGACGTTCAGAACGTCGCGCGTGACTGGGACTAGCTCCGAATAGCGCGTTCCGTCCTGATCGGTGAGCTGGACCTTGACCAGGCCTTCGGGTACCTGCACCCCGAGCACCCGCCCGGAGTCGGGCGCCTGATCCGCCAAGGGTTCGAGACGGCCGGAGGGCGCCAACCCATAGACCTCGGGCAGGTATGGAACGTCGGCCAGAAGCGGATGGATCGCGATCTTCACCGCGCCCTTTGCGCCCTTAAGAAGTCCGGGGAACGCGGCCACAACCATGCCACTACCCTTGCTGATTCCACCCGGCAGCTGTCCTACCCAGCGATCCACGCCGGTGTGCGAGAAGTAATACCAAGCGTGGTCCTTTTCCTCACCCGGATGCACGGAGTAGCGATGCTTGTAGCCATCGGGCCCTTCGGCCTGAAGATAGATCGGCATGCCGGAGAACCGTACGACCCCTGCGATTTGAAAACGGCCCGCCTTGCCAGAACTGCTTCCGGTCTTGGAGTGGCCGACGATGCTGAGATAGACGCCCTCCAAGCCCTCGGGCTCGGGGGCCTCCGCCTGCATCAGCCAGCCGGAGATCGTCTCCGTACGGGGTGTAATTTCGGGCAACGCGGACGCGACGCCCGGGAGCACGGGAACTACCATCGCGCCGCTCTCGCCTCGGGCGGCATTACTTAAACTCAGGATCTGCATGCCCGGTTCAGCGTTTAGAAAGACAACGGTGCGCTCGCCCGTGGTCTCTTCTTCTGAAACGCGTTGGCTGGATTCGTCCAGGACGATGGGCAGGTCGGCCCGTCCCTTGAGCTGGGCGCGCCAACCGGCGGGCACGCGCGCCACAACCACGCCGAGGTCCTGGATCTGGGAGGCTGATCCCATGCGGGACAGCAACCAGAGCGAAGGCTCAGAGAGCAGCTGCGGGCCGGGACGAAATCCTTCGGGGCGCCAGTACAGTGTTCTCCAGTGTCCGGGAGCCGAAGCAAGGCGCCACTGGCCGGGTGTTGCCGACGTCGTATACAGAACGTCATTCACGGCATCGTTCACCGCACTGCGGGTCACGACTTCGAGCGCTTGCCCGTCGACTAAGAGGGCCGGCGCATGGGGCATGCCCCGCTGCGCGACCTCTTGTTGATGCGGGAGATCCGGAGTCACGGGAGGCGCGGGCGGCACAATCTTATGAACCACGACCGGCTGCTTGGGCTGAACGGGTCTGACGACCACGGGCACGCTGACCCGAGTCGGTGCAAGGCTGGGCGTCGGGGTTTGGGCGGGCGCGGGGGCCACCAGCACAGCAGCTGCCTGTTGAGTATTCACCTGGTCATGTGGTGCTGAGCGCTCCCAAGCCTCGGGAACCGTTGAGTGTTCGGGAGTATTCGCGATTGAATAGTCATCCCTAAAAGCATCAAGGGCCCCTTGGTGGAGCCCTTGATGTTGAAAACCAGGCTTTTGAGCGGCCACCCTCGGCGGAGGGGGTTCCGGACCCGGTGCGGGTCGAATCTCTCTCTTCGGTAAGGGCGGTGCGACCGCCACAGGCGCCGCGGAAACCACCTTGGCCACGTGTTCTACCTTTGCGGGCGCTGGTGGCGGGGCCATTTGCGCGCGCGGAATGAGTCGAATCGGCGGCGCATCCTTGGAGATCTGCTGGAGAAGGTCCTGCGTACTAAACAGCGCCACCATGGGAGGCATTGCGGGCCCATGCATGCGGGGCTCCGGTTTCACGGCAACGATCGCCTTCACCGGCACGGGCGCGGGGTGCGCCCGACGGGCTTTGACTGCCACCTTCTTGGCGAATATCGGCGCCGCATCTGCAACTATTTCGGCTTGGGGGATCTCCCCCGGAAGAACAAGGTCGGCCACTACGTCAGCTACCGCAGCGGCGTCCAAGGCCGCGAGGGCCTGCTGGCGCTGGGCACGAATGGCCTGAAACACGATGCGCAGCTCCGAGGCGTCGTCCGGCTGCGTGAGCCGTGGCAGAACTTCTGGGTGGGGCTGCGGGGCCGCGGGGTGAATGGCCACGCGTGCGCGGACCTTCTTTTTTACCGGTGCCGCATGTCGGATCACGATCGGATGGGCCTGGGCGACGATCACGGACGCCTCTGCAGATGCTTTGGGCGCGACCTCAATCGGGCGGGCAAAATCCCACTGAAGCGATGCCCAGCCAGAAAAGCCCTTTTCTGGGGCCCTTTGGGTGGCTTTTTCAAAAGAAAGAAGGTGCTCGCGCGCGTCGCCCGAATCTTCGATCTCGGCAGCAGCCCACCGGAGCGTGGTCCATGCACTCGCCGCGGTCAACGCCATAAAGCCCAGGAGCGCGCCCTGAGCGAATGTCGAGAAACGAGCTGTGCGGTAATCTACAACCATGGCCTCTAGTACCTAGGGTACCAGAGGCGCTTACTGCCGCAATATCCGTCAGTTTGACGCTTCGGTCGAAGACGTCGTAGCGACCTGTTGACGGACTAGAGCGCGCTGCAGCTTCAGCTGGTACTTACGGAACGTATCGGGTTCGAGGGATGCGTCATTGAGCTTGAGCTCGGCTGCCGACTGGGCGCGTTTAGCGCGCTCCCTATCGACCTCCTGATTGAGCTCCAGCGTCTCCGCCAACACCATGACGTGATCATCGGCCACTTCAAAGAAACCCGATGAGATGGCAGCAATGGTCTCGCCGCCATCTTCACCGCGATAACTCAAAATGCCCGTCTCGAGCGTACCCACCATCCGACCGTGTTCCGGCAGGACCTGAATTTCGCCTTCGAAACCAGGAATGGTCACCTCTTTGACTGGTTTACGGTCAAAGAGCTTTCGATCGGGTGAGCAGAGCGTGAGAGTCAATGCCATGGTCCCGTCTCCGCGGCCCAATTAGGCCAGGGTCTTCGCCTTCTCGATGGCGTCCTCGATGGTCCCCACGAGGTAGAAGGCCTGCTCGGGCAGGCTGTCGTGCTTACCTTCGCAGATCTCCTTGAACGCCCTGATGGTGTCCTCGATCTTCACGAATTTGCCCGTCATGCCCGTGAAGGCCTCGGCCACAAAGAACGGCTGCGACAAGAAGCGCTGAACCTTACGCGCACGGGCCACGAGGAGCTTGTCCGCTTCGGACAGTTCGTCCATGCCCAGAATCGCGATGATGTCCTGCAGGTCCTTGTAACGTTGAAGCGTCCGCTGAACCTCACGCGCCACCCGATAGTGCTCCTCGCCCACGACCTGGGGATCCAGGAGGCGGGAAGTCGAAGCCAGCGGGTCCACGGCGGGGTAGATCCCCAGTTCGGCGATCTGGCGCGACAGGTTTGTCGTCGCATCCAGGTGCGTGAACGTCGTGGCAGGCGCCGGATCCGTGTAATCGTCGGCCGGAACGTAAATGGCCTGAATCGACGTGATGGATCCGCGGTTCGTGGACGTGATCCGCTCCTGCAGTTCGCCCATCTCGGTGGCCAGGTTAGGCTGATAACCGACGGCGGAGGGAATGCGGCCCAGGAGTGCCGACACTTCGGAACCGGCCTGGGTAAAGCGGAACATGTTGTCCACGAACAGAAGAACGTCCTGGTTCTCCTCGTCCCGGAAATATTCAGCGGTCGCGAGGGCCGAAAGGGCCACGCGGGCCCGGGCGCCTGGTGGTTCGTTCATCTGACCGTAGACCAGGCAGGTTTTATCCAGAACGCCTGATTCTTTCATCTCGGTCCAGAGATCGTTACCTTCACGGGTTCGCTCACCGACGCCAGCGAACACGGAGAAACCACCGTGCTGCTTAGCAACGTTGTTAATGAGCTCCATGATCAGAACCGTCTTACCCACGCCGGCGCCGCCGAACAGGCCAATCTTGCCGCCTTTGGCGTAGGGAGCCAGCAGGTCCACGACCTTGATGCCGGTCCAGAAGGGCGTCGCCGAGACGGTGAGGTCTTTAAAGGCGGGCGAATCGCGGTGAATCGGATAACGTTTTTTGGCCTGCACGGGACCCATTTCGTCCACGGGGTCGCCGACGACGTTGAGGATCCGGCCCAGGGCTTCGCGGCCCACGGGAACCGTGATTTGACCGCCGGTGTCCTGCGCGGGAATCCCGCGAGTCAGACCTTCGGTGGCGTCCATGGCGATGCACCGGACGGTGTTTTCGCCAAGGTGCTGGGCCACTTCAAGCACCAGGTTGAACTCTCCGGGGCCGTTGGTCGGGTTGGTCACGCGGACGGCTTGGTAGATGGGGGGGAGTTTGCCGGGGGCAAATTCCACGTCCACTACCGGTCCGAGGACCTGTTTAACTCGTCCCATGTTTCCAGGGTTGGCACTGGCTGACATGCGTTTCTCCTTAGCCTTTCAGGGCTTCCGCGCCCGAAGTGATTTCCAGAAGTTCTTTGGTGATCGAGGCCTGGCGACTCTTGTTGTACTCAAGCGTCAAGGCCGCGATCATTTCGCCGGCATTCTTAGTGGCGTTGTCCATCGTGGCCATACGGGCTCCGTGCTCAGACGCCTGAGATTCGAGAAGCACCCGAAACGCCTGAACCGCGAAGTGACGATTGATGAGCCGGTTCAGAAGCTCGCCCGCAGCGGGTCGAGTCATGTAGAGATCCACGTCTTCTGCCTTGCCCGCTTGGCCGAATGGGCTCTCGCGGACGGGTAAAAAATCCTCTACCTGGAGCACCTGCGTGATGGCGTTCTTGAACTCGTTGTAAACGAACTTGACCTCGTCGACCTCACCCGCCTCAAACTTGGCGATCAGCGGGTCGGTCAGTTCCTTGGCCGTCTTGAAGGTCGCCTTGGGGCCGAACTCCGAGTAGCTCTCGATGCGATCGGGATACCGACCCTTGAGAGCGTCGTGGCCCTTGCGCCCCACAAAAGCCAGACGGATGTCCGCGTAGGCCTCCTTGTTGGCCTTGAACCACGCTTCGGCTTTTTTGATCACGCTGCTATTGAAAGCGCCGCAAAGTCCACGGTCCGACGTCACTACCACGAGCAACACCTTCCGCTCGTTCTGGGGCTTGCCATGACCTTCGGGCTTCACCAGCGGCGAGGAGACCGTTTGGTCGGCCATGGTCGACACGAGCTGGATCAAGCGGCCGACGTTGAGGGCGTAGGGGCGATTGCCCGTGATGCCCTCCTGCGCGCGACGCAGCTTCGCCGCCGAGACCATCTTCATGGCCTTGGTGGTCTGCTGCGTGTTCTTCACGGAGCCGATCCGCTTTCTTAAATCCTTAAGGCTTGGCATGTGTTGCGCCTCTTAGGCGGTGAACTCCTTGTCAAAATCCTTCAGCAACGTCTCGAGGCGCTTGGTCATCTCGTCATCCAACTTGCCTTTGGCCGTGATGGCCGCCAAGAAGCCGGAATCCTTGCGGTCGATGTACGCAAAGAGATCCTTTTCATAACGGGACACCGAAGCCACCGGCACCTTGTCCAGGTAGCCCTTGGTGCCCGCGTAAATCGAGACCACTTGGCGTTCAACGGCCATGGGCGAATACTGTGCCTGCTTGAGCAGCTCGACCAAGCGTTGACCGCGGTTGAGTTGGCGTTGCGTGGCGACGTCCAGATCGCTCCCGAATTGCGCAAAGGCCGCTTTCTCACGGTACTGCGCGAGCTCGAGGCGAAGCGTACCGGCCACCTGCTTCATGGCTTTGGTCTGGGCGGCGCCCCCGACTCGCGAAACCGAGATCCCGACGTTCACCGCGGGACGGACGCCCGAGTGAAAGAGATCGCTTTCAAGAAAGATCTGGCCGTCGGTGATGGAGATGACGTTTGTCGGGATGTAACCCGAAACGTCACCGGCCTGGGTCTCGATGATGGGCAGTGCGGTCAGAGACCCGCCGCCCTTGGCCTTGGATAGCTTGGCCGCGCGCTCCAGGAGGCGCGAGTGGAGATAGAACACGTCGCCGGGGTAGGCTTCGCGGCCCGGAGGACGGCGGAGCAGCAGCGAAAGCTGGCGGTAGGCCTGCGCTTGCTTGGTCAGATCGTCGTACACGATCAGGGCATGCTTGCCGCTATCCCGGAACCACTCGCCGATGGTCACACCGGCGTAGGGAGCCAAGAACTGAAGCGGCGCTTTCTCGGCGGCGGTGGCGGCCACGATCACGGTGTGCTCCATGGCGCCGTGTTGGCGGAGTTTTTCGACCACCTGGGCGACCGTTGACGCCTTCTGGCCGATGGCCACGTAGATGCAGTAAACGCCCTTACCCTTTTGGTTGATGATGGTGTCGATCGCGATGGCGGTCTTACCGGTCTGACGGTCGCCGATGATGAGCTCGCGTTGACCACGGCCGATCGGGATCATCCCATCGATGGCCTTGATGCCGGTCTGCAGGGGCTCGTTCACCGACTGACGGGCAACGATGCCTGGGGCCTTGATCTCGGCCAGACGATATTCTTTCGTGGCGATGGGGCCCTTGCCGTCGATGGGCAGGCCCAGAGCGTTCACGACGCGGCCGCAGAGGGCTTCGCCCACGGGGATCTGCACGATCTTGCCCGTGCGCTTGACGGTCGTGCCTTCGCGCACCAGCGTATCGTCACCGAAGATGGCGACCCCGACGGTTTCTTCTTCGAGGTTGAGGGCCATGCCCGTCACGCCGCCACCAAAGTCCAACAGCTCCCCAGCCATGGCCTTCTCGAGGCCATAGACTTTAGCGACGCCGTCGCCCACGGATACGACGCTACCAGTCTCGGAGATGTCGAGCTTCTTTTCGAAGTCGGCGAGTTGGCTCTTCAGGATCTGCGTAATCTCTTCGGGACGGATCAACATGGGATCTCTCCTTCAAAAACCTTAGTGTGTCGTCGAACGGCTGGCGTTCATGAACCGTTCACGCATGCGCCCAAATTGGGCCTTCAAAGTTCCGTCATAGGTGACGCCTGCCACGCGCACCCGAATTCCAGCCATCAGGTCGGGATCCACCGAAACCCGGAGAACCACGCGATGGCCGAGTTTTTTGGTGAACGCCTGGGCCAGACGCTCGATCTCCTTGGCATCCAAGGGCTCGGCAGAAACCACTTCACCCACCTGTCCGCCCTCGGCCTCGAGGGCCACCTGGTCGTACACGGCGAGCACGGCGGGCAGCTGGCCCACACGCTCTTTGCGAGCGAGCAGCGAGAGAAAGCTCGAAAGATGCGGCGAGACCTTCAGCTTCTGCGAGATCTCGCCCAGGATGGCCGCCTTATCCCGTTTGGAGGCCACGGGGCTGTATAGAGCGGCTTTGAGGCGCGGGTCGGAGGTGATGACATCGACCACCGACTTGAGCTCGTCACGGTACTTGTCCATCGAGCCCGCGGCGCCGTTACCGGTGCGAAGGGTCTCGGTCAGAGCACGACAGTAGCGTTTGGCGACTTCGCTCATCGCGCGCCCTCCATCTCGCTCGAGAACTCCTGCCGAATCTTGGCCTTCAGGTCGCCGGTGAGATTCTTACGAACGCCGGCTTCGGCCTTGGTCATTACTTGCTCCGCCAGCTGCCTCAGCAGGTCACGGCGCAGATCTTCAAAGACGTTCTTTGCGCCGGCTTGAGCATCCGAGACCACGCTCGCGGCCATCGTTTTCGCGGCGGCCTGAATGCGAAGCCGGGTGGCCTCGGCCTCGGTACGGACCTGCTGCCGAATGGCGGCGACCTCGGTTTCCACCACGCGAAGCTTGGAGGAATATTCTTCGTACGAGGCGCGGGCTTCTTCGAGGCGTTTACGGTTGGTAGCGACCGCATCGCGAATAGCTTGGTGGCGCTGTGCGACCATCTCAACCACGGGCTTCTTGGCCGCGCGGTAGAGGATGATGATAAAAAGCGTGAAGTTAAAAAGGGTAGCGACCATCTCAGCGGCCCCCTTGCAACACGCGAGCAGCCACCTGCGTGGCGAGCTCATCAACGTGGGATTGTAGTTCGCCCTGGAGTTTGGATTTCTGTTGCTCAAGGTCCTTCAACGCGGATTGCGTGATGGCCTTGGCTTGCTCGCGAGCTTCGGCAAGGACCTTCTGCTCTTCGGCGCGCGCGGCTTCGAGTTGCGTGTCGGCGTCCTTCTTAGCCTGCTCCTTCGCGGCCAAGATGAGCTTGCGGTACTCTTCGAGCTTCTGTTCCGCCTGACCCACTAGCCGCTCGGCGGCTTCGCGATCTTCGACGGTGCGCTGGTGGCGCTTTTCGATGAGCGCGTGGAACGGACCGAAGAAAATCTTGGACAGGGTCAGCCAGAGGACGACGAAGATTCCCAGCTGCCAGAAGAAGCTGCCATCCACGCCTAATTGTTGAAGAATCGTGAGCACACCCACTCCAACTGGACGTTCTTAGTTTGAATTCCAGATGGGGCTAGCACCCCTGGCGGGGCCGGGTCAAGGCTGAATGACTTGGTGGGACGAAGACTTTAGCCGTGGCCTTAGGCCGGAGAAGCTCCGTGGGCCATCTTGCTGCTGCCCTCGAAGATCACGCCTTCGTCGACACTCAGGCTAGGGGTGAGGATGTCCCCGCGAAACACAGCTGGACGATGAATTTCGACCCGGTACTTGGCCTTCACGTCCCCGCGTACGTCCCCGCAGATGACGACCACCCCGGCATCGATCTGACCCTGTACTCGGGCGTCTTCGCCGATGATGAGGGTGTCGGGCGTAAAGATTTCGCCCTTAAAGCTGCCGTTAATTCGAACCGTGCCCTGAAAGCAAAGCTTGCCCTCGAACTCGCAACCTTGGTCAATGACACCTGTAACGGCGTAATTGGCGACCGGAACACTCAGATCTTTCCTTGCTGCCATATCTCCCGATTCTGCATGGCTGTCAGGATGCGTTCAAGGTCCTCGCGACTCCCGTAGTGGACAATGATTTTGCCCCGGCGGTCCGAGCCCTTGAGTTCCACGCGGGTGGAAAGAGACATAGTCAAATTGTCAGATATCGTGGCCATCCGATGGGCAAGGGCCTTCTTTTTGTCTGAAGCGGGGGGTGCGGCCCCCGGCTCACCGGCCCGGGTCGTGCCGACATCCCGTATCTCCTGGGCCCTGGCCTCGGTCTCCCGCACGCTCAGTTTTTTTCTCGAGCACTTCTTCAAAGAGGCGCTGACGCTGGACTGGGTCCTCGACCGACAGCAAGGCCTTGCCATGTCCCAGGGTCAGGGTCTGCTTGCGGAGCTCGGCGAGGACCGGTTCGGGCAGGCGGAGCAGGCGCAAGTGGTTGGCCACCGTCGCGCGATCCTTGCCCACGCGGGTCGACACCTCTTCTTGCGTGAGTGCAAAGTCCTCAAGCAGCTGGGCGTAGGCCAGGGCCTCGTCCACGCAGTTGAGGTTCTGCCGCTGAATGTTTTCGACCAGGGCCAACTCAAGGGACTCCCGGTCGGTGGTGCGACGGATGACGATCGGAACCGACTTCAGCCCTACGCGCTTGGCGGCCCGGAGCCGCCGCTCGCCGGCGATGAGTTCGTAACCCTTGTCGGTCTTGCGGACGACCAGGGGCTGAATGATGCCGTTGATCCGTATCGATTGGGCCAGCTCCTCGATGGCCTGTTCGTCAAAGTCGCGGCGGGGCTGGTACGGGTTGATGAGGATTTCTTCGGGACTGGTGAGTGCGATCCCGGATGGCGATCCTTGTTCTCCATCGGAGCCGCGGCCTCTTGTGCTGCGGTGGGCGCCGCGGGCGATGGCGCGCCCGAAAGGAGCGAGGCCAGGCCCTTTCCCAGAACGGGCTTTTGAGTCGTCGACATCGCATGGCTCCCTTGATTAGTCCCTGGCGACATGGAATTCGGCCGGCGCTTCGGCTCGCTGTGCTGCAGTTCTTAGGGCGCCCGAGGCCTTGAGTCCCCGGTCCTTCTGGAGCAGCTCTTTGGCTAGGTTGAAGTAGGCGACACACCCCTTGGAGTCCACGTCATAAAGGACAATGGGTTTGCCGTGGCTCGAGCATTCGCTCAGGCGCACGTTGCGGGGGATCACTGTCGAAAAGACATGGTCCGAAAAATGCGTTCGCACTTCTTGTTCCACCGCGCTCGAAAGCCGGTTACGGCCGTCGAACATGGTCAGGAGGATGCCCTGGTTCTGAAGCTTGGGGTTGAGGCTCTGCTGAATCAGCGACACCGTATGCAAAAGCTGGGACAACCCTTCGAGGGCAAAATACTCGCACTGCAGCGGCACCAGAAATGCGTCCGCCGCGGTCAATGCATTGATCGTCAGCAGTCCCAGCGACGGGGGGCTGTCGATGAGGACATAGTCGTATTTGTCTCGGACCTCCGCGAGCGTGGCTTTGAGTTTGCTTTCGCGCGCGAACGCGCTCACCAACTCAACTTCCGCGCCAGAAAGGTCTTCGTTTGCTGGAGCAAGCGACAGGTGATCGATCTCAGTGGCCCGAATGACCTGGGTCAGCGGCACTTCGCCGATGAGGGCCTGGTACACGGTTTGTTCGGTACTCCCGCGCCGAGCCGGCACGCCTAATGCCGAAGACGCATTTCCCTGGGGATCGAAATCGATGACCAGGGTTTTGCATTCGGCCAGCGCAAGCGAGGCCGCGAGATTTACGGTGGTGGTGGTTTTTCCCACTCCCCCCTTTTGATTGGTAACTGCGATGACCTTGCCCATTCGTCGCCCCCTAAACTAGATCAATTGCGATGTCCGACTCTTTCGGACATGAAGTATATAAACGAAGGAGGGGCGCTCTTTCCAGCGCCCCTTTTCTTCGTTTAACTG
>Ga0170475_104204569_pt1 | contig 11024 bp, 6 predicted proteins | sample Soicark_Litter_5_FD_111474 | JGI IMG/M metagenome (GOLD analysis project Ga0170475, IMG submission 111474) | Avena fatua rhizosphere microbial communities from Hopland, California, USA. Combined Assembly of 48 SPs | reverse complement strand
GCAGCCGTCTTCGGCTTCGGTGGGCTCGCGGCCAGCGCAGCCGGGGTGGCGAAAATTCTATTTTTCGTCTTCTTGGTGTTCGCGTTGGTTTCGTTCCTGTTCGGTCGACGCAGCGCCGCGTGAGTCACGATCGGTCAAGCTGTGGCGCGTCGCGGACGCTTTGGCCCCCGCGACGCGCACGGCACCGAGCTCAACGCCCGGAAGCGTGCGCGACCGCCGCGCTGAGCTGCGCCGGCTCGACTGGCTTGGCGACGTGTGCCTGAAACCCCGCAGCCAACGCCTTGGCGACGTCCTGGCGTGAGGCATAGGCGGTCACGGCCACCGCAGGCAGATCCTGATTCGATTCACGCACTCGCTTCAGCAGCTGAAAGCCGTCGCCATCCGGCAAACCGATGTCCGAAACGAGCACATCGGGCCGGCGCTCGCGCACGGATTCGAGAGCCGCTGCCGCCGTAGATACGGCGGTGACCTCGGCGCCGAAGCGGCGAAGCATCATTTGCATCAGGTCGCAGCCGTCGGGATCGTCCTCGACCAGCAAAGCGTAAATGCCCGCCAGCGCGCCTTGTGCCGTCGCAGACGCTTCCGGAGCCGCTTCGAGCGCGGGCACCGCAGAAGCCGTGACATCGTCGCTCTCGATGGCTGGCGGCGAGGTGAGCGGCAACGTGACCACGAACTGAGCGCCCTTTCCAAGACCCTCGCTGTGGGCCGTCACGGTGCCCCCGTGTAGCTCCACCAGGTGCTTGACGATGGCGAGACCAAGACCGAGGCCACGCTGGGCTCGGTGTGCCCCGTTGTCCGCCTGCTTGAAGCGATCAAACATCACGGGCAAAAACTCGGGCGCAATACCCGGGCCGTCGTCGGTGATCTCCAAACGGGCGATTTCACCTTCCACCACCAAAGAGAGCATGACATGCCCACCTTTGGGTGTGAACTTCAAGGCATTGCCGAGAATGTTGCCGACGACTTGTTGCAGGCGGGTCGCGTCGCCCACGGTATTCAAGGGTAACTCCGGCAGCAGCGCTTCGAGCGCGACACCGTTGGACGTCGCAACCGGGCGAGCAGCGTCGAGCGCAGCCTCGACGATTCCGCGCAGATCCACCTGACCCTCGTCCACGTGCAGGTTCCCGGACACGACCCGAGAAACATCGAGTAAGTCCGCAACCAACTGCGCCAACGCCCGTCCGTTGCGTTCGATGGTATCGACCGCGCGCTGCTCGGTCTCGTGTGAAAGCCCCCCGCTACGCAGCATTTGGCCCCAGCCAACGATAGCGTTCAACGGCGTGCGCAGTTCGTGCGAGACGGTGGCCAGGAACATGTCCTTCGCCCGGTTGGCTTCCTGCAGCTTTGCGCGCTCGCTCTGAGCGAGCTCGTACAGGCCCACGTTGTCGAGCGCCGTCGCCATGCGACCAGCGACGTCTTTGGCCAGCTCGACATCCGAATCCAGGTAGTGCCTCTCCGGATCGCGGTTCAAAAAAACCAGACTTCCAAAGACGCGTTCGCGAATCAACAGCGGCCAGCAAATGTAAGACGACACGCCGAGCTCGTGCAAAAACCAAACGTGCTCGCCTGCGCGTGACGGACCCGATTGTTCCAAGATCTCGGGTACATTCGCCAAAACCTCGGGTTTGCCGTCGAAGCACACGCTGGACGGCCCGAGTTCGAAGCGCGGGTCGTCCAAGTTCAAACCCGGAGCCAGACTGGCGGAAGCACGCTTGCTGACGGTCTCGTTCGAGCGCAAATAGAGCACCGCCGAGTCACCGAGGACGGGCAAAGTAGCGGCCAGCACCTGGTCGAGCCCGTGACTGCGATCGGTGAGCTCGCCCAAGCGACGAGTGAGGCTAGCGAGCATCTGCAAGGCTTGCTCGGCACGCTTACGCGCGTCGATGTCCGTGCTGGTGCCAACCCAGGCGCTGATCGCGCCGCTCGCGTCGCGCTCCGGCAGCATGCGGACCAGGTGCCAACGAAAGCGTCGTTCGGCGACGTTCCCCAAACGGAACTCGGCTTCCCATGCTCGCCCCTCGGCGAGCGCCTCTGAAAAGCCGCGCGTGAACTCAGTGTGCTCGCTGGGATGAACGATGCTCTGCCAAGAGAGCTCTTCGGTCTGCGGAAGCCCCGCGCACTCGAACCAACGACCGTTGCCATAGCTGAGCGAACCCCGATGATCCGTGGTCCAGACGATCTGGGGCATGGACTCCGCGAGCATCGTGTAGCGGTGCTCGCTCACTCGTCTGAAGTCCGCGAACTCGCGCTCGGTGGCGCGCTTCAGTTCCTCGGCTTGGCGGCGGATGATCTGGCCCTTTTGATAGAGCTCGATGAAGACGGCCACCTTGCTGCGTAAAATCTCGGGGTCGATCGGCTTCAAGATGTAATCGACCGCCCCCACGGTGTACGCGCGCGCCACCAAACGCTGATCGCGATGGATCGGCGTCAGAAAAATGATCGGCACCGCACGCGAGCGCTCCCGCGCGCGGATCAGCTCGGCAACCTCGTAGCCGTCGAGGACCGGCATTTGCACGTCGAGTAGAACCAACGCGAATTCATCGCGCAGCAGGTAGCGGAGCGCTTCTTTACCGGAGCTCGCTTGGACCACCTCTTGACCCAGCGGCTCCAGCATGGCGTTCAGCGCGTGCAGATTCTTTGGCTGATCGTCGACGAGCAAGATCTTTGCGGGTGGCAAACCGCTCGTTCTCGGCTCTGCCGGCGCCAGGGGTAAATCTTCGATCATGCAGGCCTCGCTTCGGAGGCACGAATGACCAGCTCTGCCGCGATGTGCTCGAGGTTCAACACGCGATCCGGATGCATATTTTTCACTGCGTTCTTGGGCATGAACGCGCTCTCCGCGGAATCCGGGTTTTGGATGATCACGTAGCCGCCACACTCCTTGATCCGCTTCAAGCCACGCGTCCCATCCTGATTTGCACCAGTGAGCAGCACGCCAATCACGCCGCTGCCATGCGAGTATGCCGCGGATTCGAAGAGCACATCGATTGACGGTCGGCTGTACGCTACGGGCTCTTCCGTGGACAAGGCCACCCAATCAGCCTCGATCAACAGGTGATAGTCGGGCGGGCTCAAGTACACACCCGGCCCGCGCAGCGGATCCTTGTCCTCTGCTTCGAAGACGGGGATCAGCGAGGCGCCGCTCAGTAACATGGCCAGGCGCTCGTCCGAGTCACGCGAGCGGTGCTGGACGATCGCGATTGGCAGCGGAAAGCTTGCGGGCAAACCGCTTAGCAAGCGAGTCAGGGCGTGCAGACCACCGGTCGACGTGCCCATGACCACCAGATCGTAGCGCGAGCTCATCGGTTCCTCCGGTAGATCCGCTCGCGCGCCGAAAGCGCAGTAAATTCCTCCTCGAACGCGGTGAAACGGAGCGACTCCTTGCGCCCCAAGCACAGCACACCGAGCGTTGCGAAGCTTTCCGAAAATAGGCGCAGCGTGTGGTCCTTCAGCGCGCGGTCGAAATAGATCAGCACGTTGCGGCACACGATCACGTTGAACTCGCTGAAGCCGCGATCCATTGCCAGATTGTGCTGAGTGAAGAGCACGTTCTTGGCCAAGCGCGGGGCGAACAATGCGCCGTCGTATTTGGCGGTAAAGTAGTCGCTGAGCGACCGCTTTCCGCCGGCCAAAAAATAGTTGGCCGTGTACTCTTTCATGCGCGAAACCGGAAAGATCCCCTGACGCGCGTGATCCAGCACGGTGGAGTCCATATCCGTCGCGTAGATCCGGCAGCGGTCGTACAGGCCTTCCTCCTCGAGCAAGATCGACATGGCGTACACCTCTTCGCCGGTCGAGCAGCCCGCGTGCCAGATGCGAACGGTCGGATAGGTCCTGAGCAGCGGCACCACTTGCTTTCGAAACTCCGCGAAGAACGTCGGATCGCGAAACATGGCGGTGACGTTCACGGACAAGTCGTGCAGCAGCCGCTGCAGGGCGCTGGCATCGTGCAAAACGAGTTCCGTGAGCCTCGATATCGTAGGCACATGGGTATTTTCCATGTGCCGTCGGATGCGTCGGTGTAGCGACGCTGGCGCGTACGAGCGGAAGTCGAACCCGTGATGGCGATAGATGGCCAGCAGCAGGAGCTCCATCTCCAAGCGCTCGAGCTCGGTAGTCGCGGTGGTGAATTGCCGTAGCGCAGCGGCGCCCGCCAGATCGGCGTCGCCTGTTGGGTTCGCTCCTGCCATGCGCGCCTTGCATCAGGCCGACACAGTCGGCGCGTACATCCAGACTCGCATCATGGACAACAGGCGGTCCGGATCCACGGGCTTGGTGATGTAGTCGGAGGCGCCGGCCTCTAGACACTTCTCGCGGTCGCCCTTCATCGCCTTGGCGGTCAAGGCCAAGATTGGCAACGTGCGATACTCAGGGATGCGCCGGATCTGGCGCATCGTTTCGTAGCCGTCCATCTCGGGCATCATGACATCCATCAATACCAGTGAAACGTCGGAGGTCTTGCGCAAGAGCTCGATGCCATCGCGCCCGTTTTCGGCGAAGACGACTTTCATTCCTTGGCCCTCGAGCACGGTCGTGACAGCGTAGATGTTGCGTACGTCGTCGTCGACGACCAGCACCGTCGCCCCTTGGAAGGCCGCCTCCCCCCCGTGCGCGGTGTGGAGAATTCTCCGCTTTTCCTCGGGCAAATGCGCCTCGACTCGATGCAGGAAGAGCGCGGTTTCGTCGAGCAACCTCTCTGGCGAGCGCACGTCTTTGACGATGATCGATTCGGCGTATTTTCTGAGACGCGTTTCCTCGGCCGGTGCCAGCTCACGACCAGTGTAAACGATCACCGGCAGATCGCGCAGCGACTCTTCGTTCTTGACTCGTTCGAGCAGTTGAAACCCGCTTGCGCCCGGCAGTCCCAAATCGAGCACCATGCAGTCGAAGTGCTGGGTGGAAAGCAGCTCCAAAGCCTCCTCGGCAGAGCTGACCGCAGTCGACGTCACGTCACCGTTGCCGATCAACTCGACGATGCTCGAGCGTTGTACGTCGTCGTCCTCCACGATCAGGAGGCTCTTCGACTTTCGGGACAGGAAGCTCAGGATGCTGGAGAGCCCCTCGTCCAAGGCCTCCTTGCTGAGTGGTTTTTGCGCGTACCCGAGCGCCCCCAAACGCAAGCCGTCGCGGCGGCGATCGGCACCGGACACGATGTGCACCGGAATGTGCCGAGTATCCGGATTTTGCTTGAGACGATCCAAGATGCTCAAGCCGTCCATCGCGGGCAGGCCGATATCGAGCAAGATCGCGTCCGGCCGAACGCGTCGCGCGAGCGCGAAACCCGTGTCGCCGCGCAGCGAGACGATGCCCTTGAAGCCGCGCTCGCGCGCCGCGTCCAGCAGCAACCCGGCAAACGCCACGTCGTCTTCGACGATCAACAGCACCCGGTCCCCGGGCTTCACCGATTGACGATCGTCCGGGATTTCAGCGGCGTGCACGCCAGCGAAGGTGCCCGTCTCCTCCGCGAAGCCGGAATTGTCCCGAGCTTCCGGCTGGGACGGCAGCTCTCGGCTCTGATATTCCCGCGGCAAATACAGCGTGAACGTGCTGCCCTTCCCGGGCTGGCTCTTGACGTGAATCTCACCGCCAAGGAGCCGCGAGAGCTCGCGGCTGATGGAGAGCCCAAGCCCGGTGCCGCCGTACTTTCGACTGGTCGTGCCGTCTGCCTGCTGGAAGGCTTCGAAAATCAGCTGCTGCTTGTCGGCCGGAATACCGATGCCGGTATCGGTAACGCTGAATGCAATCACGTTCTCTGGGACGGCGCGCAGCAAATCCGAGCGAAGCACGACGCCCGGCTCGGGTAGACCGATGCGAATGGACACCGAGCCAGTCTCGGTGAATTTGAACGCGTTGCTCAACAGGTTGCGCAGCACTTGTTGCAAGCGCTGACCGTCGGTGCGGAAGGAATCGATGCTCGCGCGATCGGCAGTCAGCTGGAAGCCCACGTTCTTTTGCTGCGCCATCGGACGGAACGTGCGTTCCAGATACTCCGTGACTTCGTCGATCCGAACGTCGCTCGGGTAGATTTCGATCTTTCCCGCTTCGACCTTGGACAAGTCGAGGACCTCGTTGATCAGATTCAGCAGATCGGTACCCGCGGCCTGAATCGTCTTGGCGTATTCGACCTGTTTGTCCGACAGCTTGCCTTCCTTGTTGTCGGCCAGCAGGCGCGCCAAGATCAACAAACTGTTGAGCGGGGTACGGAGCTCGTGGCTCATGTTGGCCAAGAACTCGCTCTTGTAGCGCGAGGAGACGGCGAGTTGCTCCGCCTTTTCCTCGATCGCCATGCGGGTCATTTCGACTTCGCGATTCTTTTGCTCGACGGCCTTGTTCTGCTCGGCAAGCAGAGCTGCTTTCTCCTCCAGCTCTTCGTTGACTTGCTGCAGCTCTTCTTGCTGCTCTTTGAGCATTTCCTCGGACGCTTTCAGCGTCTTGGTCTGCTGGGCGAGCTCGGAATTGGAACGCTTGAGCTCGTCTTGCTGCGACTGCAGCTCGAGCGACTGCGATTGTAGCTCTTGCGCGAGCGACTGCGACTGATTCAGAAGCTCTTCCGTGCGCATGTTGGCCGCGATCATGTTGAGCACCACACCGATGCTCTCCGACAGCTGATCCAAGAAGATGCGATGGATCGAACTGAACGGCTCGAAGCTGGCAAGCTCGGTCACGGCGCGCACCTCGCCCTCGAACAAGATTGGCAGGACCAAAATGTTGAGCGGAGGGGCTTCCCCCAGGCCGGAGTTCACCTGGATATAATCGGATGGCACGCGGGTCAGCAAAATCGGCTTCTTTTCCAGCGCGCACTGCCCGACCAAGCCTTCCCCGCGGGTGAAGCGGCTGGAGACGTGCTTCCTCTCCTTGTACGCGTAGCTGGAAGTAAGACGCAGTGTCTCGTCCGACTCGGACGAGATGAAGAAGGCGCCGTGGCTGGCGCCAACCAAGGGCGTAAGCTCGCTCATGATCAGGCGAGACACCGATTCGAGCGTCTTTTGGCCTTGCATCATGGCGCTGAACTTCGCGAGGTTGGTCTTCAGCCAATCTTGCTCGCGGTTCTTCTCCGTGGTTTCGCGGAGGTTGGCGATCATTTGATTAACGCGCTCTTTCAGGGCCAGGAGCTCGCCTTGGGCCTCGACCGTGATCGAGCGGGTGAGATCACCCTCGGTCACGGCGGTGGCTACGTCGGCGATCGCGCGAACCTGACCGGTGAGGTTGTTCGCGAGCTGATTGACGTTGTCGGTGAGATCGCGCCAGGTGCCCGCAGCGCCCGGCACCTTGGCTTGGCCGCCGAGCTTGCCTTCGGTGCCGACCTCGCGAGCGACCGTCGTCACCTGCTCGGCGAACACGCGTAGGGTGTCGGTCATGGTATTGATGGTGTCTGCCAGGGCGGCGATTTCGCCTTGGGATTCCATCAAGAATTTCAGGGTCAGGTCACCGTTGGCGACCGCGGTCACGACCTTGACGATGCCGCGCACCTGGGTCGTCAGGTTGCTCGCCATGCTGTTCACGCTGTCAGTCAGGTCCTTCCACGTGCCTGCGACGCCGGGCACGCGAGCCTGACCACCGAGCTTGCCCTCGGTGCCCACTTCGCGGGCCACCGTCGTCACCTGTTCGGCGAATATCCCGAGCGTCTCGGTCATGTCGTTGATGGTCTCGGCCAGCTCGGCGATTTCGCCCTTGGCTTCCACGACCAACTTCTTCGACAAGTCGCCATCCGCGACGGCCGTCACGACCTTGGCGATCCCGCGCACCTGCGTGGTGAGATTGCTCGCCATGCTGTTCACGTTATCGGTGAGATCTTTCCAAGTACCGCCGACGCCCGGCACGTAGGCTTGGCCGCCGAGCTTGCCGTCGGTGCCTACCTCGCGCGCCACGCGCGTCACTTCGGCAGAGAAGCTGCGCAGCTGATCCACCATCGTGTTGATGGTATTTTTCAGCTGCAGAACCTCACCCCGCACATCGACCGTAATCTTCTGCGAAAGATCGCCGTTGGCGACCGCCGTCGTGACCAAGGCGATGTTTCGAACCTGATCGGTCAGGTTGTTCGCCATGTAATTCACACTGTCGGTCAGATCCTTCCAGGTGCCGGCGACACCCGGCACTGCCGCTTGCACACCCAGCTTGCCTTCGCCACAGACCTCACGCGCGACGCGCGTCACTTCACCGGAGAAGCTGCGCAGCTGATCCACCATCGTGTTGATGGTGTTTTTCAGCTCGAGGATCTCGCCTTCTACATCGACCGTGATCTTTTTCGACAAGTCACCGTTCGCCACCGCCGTGGTGACCAAGGCGATGTTGCGTACCTGGCCCGTCAAGTTCGAAGCCATGTAGTTTACGTTGTCGGTCAGGTCCTTCCAGGTCCCGGCAACGCCCGGCACGTTCGCTTGCCCGCCCAAGTTGCCCTCGGTGCCGACTTCTTTGGCAACGCGCGTCACTTCGGCAGCGAAACTTCGAAGCTGTTCCACCATGGTATTGATGGTATTTTTCAGCTCTAGCAGCTCACCTTTGACGTCGACGGTGATTTTCTTCGACAAGTCGCCGTTGGCCACCGCGGTGGTCACGAGGGCGATGTTGCGCACCTGGTCGGTCAGGTTGCTCGCCATGTAGTTTACGTTGTCGGTCAGGTCCTTCCAGGTGCCGGCAACCGCGGGCACGTGTGCTTGGCCACCGAGCTTGCCTTCGGTACCGACTTCGCGCGCGACGCGCGTCACCTCGGCGGCGAACGTGCCGAGACTGTCGACCATTTGGTTGATTACGTTCTTGATCTGCAGGATCTCGCCTTGCGTGTCGACGGTGATCTTCTGCGTCAGATCACCGTTGGCGATTGCCGTCGCAACCTTCGACACGTCACGGAGCTGCACGGTCAAGTTGCCGGCCATCGCGTTCACGCTGTCGGTCAGACCCTTCCAGGTGACGCTGACCCCTTTTACCTCGGCTTGCACACCGAGCTTGCCTTCGGTACCGACTTCGCGCGCGACGCGCGTCACTTCACCCGCGAAGGCATTCAGCTGATCCACCATGGTATTCACGGTGTTTTTCAGCTCCAAAATCTCGCCCTTGGTTTCGACCACGAGATCTTCGATAGATCGCCGTTGGCGACCGCGGTGACGACCCCGGCAATGCCGCGCACCTGCGTGGTCAGGTTGGTGGCCATGCCGTTCACGCTGTCGGTGAGATCTTTCCAGGTGCCAGCAACCCCGGGCACGTGCGCTTGGCCACCCAATTTGCCTTCGGTACCTACCTCACGCGCAACGCGCGTGACTTCGTTGGCGAAGGCGTTCAGCTGATCGACCATCGTGTTCACCGTCGCACCAATGCGCAGGAACTCACCGCGCACGGGCTTGCCCTCGATTTCGAGCGCCATCTTCTGCGACAAGTCTCCGGAAGCCACCGCGGTGATCACACGCGCAACCTCGGTGGAGGGTCGAACCAAGTCGCCGATCAACGCGTTGAACGCGTCGCCGGTGACCACCCAGCTCCCACTCCAATCGTGAGTTTCCACGCGGGCGGTCATGTCGCCGTCGCGACCCACCACTCGGGCCACGCGCGAGAATTCACGCGTCGAAGAATCGAGCTGCTGCGCCAAAGCATTGAACGCTTCTGCTACGTCTCGCGGAACTCCCTCTTGGCCCCTGAGGCGACGACTGAAATCCCCATGCATCAGCGCGGAGAGCGCCTCCACGAGCCGCAGACTCTTGTTGGTGGCGGATTCGCGTTTGGCGGGACTCGGTTTGTCGGGGCGCTTGGCTTTGTCGGTTGGAGCGGGGGGGCGTTTGGGGGGAACGTCGAATGATTCTGACAAGACAGCCTCCGGTGCCGCGCCAGAATGCAAGGCATGCGCCCGCCGAAACCCGCGCGAAAATGCCTCAGAATTCGACTATCGACCTCCAGGTACCCCGAGCGGCACTGTCACACTGAGGCAAACCGCCTCGATGCTGACGGTGCCCTGGAAACGCTTCGATGCTCTCCAATTGCTGCCCCGGCCGGGGCGATCCGAAGAGGCACCGGGCCGCGCGTGGCCTCATCGGCTGCGCCTCGAGTGCTCCTATGTGCGTAGTCAACGTGTCTAGTGTCCGACTCGAAGTCACGGGGTTATTCGCTCGTGAGCCGATTATCCCTTGTACCAACTACGCCCTCGCCAGGAGCGCAATTCGTGCTGAGAGCACGTTGCGTGCCGAATCCAACTTGGTACGCGCCATGCTTCACCTCGCAGACGCGTTCACCGAAAGGGAGACGAACATGAATGAGGGATCGAAAAACGACAAGGCTCTGAGCAATTTGGAAGCGTTGTGTCGGGGTGAGTTGGCGGCGGTCGAGACCTACAATACGGCGCTGTCATCGGCGTCGCTCGGCGCCTTTCGCCCGCAGCTGATTCAGTGCCAACGTTCGCATCAAAATCGCGTGCATTTGCTGGGTTGGCGCATCCACTTGCTGGGCGGGACACCACCCGAATCGTCGGGCGCCTGGGGGGTATTTGCGAAAGCGGTCGAGGGTGCGGCCACGGTGATCGGCGAAAAGACCGCCATCAGTGCACTGGAGGAGGGTGAAGATCACGGTCTCAACGAGTACCGCACGCGCCTTACCGAACTCGATGCCGACACCCGAAACTTCGTCGAGGCCCGGATCTTACCCGCACAGACCGAGACGCACGCGATCGTACGCGCGCTCAAGCTCGGCTTGTCCCAGACCTCGGCTCGAACCTAGCCACCCAGTCTAAACCGCCGAGCAGCCCGTGAAGCACGGTAAGCTCGGCGGCGACCGCAAACCTCGAAGCTCAAGCCGTGTGCGGCTTGTCGTCGAGAGCGTTGCTCAGTAGTCGCTGAGTCAAGCGCCCGCTCAGAATTCCAAGCGCAGACAACGCAGCGCTACGCGTGGCCTCCGCGAAGAACGATCGCTCGCGCCTGAATCCAGGAAAGGCCGGCTTGCGACGGCGGCCCGCCAGGACGGCCACGCCCACGAGTGCGACTACGCCCAGGCCGAGCATGACGGGCGCTTTGTGAATTGCTGTTTCTGTATTTTCGATCATCTGG
>Ga0170475_110486731_pt1 | contig 11025 bp, 11 predicted proteins | sample Soicark_Litter_5_FD_111474 | JGI IMG/M metagenome (GOLD analysis project Ga0170475, IMG submission 111474) | Avena fatua rhizosphere microbial communities from Hopland, California, USA. Combined Assembly of 48 SPs | reverse complement strand
GTGGACGTTGCCGGCCTTGTCGCCGTAGAGGACGCCGGTCACCTTGCCGGAAGGGTCATGCTCGATCTTCAGCACCTGGGCGTCGGAGCGGACCTCCAGGTTGCCGGTGCCCTCGCCCTTGGGCAGTTCGGCGATCAGGGTGGACCACTTGGCGCCCGACTTGCAGCCCTGAAAGCAGAAGCCGATCTGCTGGCACGATCCCCTGTTATCCCGCTCTTGCGAGTTGATCGCCATGTTTCCGCTGTGGAATTCCTTATACCCCATCGCCTTGGCGCCGGCCGCCAGGACCTTGTAGTTGTTGTTGCCGGGCAGGCGCGGGATGCCGTTGGTCCCGGTGACACCCATCTTGGACTCGGCCTTGGCATAGTAGGGCTCAAGCTCCTTAAGCGTGATCGGCCAGTCCAGCAGATTGGCGCCGGCCAGATCGCCGTAATGGGTGCGGGTCTTGAACTCGTGCTCCTGAAAGCGCAGGCTGGCGCCCGCCCAGTGGATGGTCGAGCCGCCGACCGCCTTGACGATCCAGGCCGGAAGTCCCGCGAAGTCCTTGGCCACCCGCCAGCTTCCCGATGTGGTCCGCTTGTCGAGCCAGCTTATCTGGGAAAAGGCGTCCCACTCGTTGTTGACGAACTCCTCCATCTCGACGCGCGGTCCCGCTTCCAGGACCACCACCTTGATGCCCTTCTGCGCAAGCTCGTTGCCCAGCGTGCCGCCGCCGGCGCCTGAGCCCACGATCACCACGACGCCGTCGTCGTTGAGGTCGAATTTCGCAGTCATGTTCCCTATTCCTCCCGCCCCGCTCCGGTGATTATTTTTCGGTAATTCAGGCGTCTTTCAGCCAGTCGATGTCGTTGAAGCCGCGATGCAGGTAGCCGCCGTGTTCGGCCGATGAGCCTTCGTAGCCGAACTTCGCCCACACGGCCGGCTGGTTGTAGAGGGCCACGACCATGTCGCCGCGGACCTTCTGGAAGAACGGGGTGGTTTCGATCGACCGCAGGATGGCGACCCGGTCCGCCTCCTCGTTGACCGCCGCGTAGGGCATGGCGTTCTTGGCCTGGGAGAGGGAGTTCAACTCGGAGACACCCTGCTCGATCAACTGCTTCAGGGTTGCGTCGGCGCCGGCCTTGCCGTCATAGGCTTCGACGGCCTTGGCGTAGTAGGCATCGCCGAGGTGGTCGTGAGGATAAAGGTCCCGCGCCATCTTGACGAGCGTCACCATGGCTTCAGGCTTCAGGTGCTGGGTGGTCATCGCCCAGGCGCCGTTGGGATCGATGGCCACCGTCCCACCGGCGAGCGCCGTGACGCCCGCGGCTGCGGCGCCTGATTTCAGGAAATTGCGGCGGGTCACCTTGACCCGCTTGTCGATGGTCCTCATACGTGTCTCCTCCCTGGGGGACGGGGTTGGGACTGCCTTGTTCGGCTTTTGTCTTCTTGTTCCGGTCGATTGATGGATCAGCGGTAGCGGCCATGCCGCTGGAGCACCTCCACCTTGTAGCCATCGGGGTCCTGCACGAAGAAAAAGCGCGCCATCAGCGCGCCGTCTCGCATGAACTCCTTGATCGGATTGGGGTTTAGCCCCGCTTCGGTGAAGCGCCGGTGCTCGGCCTCCAGATCGTTGACGGCGACCGCGACGTGTCCGTAGCCGTCGCCGAGGTCGTAGGGTTCGGTGCGGCCGTGGTTGATGGTCAGCTCGACCTCGAAATCGGCCTCGGGGTTCCTGAGATAGACCAGCGTGAAGCCGTCGAACTCATAACGGTCGGCGGCTTCCAGGCCGAATGCCCTGGCATAGAAGTCGCGCGACCTGTCTTCATCGAGCACGCGGAACATCGCGTGGATGACTTTGGCCATTACCCTAGACCCTCCCTGGTTTCACGTCGCTCGTTCCGAGCTTTGCTTTGTTTCAAGCCGTTGCGTGAAATCCTAGGGCGCTCAAACGGGACGGTGGTAGTATCATGCTACTACAGCATCGATTTCTCTGGCTTGGCGCACCGCGACCGCCGCCGCGTGGGCGACCGGGTCGCGAAGATACAGTGCGCATGTCACCCGCAGCATGGATGCGAAGTTCGGAATATCGCCCTGCTGCTGTAGAACCTCGTCGTGCAGCGTGGAAAGGAAACGCGACAGGGTAGCGCCTTCACGGCCAGCTATCTCCTCCAGGATCGCCCAGAACTCGGCCTCCAGGCGGATGCTGGTGGTATGGCCGTGCAAACGGACGGCCCGTGTCTCGCACTCGTAGGATGCCGGATCCTGCATGACGAAAAGTCTGCACATGGTCTGTTTCTCTCCCGTCCCGCCGCCGCTTTGTCGCGTTTCCCGGTGCGATGGCGCTGTTTTGCTTGAGATCGATCATAAGCCCGTTTCACGGACTTGCCATTAGTCCGAATCTACGATGGATGAGACAACAAAGGCTGATCCGTCCGGGGCTGACACATCCGACTGTGCCACTCAAGCGGACTTCGCTCCATGTTGCCGTTCTGCGACAATTCAACGCTGCTGACTTTCGTAAGTGTTCTTGAATGAGTCCAAAGATCGGTAATAGAATTACGGAAAATAACAGCCGCCACACGCGGTTGCGCAAGTTTCTTGCGAGTGCCGGGTGTGGGGTGGTTATGAGGGGATGGAAATGTACTGGACCAGACTTTTCCGGATTCAGAAATCCGTGCAGACTCCCCAGGCGCTTGCCGGGTTCGTGGTCATTTTCCTCAGTGTCCTGCTTAACGCCTTCTGGGTCGACATGGCGATCGGGGGTTTCGGGCTGGTGATCGCAGCGGCCATGGGCGTCGTAGGCTTCGCCCTGTTCTACCGGGGCTTGACAGTGGACGACCACTAAGGGACACGCGGGCGAGTGGTCTCCACTTTCCGCGAAACGGACATCTTTTCGCCTTATTTAATCCTAAAATAGATGAATGGAAGATATATTTGCCCGGTATTTAGTTGCAGTTTTTCCGACGAATTAGGAAGAATTGTTTTAGATCCTCATGGGTCGTGAACTTGTTTTTTTATTGGATATCTCTGAGCAGGTGAGAGATATTGGCCGCTCCACTTCCGCTATAGGTAAGAATGGCGCGGCAATTTTCACTCGTTTCCGATAAAGGCGGATCTTCCGCCCGATCGCCACGGTCTTCCGGATCGCGGAACGGTGCCGGTGCCAGACCGCCGCTACCGGTCCGGACCATCCTGATCGTCGAGGACAACGCATTCAATCTGAAGCTTCTTGACGACCTGCTTCAAGCGGCAGGGTACAATACAGTCAAGGCGACGGACGGGGAGCAAGGCTTGAGGATGGCGCGGCAGTTCAAACCCGACGTGATCCTGATGGATATCGGTTTGCCGGACATGTCCGGCATCGATGTAACGCGGGAAATTCGCGCCAGTGAGGAACTGAAGGACACTCCCGTCATTGCGGTGACAGCCTATGCCGCACCGGAGGACGAGGCGGCCATCCGCCGCGCCGGGTGCGACGACTACATCGCTAAGCCCATTTCGGCGCCGGTATTCCTCCGGATGGTCTGGCGCCATGCCAACTTCAGGTTGGTCGATGGCGGGAACAATGGGACAGGAATTGATCGGCGTCGGCCGTAGCAACAACCCCGATCCTCGTGAGGCCGGTGCCGAGGCGGCGCGCCGGGCCGCCGATATGCTCAAGCCCGCCGAAATCCCCGCCTGGGTCCTGCTGTTCTGCGGCGGCAAACACGATCCGGCGGCCGTTCTGGCGGGCCTGCGCGGAGTCGTCGGGCCGTTGCCCGTGGTCGGCGGATCGGCAGCCGGGGCGGTCACTTCGACCGGCTTCGGCTACAGCGGTTTCGAGGTGGCGGTCGGTCTGTTTCCGGAGGCGCTGGGTATTCCGGACATCCTGACCGATAGCGGGTTGCTCCAGGGTGAAGCCGAGACCGGCCGGCGCCTCGGAGAAGGCTTGAGGGGAAGCGCCGACGAACGGGTCGTCCTGCTGTTCTACGACAGCGTTGCCGCCACATCGCCGCCGAAACTGCATCCCGCCAGTTCGCTGATCGAGGGCATCTACGACGGCATGGGCAATTGCCGACCGCATCTCGTCGGCGCCGGCACTCTTACGGACATGAACCTGTCGGATGGCTATGTCTTCGACGGAACCAAGCCGAGGAAACACACCGCCGTCGCGGTAGTGCTGCCGGCGGGCATCACGGCGGAAACGACGATACTGCACGGCTGCATACCCGTAAGTTCATTCATGACGATCACGAACATCGACGGCGCGGAAGTGTTCGAGCTGGATGGAAAGCCGGCTCTGGAGGTTCTTGAGACCATGCTTGGCATCGATGTCGCCGATGACGACGGCCGGACATTGTCTCTTATGGTTACCCTGGGCGAAAAACACGGTGATCCGTTTGCCGAATACGATGAAAACCGCTATGTGAATCGTCTGATTCTCCGCGTGGCCGCAGACCGACGATCTATTACTTTATTTGAGCCTGACTTCCGTTTGGGATCTATCGTTCAGATCATGTCTCGTGATAACGGATTGATGGTTCAGAGTGTTCGCAACGGCGTTCGTTTGATGAACCAGCGGCTATCCGGCCGCCGCGCGCTGATGGCGCTGTATATCGATTGCGCGGGTCGGGCGAGTGCGCGCAGCGGATCGGAAATCGAGGAGGCGGAAGTGCTGCTCGACGAGATATCGATACAGGCGCCGCTGTTGGGCTTCTATTCTGGTGTCGAAATAGCGCCGCTCGATGAGATGAGAAGCAGACCGCTCGATTGGACAGCCGTGTTGACCGTCCTTTGCTGCAACACATGAGGAGTTGAGCATGAAGGGCTGGCGGGCAAGGGAATGACCGAACGCTCGACCGATGACCTGGAACGCGAACTGGCCTTCTACCGCCGGCAATGCAACGACTTGGGCGCCAGGGTGCTGCGCATGCAGGAGGAGCAGAGCCGCGCCCACCGCGAAGCGCGCCGCTCCCGGACCGCCGCCCGCCTGCTGCGCAGCGCCTTCGGTCTGGTCAATGTCGAAGCTTCGGATGAGGCCATCGGCAACCGGATGCTGGAAATAGTGCTGGACAATCTGGTTTGCGACCGGGCGGCCATTCTGCGCCGGGACAGCCGGCGCGGCGGTTTCATGATCGTCAATGCCCTGGGCTTCGCCCATCCCCGCGTGGTCGAGGATATCCCGCTGAATGACCCGCCGGAGTTCTTCTTCACCTCCTCGCGCGAGACGGGTGACGAGGTGGCGGCGACGCTGGTTCAGGCGCTGGGCCTTCCTTTTATCATGTGGGCCTATGATCCGGCCGCCGGCATAGCGCTTCTGCTCGGCAATCGGGGGGAAGCCAATGTTTCCCGCCCGTTCGGGCCGGACGACCGGGAAGTGGTGGAGGCGGCGCTCGGCGTCTTCGTCGATATCATGCAGCGCCGCCGGGTGGAGGAGGAGTTGCGCGTCGCGAAGATCGTGGCGGAAGAAGCCAATTCGATCAAAGCGACGTTCCTGGCCAATCTCAGCCATGAACTGCGGACGCCGCTCAACGCCATCATCGGCTTTTCCGAAATCATCCGCGATGAGATGTACGGCGTCGATTCGCGCGAGAAATACCAGGAATACGCTTCCGACATCCATGAGAACGGCCAGCACCTGCTGAGCCTGATACAGGATATCCTGGACTTCTCCCGCCTTCAGTCCGGCCGCTCCACGCTGCGGGAGGAAAGCGTCGATCTCGCCCAGGCCGCCGCGGCCGCGATGGGCGCCGTCGCCACCATGGCGCAGGAGCGCGGTGTGCGCATGAACATCGGAATCCGGCCCGGCATGCCGCCCATCCATGCCGACCCCACTCGCATCCGCCAGATTCTGATCAATCTCATCGGCAATGCCGTGAAGTTCACGCCGGCCGGTGGACGTGTGGAGATCCGCGCCGCCCTGTCGGACGACGGCGGCGTCGTCCTTCAGGTGATCGACAGCGGCATCGGAATGGCGCCCGAGGACATTCCCAGGGCGCTCGAACCGTTCTGCCAGTTGGAAAACACCTATACCCGCCGCTTCGGCGGCACCGGGCTCGGGCTTCCGCTGTGCAAGACCCTGGCGGAACGCCACGGCGGAACGCTGAGCATCGACAGCCGGCCGGGGTTCGGCACGACGGTGACGGTGCGGCTGCCTCAGCAGCGGGTGGCGGATGGGTCGGCATCGATCTTCCACCGGGCTTGACTCCTTGGGGCCTGACTCCTGGGAGGCCTGATCCGGGAAGTTCAGATGCGGGCGGCCGTGCTCAGCGAGGCGAGGTTCTCGTCGATCGCTTCGAACAGGCCCCAGGTCTCGATGTAGCCGAGCGGATATGTCGGGCAACCGCTGTCGGCATCCTTCTGGCGGGCGTGGATATAGTCGGTCCAGCGGCGCGATGCCGGCCGGCGGTGGTGGAAATCATGGCAGGGCGCATCACCGACCAGCACGAAGACGCGGGCGAACAGGTGGACCGTCAGCATGGAGGTCCACCATCCTGTCCAGGCGATCAGACCGGCTGGTGTTCTCGCGGATTGTTCGGGAATGGGGGCACCGGGGAAGACGCCGGCGGTGGCGAGGCAGACGAAGGTCTTGCCGCGGGCGTCGATTACTTCCTGCTCGGGAAAACGGTGTTCGCACAAGGTCCGGAGCGCGGTGCCGATCTGGAGCAGGACCACCACGGGAAACACCCAGACGACGACCAGTTCCGTCCAGGCGCCGGTGAGCCAGACGCCATAGAAAAGTCCGCCCCAGGCCGCCCATCCGATCAGGTTATGGACGGTGGAATGGGACAGCAGGCACGATGAGACCCTGGCAAGCAGGAAACGCAGGTGGAAAAACGGAGAAACGAAGCTGATCAGTACCCGGCGCCAGAGGATCTCCTTGGGAAGTCCGGGCAGCAGACCGGCCAGGTTCATGACGAACTGTGTGAACTCGTCCTCATGGGTGAGCAACTTGTTGGGGCTGTGGTGGAGCATGTGTTCATGCTGGTAGACATCGAAATGCTTCATCAGCAGCAGGATCGAGATGGTCTCGCCGACCCGCCGATTGGTGGATCTCTCGCGGAACACCGTTCCATGCGCGCAATGATGGAAAACAACCGCCTGCAACTTGCCCATGCCGGATGCTGAAACAATCATCAGGAAGGGCAGCGCTGTCAGCCACAGCCCACCCATTTCAAATGCCGCGAGGCTGAAGGCCACACCCGCGAGCAGGGTCGCGAAGGCGGTGACGACATGGTAGTGGGAGGAATGCGCTTTCGCGGTTTCTCCCGGTACCGGACGGGCCGTGAGCCATGTCAGAAAAGGCTGGATGAAGCCGGGAAGCCGGTTGTGCATCCCGGTTCGCGGATCGATGGATCGGGTCGGTGCCCGCTCCATCGAGTCGCTCCGGAGTTCATCACTGCCAGTAGTAATATCCCGTTCGTATGTAGCAACGGACATCCCATTTCTCCTTTGGGGTTTCGTCCTATTGCTACAGATATTCTCCGAAAAATAACAGATTCTACACTATAGCCGTCGAATTGGACATGCTACTGGCTTGGTATTCAACAAACAGGTTCAAGTCTCAAAAATGACTCCCGAGTAAATCAGTGATGATTTGCACCTATTTTCATTTTACCTAAATTGTCGAGCGTCTTGTCATCCTGCGAATGGTGGAACCTCCATTCCAACAATTCCCGTCCCCGTAATCGCAAACAGGCATCCGGACAGCGGATCGGGTTCGTCTCCTGCTTTCTGAAGGGATGTCACGTAGATGACGTCCAGGCCGCGCCCGCCGAAGGCGATCTTGGTCGGGGTGCGGCATGGCATCTTGATGGTCATGTCAAGCACCCCTTTGGGTGTGAAGCGCAGCAGCTCGCCGCCGAAAATCCCGGCCATCCAGTAGCAGCCATCCGCATCGCAAGCACCCCCGTCCGGCCTTCCGGCCATGCCGTGGGTATCCACGAATACGCGGCGGTTGGTCGGGATGCCCGTATCCGGATCGTAGTCGAAGGCCCAGATCGTCCGCACCTTGGCATTGCTGTCGGACAGGTACATCGTTCGGCCATCGGGGCTGAACGCCAAACCATTGGTGGTCCAAAGCCCGTCGATCATGGGTCGGCAGCTCAGGTCCGGGTCGATGCGGTAAAGCGTGCCCTCCGGCTGATCGGCCGGCGTGCCCATCCGCATGGTTCCCGCCCAGAAGCGGCCGACGCTGTCGGTAGTGGCATCGTTGAACCGGTTGTCGGGCTTATGTGCTTCGGGATCGAACAGCCGGGTCAGTTCGGCGGAAGCTGGATCGAAGAAGGCCAGGCCGTTCCGCAATCCCAGCAGCACGCTGCCGTTCCGCCGCAAGGCGATGGAGCCGACTTCTTCCGGCATGGACCAGCTTTCGTCGCGGCCCGTCGCGGGATCGAAGCGGTGAAGGGCGGGGCCTTCGATATCGACCCAGTAGAGTTTCTGTTCGGAAACCGACCACATCGGGCTTTCACCCAGCTTGACCGGTTCGGCAACGACGCACTCGACATTCATGCCGCTTCTCCCTGAAGCATCAGTCGCTTAGATCGCGAAGACCCTAACAATGCCGACTTTCGCTGGCAAGCGGCCCTCCCCTTAAGAGCAGGCTTCAGGAAACGGCGGGCCGCCGGTTGACCAGATAGATCCCGAAGCAGACCAGCAGCATCGCACCCACCATGGCGGCGCTGATCCGCTCCCCAAGCAGCAGACCGCCCGCCAGCAGGCCGAACAAAGGCGTCAGGAACGAGAAGGCCGCCAGCTTGCCCGCCGGATAGTGGGCGATCAGCCAGAACCACGTCAGGTAGCTGGCGAACGCCACTATGCCGATCTGATAGGCCAGCGACGCCAGGACGGGGCCGGTCAAGGCCGTGACGCCGCTTTCGCCCATTGCGACCGATATGACGGGCAAGGCCACGGCGGAAACGCCGAGCTGGTAGAAAAGCACCTTGTTCGGGCTGATGGACGACAGCTTCGACGCCTTGATCAGGACGGTGGTGGCGCCCCATGCGACCGCCGCCAGCAGGATCATCGCGTCGCCGATCAGTTCACGGCTGGTCGGCAGACGGAGCCCGTCGGCGAAGGCGACCGCCACACCGGCGAAAGCGCAGAGCAGCCCCGCCGCTTGTATCATCCTCATCCGTTCATTGGGCACGAACAGGTGGGCGCCCAGGGCCACGATGAAGGGAGAGGTATAGAGAAAGATCACGCCGCGCGATGCCGTCGTGAAAGTCATGCCGCTGAAGATCAGCAGGAACTCAAGCGCGAACAGCAGGCCGGCCGCCAGCCCGGGCCAGAACGAGCCGTCACGGCCGTACAGGCGGACACCGTTCCAGGCGGACCAAGCCCACAGCAGGAGAAGCGAGCCGGCAGACCGGATTCCCGCCTGAAGCGCCGGGGAAACCCCCGGAATCGCGATCTTGATGGCGACCTGCTGGAGTCCCCAGCACAGGCATAATACCGTCAGCACCGCCATGGCGGTGCCGTCCAGATGGTTTTTCGGCAAGATTACTCCGGCATGGATCGGCGGGGGACGAGAAGCACCGCAGTCATCCGTTGAACCACTTCGTCTTTTTGATTGTAGGTCAGGGTGCGGATGCGCACCGTGCCACGATCCGGCCGCTTGGTCGAGGGCCGCACTTCCAGTACCTCGCTTTCGATCCGCAGCACATCGCCGGGTCGTGTCGCCTGTGGCCACGCCAATTCCTCGACGTTGACCCCGATGAAGCCGCCTGCCAGATTCGTTTCGCCCTCCACGATCATCCGCATCGTCAGGGCCGCGGTATGCCACCCGCTGGCCGCCAGCCCGCCGAAGACGCTGCTTTTCGCCGCTTCCCCGTCAAGGTGGAACGGCTGCGGATCGAAACGCCCGGCGAACTCCAGCAGTTCCGGCTCGGACAGGGTCACGGGGCCGCCGGCGTACCGATCGCCGGGATTCAAGTCGTCTAGCATGCGCATCGTGGGGCTCCTTCTCTGCATTCAAGTATTTGTGCGTCATAACTACTCTTTTCCGTCATACCCGGACTTGATCCCATAAGCGCTAACTTAGGGTATTCTGCTAAAATCCGTCATACCCGGACTTGATCCGGGTATGACGGAAAGTTGAGCAATAGCCGGAACGCGGGGGCAGATCACAGCTCCAAGGGCCGTATGTTAGCGCTTATGGGGTTTGATCCGGGAATCTCCTCGCAAGTGTGCGATTGCACTCTTCACCGTCCTCACGCGGCCTCGCTCACCGCCCGCGCCGGGGCTGTCGGCTGCCGGCCGATCATCAGCGACATGGCGCCTGCCACAAGGCAGGCCAGGCCGGCCAGGATGAAGGCTTCCAGGTACCCGTCCATCGCTGTGCGGAGCACGCCGGCCCCGAAGGCCGCGACGGCGGCCCCGATCTGGTGCCCGGTGAAGATCCAGCCGAACATCATCGGCGCTTTTTCGCGGCCGAAGGCGTTGCTGGCGAGCCGCACCGTCGGTGGAACGGTGGCGATCCAGTCCAGCCCGTAGAAGACGGCGAACAGCGACAGGCCGAAGAACGATATGTCGAGTGCGAACGGCAGCCACAGCAGCGACAGCCCGCGCAGCCCGTAGTACCAGGCTAGCAGATACCGGTTGTTGTAACGGTCCGACAGCCAGCCGCTCAGCGTCGTGCCAACCAGATCAAAGATCCCCATCATAGCGAGCAGCCCGGCGGCCCTGACTTCCGGAATGCCGGCGTCGAAGCAGGCCGCGATCAGGTGGGTGCCGATCAACCCGTTGGTGCTCAGCCCGCAGATGAAGAAAGTGCCGAACAGCAACCAGAAATCCCGGGACCGCGTCCCTTCGAGCAGCGCTCCGAAGGCGACGGCGAAGGGATTGCCGGTGGAGCGGGGAGGGAGCGCCTCGATCTCCGTCTTGCCGAAGGGCGCCAGTCCGACATCACGCGGGCGCTCGCGCATCAGCAGCATGACCAGTGGGACGATGATCAGGGCGGCGCAGGCGACGCCCAGCACGGCGGTGCGCCAGCCAAGTTCCTCGACGATCATGGCGAGCAGCGGCAGGAACAGCAATTGGCCGGTCGCGGTGCTGGCTGTCAGC
>Ga0170475_103089271_pt1 | contig 11029 bp, 10 predicted proteins | sample Soicark_Litter_5_FD_111474 | JGI IMG/M metagenome (GOLD analysis project Ga0170475, IMG submission 111474) | Avena fatua rhizosphere microbial communities from Hopland, California, USA. Combined Assembly of 48 SPs | reverse complement strand
TTGGGGTCCGTCGACAGCATGAAGGCTTCCCAGAAGCCACGGATGAAATCATTGACTGAAGCAAATCCAAGCGAACGCCATAGTTCCTCCCGATACATCCGTGCCGGCGGCAGTGTCAGTGCCTGGCCGTGCCCCTGCCGCCGCTGCGCGCCCTGCATCGAGGCCACATCGCCATAGAATCCGTTGTTCCAGTTGGGATCAGTGATAATTGGCTCTTCCAGGACAACCCGCAGCCAGGTATGGGTCCAGGACGACGGCTTCGGCGCGCCGGCGATCGAGGCGACACGTTGAAGCATGTCGGGAAAGCGCACTGCCCATTCGTACGTTTGAAGCGCGCCGACAGACCAGCCCAGAACCAGCTGCAACTTCTGAATGCCGAAATGCTCGGTGGCAAGACGATGCTGGGCAATAACGTCATCCGCGACATTGATCGGAGGGAATGCACCCCGATCATACGGCGGTGACGTATTGCTGGGGGAAGACGAAACACCATTCCCGAACTGGCCTGGAAGAATAATAAAGTATTTGCCAGGATCAAGCGGTCGGCCGTCACCAATCCAGATTTCGAGTGCCTCGGGTGTACCACCCAGGAAGTTGGGGAACATGATCGCGTTGTCCCTTGCCGCATTAAGCTGCCCATGGGTGTTGTAGGCGAGCCTAGCGCTCGGCAGGGTATAGCCGGTCGTCAGCGGGAAGCGTCCCAGTTCAAAGATTTCAGTGGTGCTCATTTCTCTTACCTCGGAAGAAGACCACGGCGCCGACGCCGGGCATATGCTTACTGTCCCGATTTGATGAAATCGGCCGCCCTCTCACCGATCATAACGACCGTGGCATGTGGGTTGGCGGCCGGAATCGTCGGCATCACCGAACCGTCGGCGATGCGCAGGCCGGTTACACCGCGCACCCGCAGCCTGGGATCGACGACCGCAAGCTGGTCGACTCCCATCCGGCATGAGCCTACGAAGTGGTAGTAGGAACCGGTGTTGTTGACGACCCAATCACGGAGCTGCTGAGGATTTCCGACATCAGGTCCAGGACTTACCTCCTGCAGTCCCCAGGCCGCAAAGGCCTTGGTGCGATAGATGTCGCGCGCGATCTGCACCATGGTTGCGATGCGGGTGATATCTGTTTCCTCGGCGCCGTAATTGGCATTTATCTCCGGCGGCGCATCAGGGTCGTTACTAGTCAGGCGTATCCATCCGCGCGACAAGGGCCTGACCAGCCCGGGCAGGCTGAGGATCAGTGTGGGATCGACCAATTGCTGCACGGGCGCTATTGGCTGCCCGGTCTGCAGGCGTCTGACGACGTTGCCAAAGAACGCCTCCCCGAAGGGCGCACGATGAACGAGGCAGATCTCGAGATCGGGCACCGGCAGTCCTGGTGCCGATCGCCAGAAAAGGCCTGCTTCGGTCATGTTGCCGCGTGGATCCGGAGGCGCGCGGTTCAGACGGCCAATCGGTCCGATGACCAGCGGATGATCTTGGAAGTTCTCGCCCACACCGGGAAGGTCCACGACCGGAGCGATACCGAAACGCTGCAGTTGGTCGGGCTTGCCGATACCGGAAAGCATAAGGAGCTTTGGCGTTTCGATCGCGCCGCAGCAGAGAATGACTTCGCGGGAGGCATAGGCTATGGTCTTCTGGCCGTCAGCCAAGTATTCAACACCTGTGCAACGACCGTTCTCCATCACAACGCGGCAAGCCCGGGCACCCGCCTTCAACGTGATGTTGCCGCGCGCCAGTGCCGGCAGAAGATAGGACGTGAGAACGCCGCCACGCTTGCCGTCCTTCATATCGAGATGGTGCCAACCGGCGCCGAAATGGGACGCGTTGAAATCCTCGACCTGCGGATACCCAAGCTCAATACAGCCGTCTATAAACGCCTGCGATACCGGATTGCCGGTATCCCGCGCATTGACCACGGTGACAGGACCGCCCTTGCCCGCAGTAGGATTGGTGCCATCAAGCTGGTTTTCGAGCTTCTGATAGAACGGCAGAGAGTCCTGGAAGGACCAGCCGTCGCATCCGTTGTAGGCCCAGTTGTCAAGATCAGCCGGCCGCGCCCGGACATGCATCATATGATACAGGATCGAACCGCCACCGATGCCTCGGCCCGCAGCCGAATAGATCTGGCGGTTCGCGAGCCCAGGCTGCGGTATGCTGTTGTAAGCCCAATCCAGCGAGGTGAGCAGCAATTCGTTCCAACGATACGGAACCTCTACCTCTTCCGGCAGATCGCGCTGGCCCACCTCGAGCAGCAGGATCTTGACATCCGGTAGTTCACCCAGGCGAGCTGCGACTGTCGAGCCACCTGCACCGGATCCAACAACAATGAAATCATAGTTTTCTGGCACATTCGCACCTATCTGGGTCAAGTTTGTGATACAGTGAGGATGCTAGTTTCGTGAGCCTGATGTGGCACCGCTCTCGATCAGGCCGGCGCTTGCAAGGCTTGGGATCAGGTCCAGCACAAGGTATTCCAGGTAATAACGACCCCACAATGTATCCCACAAGGCAAAACGCGGATCGAAAGCTTCGCCTCGCTTGGCAGCGAGACGCAGTTCCAGGTCCCAAATCAGTGAATCGAATTCCTGTTCGGTGAATGGCAGACCGAGATCAGCCGCGACAGCGATCACCGCGTTCTTGCTGCGCAGCTTCAGGAACTCCAGCATATCGGCCTGTGCGGCCGGCCCAGTCAGAAAGTGGATCAGATTCTGCTGACTCATGTCGCTGCCGCTCCGTCTTGCACGACCAACGAACGGAGTTCGGCGTCGGTATGCCGTCGGACGACAGACTCGATCAGGTATTCCAGATGACGGTGTCCCCACATCGAACGCCATAGGCGGCTGGATCCATCATATGGATCGCGGTCCTTGTTGACGATGACACTGGCCTCGAGCCTGCCTACCGCATCTGCCAGTTCAGTCGCCGTAAAGTCAAATCCGTCGATCTTAGCATGGAAAAGGAGTTGTGCAAGATTGCGGCCGTCGTAGCAGGCCACCATGGCGGCGCTGTCGCGTGCGGCAAGAAAGAACTTCAGCACGTTGTCCTGAGACATTGATCTGCTCCCGTTCGGGATAATCGGCTCAGAGCGCCGGATAGGGTCGCGGCTCCGGGCCAATGACCCAGTGCTCTTTGACCAACATGCGGTGCAGGTAACGTTCTTCAGTGAAAAGACGATAATCGGCGTCTACGAGATCCTGCTGCGTCGAGCGTTGGGCCAGGATGGCCGACTCCACATCATCGAACCAGAGTTGCTCGACACAATCGAGTATTGCCTCACCGACACCATATGCAGCGTCCCGGACGTGACCCTGCGTGTAGCGGCGGAGCCCGGGTAGCATCGCCACCTTGGCCGCGTGTGGACCAAGGCAGTAGGCGTGAAAGCGGTCGCGCAACAGGCCCTCCCTGCGCTTGGACAGCACCAGCAGCTTGACCATGGATGCTTCGCGTGTTTCCGGCGGTCCTGGTATGATCTGTTCTGCAGTCGTATCCAGACCGATTGTGCGCCAGAATGCTGCCCAGCGCGGCTCGTCGAGTCGCGCGCCCTGAAGAAATTCCTCCGACTGCAGGGATTCGAGCTGTTCCTTCTCGTCCTGCAGCCAGATCTCGGCAGCCCCGCACCAAAGGGGATCAGCCGTTTCGCCCGGCAGAGGGATCCGGGTGTCGACAAGGTACTTGCGGATCTGCGGGATGCGGCTGGCATACCGTACCGCGTGAACCTTGACCCAATATTCCTGGAATTCCGCTTCCGTCATACCTGGTCTGGGATACGCGAAGATAAACTGGTGAATCATGGGTTATTCCTATGCCGTCTTGTGATCGTCCGGCGCGGTGCGGGATGTTGATCCGGTTTCGGCACGTATCAAGTCTGCGGCAAGTTCCGCTATCATCATGACAGCGGCGTTCGGATTGCCGTTTACCAGTCGCGGCATGACCGAAGCATCGACGATGCGCAGGCCGTTCACGCCATGAACGCGCAATTGCTCGTCTACCACCGAATCAGGATCGCTACCCATGCGGCATGTGCCCGCAGGATGCCAGACTGTTCCGGCATTGCGCCGGATATAGACTTGCAGATCTGCAGCCTCCTTGACGGATTCGCCAGGCGCCAGTTCCCGCCCGCGCAGGTCGTTGAAGGCGCTGGTGTTAGCCAGCTCGCGGGCGTAACGGATACCATACTCGAGCACCGCCAGATCCTCGGGTTCGCTCAGATACCGTGGATCCACCCTGGCGAGATAGCGGGATTGTCCGAGGCGAGCGTTACGCTGCCACGGCTTCGCGGCAATGTAAGAATAGGCGCAAAAGTGAAGCCGGGGCCACTTGTCATGTACTCCTGCGCGACAAATTGGACCGGCCCGAAGAAGTATTGCAGATCGGGTATCGACTGAGCCGCGGCGGCCGGAGTCGAAGTGAAAAGACCAGCCTCTGCCAAAAGCTCGGGTGGATCCAGCGGAACCCGGCATTCATAAGCGACACCCAGCAGCAGGTGATCCTGCAGGTTGCGGCCCACGCCTGGCAAATCGCGATGTACCGCAATGCCGAGCTTTTTCAGATCATCGGCAGGCCCCAATCCCGACAGCATCAGCAGTTTCGGTGTTTCAAAGGCGCCGCAGCATACGATAAGTTCGCGTTCGGCCTGCACTGTCTGCCGGCCTTCGGGACTCAGTAGTTCCAGGCCTCGAACACGATCTCCTTCAATAACCAGACGAGTTGCCCGCGCCCCCGACAGCAGCTGCAGGTTCTTTCGTTCCAGAATTGGCTTGATGAAGACAGAGGCGGCGGTAACACGGGTGCCATCGATCGTCCGGGTCGATTGGTAGAAACCGGCGCCAGCTTCCTGTTCCTCGCCATTGAAATCATTCTCGCGACGGGTAGCGCCGAGTATTGCTGCGGCTTCCACAAAAGCGCGCGAAACCGGCGATGGATTGCGATAGTCGATGATGTCCACGGGACCGTTGTCGCCGCGCCATTTGGATGCCGGGCCGTGATAGGTCTCCGACTTGCGGAAGTAGGGCAATACTTCCTCGTACGACCAGCCACCACCGCCCATTTCGACCCATTCGTCGAAACCGCGGCGATGCCCGCGAATATAGATCATGGCGTTGATCGCACTCGAACCGCCGAGGACCCGCCCGCGCGCGATGTCGATGCTGCGGTTTTCGAGGCCGGACTGCGGCGTTGTCGCGTATCCCCAGTTCTCGGCGCCATGCGGATCCCAGAGACTGGTCAGCGGCCCAAGGCCGTGGCCGTAGATTGCCGGATTGGTGTCCATGCCGCCCAGTTCGACCAGGGCGACGGTGATCGCGGGATCAACGCTCAGCCGGGCGGCGAGCACACAGCCAGCGGTACCGGCTCCAACAACGACATAGTCGAACGATGTCATAATACGTTGCACCCTCGCATGCAGAATTCAGGAAGGCCGGAGCAGGCGATTGTTACCGGAACGGATGCCGCTTCAGGAATTCGTAAGCCCCTTCGGCCACGGCAATCGGGTTCATGCTCTGCATGCCATGCGTTGCATGCATAATTCCACAACGTTCCGCCTGCGGGAGCCAGGACATCAGGAATGCCTGAGTTTCGCGGAAACCTGGCATGGCGGCCTCGCTGTCCATTCCCATCACGGCCAGTATCGGCATCTCCGGCTTGCGGGCGACCATCTTGTCTGCCTGTGACATGCGGAAGCCCCAGGACGAAATCGCAGGGAAGTCCACTTTGAAGGCTGTATCCGCTGCGTCTGCGGCCACCCGCTGCCACACGTCCAGAGGATTGGTCATTTCGACGGCGCCCAGGAAGCTTGGCCCGCAGACGTCCACCATATACTGCTGGGCGGCTCCCAACTTATCGCCGGCCTGATAAAGCGCCATGGCGCGATTGAAGGCGTCAATGTTCGCCTTCACGGCCACCTCGCTCTCCCGGGGCAGGTAAGGCTCCAGCAGAATTGCTGAATGCACACGCTCCGGATACGACAGCAGAAACTGAAAGCCGATCACGCCGCCGAAAGAGAAGGCCATGATATGGGTCTTCTCAATGCCAAGATGATCGAGCAGCTGCTTCGCGTGTTCCGCTCCCTCTTCAATGGACAGGCTATCCTTATGAAGAGTGCTGCCATTGTAGCCGGCGCGGTAATAGCTGATGAACTGGAATTCCTCAAATAATTTCGGGTAGAAGCGGAGCGGCGTGATAAGGCTGTCAGCTATATTTGTGCCATGGATGCAGAGCACAGGTTCGCCGCGGCCGATTAATGCGTAACGTAATTCCGCGTTACTGACCTGGACGCGAAGATTGTGTTCAACGTTCCATTCGCGGCCCAGGAAGAGCGTGTTCATGCCCATGTTGTTTCCTCTTCAGTCCATTGGCAGGCTGTCGCCGAAAGTCACCATAATCCGGCCCTGCGGCGAAACAGTGGGCGACGCATAACTCAGTCGGCCAATCGCATGACCCTGGATTTATGCCACCGTTTCCTGACAATGCGACGTTGAATATTGTTATAAATCGGAACTCAGCAGCAGCTCAATCAAGAAGGGACGGTCATCTGCAAGCGCACGGTCAAGGGCGGGCGAAATCTGATCGGGGGTCTCAACGCGGACTGCATCCACGCCTTGAGCCTGGGCCATCAGGTCAAATCGCAGATTGGGCGGACTCAGGTCAAACTCAGGCGGAAAGGATTGATTGCTGTGTCCTGCAAGGGTCTTCCAGTACTCCTGCAAGTTATACTTCAGGATGCGATAGCTGCGGTTGTTGCAAATCACAAACTTGGTGCCGATATTGTAGCGTGCTGCCGTGCTGAGTGCCTGGATGGTGCTGATGCTGCCACCATCACCTGCAAAGCCGAAAACGATGCGTCCGGGTTGCGCGACTTTCAGACCAACCGCACCCGGCAGGCCAGTCCCCAGCATGCCGGAGCGCGTCTGGAAGTAGGTGCCTGGAATGTTGCGAATGATATAGCGGCAAAGCTCGGGCGAGGTGGTCAGCGCCTCATCGAAAATCAAGGCATTCTCCGGCAGGCGCTTTGCCAGCTGCCGCATGAACTGCACCGCGTGCATGGGGACACGATCCTGCAGCGCGTCATCACGCTCCCGTTCGGTCGCCTCACGAGCAGACTTGTCGTTTCGCTGTTGTCGGTATCTTGCGCCTGCCTGGGCTACCTGGGCACTGGACATGACACGCCGAAGTTCGTCGGTCAGTGCGGCGAGAGTTGGTTTCGGATTGGCCAGTGCACCGATGGTGACAGGGAAGTTCTTACCGATTTCATATGTATTTAGGTCAAAATGAATTACCGGTACGCCGTCGGCAAAGACGTGTTCAAGCGAGGGAAAGACCTCTGGCAACACAGTTGTGCCGCAAACAAGAACTGCGTCCGCGGCCGATGTAACCGGTCGGCTCGCCTCGCCGAACATATGGCCCAGGTTCCCACCGAACAGCGGATGGGCAACGGGCATGCAGACCTCGGAGCAGTTGGCACCCCAGACAGTGGCGCCAAGCTGTTCCGACAGTTCAACAAGTTCCGTCTGGGCGTTTGCGGCGGCAACCCCATCGCCGATCAGGATCAGCGGCCTTTGGGCTGATGCCAGAAGCCCGGCAGCGCGAATGATTGTTTCGCGATCAGGCTTGACAATCGAGTTGATCGGTTGCGAGGCCACAATGGGTTCGGGGCAAGGTTGATCCAGTATGTCCATCGGCAGCGCCAGAAAAACCGGGCCACACGGCGGCGTCGCCGCCGCCTTCATGGCTCGGCGCAGAAGACGCACGACAGACCCGGCGTCGACGACCCGCCAGGCGCAGGGGCCGTGCTGGTCAGACTTGACGAACGGTTGTGCCATTCCCACCAGATCGGCTGCCATTTGCCCGTCCATGGCGTCGTAGCGCAGCCCAGCTTCCCCTGCGATCACGACGAGAGGCGTGTAGCCGCGCTTCGCGTAATACATCATGCCCAGGCCGTTCGCGAGACCAGCGTAGCTGTGCAATTGGACGACCGCCGGTTTCTGCAGCGCGCGTGCATAAGCGTCGGCCATTGCCACGGCGCTGCCCTCCTGCAGCGCCATGTAATATTTCAGGTCGCGGAACTCCTCGGCGCCCAAGGCGTCGAGCAGGTTCTGCTCCGACGTGCCCGGATTGCCGAACATGCATGACACACCTTCGGCCATGAGCTGGCGGAGGAATGCAAATCGCCCGGTATTGGTACCTGGCACTGTCGTGGAGGAAGGCATGCTACCACCCGAATCGCTTAAGACCATGTTCGAGGACTTCGACCAACTTCTGCCCGGTCAGGTAGGCATCGGGCGTCGAGCGGCCGGTGATAAAGGGCCAATCAACCAAAACAGACGTTTCTTTCCCGACGTTGCCATGGAACCCACCGTCCGGTCCGGTCGCGTCGCGCAGCATGTATTCCAACGTGTAGAAGGGCGGCCCGAAGTTGACGAACTGGCCCGTCTGATCATTCAGCACATCGCCGCTTCCCGGCCGCAGCACACCAGTATTGTTGCGATAGTCATATTCAATTGCATGGCCGGTGACGTGCTTACCCCAGATAATGCTTTGCCGACGTCCATAGTCACGCGCCTGAGCCAGACAGGCGACGCCGTAGCATTCGGCGGCGACCGGCTTGCCTTGATCCAGGAAACCCAGGATCAGGTCGTGGACGCGATAGTTGTTCACCATATCCACCATTGGCCCACTGCCGCCGACGAGCAATACGGAATCGTATTGTGCTACTTCGTCCTGCGCCTTGGCACGGTCTCGGTAATACTGCTCCCACTGCCGCAGTACCATCTGACGCTCCGGTGCCTCTGTCCCGTCGTCCTGAAGCCCACTCCAGTAGGGACGCTGCGGAAACCATGCCGCCAGATTGATCGGCGAGTTGAGCCGAGGATTGCTGGGATTGTCTATGGCGCGAACCTTTTCAGCCATGCGGGCTGACGTCACCGATCGGCCGAGCGGAGGATCGATGTAGTTGGGATCCATACTGGGCGGAAGTGCACGCGGGCGGCGGCCGGTCGGCGTGCAAATGGCGACTTCGTAACGAGCTTCCTCAAGGACTTCCAGCGGGCCGATCAGTTCTTCGCCCCAAAAGCCCCATTCAGAAACCAATACCAGGATTTTTCTAGGCATGGCGGTTCTCTCCTCTTTTAGCGGGCTGATCGCAGGGCGGCAATTCGCTGAGCTATTGCAGCAATAAACGGCACTACTTCGTGCTTGCTGTAGGCGGTCACAAGATCGCCGTCTGTCAGCACCCTTTCAGCGTTCATGACGACTTCGGCTTGGCAGTTCAGGATATCTGGCATGACCACCTGGTTGCAGATCACACGCCGGCCACGGAGCAGTTCCGGATACGCCGTCAGAATCCACAGGCCATGGCACAAGGCCCCTTTGACAAGCTTGTCGTTCTTCATTGCCTGAGCGAAGAAACGCGGGACTGGCGATGCTCGAACAAGCCCCCGGGCGTCGAATTGGGCGGGATTTTCCGGCAGATCGGCATAGCGGAGACGCACGCTCGTATAATTTGCCGACATGATAACCGCATCGTAGTCATTCTCCTGGATCGTGGAGATGTCGCGTCGCACATCCACTCGATGCGGTGATTCCCACGGCGCTGAGTCAAGCGGATCGACATCACTGTAGAATGCAACACTCTCCGGCTTATAGTCGCCGTACCAGATGCGGGATACGAAATCCACCTGGGCACCAAGGAGCGCGAACCCGGATCTGTAGGCCTCGATCTCCTCGGAGATGAATTTGTGTTCGACAACGACGGCAACGCGCGCATTGTCAAGTTTTGGGATCTCAGGCGTTGCGGACATCTTGATTTCCTCTTGGCTGGAATTCGACGACCACCGTGGTTCCGAGTTCGTGTTGTTCCAGCTCAATTTGGAAGTTGTCGCGGGCAAAGTTTATGCGCCGGATGCCATTGACCGTAATGCTGGCGAGTTCAACGGCATGCGGCGGTAGAAAATCGGGCGACACATTGAGCGTGGTGTGCGGTGCATCGTGGTTCGGCCGGAAGAACAGACAGAAATTCTGTTCTACAGTTGTAAATACCGACTTGCCGGTCAGCGTGTGCACCCCAGCTTTCGGTTTGACATAGCATCTGATATAAGCATCTGCCAGATGGTTGAGCTCGAAGCTGTGGTAGCCGGCAACCGAATGCCCGGCCTTCTGGGAGTAGAGAACATCCACCACCGGCATGCCACTCTCGGTCGTTCGGAAGAAGACGCCACGGTTGTCATGATCAAGGAAGTAGAGATTCCAGAAGGCCATCATTTCTCTGGCAAGTGCCAGGTATTCATCCTTCCCGGTAGTTCCGTGCAGGATCAGGTAGGCCAGGATGGCTTGCTCCTGCTGCGAGAAGTCCTTGGTGTTCCCCCAAGTGAATTCGATGGGGAAGCTTTCATCCGGCGCACGCTCGACGGCATCGAAACAAGCGCCTCGAATTTGGTCAATACCGTAGATCGCCATCGTGTCGCCCAGGATGGGCGCACGCTCGACGAGCTTGTCGGCAAAGTTGCTATGCTCCTGCGCTTCCTCGGGACGATCGGCGGCGCGTTCAGCTCGGCACCGATAATGATTGGCGACCCGGCAGAGATTCCATGCAATTTTCAGGTTGTGTCCCACGACCGCCCGGTTTTGTTGCCAGCGCCAGGCGTGATCGGGCGTCCAGTCGGCCTGGAAGCGCTCGTTTACATAGCGGCTTTCGCGATCAGGAAAATGCTCCAGGATCAGACTGGAGGTCTCCTTCAGGATGCTGCGGCACGTATCTAACAACTCCTCGGCTGCCTCATGGTCCACACCGCGCGGCAGGGGGTCGAGCGCGAGCATAAGGTTGATCAGATAGGCAGGAATATGGTCGCCGATGGAGTTCCAGTTCTTCTTCAGCTTGTTGTCACCGAGCGCATCAGCGTTAGGCCGCAATGTGGCGTAGTCGATATGAGAAAAGTAGCCACCAGTGCCGGTGTAGCCGAACTTGGGGTCGTCGCGGTAGAAGTCCTGAAACGTGCGAACAGTACGGCGGATATCCTCCAGCACGGCCTGGT
>Ga0170475_121936626_pt1 | contig 11030 bp, 12 predicted proteins | sample Soicark_Litter_5_FD_111474 | JGI IMG/M metagenome (GOLD analysis project Ga0170475, IMG submission 111474) | Avena fatua rhizosphere microbial communities from Hopland, California, USA. Combined Assembly of 48 SPs | reverse complement strand
CAGCGAGCTTCCTTCCAGCTCGCTCGCACCTGAACCTCGCATTGGAATTGCAGAGGACCCTGACAGTATCCCCACAGACAGATTCGCCTATTGTCGCTGTCGACGCGCGTGCGGGCTTCGGCCTTCTCCACCTTCCAGTCCGGATCGCCACCTGGATCCATCATGCGTGCTGTCACCACTTCGGTCTTTACCGACTCGGGGACAATCTTCCACCCGGCCTGCGAATCAGCGCAGCTTTCCTTGGTGAGGAAATGTGTTGGTGTCGCTGCGTGCACGATCAATTCGGTCTCATGCACTTCCAGGCCGTTGGCCACCGCTCTGTCCTCTGCTCGCGCTTGCGTCGCAATGCCCGGCGCGATGAACGCGAACAGCATCATCCACGTCGTTACTCGGGACCGCTGCACGTCGTCCTCGCTCGCTGCTGGTGCCGTTCTGGTTGATCTTAGGTCCATCTGGATATGCCGCAACACAGATTGACGGAGTGACAGGTCCTTCGTGGGCTGATATCACGTTGTTAATAAACATTGGGCGGGAGGTGCATGTCTATGGATGAGTCCCGCAAAGATCGGGCCACTCGTAGTGATGATCCAGTTGCCCTCCGACGCGCGTTCCTCGGAGCCGGCGTCGGCGTCAGTGTTGGCATGCTGGCCGGTAGAGGTTTGGCGCAATCCGATCCAGCTCGTGAGCGTCCAAAGGAAGGCGATCTGCTGGTGCGGGCCGATAACCCGAGCCCAGCACCGCTGAGGCCCGACGACCTGGAGCTTGGCGCGCTACAAATCATGGCTTGGCCGATGGATCCCGCTGCAAAGGTCGTGCGTGACGGCTCGCGCCTCAACAAGGTGCTGCTGCTGCGGCTTGATCCTGCAATACTCGGTGAGACCACGGCAGCGCGGGCCGCTGCAGGCGTGGTTGCGTATTCGGCGATCTGTCCGCACACCGGTTGCGAAGTGGTCAGTTGGGTCAGCGATCGCCAGATTCTCGAGTGCCCGTGCCATAACTCCCAGTATGACCCCAAAGGGGGCGCACGGGTGGTCGCGGGTCCATCGCCGCGCGGACTTGCTGCGTTGCCCCTGCGTCTGACGGATGGCCAGCTGACAGTGGCGCATTCATTCGTCGGTCGAGTGGGAATTCAGCAGCTCTAACCTGCGACGCAGCCATATCGCGCAAATCAAGAGGAGGGAAACAAATGTCCGACCCACAATGCAGGTGGCGCGTAAGGGCGGGCGCCGCCATGATCGGGGCGCTGCTGGCCTCATCTGCACTTGCTCAATTGGCACCGACGACACCGCCTTCGCCGCCGGTCGCTCCGGATCCGATGCCATCCAACGGCGAGCCGGTTGCGGCGCCGGCTGCGCTGGCGCCGGTGCTTGCCAACTATAAGCCAGTCACTGCTGATCAGCTTACTCGACCGGCCGATGGCGATTGGTTGATGTTTCGCCGGACCTACAACGGTTGGGGCTACAGCCCGCTTGACCAGATCACGCCGGCGAATGCCGCGCGACTGCATCCGGTCTGGAGCATGGCGACTGGTCAGGTCGAAGGACATCAGGCGCCGCCCATGGTCAACAATGGTGCCATGTTCGTCGCCACACCAGGCAACCAGGTGCTGGCCATAGATGCCAAGACAGGCCAGCTGCTGTGGCGGTTCAAGCGGCCAATTCCTGAGGACCAGTTCCTGTTGCACCCCACCAGTCGTGGCGTGGGATTTTGGGGCGACAATTTGTTCCTCGCCACTTCCGATTGCTACCTCGTGGCGATCAACGTCAAGACTGGCAAAGAGGTCTGGAGCAGGTCGCCGACTATGACAAGGGCTATTACATGTCGTTGGCACCGCTGGTGATCGACGGCAAAGTGCTGGTCGGTTCGTCGGGCGGCGAGCTTGGGGTGCGCAGCTTCGTTGCTGCATTCGATGCCGAAAAAGGGGCCGAGGTTTGGCGGACCTATACAATTCCCGCACCGGGCGAGCCGGGGAGCGAGACTTGGCCGCAAGGCAATCAGTGGAAGACAGGCGGCGGCTCGGTGTGGGTCACGGGCGTGTATGACCCCGAAACCAAACTCACATTCTGGGGCACCGGCAACCCGGGCCCCTGGATGGGCGATCAACGCCCGGGCGACAATCTCTACACAACCTCAGTCATGGCGCTTGATGCTGCGACGGGCAAGATCAAAGGGCACCATCAATACCATCAAAACGATTCATGGGATTGGGACGAAGTGTCCCCGCCGATAATCGTTGATTACACGCACGATGGTAAACAGGTGAAGGGCTTGGTGAATGTCGCGCGCGACGGCTATCTGTGGATGCTGGAGCGCACGGCCGACAAGATCAACTTTGTGGCTGGCCAGCCGTTCGTATACCAGAATGTGTTCACCGGCCTCGATCCAAAGACTGGTCACCCAATCGTCGCCGCCGAACACAAGCCGGGCACGGGCAAGCAGGCCGACTTCTGTCCCAGTCTGTGGGGTGGCAAGGACTGGCCGCCAGCAGCCTACAGCCCCAAGACCAAGCTGCTGTATATCCCGGCCAACGAAAATCTTTGCGGCATAATCCTTGGTCGCCAGATCACCTACACAGCCGGGCAGCCCTACACTGGCGTGACCAGCTGGCTGTATTTGCGCAAGGGCGCCGACCACATCGGCGAACTGCAGGCATGGAACCTCGACAGTGGCAAGAAGGAGTGGACCCACAGCTATGGCATGAGCCAGAACTGGGGGCCTGTGCTGACGACCGGCGGTAATGTATTGTTCGAGGGTGGCACGAATGATCGCAAGTTCCGTGCGATCGACGCCACCAACGGACAGGTGCTGTACGAGTTCCCCATGCCCTCCGGCGTCAATGGCGTCCCGATGTCCTTCGAAGTGGGTGGAAAGCAGTATGTCGCGGTACAGAGCGGCTGGGGCGTGGACTCGGCGCGCATGCAGTTGCGCCTGAACCTTGCGCGCCCTGGCGCCTATCCTGAAGTTCCGCAGGGCGGCTCGATCTGGGTATTCGCCGTCGACTAAGCCTCGGCTTGCCGGAGTGAACGGGGGCGTGCTCAGGTTTGCCAATGTGCATCAAGCTGGCGGCGGCGTGTGTCGCCCTGTTGGTAATGGCCGTGCCCAGTTCCGGCACGGCCATTGCGCAGGATTTTCGGTCAGGACTTTCAGCCTACAACAACGGCGACTACACGCGTGCGTTTCGGGACTGGCTGGGCCCAGCCGAACGAGGCGACCCTGCGGCCCAGGCCGGCATCGGCTTCCTGTTCCACAAGGGACTTGGCGTGACGCACGACGACGCCGAGGCCGCGTCCTGGTTTTTGAAAGCGGCCGAACAAGGCCAGGCCGAAGCACAACTTCTGCTGGGGACGCTATTCTTTTTCGGGCGTGGTGTGCCGCAAAGCTACGTCTCAGCCTTTGCGTGGTGCGACATCGCCGGAACGAACGGCCAGTCCGATGCATCCGAGTGCCGCGATGTTGCCCTGGAACATCTTTCGCCGACGGAGATGCAACAATCATTCAGCATTGTCAGCGAGTGGTTCAGGCGTCACCCGCGTTCGGTGCCGTGACTCGAAACTTGTCTCAATGTCTCGCTTGTGCAAATCTACGGGTGACCGAATAAGTCAGGTCCGTGCTACCCTGTGCTACGGATCAAGAGCGCCGTGGTCTGCAGGTAGAATGTGGCCGCCGGTAGCTGGGGAGAAAACATCCATGGCCCAGGATAGACCCGGCCTGTATCGCGACGCTGAAAGAGGCGGAGCGGCAGGCGATGAAACCGCGTCATTCGAGCGTCGCAACCCTCCATCTCGGCGCGCCTTCATAAAGGGCGTGATTGCGTCAGGAGCGGCAGCATCGGCGGCGGGTTATCTGTTCCGCGGCCCTGGCGTTCCTGCCGCCTATGCACAGGCGGCGGGAACAGTTGAACGGCTGGTGACTCTCAACGTCAATGGCGCCAATCGCCGCGTTGAAGTCCTGCCGCAGGAGACACTTGCGCACACGATCCGCTACAAACTCGGCCTCACCGGCACGAAGCTTGGTTGCGACCACGGCGAATGTGGCGCCTGCACCGTCATCCTCGATGGCACGGCGGTGTATTCCTGCACGACGCTGACCCACAGCGTTCGCGATCGGAAGATCACCACGATCGAAGGCATCGAAGGACCTAACGGCAAGCTGCACAAGGTGCAGGCAGCATTTGTGGCGGAACTGGGTCCACAATGTGGGTTTTGTACCAGCGGTCAGGTCATGTCCGCCGTCGCACTGCTGGGTCAGAATCCGCATCCAACAGTAGAAGAGGCGCGCCTCGCGATGTCCGGGAATCTCTGTCGGTGCGGCGCCTATGATCACTACTTGCGCGGCGTCATGCGCGCTGCTCAGGAGGCGTGACATGGCAAACAAGCTGGTTGGCCAGAATTTCGTTCCGCACGATGTCGTGGCAAAGGTCACCGGCCGTGCGAAATACGCTGAAGATTTTCGCGCCGAAGGCATGGTATTCTGCAAGCTGCTGACCAGCCCGATGCCGCACGCGAAGATCCGCAGCATCGATCCGTCGGAAGCCTGAAGATGCCTGGCGTGCTCGGCATCCTCACGGCCGATGACGTGCTGCAGTTCCCGCCGCCGCAACGGCCGATCCTGCAAAAGGACGAAGTATTTTTCATTGGCGACCCAATCCTGGCGCTCGCGGCCGTGGATGAGACGACCGCGGCCGATGCGCTGGAGAAGATCAAGATCGAGTTCCAGCAACTTCCTCATGTGCTGGATCCGCTCGACAGCCTGTATCCGGGCGGCCCGAATGCCCGGTCGAATGGCAACGTCGCGGCCGCTCAGATCAACCTGCAGACCGTGAAGTGGCAAGCCGGCGACTTTTACGACGATAGCAAGCTGCCGATGGGCAAACCGTCTGAAGAGTGGAATTACGGCGATCTCGACGCGGGGTTCAAGGCGTCGAAGCTGGTGATCGAGGAGAGCTTCGTCACCGCCGGCTTCTCGCATCACAGCATGGAACCGCGCACTGCCATGGCCTATTGGCAGGGCGGCAAGTGCTTCCTCTATGGTTCGAACCAAAGTCACACCGCGGCGGTGCCGAACATCGCTCGCTACATCGGCATCGAGCCAAAGGATCTGGTGTTCATAGCCGAGTATTGTGGCGGGGGGTTCGGCAGCAAGATACCGGGCTATCCGATCATGGCAGTGCCGGCATTGATGTCGAAGAAACTCAATCGCCCGGTAATGATGCGCATCACCCGTATCGAGGAGTACTCACTCGGCACCGCACGTCCGACCTTTCAGGGGCACGTCAAACTCGGCTTCCGCGAGGATGGCAGGCTGTTGGCTGCCGATCTCTACGTAGTACAGGAGAACGGACCCGATATCGGCGGGGGCGACTTCCGTTCCGCCGGCAACGCACTGTCGTTCGTCTATCAGCCAACGGCGATGCGGTTCCGGGCTATTCCGGTCCTGACCAACACCCCGCTGCGCGGACCACAACGGGGACCGGGCGAAAACCAGTTGGTTCCCGCCATTGAGCCAATGATCGACAAGGCAGCGCGCGAGCTAAAGATCGACCGCGTGCAGATCCGCAAGATCAATGCCCCGGACAGCAGTGGCAAGATCGGCGCCGACCAGGGCCCAGTGACCAGTGCGTTCATTAAGGAAGCGTTGGACAAAGGTGCCACCATGTTCAACTGGGACCAGCGGAAGCTGCGCTCGGGCCAGAAGAACGGAAACAAGCTCGTCGGCATCGGCGTAGGGCAGGGCTACCATTCGGCCGGTAGCAACGGCTTCGATGGTCTCCTGCGCATCACGCCGGATGGCAAACTGCATGTCCACACCGGCGTGGGCAATCTCGGAACCTATTCGCATTCGGCTACAGCACGGGTTCCAGCCGACCTGCTGAACGTTGCGTGGGAGAATGTCGTCATCGAGCGTGGTGACAGCCGGCTCGGACTGCCATGGAACAGCCCGCAGGCCGGCAGCCTGACGGCATCGACTGAATCGCGCACGAACTACGTCGCTGCGATGGACTTGAAAGAAAAGCTGCTCGACATTGCCGCGCAAATGCTGGGCGGCGTACCCGCTGATTACCAGCCTGGTGATGAGCGTGTTGTGTCGAAGGCCGATCCGTCGAAGGCGATTACCTATGCGCAGGCCGCGCAGAAGGCGATCGATCTCGGCGGCAGGTACAGCGGCAAAGAGCCGCCAGCTGACATAAACCCGGTCACCAAGGACGGCGTGCAAATGATTGCCGGGACCGGTCTTGTCGGTGTTGCCAAGGATAATCTGCCGCGTGTCGGCGTAACGCCGGGTCTGACCGTCACGTTCGCCGAGGTCGAACTCGACACCGAGACCGGGAAGGTTACGGTCAAGGAAATGCTGTGTGTAGCCGATTGCGGCACGGTGCTGCATCCGCAAGGGCTGGCGCACCAGATTCGTGGTGGCAACGTGATGGGCATTGGCTTGGCGCAACTTGAGCGCCATGTTTATGACCCGAAGCTCGGTATTCCGACGACCGTCCTTCTGTACCAGGCGAAGCTGCCAGGGTATCTTGACGTGCCGGCGGAGATCGGTTGGGGCGCGGTTGAGAAGCCTGATCCGCAAAACCCGGTCGGCGTAAAGGGAGTCGGAGAACCGCCGCAAGGCTCCGGCGCCGCCGCGATCACCACCGCGATTGCGGATGCGCTTGGCGGTCACCTTTTCAACCGCACGCCCGTGTCGATCGACATGATCCTGAATGCGGTGAATGGGCGCCAGCAGGCGCATAAGCCGCTTCAGGTCAACTCGGTCTGAAGGAGCATCGCCATGATCGTCAAGGACATGATGCCCACCTTCGAGCTGTATCAGCCGAAGCAGCTTGCCGATGCCCTCTCGCTGCTGGACCGTCACCATGCGGACGGCTGGAAGCTCGCCGGCGGCAATGACAGCCTGAGCTGGTTCAAGGAGCGCATTAAGCGCCCCAAGGCCGTTATCGACATCAGTGGCATCGCTGAACTGAAGGGGATCCGCGAAACATCGGATGGTATCGAGATCGGTGCATTGACGACGCTGACCGAGATCGAGCGCAGTCCGGCAATCCGCGCGAACTACCGCGTGCTCGCAGATGCTGCGCGACGTGTCGCTGCTCCACAGATCCGAAACACCGGCACTCTGGGCGGCAACGTCTCGCAGGACGCGCGCTGCCTGTACTACCGCTATGGCCTACCGTGCTATCGGGCCGGTGGTAATACGTGCTTTGCCGACACGCCGGAAGGGGTCAATCGCGAGCATGCGCTGTTTGACAGCGACCGGTGCATTGCGGTCAGTCCCTCGGACACCGCCCCGGCCCTCGTTGCACTGGATGCTAAGTTCGTCATCCGCAGCACCAAGGGCGAGCGGATCATCGGTACCGAGGAGTTCTTCATTGGGCCGAAGGTGGACATCACGCATCTGACATCGGTGCAGCCGAACGAGCTGGTGACAGCGATCCGCATTCCCAAGACCTGGGCCAAAGCGCATTTCTATTTTGAGAAGATCGCTGACCGCGACTCGTGGGACTTCGCGCTGGTCAATGTGGCGGCGGCCATTGTCGTCAACAATGGCACGATCGAACGCTCGCGCGTCGCCTGCGGCGGCGTGAGTGCCGTGCCGCGGCGGCTTACCGTTGTCGAGGAGGTGATCCAGGGCAAGTCGCAGGACACGAGTATTGCCAAACTCGCTGGCCAGTCAGCAGTACGCGGCGCGCGTCCGGTTAACTATAACCAGTTCAAGATCCCCTTGATGGCGAACCTTGTCACCCGGGCGGTACGTGACGCTACTGCCTGAGGCTGATCCCGTTGCTTCGCTATGCCAGCGACGTCTACGGACAGACCGTGCTAGTCGGGGCGTCGTGGAACCTGATCTGGTGGTTTGCTGGAGCGGGTGCCGCCTTCATCATCGTCCATGCCCTCGTCTCGTCAATCGCTCGTCGACGCGTTGAGGGTTCGGAGCGTTAGCGGGTGACGGGTGAGTGGATCCTGCGGCACCAAGCGGCCGACCGGCTATATCACTGGATCATGGCGGTCGCATTGCTCACGTGCCTGTTCACAGCTTTTCTCCCGATCCTCGGCTGGAAGTTCGAGTGGGTCACGATACATTGGATCGCCGGCATCGTTCTCACCGCCGCGATCCTGTTTCATATCGTTCGCGCCACTTTGTGGCAGGATTTCTGGTCTATCGTGTTTGGGCCGCACGACCTGCAAGCCTCTTGGCGATTTATCCGTCGCGCCCTGGGACTTAGCGGGCCGCCGCCGCTGCTTGATGCCAAATACTCTCCACTGCAAAAGCTTTTCCACATGCTAGTGGCGGTTGTGGTAGTGGCCATCGTGGCGACCGGCCTGTTGATGCTGAGCAAGATCGATACGCCGTTCTGGCGGCGCAATCCGTATTGGCTGGCCGACGCGCAGTGGGGGCTGATCTACGCAATCCACGGTCTCTTCGCGATGGCCATGATCGCCCTGATCATGGCTCACATCTACTTCGCGCTTCGACCAGAGAAGCTGTGGATGACCCGTTCCATGTTCCACGGCCGGATCTCGCGCGACGACTATCTGGCCCATCATGATCCGCAGCGTTGGCCAGTGCCGGACCAAGGCGGTATATCACGCAAGGGCAGAGCGTATTCTGCTGGCGAGTGACTGCACTTGAAAGGATAGCCATGACCACGCCAGGTCCTGCCCTGTCGCTGGCCGAACGCATTGAGGCGATCGAACAGGCCTATGAGCTGATGTTGGCCTATGCCGCTCAGGGACGGCGGGACGACGCAGACGATAGCAGTTCTATCCGGCGGTTCCTGCAACGCGCCGATGCGGCGCTCGATGGCTTGGCAATTTGTCTGCGGGAAGCTGTGGTAACGCAGACGGATGCCTTTGCCGACTTCATCGCCGTGCTGGAGGATGACGCGCGTCGGACGCGGGCAGCCCTTCGCCTGGTCTTGGCGCAAAAGGCATTGAGCTCGCAGCTTATCGACAATCTCAATGCCTCGATCCATATCCGCGCCCTGCTGACCGATATTTTTCTGATAGATGAGACGTTGAAGATTCGTGCCAGCCATGAATGACGGGGTGCACCCGAGGATCGGCGTGATCGGCCTCGGCGCCATGGGCGCGCGTATCGCCACGCGTTTGGTCTGGGAGCACTTCAATCCGCAAGTCTATGACGTCGTCGATGTCTCAGTCCGTATGTTCACTAATGATGTCGGTGGCACGATGACTGGCTCGCCAAAGATGATGGCACAAACGTGCGACGCGATCATAACCGTCCTGCCTTCAGTCGATGCGCTGCAAGACGTTCTCTACGGCTGGGAAGGCCTGGCCGGCGGTTTCGCAAGTGGAGGCGTGGTCGTCGACATGGGCCGATCGGATCCGCTGATCACTGTCGAACTCGGCAAACGACTAGCAGAGCGCGAAATCCATCTGATTGATGCGCCCGCGCTGGGCACACCAGCTGAGGCACGGGCGGGCAAGCTGACATTGGTCATCGGTGGCGATGACACAGCCATTGCGAAATGCCAGCCGTTGTTCGACGTCCTGGCATCGCGCTCATTCCGTGTAGGGCCTGTCGGTTCGGGTCAGGTTGTAGCAGCTATTGGCGACTTTCTTCGGAGTGTCCAGATTCTGGCCGCCAGTGAGGCCCTGCGTATTGCTGAGCATTTCGGTGTGAGTTCGGCATCCGTGATAGACGTCGGTCAAGCCTTAAGCGGCGTTGGGCCGGGCATGGCAAGGCTGCTGCAGGAACAGGTCTTGACGCGCAGGTTCAGTACCGGTTTGGCACTGGGCCACGTGCTGCAGGGAACCTCGGTGACCGCTTCGTTAGCACAATACACTGGCATTCATGCCCCGCTGATCGCTGCATCCCGCGACGCCTGGGCAGCCGCCGAGGCAGCAATCGGGTCTGGTGCCGACCAGAGCGAAATAGTCAGGTGGCTGGAATCGGTGGTGGTGGAGCGACCAAATCAAGTGTGATCGCCACCTAGGACTAGAGCATTTTCAGGATGACCAGAAATAACCGACATGGCAGAGAAAGTTGACGCATTCGGCTGGCGCGAAGCATGCGACGAGATCACCGAGCGCTTTCCAGAGTGCGCCGACGGTTCGCAGCGCCTTCGCGCGGAGCAATGCTTTGAGTTTGGCGAAAGCCTGCTCGATCGGATTCAGGTAGGGACTGTAGGGCGGCAGATAGAGCAGACGTGCGCCGGCACCCTCGATCGCCTGGCGAACGCCGGCAACCTTGTGCGAGCTGAGCCCGTCCATGGTCACGATATCGCCGCGGTGCAGCGTCGGAACTAGCACCTGCTCGACATAGGCGAGGAAGGCCTCGCCATTGATCGCCCCATCGAACACGCAAGGAGCAACCAAGCCATCTTGGCGCAGACCGGCAATGAAGGTCGAGGTATTCCAATGCCCGTGCGGCACAGCATCGACCAGCCGATGACCCGCCCTTGCCCAGCCGCAAAGCCTGGTCATATTGGTCTTGGTCCAGGTCTCGTCGATGAAGATCAACCGGGACGGATCAAGCTTCGGCTGGCTTTTGCGCCATTCGGCTCGAGCTGCGACGACGTCCGGCCGATCCTGCTCACTCGCGCGGTGCAACTTTTTTTCAGCCTCAGCCCGAGTAGCCTGAACGTGTGCCAGATCAGCCCGACGCTCGCCGAAACCGGATGCGTCGCCAGCAGCCACGCTCGCAGCGTTTCGATCGTTGTGTCAGCCCGTTCGGCAACATGTGCGCGGATCGCCGGGTAGTAGGGTGCCAACTTCGGTGGCTTGTGGCCGCGCCCCGAGCGCACCGTGGTCTCTCCCGTTGTGCGACGTCGCTTCAACGCCTTTGACACATACGAAACGCTGACCCTGAGCAATTCGGCTATCTCGCCAACCTGCTCGCCTTCGTCTGACGCCATAAACACCCGCTCGCGCAGATCCTGCGAATAAGCCTTGCCTTGTTGATACGGCACCCTCGCCTCCGGTTCCTCAAACCGGAGACCCAGGAATCACATCTCCACCCCGTTTCGGAAGCCCCGATGATTCCAGCGCGTATGAAAATGCTCT
>Ga0170475_118180839_pt1 | contig 11030 bp, 12 predicted proteins | sample Soicark_Litter_5_FD_111474 | JGI IMG/M metagenome (GOLD analysis project Ga0170475, IMG submission 111474) | Avena fatua rhizosphere microbial communities from Hopland, California, USA. Combined Assembly of 48 SPs | reverse complement strand
CCTGATCCGAGATATGCATTGGGGTGGGTGAGTAACTCGCGACCTCTCGTTCCACCTGGCGCGCCTCGGGACCGGGATCGCGCTGCTCCGAGATCCAGCAGCCCGGTAGTGATCAGAACAGCGTGCGGCGCCGTTGTGGCGTGCCATTTTCAGTAACATCACGGATGCCGTATTCAGGCCACCGGCGGTCCACCAGCTTAGCGACGTCACGGGACATGGTGATGCGTTCCGGCCATGGTCGGTTGGTCTCTCCCGCAATCTTGTGAGTGCCGTCGATTCCCAGCTTGCCACCGAGGCAGTGTCGATCAGCTGCGTGATCAAGTTGATCCAATGGACCGACCGTCAAGACGGTATCGCGGGCGGGGTCGACGTTGGCGGCTACATGGAAGAACACCGCCTCGTAGTCGTGCACATCGACGAAGTGATCCACCACCACAACGCATTTCAGGAGGGAGAGCAGGCCGGAACCCCAAAGGACATTCATAATCTTTCGCGCCTGCCCAGGGTAGGACTTGCGTATGGAAACGATGGCACAGTGCTGAAATGCGCCGGCTATGGGTAGGTCGTAATCCACTATCTCCGGCGCTGCGATACGAAGCATCGGAAGGAAGATTCGCTCGGTTGCTTTACATAGCCAAGCGTCTTCGGCGGGTGGGATTCCCACCACAATTGAGGGGTAGATGGCATCACGGCGCATCGTCATCGCTGTCAGGTGCATTACCGGAAACGGCTCCGGCGGAGAGTAGTAGCCCGTGTGATCGCCGAACGGTCCCTCGACCCCCAACTCCTGTCGCTGAATGTATCCTTCCAGCACGATCTCTGCACGGGCGGGAACTTCCAAATCGACGGTAGTCGCCTTGACAAGGTCCACCGCCCTCCCCCGAAGCAGCCCTGCGACGATAAATTCGTCGACGTCTCTGGGGAGAGGAGCCGAGGCCGCATAGGTGGTAATGGGGTCACAACCGAGTGCGACCGCCACCTCAAGTCGTTCCCCCATTGCCTGCCAGTCCTGTGCCCCGTCCTTGTGGATCTGCCAGTGCACATAGCAGGTTCGGCTGTCAATCTTTTGCATCCGATAGATGCCCACGTTGCGTCGGCCGGTGCCAGGATCCTTGGTGATGACCAGCGGAAGCGTCACGAACCGGGCTGCATCGCCGGGCCAGCAATGCTGGATCGGGAGCCGATCCAGGTTCGGCTCACAGATGATCTCCTGCGACGGCGCGTTTCCCTCAATGACTACCGGTAACGACTCACTGAGCCGGCGCAGCCGAGCGGCTCCGCGGATTCGCTCGGCAACTCCGAATGGCCGCTGCATCGTCATGAGCTCCGACAGTCGATCGCTGGCGGTGTCCAGCGAGTCGACCCCGAGAGCGACGCACATTCGGCGCTCGGTGCCGAACTGGTTCGCCAACAATGGGTGTGAAGAGCCGCGCACGTTACGGAACAGCAATGCCGGTCCGCGGGCCTTGACGGTGCGGTCCACGATCTCCGTCACCTCGAGGTAGGGGTCGACCTCAGCGCCCACCTCCACGAGTTCGCCTTGTTGTTGCAGCAAGGCAATCCACTCGCGTAGATCATGTGTGCATCGATTCGGTCTTCCTGTTATGACGACCACGTGCGCTCCAGACTTCAACTTTCTAACTTAGAAGCATTTCTCGGTGCGTATGGGCCGGGCCTACATCACGGTGACCAGGAACATTACCGCGTGGGCGATGATAAGAGGAGTTACGTCCGGTACGGCCAGAAATAGGGTGCCGTGAGTCAGTCCGACTACAATGGCGCCAAGCACGGGAAACATCGCGGTCCGCCATCCCGGTGTATAGAATACTTGCGCCACGGTGAACAGGACGACCGAGAGCCCCAATGCGACGGCCGTGGGAAACGCACCGTTGACTGTCAACAGGACGCCACGGAAGACGAACTCTTCGCCGGCAACGTATACCACCGTAGCGGTTAAGAGGAGCCACTTGGGAGCGACGGTGGCGGTCTTGATGTAGTAGCGGACCCACCCTCCACGGGCCACGGTTGTCCACCCCTCGATCGATGTAGGGGTGCGACCCGGAAGGAGGTGCTCTGCGATTCGTAAGCCGATGTAGGCAACGTGCGTCCCGAGTGCGGCCTCGGCGAGCCCCAGCGGAGCCGCGAGAAGCAGCAGCGCCACGTCGTGCTCAGGCGGAAGTACCTCGGTCAGTGACATCGGTATCAGCAACAGCAGGATTGCCAGGAACGCAGCCTGCATCCCTCCTGCCAGCACAAGGCGGATGACACCATCGAGCTCTGCGAAAGACCAGCTCCGTGCAATCGTTGACCTGCTGTCGATTATGTGGTGGGCGTGACGCATGAGTGGTTCGCCGAGGGTGCGCACGACGACCCCGTAATAGAACAGCACGGCGGCGGCTGTCGCCAAGGCATACAGCGGAGAGGGTTGCGTCATGAGAGCGTCCCAGAGACCCGCATCATAAAGAGACCGGGTTCGCGGCGCGGCGAGCGAGTGTCGCGCCATACGGAAAGGTTGAAGTAGATATGGGCTACCACGGCGGCCGCCACCGACCCCGTAGTAAGTGTTAACGCGACGGCGGCAATGCCGAGCGGCGCTTTAGCCACAACGTGGTTCCAACCGAAGGTGACGTGTGAGAGAGCAAAGGTCAGCACCGTGGCGATGACCAGCGCGGCCGCCACGGGCGCGGACTCCGTATGGAGGGCCACCCTCAGTAGAACGCCGCGGTAGTACAGCTCCTCTACCACGGCGATAGCAATGACCGAAGGTAGGCGGAACGGCCGTTGGCGCATTGTGCGGTCGAGGCTGCGGGTACGGTGCAGTCCGGGCTCGCGTCTGATGGTTCCGCCGAGAAGCTGAGCGGCGGGGCTAATGCTGACCTGGACAGGTGCTCGACTGTAGCTATTAGCGCTCGTGCGCATCCCGCCGGTGGAGACGCGGCGCGAGATGACGCGAAGGAGTGTACGGTCAACCCGCCGAACGGCCAGACCGGCCACCAGGCCGGCCGGTGGTCCGAGCAGCCACGCAGCGGCGTTGGACGGGAGGCCGAGGACTTCCTTGGGACCGATTACCAGGGCGCCGGCCAGGACCGCTACGCCAAGGACTACGCCGTAGGTCTCCAGTACTCCGAGACGATGCGCAATCCGCAGGCGTGCGTAGATGTCCGCAGCAAGCGCGACCGCGCCCAGGCCGAGGACGACCGAGAGCGCGAGGACGTACGTCGCTACCCCTCCGACGGGCATGGCTGCTCTTAGGGGTAGGGGTGCGGCCACTCGTGAGCCACCCCTCCGCAACGGCGGAACCGAGGATGCATTCGAGGCGGTGCGCTCGGCAACGTTAGGGACAGCATGTCGGGGCTCCACACGCGCTCGGTGACAAGGCCTAAGGCTGTGATGTCAGGGGGCGTGATGTCGAGGGACAGGAGGCGGAGCCCGGCGAGGGCGAGCCGTGCGGTGAGGTTGGCGACGATTTCTTCGTCGCTGCCTGTCACATCGGCGGGCAGCGACCGCGCGTCAACGGTGGGATGCCGAGGGAAGCGGTCGGCCAGGACGGCGACATCCGCTCCGGAGGCGTAGTGGCCCACATTCGAATCGAGGTCGTGAAAATCTTGGTCCTTCGGAACCGAAGGTTCCGATTCGCCGGCTGCCGCCCCCTGAGAAGTGTTGATTTTCGCGAGCTGCAGGACGCCGACCGCTTCGAGAAGCGCCTTGTACAGTGATTGCTCTAGCATCGTTTCCGATCCAAGGCCGACGGCCACCGCGGGACGACGGCTCCCCGGCTGGCGCAGGACACACGCGGTGGTGTGTGCCAGCGCGTCCGGAGTTGGTAGGTAGTGGAACGCCAACTCGCAGGATGCGGGGACATGTCGCTCGATGACCTGTCGGAGGGCGCGTACCCGGTCGTCGAGGTTGATGCGGGGTGCGATCAGCGGGGTGTACCAGTGCAGCATGGCGGCGTCGATCTGGATGAGTTCGAGGATCGCACCTCGCCGAGCCGCGGCGGGTGTGGTGTGTGTGGCGGTGCCAGTGGTCATCGCCGGAGCCAGCCATGGTTCACCGTTCTTGCGGTGGGGGCGGTAGCCGACGAGAACGGTTTGGGCGAGGACGTAGGTGGACTGGCCGTCCGGAACCGAGTGGGCCTGGACCCATCCGTAGGACGCGTCAGGGTCGGCTCGCTGGAACGGGAAACCCGGTTGGTCGTACTGCTCAGGTGAGAACAGACTCGCAGTCGTGGGGCTGACGAAAGAACAGCCGCTGGCCGAGATCTCGCTGATCGTCGCCATCCTCACAGCTACCTGCCGGAGGGCCACGCTGGTCAATTGGCAGTAGCGTTCGGCGGATTCACCGAGGGTGCGTACGAGCGCTTCAGTGCGCGTGGTGCCCACACCACCGATGTGGTACGAACCTGCTTTCCGATCGCCAAGGAGGAGGTGGACGCCTGTCAGCTGTGCCCCCGCGACGGCGAAACGCGGCTCGGCAGGGCCTCGCAGCACGAAGCCAACTCGGGAGTCCAGACCGCAAAGAGGGTGGACTATCCGCCGGGCGAGCCGCTCCACCATCTCGGGGGAGGTGTTTTGTGCGCCAGAGACCTGTAGTTTCATAACGCCTTCTCGTCGGCTGCCGACAGGGATCCGGGATCGTAGTACAGGGCGAGGCCATCGCGTTCGGGAACGGAGCCGCAGCCCGCGCACCCGGGTATTCGCAGAACGTCCGGGAACGAGAATTCCATCGTCGGAAGGTGAATCGACAGCATCCGGCCGGTGGTGCAAGAGTAGCCCGTTAGGACCAGATTCGCGGCCTCGACGGCCAGGTGTCCACACAGCATGCTGGCGAGTGGGGCGGCGAGAGGAGGTGTGCCGAAGCGTACCTGAGCGGCAGCGAGAGCGGCCTTATAGCGCTGGTAGCTGGCACCCTCCCGGAGATTAAGGTAGACGCGCGTCTCCAAACACTCATAGCAGGCCGATTCGTACGGTAGGAAGGTTGGGCCCACAAAGGCGAACGGCCCGTCAAAGGCGGCGTGGACCCAGGGGATGCGGTAGCGAAGGCATCCGCGATTGAGGACTCGCATGCGTATCGGGTTTACGATTCGTTGGGCCACGACCAAGGTGCAGTCCTGGAGATCCTCGAATGGCTGCAGCCGTTTTTCCGTGGCGAGGCCGTCAATCATCCAGGAGATGTCGTTGTCGGCCAGGAGTTCCCAGCAGCTTCCGTCGGACAACTCGTCAACATTGCTGTCGCGAAATACCTGGGCCAGCATGGTCTGCAGGAGGGGGCGGAGGTCCTCGTCCGCGACGATGACAACACGCCGTCCGGGCTTTGCCGTTGGGTCAACCCGCCAGGGGGCAGTGTCAGCGAGAAGACCGTCGATAACGTTGGTCGGTTCTCGTTCCAGTACGTCAAGCTGGATGAGGTGGTCGATCAGCTGCTCGACCTGCTGACGAGGGACGCCCTCTTCGGCCGCAAGTCGGGCGGGGGAGACCGTGCCGTCCAAGCGAAGAACGAGACGCGCGAGGTTTCCCTGCTGGGCCTTGTCGACCAAGTTGAACGAGACGGGGTTCCAAACGCCTCGTCGAAGCTCGACGTCATTAGGGCTGTGGACCACTACGGACAGATGCGGGCGTAGGCGCAACTGGCGGTCTTCCTTCATCGAGCTCCTCCTGACACCGCCCCTAACAGGCGGGCGGGCACTCATTGTCCGCGATCATGCAGGGACGCCGACAAAGAGTGTGTGAACGACGAGTTGCATTTCTCCGTCAAAATTCAGTGCAGCATGCAGTTCATCGTCGTGCACGCTGGCGCAGTCCACACTTCCCAGCCCTAGCGCACCGCACGCGAGATGAACGTTTTCACTGATCGCTCCGGCCTCGATAAAGAGGTAGCGGATACCGCGGTCACCGTATTTGCGCATGACCTTCCAGGGGCGAGCGATGAGTAGCAGGATTGCCGCTGCCTGACTGATGGTAATGATCTCCTCAGGTACGGCGAATGATTCAACCGCCGCCGCGGCCTGTCGCGCGTCGCCGTCGGCGACCAGCGTCTCGTAGCGGGGCACGTAGCGCCATACGCCTTGATCAAGGCCGTCGATGCGTAGGGGGAGAAGATAAAGATCGATCGGATAGAGCCCGCCGGGTGACGGAGCCGTGTGGAAGGAGATGTGACGCTGGCCGCCTTCCATCAGGTCAACCTGACCGGTTGCGGTTATCGCCGCGCCGGCGCGTAGCAGGGTTGCCATTTGGTCGAGCGCAACATGATCACCGGTGTACTGGCGTACGCTTCGACGCGACGACAGCACCTCGCCCAACTCGCGCCGTAACGGCGCACCCTGTTGAAGAGCGGTTGCAAGACGTCCCGACAGATCCTCCTCGCCATTGCGGGACAGCATCACCACCCCGGGATCGAGGAAGTAAGACTGGATGGACTGTTCGGTCTCTCTGTCCGCTCGCCGGTAGCGGGTAGCTACTAGGAACTGCTCGCCAATGGTGCGCGCGGCAGTGACGCCTATATTCCCGAACCGAAGACTGTGGGGACGGAAACCCGTGGACGTCGTCCACTCGTCCACTGTTTGGTAGGCATTCTTGTACAGAGCGATCTGCTCTGCCGATGATGACAGCGGTTCATCGGGCACGCCGGGCCCCTTCACTATTCCCTGATCCGAAAGATGTCAGCGTCATTCCGCTGCAGTACCACGACCCCAACAGTGTCGTCACGGATAGCGTGCCCGGTCTCGACGCGCCGAGAGTGCATGGCCGTCCGATGCACTTCGACTTGGTGATCGTCCAGCGGCTTCTGGAACCTTCCCACGGCGAAATGTCTCTGGGCGTGCTCGGCGAGTTGCACCAACCCGAGTGCGGAACCGCCAGGATCGAGAATAATGGCAGCTCGTCCCATAGATGGGTTCCAAACATTCAGTCCCTCTACTTGGTGGACCGCCTTGGCGTAGTCGTCGCGATCTTCTTCGGGAAGGGGAAGATCTTCTGGACCCCAGACCACTCGTCCCCCCATGTCATTGACCCGCTGGAGGACCGCCTGAAGATCTTCTACGGCGACGAAGGGGGTGGCTGACTCCTGCGGCGTGTGTCGTACTCCGACGTTGAAGTCAATGCCGTCGGCGGAGATCGGAGCGTGATAGCTCTCTTCTTTCGAGAGCGAACGAGCCATTTCGATCCCGAACAGATCTTCGTAGAAGGAGCGAGAGGTTCCGGGATCGTCGGATGGCATGCTGATAAATGCCAGGCTCGCCCTGAGCTGAAGTGGCATCGGTTCTCCTAGAGGGACGAGGCGCTCGCCGTGGTGGCACTGGTGCACGAACAGCAGGTACAGCCCAGAGTCGTAGTGCATGCGCCCGGCAGCGCGAGGGTTGCATTAGCGGTATAGCCGGGCAGCATTTCCGGCTCGCCGGCGGTCGACATTTCCGCCATATTGATGACTGCGATGTCCATCGGTGCCACCTACGCCGCTTCCACGGTTCGAACCGTTGCGGCGCTGCAGCAGCAGGACGTGCACGTACATCCCAGGCACGTGGTGGTTCCTCCGGGGGCCATCAGACTCGTCTGGCCGCCGGTGGCGGATAGGACTTCCTGAGCGGCGATCGACTGATATTCGACCACCACGGTTTTCTGCAGGTCCATGCGTTCCTCCCTTGTGAAGGCTCTCCGGCGCCCGCGTTGCTGTTATCTGCCCACGGACGCTATTGGGGAAACCGTGCAGGTGGCGGTTGATCTGATGCCTACTGCGACGCTTCATTCGCTGGTTCATGCAAATGCACCACCTCCGATCGCTCAACAATGAGGTGTCGTACGTCTAGCATTTCCACGTACGGCGGGGACGCCGATGACATGATCCCGGACGCGATGACCGCGTCCCATAGGCGACTCCGCTCGAATTGGGCGTAGTCATCCGCTGAGCGCCACGCCTGGATGATGCGCCATCCACCGTCACAGGGTCCTGCGAGGTGCGCGAGCAACCCGCCATAGGGTTGGCTTCCCAGTGCCGCAACAACGCGTGCATAGCCTTCGGAGCTGACGCCCGGTAGGTACTGTACGAACGCATAGGTCATGGCATTGCTCCGAGGATTTCTGCGCGAAAGACTGGAGGTGAGTCCTCGATGAACGAATTGGATCTGCATGTTGACGGTTGTCGGTGCCGTGAATGCATCATTTCCGAGCGCGGCTACGAATCCGTCGGCGAGTCGCCGCGTTGAATTCTTTTGAATCGCAGGACGTCTGTGGAGGATTCAACGAGGTTGAAGGTGTAGCGGTTGCCGTCATTCAGAGTGACGCTTAACGATGGGGGGCTGTAGGTCCATTGCCCGATCCAGCGCATCGGCCTGTCGTCGGGTCCAAGCGTCGTCTCCACGAAGCGTCCATCACTTAGTATTTCGAGTCTTGACCTCCATCTCGCCGCTGGTAGTTCCAGAGCAGCGGGTCGGTATGTGGTTGTGGTGGCGTCGTCTTCTTCAAACGAATGCTGCCACTCTCCCTGCGGAACGAGATTCGACATACTCATCGACGGCATCCCTGGTCGGTCACTGCGCCACGCGGAGGCGGAAGAATGGAACACATCTCGATGCTTGGTAGTCATAGGCGTAACAAGCAATCCCTCGTTGCTCGTAGCCGTCGCGCGCAATTGCGTCATCCCGCTCCGCGGTTGAGGCGGTAAGTAAATCCGATCCGCTGGCTGGATGTTCCAAGCGGAACAGGGGTGTGGTGGTGGGGCTTGCGTGCGTGAAGACGAAGCACGCGATCCCCTGTACAATCCATCGGCCGGAATCCGTTTGTTGGCCCTCCGTTGGGGCAGTGGTGTACAAGGTGTGGTTGCGGTTGCGGTCCAATATCCGATACAGCGGTACGGCCTCCTGCTCTGCGTTCCGGAGGCGAAAGAAGGGGACGCCGACGGTGGACGAAGCGGTCATGACATAGCAGGCGGTGCCCTCCGACACGTACCCTAGTTGACCGAGCGCGTCCCGCTCCTCTGGGGACGTGGTGTAAAAGTGGTCTCCGTTGTTCAGGTTCACCAGCCGGTAGAGCGGGACCCTGCCCGTTCCCGGCGCATCGAAGGTGTAGCAGGCGGTGCCCTCCGATACGTACCCTAGTTGGGCGAGCGCGTTGTCCCGCTCCTCTGGCGACGTGGTGTAAAAGTGGTCTCCATTGAGCAAGCTGACCAGCCGATGGAGTGGGACCCTGCCCGTTCCCGGCGCATCGAAGGTGTAGCAGGCGGTGCCCTCCGATACGTACCCTAGTTGGGCCAGCGCGTTGTCCCGCTCGGCTGGTGACGTGGTGTAAAAGTGATCGCCAGCGCCGTTCGCTCGTGTCGGCAGGACGTAACAGGCCGGTGCCTCCTCCACGTAGCCGGCGTTGAATCTTAGGTGCGCCCGTTCGGCTTCAGAGATGGTGTAGATGCGGGCGGCCGGGCCGAGTGACTGGAGGAAAAATGACCTAGCTCCCTGTAGGGCGGCATCCATCCGATCGGACTGGCCGAGGGTGAACATGCACATGATGCCGTCGTGAGAGTAGTCCAAGTAGTTCATGAACATGTCGCCGTCGGGTGCATTCCCGCATGACACGTGTGGGTAGATCGGTGTCCCTTGGTTCGGCCCTGCTTGATTTGGTGTGTCATCGACGAAGTCGTCACCACTGCATCCCGCTCCGTCGTCACCCCAGATGTGGAATAGGTTCAGCCAGTGCCCCACCTCGTGCACCCCGGTGCGCCCCAGATTGAACGGCGCCGTCGCGTTTCCTTCAGTCCCGAACGCCTTGTATGAGATGACGACACCGTCGATGCGGGGCTCCTCCCCAGGGAAGGATGCGTACCCCAGCAACTCCTTCAGATTGCACACCCATATATTTAGGTAGCGAGTTGCAGGCCATGCGTCATGGCCCCCTCGTCCCGCGAACTTGACCGCGTCGTCGTCGACAAAGGTCTCTACGGCGGTCGCTGTCCGGGTGATGCCGATGGAGTCATTTCCATCTGGATCGGTACCGGCCAACTCGAACTCGATGAGCGTGTCCGCCACGCGCGTGCGCCACACCTGCGGCACTGACACGACATCCTCATTCGCCGCTCGGTAGTCCCGGTTCAAGGCAGCGACCTGGCTACGAACTTGCTCCTCAGAGATGTTTTGTTCTTCGGTGTTGTAGACCACGTGGACCACGACAGGGATGCGGACTACGTTTGCTCGACGAGGGACCCTCCGCAGACGCGCTCGCTCAAACGTGAAGTTCTCGATCCTTGCTCGCGCGGCGACGTACGCCGAGTCCTCGTCAAGGCGGCGACGGTGAACGGTCATCGTTCCGCAGGTGCGGCGTTGCGCCGCCTCAGTGGGATCTCGTTCAGTGGTCACGACGTCCGCCTTTGATACGTGCGGGGCTCACTGAGAGCATGCGTGCTTTGCTGGTTGCCTATCGTCGCGCCGGCCGGCGCACGGACGCGCAGTTCGTATGGCGTGCGGTCGGACCGATCCACTGGCTCTTGGCGTGGTTTCAGGTGAGTGGCTTTGCTCGGTCGGTTCAATCTGGCACACGAGGCGTGCAACGTTGATTCTCCAGACGTCACGATGCCGTGCCTCCAGGGGCTGCAGGTGCGTCACCGCCATCGACCAGGACGCTGGAGCGAGATCGGAGGGGCGACGGAGCAAAGGCCGCATGCTGAGCAGTCGCCATCGGCGTCGCCCGAGCTCTGGTGACAAGACAGTGACGCATTGGCATCGAAGCGTGACATGCCGTGCTGGCATGATTCCGCTAGATAGTACTTGCCTGGGGAGCCGGAATGGATCAACCAAGCCATGCCCGGGGAGCCCTGCCGCCGGCGGCTAGCCTCCGGCTGCTCGGTGCCTTCGGCGTGACCGCGGGTGGCCGACAACTCACTCTGCCGCCGAGCGCTCAGCGAGTCCTCGTCGCTCTGGCCTTGTATGGCAGCGACCAAGATCGATCGATGTTGGGAGTGATGCTTTATCCCGAGGAGCGCTGGAAGCGCATCTCGGCCAACCTGCGGTCAGCCCTGTGGCGGGCCAAGCGAGAGGCCGGCATGAACCTGGT
>Ga0170475_110321817_pt1 | contig 11034 bp, 6 predicted proteins | sample Soicark_Litter_5_FD_111474 | JGI IMG/M metagenome (GOLD analysis project Ga0170475, IMG submission 111474) | Avena fatua rhizosphere microbial communities from Hopland, California, USA. Combined Assembly of 48 SPs | reverse complement strand
TTTTTCTATATTTGAGGGCTTTGTTACACTAAATTTTGATGTATAATTAAACTGTACTTATGTTGCGTAAACTCAACTTGTTACTTGCAAGTATCTTGTTTACAATTGCTTACAGTTATGGTCAGACCGGTTTTGGGACCATAAAGGGGAGTGTTGTAGATGAGGTTAGCAAGGATCCAATACCCAATTGTGTGGTTGCGGTTAAACTAAATGGACAACTAAAAGGTAATTCAACGACAGATTTTGACGGTGAATTCCAAATTAACTCATTACCTCCCGGTTCTGAGTATGTTGTGGAAATCAGTAACCCTGGTGAAGGGTACCAATCAACTTCTTTGGAAGGAGTGGTTATTTCTTCTGATCACATTACTTTCCTGGACAAACAAATCTTAGGGTTTCCTAAGAGTGGTCAGATTGAAGAGGTAGTGATCACGAAGTACAAGGTTCCATTAATTAATAAAGACGGTGGTCCTTCGGGTGGAACTGTAACGAGAGAAGATTTCGCTCACCTTCCCGGTCGTAATGCAGCAGCAGTTGCAAGCACGATTGGTGGGGTTTCAACGAGTGAAGGTTCCGGAGACATTTCTATTCGTGGTGCACGTTCGGAAGGTACTTATTTCTACATCGATGGTGTAAAAGTTCGTGGATCATCAAATCTTCCTAAATCAGCAATTGAAGAGGTAACTGTACTTACCGGTGGTTTGCCTGCAAATTATGGTGATGCAACCGGAGGGATTATCTCGGTAACTACAAGAGGGCCATCTGCTAAGTATTTTGGTTCATTAGAGTTGGTTTCTTCAGGATTCTATTTCAAAGGAAAAGATCCTAATGGATATGATGGTAAAGTTATCGGACTTGATAAATATGGATACAACCTTGCCGAAGGTATGTTGTCCGGACCATTATTAATGAGAAAAGATTCTTTGGGTAAGAAAACAAAACCGATTTTAGGTTTCCTTGTTTCAGTTAACTACACAAATGAATTAGATAGCCGTCCTTTGAATGGAGGGTCTTACCGTGTAAAGAAAGAAGTTCGTGATGCGTTATTGGCCAATCCAATCCGCCCTAGTACTTCAGGATCTACAACTTATCACAATGCTTATTATTTAAGAGCGGGCGATTTCGAGAAAACTCCATGGAGAATGAACGCAGCGACAAGTAATTTTAGTGCTTCTGGTAAAATTGACGTAAATACAGGACCATCTATCAACTTAACATTTGGTGGATCGTTAAACTATAATGGTGGAAGTAATTATGATTATAACAGTTCATTGTTGAACTTTACAAATTATGGTGTTTACAAAAACCTGGATTACCGTGTTTATGGTCGATTCACTCAACGTTTCTCAAACAAAGAAGAAGGAAGCAGTTCAAAAATCAAGAGTGCATTCTACTCTGTAATGGTTGACTTCTCGGATTCAAAAAGTGAGAATTACGATAAGAACCATAAGTTTAACTTGTTTAACTACGGTTATGTAGGTTCATTCGATCGTACTTTCGTTCCAACTTATGAATTTAAAGAGGGGACAAGAGTTCATAATGGTTTTGCTGAAACTGGTGTAACATTTAATCCGTCTGAAGTGAATTCTGCATTGGCTGCGATTACTACACAATACTTTAACATTTACGCTAACGATCCTGCAGGTCATACTCAAACATTGCTTGAGATTCAACAAGGTAAAGGTTTACGTAATGGTGACGTTCCATCTGATGTATACGGAATTTGGAATAACATCGGGACACCGAACAATAGCTTTGGTAAATCGGATAGACAACAAATTCGTGTTACAGGATCCGGATCAGTTAACATTGGAGATCATACCTTGTCTTTAGGATTCGAGTATGAGCAACGTTACGATAGAGGATGGGGTGCAGGAGATGTTGGACCAATCGGACTTTGGACAATTGCTCGTCAATATGCAAACAACCACATTCCTGAGTTAGATTATAGTAAAGGAACAGTTGTTGATTACGGTGCTTACCAGGAAATTACATATGACAGATTGAACTCCGGATATGCTTACACTTCTGGAACAGGTCAATATGGAGGTCAACAAAATAATGACAAACAAACATTCTTCGATTACAACTTACGTACTAAACTAGGTTTGAATCCTGCAGGAACTGATTATGTTGTTATTGATAAGTATGATCCTTCTATGTTTACATTGGATATGTTCTCTGCGGATGAGTTATTTAATTCAGGTAACAATTTTGTTAATTACTATGGTTACGACCAAACAGGTAAGAAAGTAAAAGGGAATACAGACATTCGTTCTTATTTCAATGACTACGACGAACACGGTAACTACAAAAGATTTATCGGTTCATTCCAGCCTACTTATATTGCTGGTTACATCATGGATAAATTTGCATTCAACGATATCGTATTCAACGTAGGTTTACGTTTGGATGTGTTTGATGCGAATCAACCGGTATTGAAAGATAAATACTTAGTTTATACAGCTAATGACGTGTCTGAAGCGAAAGCTAAATTGGCAAGTGATCCAACAGCATACAGCTGGGTGAAAATTCCTGAATCAATTGGTGATGACTACGTAGTTTATGTTGATGATGTAAATCATCCGACTGCAATTAACGGATTTAGACACAATGATACCTGGTATAACTCACAAGGTATTCCTGTAGAAGATCCAAAAGTATTGCGTGGAGCATCAGGTATTGCACCTTGGTTGAAAGATCCAGCAGCTGCTTCGAACTCAAAAGTGAGTGCAGATGCATTTGAAGATTACAAAACGCAATTCAACTTAATGCCGCGTGTTGCATTCTCTTTCCCGATTTCAGATGAAGCGTCTTTCTTTGCTCATTATGATATCTTGACAAAAAGACCTACAACAGGTGCGCGTTTTAACCCGATTGATTACCAATTCATTGAGGCAAGATCAAATACAATTCAAAACTCTAATTTGAAACCAGAGCAAACAATCAGTTATGAGATCGGTTTCCAACAAGTTTTGACACGTTCTTCTTCATTGAAAATTTCTGCTTACTACAATGAGCAAAGAAATCAGGTTCAGTTGATGAATGTATTTGAAGCTTATCCTAACACATACCGTACATGGGGTAACCGTGACTTTGGTACTGTAAAAGGTATGACTGTATCTTACGATTTACGTAGAACAGGAAATCTTAGAATGACAGCTGCCTATACATTACAGTTCGCAGACGGTACAGGTTCTGATGCAAACTCTTCTTCATTGTTGCTTACAGGTCTTCAAACGGCAGGTATTCCTAACTTGAGAAATGTATTCCCTTATTCTTTCAACAACCGCCACACTTTTGCGATCACTATGGATTACAGATATGGTGAAGGGAAAGATTACAATGGACCAATGATCGGAGATTTCAAAGTATTGGAGAACACAGGATTGAATATTCAAACGAATATTTATTCAGGATCTTCTTATACATCTCAGAATATGATTACCGGAGATGCATTGTTGAGTCCGAACTCTGCGGGTATCACAGGAACATTGAATGGAGCTAGTTTGCCTTGGCAATACCGTTTGGATTTGCAGTTAGACAAAACAATTCCATTACAATTTGGAACTGGTGATAAGAAAAAATCAACTTTCCTAAATGTTTATGTTCGTGCTACCAACCTTTTCAATGCTATGAACGTTCTTAGTGCTTACCGAGCAACTGGTAACTGGAACGATGATGGTTATTTGGCTGCTGCACAATATCAAACGTCTATTCAAAATCAATTGGATGAGCAGTCGTTTAGAGATTATTACAACATGAAAGTGCAGAATCCATTCAATATTAGTGCGCCACGCACCATTCGCTTAGGGGTTAAGTTTGATTTCTAAGTAATTAATGTGAAAAGTATGAAACGTATATTTAAATATTTATCATTAATAGTCGGTTTGCTTGCTGCTGGAAATGTAGCAGCTTTCAACGAAAATCAAGGTAAAGCCGCAAATTCCGGTAAACCTGATAAACCGACTCCAATAACTAAAGGTGCACTTTGTGCGCCAATGAACTACCGTAAAACAATGAGCTTTAACGACGTAAGTTGTCAGCTTGAAACAGGTGGTTTACTTTTCTTGGACCGTGCTAATAACCTGGCAACGTATAAGATTCCTAAAACAGGTAATGTTACAACAATTTACGCTGGTGCCCTTTGGATGGGTGGAACAGATGTAAACGGTCAGTTGAAAATTGCTGCGGTTTTATACCGTAACACTGGAAATGACTTTTGGGCAGGACCTTTAACATCAACCCTTGGAACAGGAAACATCACAAGCATGTCAGGTATTCAAACGGATACATCTCGTAGAGATTATGGTGATGCTACTATTGATGCTGATGTATGTTTGTTTTATGACAACATCTTTACGATTACTAAAGCAGGTGTTATTTCATTCATTACATATAATGAATGTACTGATGGGACTTGTGCCCCTCCAACTAATGCAACATTAGCTCAAATCTATGCTTGGCCGGGTAATGGTGATCCAACACGTTTTCAGGATATCTTCTTAGCTCCTTTTTATGATGGGGATAACGACAATATCTATGACCCTTCAAAAGGTGATTACCCTTGGTATGATGATATCTTAGGTAAAAATGACATAGAATGTGGGTCTAATCGTAACGTAACACTTTTTGGTGACCAAACCAACTGGTGGATCTTCAACGATAAAGGAAATATCCATACAGAGTCTGGTGGTGAACCAATTGGGATGGAAATTCGTGCTCAGGCTTTTGCATTCGCAACAGATGATGAGATCAATAAAATGACTTTCTACAACTATGAGATGATTAACCGTGGTACACAAACATTGTACAACACATATTTCTCTCAATATGTTGATATCGATTTAGGAAACTATGCAGATGATTACGCTGGTTGTGATGTTACAAGAGGTTTGGGTTACATGTATAATGGTGATACGGACGATGAAAGTAACGCTGGTAAAATTGGATTTGGTGTTAACCCTCCATCATTAGGTATTGACTTCTTCGAAGGACCTTACCAGGATGCTGATGGGGTAGATAACCCAGGTCCGGTATTAGACGAAGCTACCAATACATTGATTATACCTACTGTAGCAGCTGCATTAGCTGGTGGAGGTATCGTGTACAAAGGATTGGGTATTGGATATGGTGATGGGATCATAGATAATGAGCGTTACGGTATGCGTAACTTTACAATCTTTACCGGAACAGGAGCAGGACCAGGTCAAACTGACCCTAGTTCATCAACTCAGTTCTACAACTACATGCAAGGTTTATGGCAATTTGGTGATCAATTGTATTATGGTGGTACTGGTTTCTCAGGAACAGGGTGTACATCTTCAATTGAAACCAATTACATGTTCCCTGCTGATTCAGATACATTAAATTGGGCTACAGAAGGTGTTGACCCTGGTTATACATGGTCAGAATTTGAACCTTGTGGTCAAGGATCAGCGTCTAACCCTAAAGGTGACCGTCGTTTTACTCAATCAGCTGGTCCATTTACGTTGAAACCAGGTGCTGTAAATAACATTACTGTAGGTATCGTTTACGGAAGAAGTTTTGAAGGAGAAATTTTCTCATCAGTTAATGCATTGAAATCTGCTGATACAAAAGCACAAGCATTATTTGATAACTGTTTCCGTATCCTTGAGCCACCAAATGCTCCGGTACTTGCAGTTCAGGAATTAGGAAACGAATTGATTTTAACAATTGATAATCCTGCTGCATCCAACAACAAAGGTGAGCAGTATAAAGAAGAAGATAAAATCAACATTGTTGACCCTCCAGGTTCAACGATCGTTTATGACAAATTCTACCGTTTTGAAGGTTACTAGATTTTCCAAATGAAAGACGGATTGTCTACTGTTGGTGATTTGGATGATGCTACACAAGCTCGTTTGGTTGCACAATGTGATGTCAAAAATGGAGTTAAAAAATTAGTGAACTTCGAATTTGACGAAGCATTAGGATTCTCTATCCCGGTGGAAAAAGTTGACGGAGAAGATAAAGGTATCAGCCACTCATTTAGAGTAACTGAAGATTTATTTGCTGCTGGAGATCGTAAATTGGTTAACCATAAAACGTATTACTTTATTGCTATAGCTTACGGTTACAACAACTATAAGACATATTCTCCTTCTGATCCACAAGCTATTGACGGTCAAAAATTACCATATTTGAGATCTCGTATTAATGCTGATGGTACTCCAATTGCCGCACTTCCTGCAGTACCACATATTATTTCGCCTGAACTTGGTGGATCTGTACAAAATTCAGTGTACGGTGATACTCCAAGAATTAGAAGAATGGATGGTAAAGGTAACGGTGGTAGAGATTTGACAATGACTTCTGAATCTGAAGCATCTATCGTTGCAAATGGATTCCTTGATAAACCGATCTATGAGAAAAATGGTGGACCGATCAACGTTAAAGTAATTGACCCGTTGAACGTAGTTGGTGGTTATTTTGAATGTAAATTCAGAAATTACCAAAGTAATTTGATTGACAGTTCTAATTGGGTAATCTATCATTATGACTATGAAAATGGTACAATTATAGATTCGATTAGTTCGGAAACAACTATTGCACAAGGAAATGAGCAAATAGTTCCTGCATGGGGAGTTTCTATTGAAATCAAACAAACACCATACATTTTCCCATCTGCTCCGGGTCCTCAATCTACATTGACGACAACACCGATTTCATCTGGAGTAGTTTACAGTGACTCTACTAAACCTTGGTTAGACTTCGTGGAAGATGATCCGTCATTTACACCATTTAACTGGATTCGAAGTGGAACATACGCTCCTGTACAAGCTACAGATTGTGATCCGTTTACTGGAAAACCTTACGAGAACCCTTGTTGTTATGGGGATAACCTGGGAGTTGATCCAAATGAATTATTGGACAAAATGGTTAGTGGTGGAGTAGCTCCGCATAAAATTACCGGGTTCAAATGTGATTTCATGCCTTTGGCTGTTCCTGACTCATACTTGTCATCTTATCCGGGTGCGCGTACAAATGCAAGTTTAGCTTTATTGCCAAGTGTTGATATCGTTCTTACAAGTGATCAATCAAAATGGACACACTGTGTTGTTATTGAACTAGGTCATGATGAGAACTTAAATCAGAATAGCGGTAAAATGGGTGAGTTGAGAGAACACTTATCTGTAAACAAAAATGGTCAGCCTGATGGAACCGGAACAAAAGGAATGGGTTGGTTCCCTGGATATGCAATTGATTTGGAAACAGGTGCTCGTTTACACATGGCATTTGGAGAGAATTCATTCCTTGGTGGTGACAATGGAACAGATATGATCTGGAACCCGACATCACATATTAAAGATGGAAATGATCTTACTGTATTTGGTGGTCAACATGCTATTTGGGTATATGGTATCAATATTGGTAACCAGGGATGTCCTTACTACGATGGTGTGAACAATTGGGTTTACGATCAATACGTACTTAAAACAAACGCTGCGTACAAAAAAGTATTTACAAGTTTGATGTGGATTGCAAACCCTGTTTTAGCAGCTGGACACAGCTTACATGAAACAGATGCAAGAATCAGATTACGTGTAACTAAGCCTTACGAGGATTACACAGCTTCCGGAGTGAATGGTGGAAAACCGATGTATTCATGGAGTATGGATGATTTGCAAACAACTACTGCCAGTAAAGATGCTTTAGTTAGTGCGCTTGACTTGATCAATGTTGTTCCGAATCCTTACTATGCATTCTCTGACTATGAGAGAAATCGTTTGGATACACGAGTTAAGATTACCAACTTGCCAGACCAATGTACAGTTACAATTTACAATACGAGTGGTAAAATGATTCGTCAGTTCAAAAAAGACAATCAAATTACTTCTGTAGATTGGGATTTGAAAAACACCATTGGTGTCCCAATTGCAAGTGGAGTTTACATCATACATGTAGATGTCCCAGGTGTTGGTGAAAAGATAGTTAAGTTCTTTGGCGGTATGCGTCAAATTGACCTTGAGAATATTTAATCTAGACTAATAAAAATATGAAGTCGATTAATAAAGTATTAAAATGTGCAGCGATTGCTGGAGTAGTGATGAGCTACTCTAGCATCTACGCTGGAAACGAAGACCGCGTAGGTTCTGCTGGAGCTAGCCAATTATTGGTTAACCCATGGGCACGTAGTGTTGGTTACGGAGACGCAGGTGTAGCATCTACAACTGGGTTAGAAGCAACCTTTACTAATATCGCGGGATTGGCGTTTACGGATAAAACACAAATCAAATTCAACAGAACAAATTGGTTGGGAACAGCCGGTATTGGTTTGAATGCGGCTGGGTTAGCTCAACGTATTTCTGATAATACTGTTATTGCAGTTTCTATCCAGTCAATGAACTTTGGTGATATCATGAGAACAACTGTTGATCTTCCGGAAGGAGGAATCGGTTCATTCTCTCCAAGATATAACGTGTTTAATGTTGGATTTGCAAGAAGTTTCTCTTCATCTATTTATGGTGGTTTGAACTTTAAAGTAATGTCTGAAAGTATGTCAAACATGAAAGGTACAGGGATCGCTTTCGATGCTGGTATCCGTTATGTAACCGGAGAACAGGAACAACTTAAGTTTGGTATCTCATTGAAAAATGTAGGACCAACAATGAAGTACCGTGGTGATGGTTTGGAAAGTGAGGTTTACTATTCTTCGAATGGTCAAATTGCTACTTTGGAAGAACGTTCAGCTACTTATGAATTACCTTCTTGTTTGAATATTGGGATGTCTTATGACTTCAATTTTTCAGAAACGTCAAAACTAATTGTAATGGGAGCTTTTACTGCTAACTCTTTCCAAAATGATCAATACCGTATAGGATTGGACTATGGAATGACTACAGATAAGTTTGCTTTCAATGTAAGAGGTGGTTATGTGTTAGAAAAAAACATTTTCTCTTTAGAGAACAGATCTAACGCTTTGATCGGACCAACGGCTGGTTTCTCTGCTGACGCATTAGTTGGTAAGAATAAAACCGCTATCGGTTTGGAGTACGCTATTCGTTTAGCAGGAACTCTTGGTTATGTTCATACAATGGGAATGACTATTAGTTTGAAATAATTAGATAATTACATATATTTGTTACAGCAGGAGAGTCCATTGGGCTCTCTTGTTTGTGTTATATAAAGAATCAAACGAATTGAGATATGGCTGATGTAGCTTATTATACTGAAGAAGGATTGAAAAAATTGAAGGATGAATTGTACAATATGAAGACAGTTCAACGCCCTTCTATTTCTGAACAAATTGCCGAAGCTCGTGATAAAGGCGATTTATCTGAGAATGCTGAATATGATGCTGCAAAAGAAGCTCAGGGATTGTTGGAAATGAAGATTGCTAAAATGGAAGGGCTAATTTCCAAAGCAAGAATTATTGATAACGATTCGATCGACAATTCTAAAGTCTATATTCTTTCTTGTGTATCTATTAAAAACGTAGATAATGGAATGACGCTTCAGTATACCTTAGTAGCAGAAAGCGAAGCAGATTTGAAGGCAAAGAAAATTTCTATTGATTCTCCGATCGGAAAAGGTTTACTAGGAAAGAAAGTGGGAGATATCGCCGATATCCAAACTCCTAATGGAATCCTGAAATTTGAAGTAGTCGAAATTACACGTTAATGTCTACGATTTTTTCTAAAATAATTGCAGGCGAAATTCCTTGCCACAAAGTAGCAGAGAATTCTGAATTTCTGGCTTTTTTAGACATACAACCCATCCGTATGGGGCATGTATTGGTGATCCCGAAAAAGGAAACGGATTATTTTTTCGATTTAGAGGATTCTGAACTTGGTGAGCTAATGGTATTCTCGAAAAAAGTTGCCGCTGCCATTAAAACGGTGTTTCCTTGTAAAAAAGTAGGTGTAACGGTCATCGGATTGGAAGTGCCGCATGCACATGTTCATTTATTACCGATGAATCAATTACACGATATGGATTTTACCAGGGAGAAAATGAAACCATCACATGAGGAATTAGCCGAAGCAGCACAAAAACTGTCAGAGGCATTTGTTAAGCTCTAAGGAGTAGAAAACAATTGATTTGAATAAGATTAATCCGCTGCGGCGGATTTTTTGTTGGGAAATTTTCGCTGTTAGGATGTCCCCTATGCATTTAAAAATAAATTCTCAACACATAGTCACAGTAGTAAAATATCATAGACACATAGTTAAATCTAATAATACTATTGATAAACTACTTGTTTGTTTTAAGCTGCCACAAAACTATGTGACTATTGTATTCTATGTTCCTATGTGTTCAAATAGCTTAGGTTTCAGATCTGTAATCTCTACTACTTCTGTTTTTTAGGTGCTTTTGTAGCATACTTATCATCCTTGGAAACAGTAATACGTTTCTTTAATGTATAAGAATGGCAGTCTTTCGTAGCAGTTAATGTTACCGTATATACGCCTGATTTTTCGTAATAATGTTTTTTTGGAGCTGCCAGTTTCGAAGTGTGACCATCTCCAAAATTCCATTCATATGTTGTACAGTTTTTAGACTTATTGGAGATCACGATACTTGTCCACGTTTCCGAAATAGTAAAATTGAGGAAAGGAGATGTTTCTGGTGCAGGATGCTGAACCTGATTCAAATGATACGTAGTGTAATTGGACAAAATAAAACCGGATACTGTACTCGCCAAAGGTTTGACCCAAATAGAATCTACTCCCTTCGGGGCAGTGGCTCCAACTGAACTTTCCTTGAAAAATGCGGTATAGAAACAACTCGCAATCACAAAACTTCCGGTAACATTAGGATGATGATCATCTACATAATAGAGATTTAAATCCGGATATTCTTGTTTGATATGCGTCCAGGAAAGACCAACCGGAACGATTGGGTAATTGAAATGATGCTGAAGCTGCAAATATCCTTCTTTAATGTGCATTTGCATTTTCTCATTGGTGTTGAACCGTTCTTCGTCCGGAAAACCATAGCGATATCCCCAGGTCATATAAAAATAGACGTTGGCACAAGGACTTGTTTTGTACAAGCTATCCAGAATTT
>Ga0170475_107924294_pt1 | contig 11034 bp, 5 predicted proteins | sample Soicark_Litter_5_FD_111474 | JGI IMG/M metagenome (GOLD analysis project Ga0170475, IMG submission 111474) | Avena fatua rhizosphere microbial communities from Hopland, California, USA. Combined Assembly of 48 SPs | reverse complement strand
TTGCCAAATTCGAATTGAGAGAGAAATTAACCCGGCCGGCATTCGTCGCGGCTTTGACTGTAAGATCGCCAAAGTTCCTCCCTTGTGCCGAGATTCCAGTGGCTCCAACGTCTGCGTTGAGATCACGGAGCAGGAGTTGGGGCTTGCCTTCCTGCACAGCCCCAGATCCCGAGGCTGCAATTTGCAGAGAACCGCCGAGGCCAGGGCGCGCCTTTTGCACGTTGCGTATGCGCGCAAGTTCGATGCGGTTACTATTCAATCGGAACTGAAGATCGCCGGTTTTAAGATTGTCCTTGGGATGATCGTAGCGAGCCGTCAGCTCCAAGCGCGACGGCCCGGCGACAACCTCAAAGAGCGGTACATCGAGACGCTGGGAAAGGTAGCTCACCTTCGCGCGCACCTGATCGATCTGTTCCTCATAGAGAACCGCGTTTGCGAGACTGAGGTCTACGCTGCCTTGCGGGTTCGTGGTTGTACCGGTAAAATGTACCGAGCCCGACAAATTGCCACGAGCAGGGATGTCCGTGCGTCCCGCTACTGCAAGAAGCCGTTGGACGGGCAAGTTCCGCAGCGTCCCATCGAAGGTCGTCGGATACTCGCGTGTAAGCTGTGTGTTCCCGGTGAGCTTGATGTCTGAGCCGGCAAAGTTCGAAGTCACGTCGTAGTTGACCGTCTGGCCGGTGGTGGAGGCCTTCGCGTTGAAATCACCATAGCTTTGGCCGTCAAGGCGAAGGTTGCGCGCACCTGCTTCGCCATTGACACTAGTTAGCAAAAACTCAGTGGAATCCTTTCCATTTACCTTGGTTGAGCCAAGATTCCCGTTAACGTCGAGATTCAGGTGCAGGTCGCCGGACGTATTTGGGCGCTGTTTTTGCAGCGTTCGGACCTGCGTTAAATTGATTTGATTGCTCTGAACATGCGCGTGAAGTTGGCCGGTTGTGAAGGAGTCTTGCGGGTGATGGAACTCGGCCGCGAGCGTCACTTGTGCCGGCCCCGCACTGATGGTTGCTGCGGGGATAGTGACGAGTTGGTCAGACAAGTTAACCCGCGCCTGAATACGATCGAAGGGCTCGTCTTTCGCTGTGCCTTTCAAGACCTGAAGGTTGGCTACGCCATTGGGGTTTCCAATGGTTCCGCCGATTTTGGCGTCGAGGCTCAGTGCGCCGGAGTATCCCGCAGGAGGCTGGCCGGCGAGTACCATCACATCGGCGAGATCGCCGTTCTGCACACTCGCCGCCGCCGTGAGCGGCTGGTTCGGCTTGGGTGACCAATTCTGCAATCCGGCAGACGCACTGAACTGTGCTTGCATCGGGCCCCGTTGAAGCATTCCGTTTGAGACCGTGGCCCGGTTCTTCGCCGCCGCGAGATCGGCTGCGAGGGAATCGAAGCGTCTGCCTTCGACGCTGAATCGACTGACAGCAAGATGTCCCTCTATGCGCGGAGCGGTCAGGCCACCGGTCACGGCGCCCGTAAATTGAGCTTGCCCGCCGTTTAATGAGATTGGGGGTTTAGCGCCAGGCGACGCCGCGGCGAGCAGATCGTCCAGATCTTTTGTGTTCAACTCGAGAGTAAGCCGGTTGTTGAGAGAACCGTTGAGCGTCAAGCGGCTATTCGGGAGAGCGATGTAGGAATTGGCAATGTTGACGTTGTCGGTTGCGCCATTGTACTCGGCGTTGATTCGCCCGGACATCGGAATTCCGCGCCGACCCGGCTGGATCGCGAGTTTGGCATTTGCGGTAAGGCTCCGGGTGCCTGGTGTTTTCAGATTTCCCTGTGCTTGCACCGGTCCGGATACCACGCCATCGTACGGTAATGCCTTTTGCCCGAGGGCCCGGGCGGCTGTCTGCAGATCGAGGTTCCGAAGCGTTCCATTCAGCTTATAAGCAGCAAACTCTTCGAGGGACGCGTCACCTGTAAACTGCCCGCCGAGAGCTGACAACCGTAGGCCTTTCAGATCGACGCGATGCGGATCGAGGGTAACAGCAGTAAACAGATTCACGTTGCGGATTCTTTGTGCACCCTGTGAAAACGCAAGGTCACGTGCTTCGACGTTCCCGACAACTTGATAATTGTTGGCAGTATCCAGCCTGGCCGTGCCATTCGCTGTGACAACTCCGCTTGGGCGAGCTGTTACTTTGGCGAGCCGTCCAAGCTCATCCAGCGCGAGCTTGGCCTTAAACTCGAGCGGCCCGGTTCCTTGCGGATTCTTTAGCGTCCCCGACGCTTCCAGGTTGGATGCACCCATACTGACGCGCAGCCCCTCTACTGCAATGGTGTTCTCGGTGATCCGTGCATTGCCGGCAATATCCACCACCGAAGGCACGTCGCGAGCCTTCAAATCGAGCTTGAGATTGCCGAGATTCTCGACATCCGTCAACGCCAACTTTCCATTGATGCGAACGTTTGTTTTCGGACTGTTCAAGTCTTCAAGCGAGCCGTTGATCGTTATATCGGAAGCTGGAGTAGTGATCTTTGCGTTCTCAAACCCGATTCGCTTGCGCTCCAGAACGACGGGCAGGTTGATAGTGAATACAACTGGAGTGTTGCGGCCGGAGGCGACGTATAAGGGCTGCAACGAGATCTGCCCTTTGTAGTTTTGACTGAGCAGGTTATACCAGAGCTGTGCTCGCAGATTATTTCCCCTGATATCCATGCTTTGCTTCTGCGCGTTGAAGGCGAGCGTTCCATTGCTTATCTGAAAATAATCGACCGCCAAGTCAATCACCGTATCAAGAATGGTTGTATCAGACTTGGGCTTCTTATCTTTCGGTTCCGGGATGTTTGTGCTTCCGTCGGCGAACACAAGAACATTCACCTCAGGCTTCTCAACGCCCAAGTAGGAGATGTCGACTATGCGCCGAAGACTCGTGAATAAACGAACATTTACCTGCACACGTCCGACACGGACGAATGGGGCTGCTCCGGCCGGTTCTTTGCCATGAATCACAAAGTCGGTCACGGTGGCCTCAAGTGCCCGCCAGTTGAACGCGAAGGACGCTATCTCAACTTTGCCGCCGGTTCCTGTTTCCGTTGCCGCAATAATCTTTTCTCGAACGAAGTTGCGGAACCAGTTGGTCTGAACGATGACAATTGTAGCGATTCCGGCGATTAGGATGAGGCAAGCGAGCCCAATACCGACGTTTCGCAGGATGCGAAGGGGCTTGCTCATTTTGCTGCTGCTCCTTTTACTGCTGCCGCTCTTTTTACCGCCGTTGCTCTTTCTACCGCCGCTGCAGCGCTTGAATCTCCGTCGTGAAATGCTGCTTCGTGGTACTCGATACGGGTTCTGCGGCGCGTCTGCTCGAGCCATTCCTCGAAAATCTGGTTCACCCGCTCACCAACCAGAATCTCTCGAATCTTTGGGTCGAGCGCTTCGAGATTGTTACTCTGCGGATACGCTTTCTGTAGTTCGGCGCGGTGCTCTTCGTAATACGCACGCACGTCTTCCTCGGTCACCAGTACACCGGGACGGAACCTTTGATCGATGAAGCGCAATACGGTGAGTTGCCATCGCAGGTAGTGCCGAAGCTGCTCCTCAGTCAGCCCGTACCGAGCGAGCGCGGAACGGAACTGCGAGTCCGATCCTTTGAACCGATCGGTTTTCGTTTGCTGCAGAAATGCGTTGACGTCCTGCTCCGATGCTTCGCTACGGCCACCGTTCATAATCTCCTGCCGGATGAGTTCCTGCGTGATCAGGCGGTCCGCCACTTTCCTCTTGGCATCCGCTGTCAAGTTGAGAGGCTCCCCATTCATGAATTGCGAGCAGCGGAGATCCCGATCAAGGTCGCTGGACTTAACCGCACGCCTTCCGACAACAATGGCCACTCGGTCCAGAATGATCGCCCCAGTCAGCAGCTGTACACAAGTCACGAAGAAAAGCGATCGGCGCAACATCAAAAGGTCTGTCCTATGGAAAAGAAAAACTGAAAATGGCTAATTCTTTGTCGCGTGCTTTGACAGAAGGAGGGCAATTCCGAGATCGGACGATTTGGATCACATTGCAGAAGCTCCTGCGTTGTGCCGCCGAACCCCAGGTACGACGGGGGATTCACACTGTAGGCCAAATCACCACGGAGCGGTCCGATGGGGGTGCGATATCGAACGCCGAATCCGACGGCGTGTGTCATGTAGTTGAAGTCAGTGAGATCGCGCTGGCGGAAACGAAATGACATGTTGCCGATTGTGCTGTACACGTTTCCCATGTCATGAAAGAGAACTCCGCCTATGTTGGTTCCCAGTAGCGGAAATCGAAGCTCTACGTTATTGAACAGAAGCGCATTGCCTCCCAGAGGAAATCCGGTTGGCTGCGATGAAGGCCCTCCTGGTACAACTGGCGCTCCCGTGTCGCGTGGTCCAGCCTGGTTGAACGGGAATGCCCGGAGAGAATCGGAGCCTCCGCCGAAGAAGCGTTCGGGAAGCGGGACCGCTTGGTCTTGCGGGAGCCCGGCCGGAGCCGAAAACGGGGCTATCGCGCCAAACTGAGTTTGGCGTGCGAGAACAACGTTTCTAGTGATCCGATGGTAGGTGGCGTTGCGAGCGAGAACGCGTGTGAAGCTGCGTTCCGACCCCAGGAATCTCGCGGCGAGGCCGACGTCGATGGTGTTGAAGATACCGCGATGCGGGTTACCGGGATCGTCACGCCGATCTTGCGCAAGATTCGCTGAGATGATTCCAATCCGTACGGGTTGAACCAGTTGCGGGACAAGCAGAACCGGGATGGCGACATCCGTCACACTGACCCTGCGATAAGCGATGCGGGCAAGTCCCGTCGTAGCCTTTGAGAATCGCTGCGAAAGTTGGACAGATGCTTCTTGCCGCTTCGACGCGAACGTGCGTACGTCCAGCGAGTTGTCATAGAGCAAAGACACAGTCACATTCCGGCCGTCGACATCCTGGAATCGCGGTGCCAGGTAACTGATGGATCCACGCTTCTGGAGACTCGAGTAGATGCCGCGTAGAGATACGGTATGGCCCATCCCCAGGAAGTTGAGCCGGCTGAGATTGAACGAAGCTTGAGGGCTGAAGCCGGTTGCTCCTCCGGCGGACGATAAATTCGTGGAGTTGGGCCGGCCGAAGCGCGCCACTTGCGCGCCGAATCCCAGGGAAAATGTGTAGCGATTCGCTTCTTCGAAATTGTAGAGGATGTACTTGTGATTCGTGTCGCCCTCGGGATTTTCAATCGCCGTATCGACACGAGCGAACACGCCCATGTCATAGAATCGTCTTTGAATTTCTGCCTGCTGAAGTGGCGACAGAGGTGTTCCGGGTTCCATGTCGATGCGCTTTGCCACCAGGTTTGGGCGGGTCGTCTTCAATCCCGTTGTCAATACTTGTCGAACGTACTGGCGCTCGCCCTCGTTCACCGTGTAGATGATCTTGACGTGAGCGGGGCTGCTGATCTGCCACGCCGCTTGGAAATCAGCTCGTGGATATCCGTGCGAGTAATACCAAGTCAGGATGAAGCTGCGATCGGAGGCCATGTTGACTTCAGAAAATGGCTGCCCGGCGAGTGATGCGAGGTTGGACTCCAGAACGTCACGGTCGCCCTCCTGAATCCCGTTCACGGTTACACTATCGACGATCCATTGCGGCCCCTCATGAACGGCGATGGTCACACCAACCTGTCCCGCCTTCCCTTCGTAGTTGCGGTCGACGACGGAGGTTACTTTCGCATCGCGGAAGCCATTCGCTTTATACAGGCTGACAATGTTTTCTTCGTCCTTTTTCCGGAATGCCTCGCTATAGCGGCCGCGGCGCAGCGCCAATGAAGACGTCTGCATGAACATGCGCTCGCGCAGGTCCTCCTCCGCAAAATACTTCTCGCCCACTATGCCCAAATTGACGAGCTTGTAACGTTGCCCCTCGGATATGACGTACTCGATCGTTTCCTCGTCGTTCACTGGGGGACGGATGCGAAAATCAACATCCACGTCGTAATATCCCTTGCCTTGGAAATAGTCGCGAAGGTTGCGAGCTCCCTCAACCAAAAGATCGTTATCTACGGTACGCTCTTGAAACACCGGTACGTACCGCCTCATGACTCGATTCGAAACTTTTGCCTCGACAGCTTTGACCTTGATTTTGGGGCCTGCGTCGATGTTGATCTGTGGGTGGACACGGTTCTGAGCGTCATCGTAGTCGAGTTTTTCCAACTCCACGCGCGCGCTCAGACGTTCTTGTTTTTGGTACTTCCCCAAAATGCCTTGCACCCCACGTCTCGTGCGGGCGTCCGTCACCTGGCGCCAGCGATGGATAAGAGGGATACGCCAGCCCGTAGCCCGAAGGATGGTGTTTTCGCTCAGTTTTGTTTCCCCGCGTATCCCCGGCATGTCATATTTTGCGCGCTTTCCCGATTGCACCCGAAACGTGACAAAAACTTGTTGGCCATCGTGTCGCGGGTCGACCTCCGGCGTGATCTTCGCCTCATACAATCCATTCGTCGTAAAGAGCCGGTTGATTCGGTTGACCGCCCTTTTGATGTCTTCGTCCTGGAAGGGCGCCCCCAATTGCAGCTGTGAACTGCGTGCCACCTCACCCCGATTAGGAGGCTGCTTGATTTTGCCTTCGACAGAAACTCCACCCACAAAGCGGGCCGGAGTTGTGACAAAACGGATATGCACGCCGTCCACGGATGGGTCGGCCTCGACAACAATGTCTTCGAAACGTCCGGTTGTGAAAAGCCGATCTATGGCCTCGCCAATATCTTCGGAACGAAGAACGGCTCCAATTCGTAGTGTCTCCACTCGCTTCAGGTCGGCGGGATGGAGAACGTCCGTTGGAATATATTCAACCTTCGAAATGCGCCTGCCGATGAGCTGAGGAGTTTGCGCAATGCTATGCACCGGTAGAGATGCGGTTAAGAACACCGGGAGCAACACCGTTACAAACGAATGGAGGACAACCTTGCGTGGCCAGTGGGTCACGTTGCTAGGACCACTTGCGTCGGGAACATGTTTCGCTTCGATCGGAATACAACCCTGGGCTTGCTCGGCTGAAACTTCTATATCTAAGCGACGTCCAACTTACCTTTGACTTGGCTTAATCTTGTGCGGAGACTTTTGTTCGGCAAGTGCGTTCTCCTTGCGAGTTCTCCTTGCATGATGGACCGCGCTGGCTCGCACTCGTGTGTGGCTACCGTCAACCCGTCATAGTAGCGATGCGGTTTAATAGGTTAGCTCGTCATCGGTAGGCCACGAGGGTGGGGCACAAGGAGCAAGGATGCAATCGCAATCAAGTAATTTCACGAGCGTCGATTGGGCGCTCCTGGCGGTACGTGTTGCTGCGGGCGTGGTTTTCGTCGCTCACGGTTCGCAAAAACTTTTCGGCGCTTTTGGCGGACCCGGCCTCGGTCCAGTGGTTCAAATGATGGGGCCCGTGGGCTACCTGGTAGCCATCGGGGAGTTCTTTGGAGGGCTGGGTCTCATTTTCGGCCTTCTCTCCCGCTTCTCCGCAGCGTCACTGATACTCGTGATGCTGGGCGCGATTGCGCTTGTCCACGCGCGGAACGGATTCTTCCTGGGGGAGAAACCCGGCTTTGAGTTCAACTTGGCACTTATCGGTCTGCTCTTAGCGGTGCTGATTGCGGGACCGGGGCGTCTTTCGATCGGTCGCCTGCTCCCGTTGCCGAAGCGAGGCGGGGGCGGGCAACCGATCCTGGCACTCGAATAACCCTGAAGGTCAGCGCTGCTGGGCGCCGGCACGGCCCATAATTGGCCACACGTCCACTATCTGATTGCCTCGCGCAACATAGTAACGATCGTAGACGTTAGTGCTCATATCGAGCGTTGTGCAATAGATCTCGACACGATCTCCCAGCTTCGGCTCGCGATCGCCGTCCTTCCATTTCAGGGCACCGTATTCCGCGCCCTGATTTCCGACTTGAATCCAAGGCATGTCCTTCACTTCATCCGTAGGACGCGCAAGCGCCTTATTGCCGTAATCAATCGCAGCGACATTGGGGTGCCGTTTGCTATCGATCGTGGTGAGTACTGTTAGTGCTTTGGCGAAGTCCGAATAGACTTTGTCATCGTCTTTTCCACCGATAGCAGAGTATGCCGTGTCCATGAACACATAGGATCCGCACTCGAGTTCTGTAAGCCCGTTCTGCTTGTCGATGTTGTAAGTACCGGTAGAGCCACCACTCACGATAGTCGGTGGCAGTCCTGCCTTACGGGAAAGCTCGACCGTTTCCTGCACCCCGGCCAGATCTTCCGTCGACTTCTTGCGGCGCGCCTCCCATCCTTTGGTGTGGGAAGCACCGCCCGAATAGGCCATGTAGCCCTCGAACTTTGCGTGTTTGGAGGCGGCAACCTTTTGTGCGAGTTCCAACGCAGGCTGCCCATTTGCGATACCCTGCCGAACCAAGCCGGCGTTAACCGACACGGCTAACCGGCAGGTCGCCTTGGAAGCCGAGGCTGCCTGTTCAACCCAGTCGAGCACGAGTGGATCGTCCACTACAAAAATAAAAGTGGGATCGCGCTTGGAGAGCGCAACGGCGCGCGCGATGTTGTTCAGACTTGCCGGCTGCTTCGTCCATAACACTCCCTTCACGCCGGAGCCCGACATCAGTTCCGATTCCGCTATCGTGGCGGTTGTCAAACCGATGGCACCGAGGGCGATCTGACGTTTACCGATATCTACGCTCTTGTGAACTTTAACGTGGGGCCGGAGATACAGGCCCGTCGCCTTGGCGTAATCCGCCATCTTCTTTACGTTCCGCTCGAACAGGTCGAGGTCGACGACCATACTGGGAGTCGGCAGAACATCTTTGGTCATCTCGCGGAAATCGCGGCGTGCGATACGAGCCTCAAGTTCCGTGTAGGGAAAGGGGGTAGAAGTAGTTTTTGCAGCCTTCCCGATTGCGGCAGCCAAAAGGCTGCCGGCGCCGGTTGCAAAAAATTGTCGTCGTGATGTCATCGGGTGATTCCTCCGGGCGACTGGATCTACTCATTCTACTCAGTTCGACACCGAAAGCGACATGCGACCGTCAATTCGTATTACGGCATACGGAGGCAACATCCAATGGAGAGCCATACACCGAGACGTTCAGCACCTTACAGAAGATATATTCCGAGCAAGAGTTCGGGCGGGTGGGGAAGCTTCGGCGTGGTTTTAGTTGTGTTCATCGTTCTAATTGCTTTCGCTCTCCTGGCGCGAAGTTGTGGGTGAACCCAGGGTTCGAACTCAGGTACCTTATTCCAGCAGGAGACCTCACACGCTGCGATACAAAGTCGTCGGAATCGACAGATTGAGCAACGCTTTCGAACCCTTGTCCACGAACCGAACGCCAAACTCGAGTTCCCCATCGGAAAGAACCCTGGTGATTGGAGCGTCCTCTGTATGGATAGCAAACATGCTGCGGGTGCTCGATACACCGGTCAGCACGGTAACCGCGAGTACCCGTTTCACCGTGATCGGCTCCATCGTTCCTCCGCGCAAGGCGAGATTGCGTGATAATCCGCCGCTAACCGCCAAACCGTTCGCGGGAGGCGAGTCGATCGTTTATGAATGGCCCTCGGACGGAGCGGTTGGGGAGACTGCAGTCTCACCGCCGAACTCGCGAATTGCTTCTTCGGCCCGTCCTAGCAGCCGCAGAGCCGCCGAAGTAACCCGCTCCACCGTAAACCCGAAGTTCTTCATTATCTCTTCGCCCGGCGCGGATGCGCCATAGTGATCGATTCCGATGATGGTTCCGCCATCCCCGGCCCAACGGTGCCAGCCGAAACTCGAAGCAGCCTCTATGGTTACCCGTTTCTTTATCTCACCGGGCAGCACCGAGTTGCGATAACTTTCGTCTTGTTCTTCGAAAAGATTCCAGCTCGGCATGCTCACCACTCGAGCCTTCACGCCGTAGCCCTTTAGCTTCTCCTGGGATTTCACACAGAGTGCGACCTCGGATCCGGTGCCAATCAGGATCACGTCCGGTGCCCCCTCCGTGTCGGAGAGGATATAAGCGCCTTTCGAAACGCCCGCGCCATCTTTGACTCCGCTGCGATCCAGGTGCGGGACGTTCTGCCGTGTCAAGGCAAACAAAGTAGGCCCGTTGCGCTGCAGGGCAACAGCCCATGCTTCCGCCGTTTCGTTAGCGTCGGCCGGACGGATCAGCGTCAAGCCGGGAATGGCGCGGAGGCCTGCCAGGTGTTCTACGGGCTCGTGAGTGGGACCGTCCTCGCCTACGGCTATGCTGTCATGCGTAAATACATAAAAGGCTTTCAACCCGCTGAGCGCGCCCAGTCGCACCGAAGGCTTCATGTAATCGGAGAAGACGAGGAACGTCGCACTGAACGGCAGTATTCCGCCATGCGCTGCCATTCCGTTGACCGCGGCTCCCATCCCATGCTCGCGGACACCAAAGGCGATGTTACGACCGCTATAACCCCATTCGCCGCCGACAGCCCCCATCATCCCCGGGCCTGCAAAGGTGGACGGCTGGAAATCCCCCATACCTTTCAATGCCGTGTTGGTGGACGGGTTCAAGTCTGCCGAACCGCCGATGATATTCGGGATTCGCTTTGCCAGCGCATTCAGGACCTCCCCTCCTGCAACGCGAGTGGCGATCGGTTTATCCGTCGGCTTCCATTTTGGAAGGTCGGCGGCCCAGTCCTCGGGTAGCTTGCCGCTCGTGATCAGCTCAAACTCGGCGCCTTCTTTCGGGAATTCCTTCTTATAGGCTGCCAGCCTGTTTTGCCACTCAGTTTGCGCTGCCGCCCCCCTTTCCACTGCCTGTCGGAAGTGCTCCAGAGCCTCTGGAGGCAGATAAAATTTGTCTAACGACGGCCAGCCTAGTGCCTTCTTTGTCGCCTGCAGTTCTTCCTCTCCGAGGGGATTTCCATGAGAGGAGAAGTTGTCCTGCTTTTTCGGGCTGCCATACCCGATGTGAGTACGAACCAGCAGCAGGGATGGACGCGCTTGGTCCGCCTGCGCTTCTCGCAAGGCTTGGGCAATTTCTCCGGTGTCGTTCCCGTCGAGAACTGTGCGAGTGTGCCAGCCATACGCGTCGAATCGTTCGGCCACGTTCTCGGTGAAGACCAGATC
>Ga0170475_118606195_pt1 | contig 11035 bp, 9 predicted proteins | sample Soicark_Litter_5_FD_111474 | JGI IMG/M metagenome (GOLD analysis project Ga0170475, IMG submission 111474) | Avena fatua rhizosphere microbial communities from Hopland, California, USA. Combined Assembly of 48 SPs | reverse complement strand
CTAAACTCGAAATTCGAAATTCGAAACTCGAAACAAATTCGAATAGCAAAATTCGAATTCGAATTTCGGATTTCGACATTGTTTCGAGTTTCGGATTTCGAATTTCGAACTTGGCTCACGGCATTCGAACACAAGAGGGCTCGACGTTTGTCATCGTCCTCTGGATCGCCTTCGGCCTCGTTAGCATGGCGCTTTACTTTGGCAATTCGATGAGTTCGGAATTGCGCGCCTCAGACCACCGCGTTAGCGGGATCGCGGCCGAACAGGCCATTGAGGGCGCCGCTCGTTACGTCAATTTCATTCTGGCGAATGAGCCGACCAACGGCTTCTTGCCCGACCTCACAACTTATGTCAGCGAGGGCGGCCGTATTGGGGACGCTCAATTCTGGTTCATTGGTCGCGACACAAACTCTACGCTCAACGGCGCCGCTCCAACCGAGATCTCCTTCGGGCTCGTCGATGAATCGTCGAAGCTCAATTTGAACATCGCTTCGAGCAATATGCTCGTTTCACTGATGGAAACGTTGCCGAAAGCCAACCAGGATTTGGCTACGGCGATTCTCGATTGGCGCGACACCAACGGCGGCGTTGTTTACCAAACCTATTACGCCACTCGGCCGCAACCCTATCAAAGCAAAAATGGCCCCTTCGAAAGCATCGATGAATTGCGCCTGCTCTATGCCGGCGACAAGGACACCTTGTTCGGCGAGGACATCAATCGTAACGGCATCCTCGATCCGAACGAAACCGATTCCAACCACAATAGCCAACTCGAACCGGGCGTGCTGGAATACGTGACTGTTTACAGTCGCGAGCCGAATACTTACAGCAACGGCACTGCGCGCGTCAGCCTGCGAAATGTGACTGGCACAGGTCAGTTGGCGCAATTACTCAACAGTGCAATAGGTTCGACCAAAGCGACACAAGCTTTGGTCAATTCAGGCGTCTTGTCAGTTACTGGAGGGGCGACGGGCACCGGCAACAATTCAACACCCCAGACGTTTCAAAGCCCACTGCACTTCTATCGCAGAAGCAGGATGAGTTCCGATGATTTCGCGAAAATCGCCGATGCACTGACGACCCAGGCCACAACGAACGCCTACATCGAGGGCCGAATCAATGTTAACACCGCCAGTGCCGAAGTTTTAGCCTGTCTTCCCGGCATCAGCGACACACCCGATTTGGCTCAAACGCTCATAACCTATCGCCAGAGCAACCCCGACAAGCTTACGTCCGTGGCATGGATTGCCGATGCTCTGGGCCAAAATAATACGTCTGCTTTGGGTGCCCTCCAGACCAACGATTGCATCACCGTCCGCAGTTACCAATTCACTGCGGACATTGCAGCAGTCGGTCCGAACGGCCGGGGCTACCATCGCACGCGGTTCATTTTCGACACGGCAGACGGCTCCCCTAAAATCGTGTATCGCCAGGACTTGACTCATCTGGGCTGGGCCCTGGGCAAACGCGTCCGCCAAATCGCCAAATCAACGAAATGATAGACTTACTCAACATTAAAACTCTCAAAACCCGACGCCTGAACAGCCTGCTTGGGCTCGCGCTCGATGGGAACAAACTCGAGGGTGTGGTGCTTCGACGCGCCGATGGTTCGCTCGAAATTCAACAATCCTTTTCCATTTCGCTCTCGCTTGACCCTCTCACCGCTGCCCCGGAACTCGTTGGCCGCGAAATTCGCAATCACCTCGATACGGCGGGTGTGAAAGAACGCAATTGCGTCGTCGGCCTGCCGCTGAAGTGGGCGCTCACGACTAATGTCGATATTCCGGACCTTCCTGAAAATGACGTTGCCAGCTTCCTGCAATTGGAAGCCGAGCGCGGTTTTCATTGCGATGTAGCGACGCTGCATTTTGCCGCCTCGCGCAGCAATTCAACTACGGGCAAGCAGCGCGCTTTTTTGGTCGGAATCCCCAAAAATCATCTGACACTCCTGGAACAAGTGTTCCGTGCGGCAAAGCTCAAGCCACTCAGTTTCTCATTGGCGATCACCGCGTTGCTTGCGCCGAAGGCAGAATCATCCAATGGCGTTCTCGGACTCGCCATCGGGGAAACGCACGTCGGTCTGGAAGTCACTTCTGGCGGTGGCGTTGCGGCTTTGCGCGCGTTGGAAGGCGCGTTGGAAATGGATGGCAGCCGGCGCGTTTTGCAATCCGAACTCGTTGGCCGCGAAGCGCGCATTACCCTCGGTCAATTGCCGGCTGAAGTTCGCGAAACCGTCCGGCGGATTCGCATCTTCGGCCCGCGAGACCTTTCGCAACAGTTGGCCGACGACCTCGAACTGCGGCTTGAGCCGATGGGTTTGAAGGTTGAATTAGCCGGACGTTATTCGCCGCAAGAGTTCGGCCTGCATTTGCCCCCCGAGACTGCGGTTTCGGCGGCGCTAAGTTTGGCCGCCAGCCAGTTGGCCGGGCACAAACCGCCGTTCGAACTGCTGCCACCACGAGTCAGCACCTGGCAAGTGATGGTGAATCGTTATGCCTCGGGCAAACTCCGCCTCGCGGGCGCTGCGGCAGCGGCTTTGCTATTGATCGTGGTCGGCGCTTTCGGTTTTCAACAGTGGCAGCTTACCCGGCTGCGTTCCCAATGGGTGGGGATGTCCTCCAAAGTGAAAGAGTTGGAAGGCGTCACGCAACAAATTCATCAATATCGTCCGTGGTTCGACGACTCCTTGCGCGCGCTGACAATCTTGAAAGAGCTCACCACGGCGTTCCCTGATGATGGAGTCGTTTCCGCCAAGAGCGTCGAAATTCGGGATCTCAACGCGGTCACTTGCACAGGGATCACGCGCGACAGCGAGGCCATGTTCAAGATTTGGGAAAATCTGCGTCGCAGCGGCAATGTCAGAGACTTGCACCGCCCGACTACTCGAGGGACCAAGCCGCCGTTGCAATTCACATTCGATTTTCATTGGAACGAAGGAGGACGAAGTGAAAATTAACAATCGCCAGCAACTGCTCACGGTAGGCGCCATTGCGGTCGTGGCGTTGTTCGTTGCGGACAAGTTGCTCATCACACCGCTGACGCAGTTGTGGAAAGATCGCTCGAAAGCGATTACGGAACTTAATGATAAAGTTACCAGAGGGAAAAACCTGGTCGATCGCGAGCAGGCCCTTCACGCGACCTGGGAGCGGATGCGCACAAATACTTTGCCTGCGGACGAATCGTTTGCCGAAGAGCAAGTGCTCAAAGCATTCCGAAAATGGGAGCGGGACAGCCGCGTCACGATCACCTCGATCAGCCCGCAATCCAAGCACGATGCTGACGAATACACAACGATTCAGTGTCGAATCGAAGCCTCTGGCACGCTCGATAACATGAATCATTTTCTCTACGACCTCGAGAAGGATCCGATGGCCTTGAAATTGGAATTAGTCGAATTGAGTTCTCATGACACAGAAGGTCAGCAGCTTTTGCTGGGGCTTCAGGTGAGCGGGTTGATTTTGACTCCTGCACCAAAGAAAGAATGAAAAGATCCAAACATCAAACAGCAAGCTCCAAAGAAACACAAAGCTCCAAGCTCCAAATTTGGGGGATCAAGCTATTGCTTGTTTCAGCACTGTGCGCTTTTGGACTTGGCCGGTGGACTTCGCACGCGGCGCAGACGACCGGTGGCGCAACTGGCAGTTATACGAATTTCGAAATCATCCCTAAGAAAAACATTTTTAACCCGCGCCGTTCGCCTGCATATAGGCCCAGCCCGGTCACGAGCCGGCGCGAACCAAGAACAGAGTCGCTCGCCCTGGTAGGAATCATGAGTTACGGCAAGGGCCCAATGGCTTTCTTTGATGGCAGCCGCTCGGACTATCGCAAAGTATTGAAAACCAATGACAGCATTGCCGGGTTCAAAGTCAGGTCCATCGATTCTTCCTCAGTCAAGCTGGCTTCGAATACGAACGAAATTGAAGTGCAACTCGGAATGCAATTGGCCCGCGAAGAGGCAGGCGAATGGAAACTTTCGATGCGTCCCGAGAACCTCGAGACTTTCGCTCGTGCTACGCCGATGCGGTCGGCGTCGCAGGTTAATTCAGAACGAGCTTCGGAGGCGGATCAAAACGTGAATCCATTTGCAAATGCCATCGGCAATTTCTTCGGCAATCGCGGCAACGGTTTTCCCTTTCCGGGGGCTGGCAACTTCACAGCTCAGACCACGCAGACCCAACCGGCAGTGACGCCTGTTCCGAATTCGGCATCGCAGTCGGCTCCAGAAGCAACGGAAACAATCCTTCAACGTTTAGCCCGCCAGCGGCAACAGGAAACCGGCGAGCCTCCGCAGGGCCAATCGACTGCGCCCACACCAGACCAGAATGCACCCTCGCCAGGTCAATCTGGCCCGTCACCCCAAAATCAACAGCCGCAACCAGTGCCGGATCCGAACGGGCAACCACTTTTGCAGCCACGTGGCCAACAACAACCATTGGAACAGTCGAATCCACAGCCACCGGGCCAGCCTGATCAACAACCCGTCGACCAATCAGGTCAACCAATTCCTGTCCGACCTGGTCAAGAAACACCCAACCAATAATCCCCAGCGCACGACACTAATCGTCAACGAAGGCCAACCAATGAAACAAATACCCATACTGATTTTAGTGGCCAGCCTCGGCACGGCTGCCTTCACCAGGGCAGCCCAAACCGGTGCTGCACAAAATGCGCCGGAGTCCGCGCAACAGACGGCAGCGGCAGATCTGGCCGAACCGCCGAAGAGCCAACCCAGTCCGGACGCCAAATTCCTGCGGATGAATTTTCGGGAAGCATCTCTCGAGCAAGTCCTTACTTATCTTAGCGAAGCCGCGGGTTTTATTATCAACGTTAAACCCGGCACCTCTGTCAGAGGCAAAGTCACCGTCATGAGTAACGAACCTCTGACAAAAGACGAGGCGGTCAATCTCCTCAACACCGTCCTGAACGAAAACAATCTCGCCGCGATCGAGAACGGCAGAACTCTCAGCATCATGCCCCGCGATGAAGCGAAAATCGCAGGCATCCCGGTTGTTTCAGGCGCCGATCCCGAAAAGATTCCCATCACCGACAAAATTGTAACTCAAATCATGCCGGTCCGATTTGTTGAGGCCGCGCAGTTGCTCAAAGACTTGCAGCCACTCGTTTCCATTCAAACGACAATGACCGCCAACGAGGCCGGCAACGCCATTGTGATGACCGACACCCAAGCAAACATCCACAAGGTGGCTGAGATTATTCAGGACATCGACAAGGGCGCTGAAGAATTTACCGAGCTTAAAGTGTTTCCTCTCCACAATGCCGACCCCACCACCACTGCGGACATGCTCACCCAACTCTTTGCCGACGATTCCAGTCGGCAAGGCAACCAGGGCGGCTTTTCCAATCCATTTGCTGGCGGCGGCCGATTCGCTCGCTTTGCGGGATTGACCGGCGGACAAAATCGAGGCGGCCAGGCTTCGTCCAACAACTCCCAAAACCAGCGCATCAAAAAGCGGAACCGCGTTGTCGCTGTCGCCGACGAGCGGACAGCCTCCGTTGTTGTCAGCGCCACGCGCGATTTGATGGAACAAATTGAAGATGTAATCGATCGGCTTGATGGGAATGCGAAAGGCAAAAAAAGCGTTCACATTTATCATCTGGAGCACACCGACCCGGCGGAGGCGTTGCCTGTCTTTACCGAAATCTTTGGAAAGAACACGACTCAAAATAGCCGAAACTCCGCCGCGCAAAGCAGCGCACTCACATCACGCAGCAGCAGCCAAAACAATTCCCAGACCGGCAGTATGAGCAGCGGCAACAGGACCGGCACGGGCCAGACCGGTCGAACCGGTGGCGGCGGCGGCGGTGGCACCGGGCTTTCCTTCCCTTAACCCTTTTCAACTACTCAGAACATGAACTCCCAACATAACAGCCAGAAACGAACTAACCGGCCTGCCATCTTAGCAATTCTGTTCCTCGCGCTCATCTTCGGCTTCACTGCATCCTTGCAAGCCCAATTCCCTGGTGGCGGTTTTCAATTTGGCGGCGGCCAAAATAATAACAATCGCTCTCGGAGCACCGGCGGCCAATATCCCAATAACCAGGTAGGTGACGCGGTTATTTCCATCGATCCGGAAACCCGCAGTATGATTGTCATCGCCGACGACGAGACCAGCCAATACATCTCCCAGGTCGTTTCAAATCTCGACCGGCCCAAACCCCAGGTCCTCATCAAAGTCGTCTTCCTGGAAGTTACTCGCAACGACTCCCTGGACATTGGCATCGAAGGCACTTTTGGGAAAGACATCGGCAATAATGGAATCACTTCCGCGTACCTGACCAACTATGCTGCAGTTCCGACGACTACCAGCAGCGGGTTCGGCAGTAATTTCAACAGCGGATTTAGTATTTTCCCCACAAACCTCATTCCGCTAACCCGAGGTGTCAGCGCGATCAATAGTTTCGGATTGGCTAGCGCTGGCGGCCCTGCAGGTTTGTACCAAATCTTTTCCGAGGATTACACGGCAACTATCCGAGCGATTGCAACTCAAGGGAAGGCGAAGATTCTTTCGCGTCCGTCTGTCGTCGCTCGCAATAACCAACCCGCGACGATCACGGTCGGTCAATCGGTCCCACTCATCACGAGTGTGCGATTTGATAATTTCGGCAACGCGATTAACTCGGTGACTTATCACAGCGTCGGAATAATTCTTCGTGTCACGCCCTTTATCACCGCGGAAGGCCTTGTCGAAATGATTCTTTCCCCGGAAACTTCTGAACTTGTTCAGGATCGAACCCAATGGGTGCCTATTTCGAGCGGCCCGGGCGGCTCAGTCAGCGCGCCGTTGATCAACTCCCGCTCGGCAGATACAGTCGTGGTCACTCCCGACGCTCAGACCGTCGTCATCGGCGGTCTTATGCAAAATGGCAAAGCCGAAAGCCAAACCAAGATTCCCTACCTCGGGGACATTCCTTTGCTCGGCAACCTTTTCAAGCACAGAATCACTACGGACGCCAAAACCGAACTTATCATCTTTTTAACACCTTACATTATTCATACCCCGACTGAATTGGCTTCGGTTTCGGAACGGGAAAAGGAAAAATCGGACGCCACGAAGGCTCTCACCGAGCGCGAGCTGAACAAATTCCTCGACACTTTGCCCGCAACCAATCAGCCTCCGAAATCAGTCTCGCCCCGGAAACACAAATAAGGCTATAGTTTGATGCGATGGAACTGACCCGGCGCAATCTGCTGGTTTATGGGCTGATTCTTGGCGTGTGGGTGCTCGTCGTCGGTTGGCAGGTCGAGGAACATGTTCGCGTTCGCGAAGCTGCCAAGGCGGACCTGCGGGGTCGTTCCAAGGACATCGCCAATACGCTCAGCGCGTTGATTCGAGGAATGCGCTTTCGCGGTGTGATTCCGCAAGATCGGCTTGAGGCGGTCCTCAACGAACTCGTCAACGGCCGCACCAATGAACTCGTCAAGTCGAGCGAGTTGATTTCCATTGTTCTGCTCAACGCAGCTAACGAACAAATCGCCTGGGCAGGAAAACCAATCGATCCCCAAAACGAAGCCATGCAACATGGGGAACGTTGGGGCACAAAAACCGTTACTCTCGTTAATCCGGTTGATCTGGGGGCGACCCTGACTTCTGAGGGGATGACCAACGCGACATTTATCGCCCCGCCCCCCACCAATAGCATGCGCGACGGTCGCGGTCCTCCACGCCGGGAACCACGTCCCGGTGAGCCTCCGCCAGGTTCTCCCCCTCCAGAAAACCCCGGAACCGCAGCCGACACCAATGTCCAGGCAGCGCCAACAAATCTTTCCGGCCCACCGCCTGAGCGCGAGACACGCCGCCGTGATGGCGAAGGCAGGCGAGGGCGTCCACCCTGGCTTCGTTGGATGGATGAAAAGGAATATCAGGCTTTGATCGAAAAACGCGGCTTGCACGGGCTGGTGCTCGCGCTCTCCACCGAATCTGTGCAAAATGCGTCCAGCCGCGATCTGTGGCTTCGTTCCATCATTCTCGCATTAGCTACAGTTCTCGCCATCGGCTCCGGCCTCGTGTGGCTCAATCTGGTCAGAGTTTCTGACCTTCAAATCCGGCTCGTTCGCGCCAGCGAAATGAACACGCACCTGAAGGAAATGAATCTCGCCGCCGCTGGCCTCGCGCACGAAACTCGCAATCCCCTGAACATCATTCGCGGCATTGCGCATATGATCTCAAAAGAATCCAATGCTGCTCCCGAAATTCGCAACAAGACTCGCGAGATCATCGATGAAGCCGACAAAGTCGCCGCTCAATTGAATGAGTTCATCAACTATTCACGCCCGCGCGAAGTCCGCCGCACCGTGCTCCCACTCGGCTCGGTGATGAATGAAGTCGTACGCACGTTAAGCTACGATTTGGAAGAAAAGCATGTTCGTCTTCAAGTTCAGGGTGAGCAACTCAGCATTCAAGCCGATGAACAACTCCTCCGCCAGGCTCTCTTCAATTTGCTGTTAAACGCCATTCAAGCAGTTAACGGCGCCGGGGAGATTCAGATTCTTGCTCAGAAGAGCAGCGCCTCGGAAGCCTGGCTTGAAGTTCGCGACAATGGGCCCGGTGTTCCACCCGATCGCCGCACAGAGATCTTTAAACCCTATTTTACCACGCAAAAAACCGGCACCGGTCTGGGCCTCGCGGTCGTGCAGCAAATCGTTCTCGCCCATGGCTGGGACATCACTTGCCTCGCTAACGAGCCGAAAGGCGCCATCTTCCGCATCAGCCATCTTAAACTGGCGGCTTAGCTTTTTGAACCAGGCGCTGCGCCGCTGCGCGTATCAGTTCCCGTTGGTGGCAAAGCGTCCTTTGTGGGGCACGGAAGCCGCTTGCGGTAGCGGAGGAAACGAAGTCGTTGGAGGTAAGAGCGGCGCCGTTTCAACCAGCATTCGCCAATCCTCCCGTTCCTTGGGGGTCATCAATTCCCAGCGTTCCGCGTTCTTGAAGAACTGTTGCCGCTCCGCAGGCGACATCGCGGCAAGTTTTTCAAAAGATTGAATGCACTGCGTGCGCTGATCGGGGGCGAGTTTCATGAATTTACGCAGGGTCGTGTCAATCTGCTGTTGTTCCTGTTTCGAAAGAATCTTAATCGCCTTCTCCCTCTCAGTTTGCTTCAGTTGAAAAAAGTAATCGAAGTTCTCGGTTAATTCCTTCTGGTCTTTGTCTGATAGGCGGTTCCAATTGCTGATCGTGTTTATGAGCATGAAGTTGCGGATTGGAATTGCGTTTGTCGAAACTCGATTGGTTACTTCAGTGATCGCGCGAATCGCCGCTTCGTTTTGCAGCAGCTTTTGTTGCGTTGTCGGCGTCAGTTGATCCCATTTTATGAGGCGGACCTGGACGAGTTCCCGATAGCCTTCCGGAACAAGCGCGATTTGCGCGGGGCGGTTCGTTGCCGGAGATCGCAACAGTGGCCGCAGGTAGTAACCCAACTCAGTAACCTTCAAGCGCAGCTCGCGTTCGTCGGGCTTAAGCGATTGATATTCGCGAATTTTTGCCAGGATTCGTTTGCGGGCTTCTTCCGGGCGATCGGCAAGCGCTTTCGTTCGCTCAGCCGGGTCCATAGTCAGCAACTCCCGAAACACTGCCACTGGTGATTTGATCACTGGAAATTCCGGCGGCACTTCGGGACCACCCGCGACCTTGACTGTGGATTGATTTGCCGCCTGAGCCATCGCCGGTAATCCGCTCAACATGACGAGGCTGACAAAGGCGAAAGCCACTCCCGGAAAAAATTTCCGAAAAGACAACGTCATTGGAAAAGCGCGAGTAATTGTTCGTCTGGCGCGGGAGTCGCGCTGACGATTCGAATGGCGTCAAAGTTCGTCAGAATTTCTGGGCTTGGCAGCGGCACCCCGGCCATCCGCTGCACCAGGTGCTGGTTTGCTTCGACGTTGTTATTGTGCAAATTGTGCAAATACGCCAGAAACCCGGCCATAACTACCACTGTGCTAGACGCCACCCTCGGCAGCCAACGGGGCAACCTTCGCCATCCCTTCCATCGCGCTTGCTTTGTTCGTGCCTCGGCCATCGCCTCTTGGTCAACGGCTTGCAGCACACGCGCCGTGAAATTGCTTGCGATCGGAACGTCCGGAATTTTTCGTAGCGCCTCGGTCAATCCTGCTTCGGACTCGAACGATTCCTGCGCTTCGGGATGGGCAGCCAGCCACTCGCGCAATTCGCGTTCTTCCCCGCTGCTCAATTTCCGCCGCCAGCTTATCTCTCGCAATCTCTCGTAAATCGGGTCGGTTCCCATAACGTCATTTAGTATAAAACCGTGTTGTTGTGAAAGTTGCGTTCATTTCGGGTCGCGCCATGCTCCTGTTTTCAAATAGGGCTTCAACTTTTGCTTCAGCGTCTCCCTCCCGCGATGGATCAACGATTTCGTCGCAGAAAGCGAGCATTGCAACACTTTGGCGATATCCTCATAGCTCAGTTCATTCTGCCGGCAAAGCAGGATCGCTGTCCGCTGATTTTCCGGCAATTCCGCCATGGCTTCCTCGATTTTCTCTTCCAACTCGCCATGGAGCAATGTTTCCGGCGGCGAAAACGTCTTCTTGTCCTCGAATTGTTGCCAGGGCTGGTCCTCCTGCTCCGGATGCGCCATATCCATCGAATCCGCCGGATGCCGCGAACGGCGGCGCAACTCGTTCAGGCAAAGATTTCGCGCAATTGTGAACAGCCAGGTCGAAAACTTCGACGAAACCTCGTAGCGACCTGCGGATTTATAGACCTGCACAAACACATTCTGCGCCACATCCTCCGCCTCAGTGGCGTCGCGCAACATGCGATAAACGATGTTCATCACCGGCTGCTTGTATTTGTTCACCAATTGCTCAAAAGCAGCCGTATCGCCCTGCTTAACAAGCAACATCAGGGCGGCATCGGGGTCCTGCTCGGCGGACATATCGCTGGAAATCTAACAAACACCGCAATTGCCACAAGGTTCGACAAAAAATACATCCTTTTGAGCCCTTGGGACGCTGTAACAGCAATCAGTTCAAAATCAGTCCCCTCTCCCATCCGATGGG
>Ga0170475_100513305_pt1 | contig 11039 bp, 5 predicted proteins | sample Soicark_Litter_5_FD_111474 | JGI IMG/M metagenome (GOLD analysis project Ga0170475, IMG submission 111474) | Avena fatua rhizosphere microbial communities from Hopland, California, USA. Combined Assembly of 48 SPs | reverse complement strand
GCGCTCCACGAAGCGCAGCAGCGGCAGCTCGGGCGCATCGTGCCGAACGGTGTCGATGCTGCCGGTACGCCCGCTGATGACGACCACCGGCGGGGTGGACGCATCGGCGAGCAGGCGGCGCAGCAGCGCGACGCCCTGGTCGGTGGTGACCGGTGTGATGCCTTCGCGACTGAGCGACTCGACAACGGACAGCCGCTCCCCCATGCCCACGCCTGACCAGACCGACCATTCCAGGCAGAGCACCCGGCACTGCGGATGCTGCGACCCGAAGTTCACGGTGGCGGCGGCGAGCCACTCGTTCGCCGTCGCGTAGTGGCCCTCGCCACGCAGGCCGGCCCGGCCGATGATGCTGCCGAAGGTGACCAGCAGCCGCAGCCGCTGCGGGTCGACCGCGTCGAGGACGGCGGTGAGGCCGTCGACCTTCGGAGCGAAGGTGCTCCGGATCAGTGCGCTGTCCACGTTGGACAGTGCGGCCGGTTCGTTGCGGCCGGCGCCGTGCAGCACCGCGGTGACCGGCCCCCAGGCCTCAGTGACCTCCGCCACGGCCCGGCGGACGCTGTCCGCGTCGGTGACGTCCGCCCGCCCGTACCGCACGGACACCCCGGCGTCGGCCATGCGCTTGAGGTTGGCGGCCAGCTCGGCGTCCTGCTCCGGATCGGAGCGGCCCAACACTGCCAGCCGCGCGCCGCTGTCCACGGCCATGGTCAGCGCGCACTCGGCAGTGATGCCCTTGCCGCCGCCGGTGACCAGGAGTACGTCGTCCTTGCCCAGCGGCTGGCAGACCTCCGCCGGCTCCACCGGCATGGCACGCAGCGTCGGTACCCGCCGCACCCCGCTCGTGTCGTAGAACGCCTCGCTGAACGTGGTGGTTGCGGCCACCTCGGCGGTCACCCAGTCGACCGCCTGCGCCAGCCCGGCCGGTACGTGCGCGATCGTGGTGCGCAGGTGTGGTGCCTCCAGCCGCAGTGTCTTGGCCATGCCGGCCGCTCCGCGGGAGTGCTGCACCAGCACGAACCGGGTGCCCGGCTGCGCGCCCAGCACCGCCTTGACACCGTCCAGCGGGTAGCTCAGGTCCTCCTCGCGGCTCACCTCGGGCAGGCACACCAGCACGCCACCGCCCAGCCGCCCGGACTCCAGGGCACGGCGCAGCGGTTCGGCCAGCGGGTGGCCGGCCGGTGCGTAGACCCGCCAGGCACCGTTGGGCTCGGGTGCCGCCTTCGCCGGCAGCGGGACCTCGTCGCGGTCCACCCGCCAGGCGCGGGCCCAGGGCGCCGCGCCGGCCACCTCCTCCACCGCGCCGCCGTCGGATTCCCGGGCGGTGTCGGCCAGGCCGTCCAACGCCTGCGCCAGTTCACCCACCGAGGCCGTCGCCAGGTTGGTCGGCAGCTGCGCCGGCGGTACCCCGACCAGCTGCGCGACCTGGTTCATCACCTGTCCGACCGTGATCGAGCTCAGGTGCAGGTCGTCGAGCAGCCGACTGTCCGTGTGCACCATCTCCAGCGGAAGCTCGGCACGCTGTGCGGCCAGTCGCCGGATGACGTCCACCGTGGACTCGTCGGCGCCTCTGCCGGGTGCCGTGGTCTGCGGCTGCACCGTCGACTCGACCGCCGGTGCGCCTTGACGCGTACCCACGGCCGACCCGGCGCCGGTCCCCTTGAGTACCAGCGTCGGCGCCGACTCGCACGGGTTGGCGAAGAACTTGAACTCGGTACCCACCTGCAGCGGCCGGGCCAGCCGACCGTGGAACAGCGCGGCGTCCACAGTGGACGCACCAGTCACGTAGGCTGCGGCGACCACCCGCAGCAGGCCCGTCAGCGACTCGTCGTCGGTGTCCAGCGCGACGGCCGGCAGGTCCACGCAGGCCGAGGCGAGCCGGCTGAGCACCCGACCCGGACCGACCTCGATGAACAGGTCGACGTCCTTGGCCGCCAGCTCCACCGCCTGGGCGAACAGCACCGGCTCGACGATCTGCCTGCGCAGCAGGTCGGGCAGGTCCGCGTCGGCGGCCAGCTGCTCGCCGGTCACCGTCGAGATCACCCGCCGGCCAACCTCGTCGAACCGCTCCCCGTGCAGCGCCTCGCCGAAGGCACCCGCAGCCGGCGCCACGAGCGGAGAATGGAAGGCGTGCGACACGCGCAGTTCGTTGGCGGTGTGGCCGGCCGCCACCGCCGCCGCGCAGGCGTCCCGCACCGCGTCCGCGGTACCGGCGATGACCGTCTGGTTGGGTGCGTTGTAGCCGGCGATGACCACCGGCAGGTCCGCGGTCAGCTGCCCGACCGCCTCCGGGGAGGCGGTGATGCTCGCCATGGTGCCCGACGCGCTGTGCTGGGCCATGGTGCGCCCGCGCAGCGCGGCGATCCGCAGCAGCGTCTCTTCGTCCAGCGCGCCCGCCCAGTGCAGCGCGGAAAGCTCACCGAGGCTGTGCCCGAGCGCCACGGTCGCCTCGATGCCCAGGGTGGACAGGGCGCGCAGCCCGGCCATCGACCCGGTGACGATCCGGGGCTGGGCCACTTCGGTGGCGACCACGTCCGCGCCGGTCGGCAGTGCCGCCTTGGCGTAGACCGCTTCCACCTCACCGAACCGGCGCCGCAGCGCCCCACCGGTGACACCGCGGCCGGAGCCCTGACCGGGGAAGAGGAACGCGACCCGCCCCGGTCCACTGACGTGTCCCAGGAACGCGCGCTCGTCGGGCCCGAACATGCTGACCTCGCCCGCGTCCAGCGCGTCGCAGACCCGCTGCAGTTGCCGTACCGCCTCCTCCGGGGAGGATGCCACCACCGCCGCGCGGTAGGGCAGGTCCCGTAGTTCCCGGTGCAGCGTCACGGAAAGGTCGGACAGCTGCGCGTAGGCCACGCTCGCGACGAACTCGACCAGCCGGCCGAGCCGCTCGCGCAGCTCCTCCGGCGAGGCGCCGTCGGCGACCAGGAGCTCCGCGTCCTGCGCCGAGGAGGCCAGTGCGAAGGTACGGGTGTTCATCGGCCCGCGCCGCCGCGCGCCCGGGTTCTCCAGGATCACGTGCGTGTTGATGCCGCCGAAGCCCATTGCCGTGACACCGGCGCGTACCGGGCGGTCGGTCGGCCAGTCCTCGGCCTTGCGCAGCGCCCGCAGCGGAGAGTCGTCCCGGGTGAGCAGTTCGTGCGGGTCGACGCAGCCGATCGCCGGCGGAAGCACCTGCTGGTGCACCGCCATTGCCGCCTTGATGAGGCCGGCGACGCCGGCCGCCGCCTTGGTGTGCCCGATCATTCCCTTGATGGAGCCGATCGCGGCCTGCGGCGCCGCCACCCCGCTGTCCTTACGCGCCTGTGACAGGGCGGTCAGTTCGGTGGTGTCGCCCACCTTGGTCCCGGTCCCGTGGCCCTCGAACAGGTCCACGGTGTCGATGCCGAAGCCGGCCCGCTGGTACGCACGACGCAGGGCGAGCCGGTACCCGGACACCTCCGGGCGGGTGATGCCGCCCTTGCCGTCCGAGGAGATCCCCCATCCCGCGATCGAGGCGTAGATGCGGTGCCCGGCCTGCCGCGCCTGGTCCTCGCGCATCAGCACCACCATGCCGCAGCCCTCGCCGGGCCAGAACCCGTTGGAGCCACGGTCGTACACCCGCATCTCGCCGGTGGCCAGCGCACCGGTCTTGGCGAAGCCGATGATCTCGAACGGGTCGATCGAGAGGTCCACGCCGCCGGCCACGGCGACGTCGACGTCGCCGTCGAGCAGCGCCTTGCACGCGGTCGCGACGGACAGCAGCGAGGACGAGCAGGCGCCGTCGACGGTGTACCCGCCGCCCTTGAGGTCGAAGTGGTTGCAGATGCGACCGGCGATGGTGTTGGACAGCCCGCCCGCCAACGTGTCCTCGTCCACCGCGGGGAACGGGTTCTTGTACGTGGCCTCGAAGTCGTCCAGGAACGAGGCCAGCGCGTCGTCGTCCCAGTCCTGCTCCTTGAGCGCGGCGGCCACCATCCGGCGCACGTAGGGCCAGCGCAGGCGCATCTGGTTGGCCCGGGAGAACTCACCGGTGAGGGTGTTGCCCACCACGACGCCGGTACGCTCCCGTGGCAGCCCTTCCGCCATCGGGAAGCCCGCGTCGGCCAGCGCCATCGCCGCGACGTCCAGCGCCAGCCAGTGGGTGAGGTCGATCGACCGGTACGTGCTGCCGGCGACCTTGTAGGTGATCCGGTCGAACTCGTACCCCTCGATGACCGCCGCGTTGCGGGCGTAGAACTTGTCCGGTGTAGCCGGATCCGGGTCCCAGTAGTCCTCCAGTCGCATCCGCACGTCCGGCAACCGCCGGAAGGCACGCCGGCCGGCGAGCGCGTTTTCCCACAGTTCCCGCGGCGACGTCGCGTCCGGATACCGGCACGCCATCCCGACCAGAGCGATTCTCGTCATGCTGATCAGCACCTCCCCTACGCCACGAACTCGTCAGCGATACGCATCCGCCACACCTCGTACGCCGGTACCTCACGCCCGTACAGGTCGTCCTGCAGCGCCTCGTCGGTCACCTTCGCCGCCTGCTCCGGGGTCATGTCACAGAACACCTGGGTCGCCACCCCGGTGTGCGGCGTCACGAGCCCGGCACGCACCCGCGCGCCGGCCGCGAACGCCGAGCCCTGGGCGAGCAGGTGGCGGTGCTCGCCGACGCGCTCCCGCAGCCAGGTCAGCTCGTCCTCGTCGGCACCACCGGCGTAGGTCGCGGCGAGCCCCATGCCGCTGTAGAGGTCGCCGTGGCGGTAGGCCGGGAAGCCTTCCACCATGGCGGCGGCGACCTTCGCGTCGGCGCCTGCCACGAACCACATCGCGCGGCCGATGCCCTGGTCGATGACCTTCGCCGCATACCAGGTCGGGCCGTCCACGGGCCACGGGAAGTGGTCTTCACGCCGCTTCTCGCGCACATACTGCTGCGTCTTGAAGTAGGCCTGGTGGAAGCCGTACCCGTCGAGCACGAGCCAGCTCAGCAGCGGGTCGGCCGCGTGCAGCCGGGACCACCGCATCCTCGGCAGCCGTGCCATCGCCCAACCGACACCGACGTAGGCCATGTAGATGTGGCGGTCGCCCCGCCCGGCGAGCAGATCCGCCACGTGGTGCGGCCGCCCCAGCCCCATGGCGTCGCGGATCGCGCAGGCCATCGCCGCGCCCTCGTAGGCGAAACCCCGGAACTGCTGGGGAATCTCCTCCAGCTGCTCCTCCGCCTCCGGGGCTCTGGCAGCGTACGCGGCGTGGCCGTAGCCGGTGAGGAAGGAGCGGCCGACAGTTTCCAGCAGCTCCCGGGCGGCGGCGTTCTTGAGATGGAAGCCGCGCACGTCCAGTTGCGTGGCGGACAGGTTGGGCGTCAGGATGCGGCGCCGCAGCGCCTGCCAAGCGGTCATTGGTGATCCCCCAACTTCGACGGCCCCGGAGCTGCCGGTACCTGAACCGATCCTCCCCGGGCACAGCCGGCATGTCTTCTTCGGACTTGCCAAGCGCATGCACTGTCGTATATAGACGCACACACCCCACCGGTTGCCGCGTCGTCGCGGCATACGATGGGGTGTGTACCGGAGCGCCTGGAAATTCAAGGATCTGAACGCGAGCACGGCTGTCCACAATGGACAGCGGTGGGTCAGGCGGCGGTCAGTGAACCGAGCGGTGTGGCAAGGGACGCCGACGCCCCCAGGTTCGCCGGGGCCGTCAGAGTCGCGCCGTCCCGGCCGAACCGCGCGCTCATCGCCACCTTGTACGGGTCGAGCAGGGCGAGCAGCACCGGCGGATCCACGGCGCACGGCGGCTTGAGCCGCAGGTCGACCGTCCTGGTGCCGGTGTCCTCCTGCACATTGATCGGGCCACGGGTGCCGACGAGCATCAGGTTGCGGTCGGCCGCGCTCAGTTCGTAGGCGTACTCCAGGTCCGGCTCGATCGACTGTGCCAACAGGTACCAGCTTCCCGGCGGTACGTCGTCCAGCTGGTAGCGGCCGGGTCTGCTCAGCACCGCGCAGCGCACCGGGCGGCCCTCCGGGATACGCCCGGGGAACAGCCCCACGAAGATGATGCCCGGTACCCCGTGGCCGTCGGCGTGGATCTGCCCGTGCAGTGTCGCGCGGTTGGTCAACCCGAGCTCCTCCTGCCAGGCGTCGACAACCTGCGGCGCGAATCCCTCGTACCGCCGGTATACCGTCGGTGAGAGTCCGACACTTCTTGCGAAGCGGGAACTGAACGTACCGACGCTGTTGTATCCGACGATATTGCTGATATCGGCTACCGTCAGTGAGGTCGAAACGAGTAGCTGCTTAGCCTGTTGCAAGCGCAACGCGGAGAGAAAGCGCCGTGGCGAAATTCCGGTTACCTGACGGAAGATCCTTGTAAAATGGAATTTGCTGAACATGGCAGAACGGGCGAGATCGTCAACGGTGAGAGGCTCACCGACATTGTCCTGCATGGTGACGATTGCCCGCTCTACAGCACGATGAATGGTCGAATCCACAGCGGTCCCCGATCACGTAGGTCTTCCGATCCTTTGCGGGAAACAGACCACGTCGCCAACCAGTGGCCCGTCTGCCAAAGATGGTTCGCCATAGGACGGTGACGACACTTGAATGGCGCCGGCCGCCATTCCCTTCAACGTCCCCGATCAATGTTAGCCAGACCACAGGAGCACGGGCAACCGTTGGGTAACCGCGACCGGCAGACCGCGCAATCCCGAAGAACACGTCATGGCGGGTGAAGCCACCGGCCCAGCCTCAATTGCCGCCGGCAAACTCGAGCAAAAGGGCCGGCGTAGCTGTTCATGTCGGGATAGTGGCCGCGTCTGGCGCAAGCCATGGCCCACTGAGCCTTTGCCCCTTGACGGTGCTGGTCAGGAGTGCCGTCACGGCCGGGAAGCTGCACGGCCTGCTGCGGCCGCCTGCGTTACGGCGACACCGACCGTCGCCTCGCTGCGGGCTGCTCTGGTGGGGTACGGGCACCCGGCGAACGCGCCGTCGGCGCGCTCAAGATCCGAAAGAGTGGCCTCCCGGGTGGGTGGAGCACTCTCGAAGGCTCCATTCACACCCGGGAGGCCACCCCGGTCAGCCAGAGGTACTGCGGCTGCGGGTGCGCGCGGGCCCGCGCACCGCGCTCAGCGCGTCACCGTGATGAGCTGACCGGGTCGACGAACTGACCGGGCACCCGGCCTTCACCGGCCGGCCCCCGGTAGGCCTGCGCGATGTCCAACCAGCCCTGCGCCTGCGCTCCCTCGGCCACCAGCGCGAGGTCGCCGTGGTGGCGGCGCCTGGTGACGAGCAGACAGAAGTCCACCGCCGGGCCGCTGACCCGCTCCGGCGAGTCCGCCGGACCGAAGTCCCACCGGGCGCCGGAGGGCGCCGTCAGCTCGAATCGGAACTCCACGGCGGGCGGCTGCATGCCGTGGGCAAGGTAGCCGAAGTCGCGGGTACGTACCCCGAAGGCAACCAGGTGACGGATCCGGTCGGTGCGCTCACGTTCGTAGCCGAGGGCATCTGCGATGTCCTGCCCGTGCCCGAACAGCTCCATCATCCCGGCCGCGGCCAGGATGGCCGGCGGGAGCGGGTTGACCAGCCAGGGCACCACCTGGTCGGGGGGGACGGCGCCGAGCGCCCGCGAGGCGGTGGCCCGCGACTCCCGCCACTGCCGCAGCAGCACCTCCGGTGGCTGGGCCAGGCCGTCGGCCATCGCGTGGCGTACGTTGGCGTCGAAATCGTCGCTCAGCCGCGAGGTCATCGCCTTGAACGCCGCCGGGTCGGCCGCCGCCAGACCCGCCATGCGGAACGTCGCGATCAGATGCGCGATCTGGTGCGCGATGGTCCACCCCGGCGACGGCGTGGGCAACCTCCACTGCTCGGCGTCGAGGTCGGCGACCATGCGGTCAACGTCGTCGCCGTCCGCGTCCAGGGCCGCGATCACTTCCTGCAGATCGGTCACGGGCTGCGTCCTCTCCCTCGCAAACCGGCTTGTCCGGAACCACTTCGCTCCGGACCAGACAACGACCAGCATGCCGACGATGCGATCCGGCTGTCTTCTTCACCCGTGCCGTGCGCCGGCAGAGCGCGCGGGTGCGGTCCGCCGTGCGACAACGCGCCGGCCGCGGTGGCCGCCAGGTACGGCGGCCACCGCAGTCCGGGTTGCTCGGTCAGCGCGTTCCGGTCAGGAACGCGCGTCGCTGCCCACCGGGGCACCCGGCGCCGCAGCCGGTGCCGGCGGTCCCATTCTCGGCGGGCCGCCGGGACGGCGGCCGGGCATGCCGAGACCCGCGATCGCACCGATCAGCGCGAGGCCCGCGGCAACGAGGATCGACGGACCGAAGCCGTCAGCGAAGCTCGTCGGCGAGGCGTAGCTGCCCTTGGCACTGAAGACCGCGGACATGATCGCGATACCGAACGCGCCGCCGAAGATCCGCAGGGTGTTGATGGCCGCGGACGCCTTGCCGATCTCCTGCGGCTGGACCGCACCCACCACCGACTTCTGCGCGGCGGGCATGGCCATCGACACGCCGCAGCCACCGATCACGAGTGGCACGACCATGTGCGAGTAGGGCAGGTCGGCCCGCGCGATCAGCGCGAACCAGGTCATGCCGATCGCCTGCAGGAACAGACCGCCGGACATGAACCCCCGCTCACCGAACCGGTCGGCCAGCCCACCGGCGATCGGTGCGCAGACCATCAGCGTGCCGGTCCACGGCATCAGGCGCAGGCCAGCGCCCAGCGGGCCATAGCCCTGAGCGACCTGCAGGAACTGGGCGAGCATGAACAGCACGCCGTAGACGCCGGCCCACAGTGTAAAGTTGCCGATATTGGCGGTTGTGAATGCCCGGATCTTGAAGAAGCGCATGGGCAGCATGGGCGCCTTGGCCCTGTTCTCCCAGAGCACGAACAAGATGATCGCGATGACACCGCCGATGAGCATGACCAGCACCTCGGCGCTGCCCCAACCGGCCCGGTTGCCGCGGATGAGTCCCCACACGATCCCGAACGCACCGGCCCCGCCCAGCAGCAGGCCGCCCAGGTCGATGGCGTTGTTCGGCCCGCGGCTCTCCTCGATCCGGGCCGACACCAGCAGGATGGTGATGACGCCGATGGGCAGGTTGATCCAGAAGATCCACTGCCAGGCGAGACCCTCGGCGACGGCACCGCCGATGAACGGACCACTGAACGTGGCCAGTCCGGTGATGCCGCTGAAGATGCCCAGCGCCTTGCCCCGCTGTTGGGGTGGGAACGCCGCGCTGATGAGCGTCAGGGCGAGCGGCATCATGATCGCCGCGCCGAGACCCTGCACCGCGCGCGCCGCGATCAGCCAGCCGATGCCCGGCGAGAGCGCGCACGCCACCGACGACAGCGTGAAGATCGCCATCCCGACGATGAACATCCGCTTGCGCCCCAACCGGTCGCCGAGCGCGGCGCCGGTGAGCAGGAGGACGGCGAACGTCAGGTTGTACGCGTTCATCGTCCATTCGAGCGTCTCGATGGACCCGTGCAGCTCCCGTTTGATGGTGCTCAGCGCCGTGGACACGACGAGCACGTCGAGCGAGATCATGAAGGCCCCGACGGCCGCCAGGCCGAGGACCCACTTCTGCTTCTGTGTCATCGCGGCTTCTGCAGAACGTCGGTACTCATGTCTGACTCCGAACGTCGGTACTCATGGCTGACTCCGTCTCCTTCAAGTCGGGCTCCGTCTCCTTCAAGGACAGGTCGGATGCGGCAGGCAGTTGTAGATTACTATCAAGTGGTCCTAGTCTACAACCAGGTTGGGCGACATCAGGAGCAAAGGGGTACGCTGGCTACCATGACGGCTCGCTCCTACGGAGACGGTTGCGCCGCGGCGCACGCGCTCGACCTCGTCGGTGAGCGATGGGCCCTGCTGGTGGTTCGAGAGTTGCTGCTGGGGCCCAAGCGCTTCACTGACCTGCGCACCGGGATGCCCACCGCAAGCCCCAACGTGCTGTCCCAGCGACTGCGCGAACTTGAGCAGGCCGGGCTGGTGCGCCACCGGCGGATGGGTCCACCGGTCAGCTCCTCGGTCTACGAGCTGACCGACTGGGGACTGATGCTCGAGCCCGTGCTCGTGGAGCTCGGCCGCTGGGGGCGGTGCTCGCCGCAGTTCAGCGGGGAGACCGAGGCCAGCGTCGACGCGCTCATGCTCGCACTGCGCGGGCGCTTCGACCCCGCACTGGCAGGGGACCTCTCCGGCTCGGTCGCGCTGAACATCAACGATGATCACTTTGTGGCCCGAGTTGCCGACCAGCGCCTGACCTTGCAGCGCGGGACGGCGGCGCAGCCGGACGCCTCGCTCACCACCGACGGCGCGACCTTCGCCGCGCTGATGACCAAGCGGATCGACCTGCGCAAGGCGGTGGCGGCCCGGCGGGCGGAGCTCAGCGGAGCGGTGGAGGCCGTCCGGCGTCTGCTCAACTCCCTGGCTACGCCCACGCCGGCGCCGGCCGAATTCGCTGCCGGCTGAGCCCGGCCGCGCGAAGGGCCACCCACACCCGCCGTCCAGAGCGGACCGCGGTACGCAGTGGCCCTTCGCGGTAGCCGCGTCGCGCCGTCCGGGGCCTATCCGCGCAGGATCTCGCGGGTCAGCTCGGACAGCTTGCGGTACCCGGCCAGGCCCATCGTCAGCTCCAGGTCGGCCAGCAGGCCCCGCATGACGTGCCGTACCCCGGCCTGCCCCGCGTGGGCCAGGCCGTAGGCATACGGCCGGCCGATCAGCACCGCCTTGGCGCCCAGCGCGAGCGCCTTGACGATATCGGCTCCGGTACGGATGCCCGAGTCGAACAGGACGGTGATGCGGTCGCCGACCGCGTCCACGATCTCCGGAAGCACCTCCAGCGCCCCCACCGCACCGTCGACCTGGCGGCCGCCGTGGTTGGAGACCACGACGCCGTCCACGCCGGCGTCCAGGGCCCTGCGCGCGTCGTCGACGTGGACCAGGCCCTTGAGGACGAGCGGGCCGTTCCAGTGCTCCCGCAGGAAGGCGATCTGGTCCCAGCTGTGACCGGCGTTGACGAAGATCTTCGCCCACTGCATGACGGCCGCCCGCGGGTCCTCCTCCGGCGACTT
>Ga0170475_132911738_pt1 | contig 11040 bp, 7 predicted proteins | sample Soicark_Litter_5_FD_111474 | JGI IMG/M metagenome (GOLD analysis project Ga0170475, IMG submission 111474) | Avena fatua rhizosphere microbial communities from Hopland, California, USA. Combined Assembly of 48 SPs | reverse complement strand
GTTCGGCAATCCGCCGCAATTCTCCAGCGATCTCTACCAAAGCATAGTCGTGCCAGAGGGAAGAATGAATTCGTCAGCAAATCCGGTAGGGGGCTCGGGCTCGGCGTTTCTGATGGCGGGCGGCGAAATGGCGGCGCTGATCGACGGCCGGGACTGGTCGGCAACGCCGCTTGGTCCGCGACATGCATGGCCGCGCAGCCTGCAGACGGCGCTCAGGATCCTGGTGACGTCGCGCTATGCGATGTGGCTTGGCTGGGGCCGCGAGCTGATATTCTTCTACAACGATGCATATGCCGCGATGACGCTGGGTGCCAAGCATCCGTGGGCGCTTGGCCGGCCGGCATCGGAGGTTTGGGCGGAGATCTGGCCCGATATCGGTCCACGCGCGGCCACCGTCATGCGTACCGGCCAGGCGACATGGGATGAAGGCCTGCTGCTCTTCCTGGAGCGCAATGGATATCCAGAGGAGACCTACCACACCTTCTCCTACAGCCCTTTGCCGAATGACGAGGGTGCGGTTGGCGGCATGCTGTGCGTCGTTACCGAGGATACGGAACGTGTCATTGGCGAGCGGCGGATGGCGACGCTGCGTGAGCTGGCGAGCCTGCTGGCAGCGGTGCGCACGGAACCGGACGTCCTGGCAGCCATCAAACGCGGCCTCGCGATGAACCAGCGCGATATGCCGTTCGCCATTGCCTGGCTGTTTGAGCAGGATGGAACCCGTGCCCGACTGGCCTGCGCCAGTGGCATTGCTGCCGCCCATCAGATGGCGCCGGCCGAGTTCGACTTGCACGCGATACCTGCGACGCATGCTGCGGCGCGCATTCTCGCTGGCGAACTGCACGTAACGATCACTGACCTTGCGGCCTACGCACCGCTGCCTACGGGCGCCTGGGACCGGCCACCGCATCTGGCGGTCGCGGTGCCGATAGTCCAGCAAGGCGAGACCAAGCCCGCCGGTATGCTGATCGTTGCACTCAATCCCTACCGGCCGTTATCGGAGAGCTATAGCGGCTTTCTCGACCTTGTGGCGTCGCAGATTGCCGCGGGCCTTGCGAGTGCGCGTGCCTACGAGGCAGAGCGGCAGCGTGCCGAAGCGTTGGCGGAGATCGACAGGGCGAAGACCGCCTTCTTCTCAAATGTCAGCCACGAGTTTCGTACGCCGCTGACCCTGATGTTGGGGCCGCTCGAGGAAGAGATCCGGTCGGGTCGTGACGGCGCAGATGATAAACTCGGCATGGTGCATCGCAACGGGCTGCGACTGTTGCGGCTGGTGAATACGCTGCTGGATTTCTCCCGCATCGAGGCAGGTCGCGTGCGTGCGCATTTCCGCCCGATTGAAATCGCCGGCTATACCGCCGAACTCGCCAGCAATTTCCACTCGGCGTGCGAGCAGGCAGGTCTCCGTCTTAAGGTCGATTGCGCGCCGCTGCCGCAACCGGTTTACGTCGATCCGAACATGTGGGAGCGGGTGGTCCTTAACCTGGTTTCGAATGCCTTCAAGTACACCCTCGAAGGCAGTATTGCAGTCGTGGTCCGATCATCCGAAGCGGCGGTGGAGTTGCTGGTGGTCGACACGGGCGTCGGAATTCCGCCTGCGGAATTGCCGCATATCTTCGATCGCTTCCATCGGATCGAGGGGCAGCCAGGCAGAACGATGGAAGGCACGGGAATCGGCTTGGCGCTGGTCAACGAACTTGTACGCTTGCATGGCGGCGCGATCGCAGTGGAGAGCCGCCTTGGCGCCGGCACCACAGTGCGAGTGACGCTTCCCTTGGGATTCTCCCATTTGCCAGCCGAACAGGTGTCCCAGGAGCTGGAAGACATCGCACCAGAGGGCGTCGCGGCGGCATTCGTCGCCGAGGCGATGCGGTGGCTGCCGGACGGTGGCCGCCCAGGTCGCGAGGCGAGCTTGCTTGACCCGACATCCCCGCTGGTCGATGCAGATGATCGTCCAAGCCATCCAATGGGCCATCGGCCGTATGTCCTGCTGGCGGACGACAACGCCGATATGCGTGAATACGCGACGCGGCTGTTGACCCCACATTACGAGGTGAAGATTGTCGCCGATGGCGAGGCCGCGCTGCAGGCGATGCATGCAAGGCGTCCCGATCTGGTTGTAAGCGATGTCATGATGCCGAGGCTCGATGGCTTTGGGCTGCTGGCTGCGACGCGCGCCGACCCCGAGTTGCGTGATCTGCCGGTGATCCTGCTGTCTGCGCGCGCGGGGGACGAAGCGCGGATGGAAGGCCTGGAGGCAGGCGCAGACGACTATCTGGTGAAACCGTTCGCAGCACGCGAATTGCTGGCGCGCGTGCGTTCAAATCTGGATCTCGCGCAGATGCGCCGCGAGGCAGCCGAGCAGATACGTGAGGAGGCCCGTCGCCTGAAATTGATCAACCACGCGGGCAACGCAATAGCCGCGGAATTGGACCTGGAACGGGTCGTGCAGATCGTCACAGATGCTGCGGTCAGCTTACGGGCGCCGAATTCGGCGCGTTCTTATACAACGTGCCGAATGATGCCGGGGAAGCCTACACGCTCTACGCGCTGTCCGGTGCGCAACGCGAAGCGTTCGCGGAATTCCCGATGCCGCGCAACACCAAGGTGTTTGATGTGACGTTCCGCGGCGAAGGGATCGTGCGCTCGGACGATATCACGCGTGATCCGCGCTATGGCCTTAACCCGCCGTATCACGGCAAGCCGAAGTCGAATCTCCCGGTGCGCAGCTATCTGGCCGTGCCGGTGGCATCGCGATCTGGCGCAGTCATCGGTGGGCTCTTCTTCGGGCATTCCTCGGCCGGCGTGTTCGGCGAGCGCGCCGAGCTGATCGCGGGCGGCATCGTGGCGCAGGCGGCAATTGCTATCGACAATGCGCGGCTTTACCGCACCAGCCGGCAGGCCGAGGAGACTCTGCGTGACTTGAACGAGAGCCTGGAGCGGCGGGTTGCGGATGAAATCGAGGAACGCATGCGCACCGAGGAGGCGTTGCGTCAGGCGCAGAAGATGGAGGCAGTCGGTCAGCTTACCGGCGGCGTCGCGCATGACTTCAACAACCTTCTGACAGCGATCTGCGGCGGTGTGGACACCTTGCAGCGGCTGCTGCCACGCGAGCTGGGGCCGAACGAGGACCGCATCCGCCGCGCTGTGCGTATGATCGACGTGGGTGGACATCGAGCCGCCACTCTGACGCAGCGTCTGCTGGCGTTCGCACGTCGACAGGCACTGGATCCCCGCCCGCTGGATGCCAACAAGCTGGTGGCCGGAATGTCGGAGCTGCTGCGGCGGACGCTGGGCGAGAGAGTAGCCATCGAAACCGTGCTGGCTGGTGGCCTGTGGCGCACGATGGCTGACTCGAATCAGCTGGAGAACGCATTGTTGAACCTTGCGGTGAATGCGCGCGATGCAATGCCGGAGGGAGGGCGGCTGACGATCGAAACGGCAAACACCTACCTCGATGAGGCCTACGCGGCGCAGCACCAGGTGCCGGCTGGTCAGTATGTGATGATCGCAGTATCGGACACTGGGATCGGCATGAGGCTCGAGACAATGGATCGCGTCTTCGAACCCTTCTTCACCACCAAGGACGTGGGACATGGAACCGGGCTTGGGCTAAGTCAGGTCTATGGCTTCATCAAGCAGTCCAACGGACACATCAAACTGTACAGTGAAGTGGGTCAGGGGACCGTTGTTAAACTGTATCTGACGCGACTGCTCGGCGAAGGACAGGTCGAGGCAGAAGGCGAAGCAGTCGTACAGGAACCGGACGGTGGGTCGGGCGAACTTGTGCTCGTGGTGGAAGACGACGAGGCGGTGCGAGCCTACGGCGTCGACTCGTTGCGCGAGCTTGGGTATCGGGTGATTGCCGCGACCAACGGTTCGGAGGGACTGGACCTGCTGGCGCGCTATCCCGCGATCCGCCTGCTGTTCACTGATGTTGGTCTGCCCGGCGGCATGACCGGCCGGCAGCTTGCCGATCAGGCTCGGCGCCAGCGCCCGGAGCTACTGGTGCTGTTCACCACGGGCTATGCGCGCAATGCAATCGTCCATGGCGGGATTCTGGATCCCGGCACGCATCTGCTGCCCAAACCGTTCACGCTGGCGGCGCTTGCCGCCAAGGTCCGATCGATGCTGGATGGCTGACAATCATGCATTCTGGGCTCGATGACCTGTTGGGCGCTCAAGCTTGAATATGACGGTGCGCCGTTTGTCGGCTGGCAGCGACAGGCGACCGGCCTGTCGGTTCAGGAAGTGCTTGAGGACGCGGCCGCCAGGCTGAATCGTGGGAGGCCGGTTTCCAGCGTCGTCGCTGGCCGCACCGATGCGGGCGTCCATGCCTCGGCCCAGGTGGCACAGCTGACGCTGCCCGACGCGTTGACCGCGGCAAAGGTGCGCGATGCCCTGAACTACCACATGAAGCCTTACCCGGTGGTGGTGTTGCAGGTGGCGCATGCGCCCGAGGGCTGGAACGCCCGGTTTTCCGCGATCGGTCGTGCCTATCGCTACGAAATCCTGAATCGCCGGGCCCGTCCGACCTTGCTGGCAGGCCGCGTCTGGCACGTGCCTGCCGTGCTTGACGTGCCGGCAATGCATGCCGCGGCGCAGTCGCTGCTGGGGCGGCATGACTTTACCTCGTTTCGGGCTGCCGCCTGCCAGGCAAACAGCCCGTTTCGCACGCTGGACCGGCTGGTTGTGCACCGGTGCGGCGACGTCATCGAGATCATCGCCGAGGCTCGTAGTTTTCTGCACCACCAGGTGCGCAACATCGTCGGCACCCTGAAGTTGGTGGGGGACGGAAGTTGGCCAGTGGGACGCGTCGCGACCGCGCTGGCCGAGCACAACCGCGCCGCTGCGGGCCCGACTGCCCCTGCCGATGGCTTATTCCTCACCGGCGTTCGCTATCCGGACGAATTCTGGCACGACCGCAGATAACAAAGATTGGACTTGCTGGCTTAACCGACCGGCTGGGTTGCCGCCCGCCGCGCGACAATAACCGACAAAGCACCGCTTAACTGACAAGTGTCACTACGCCATACTGAAGAAGCCCTGATGTGGAGCCTGCGCTTGGCAAACGTGTTGGTGATTGAAGACGATGAAGGGACAGCCGAAGAGATAATAACGGCTCTCGGCGACCGAGGTTATGTGCTCGACCGCGCGGCGGATGGGGCCGACGGTCTGCAAAGGGCGCGCGTCGGCGGATGGGATGTGCTGGTTGTCGACCGTATGTTGCCCGAACTGGATGGCCTGAGCGTGATCGAAACGTTGCGCAGCGAAGGGATCAGCACCCCCGTCCTGGTGTTGAGCGCGCTGAACGCCGTGAACGACCGCGTTCGTGGCCTTCGTGCGGGCGGCGACGATTACCTTGCCAAGCCGTTCGCACTATCGGAACTTACCGCTCGCCTTGAAGCCTTGCTGCGACGGCCTGCCGAGCCTCGGGCGACCGTGCTGCGGGTCGGTCCGCTGGAACTGGACCTGCTGTCACGCAAGGCATGCCGCGGCCGCCGTGAGCTCGAGTTGCTGCCGCGAGAGTTCCAGCTGCTGGAGTATATGATGCGCCGGGAAGGCCAGGTTCTGACGCGGGCAATGTTGCTGGAGAATGTCTGGAACTACCGCTTCGTTCCGCAGACCAATCTGGTGGATGTGCATATCGGCCGTCTGCGCCGCAAGGTCGATAGCCCTGACGAGTCGCCGATGATTCTGAGCGTTCGCGGCGTGGGGTTTATGCTGCGTGCACCTGCCTGAGGCTATTTCTTCGACCACGTTCCGTTGGCGGTCGGTGTCGCCGTAGCGTTCTGTCTGTGCACGCTGCTGCTGTTTGGTTTCGTGTACTGGCAGACTGCCGCATACGTTATCGGCAACGTCGACGCCACGATTACCGCCGAGGCCCGGCTGGATAACGGAACCGACACGCCGCACGTGCTGCATTTCGTCAACGCGCGTATCGAACAGGATCCCCGCCGGGTCAAGCTGGCAGGGTTGTTCGGGCCGGACGGGGTTCCGGTTGCCGGCAATATTGCGGCGATACCGCGCGGCTTAGAGCTGGATGGCGCACCTCATTCCAATGAAGTGATACGCGTCGACAATCGCGGGCGTGAGCTGCAGCAGGTGCGAATTGTCGGCAGGCGCCTGGACTCGGGCGACGTGCTTCTCGTGGCCCGCAACGCCGACGAGACCAGCGCCGTAGGCCATATCGTCGCGCGTGGGCTGGCATTGGGATTGATACCGGCGGTGTGCCTGGCGCTGGTCACCGGAACCTGGCTCAGCAAACGGGCCCAGCGCCGGATCGACGAAATGAACCGCCGTGTTCAGCGCGTCGTTGCGGGAGAGTTCAGGGAGCGGCTGCCCGTCGGCGGCTCTGATGACCCGCTGAACCGCCTCGCAATGATCGTCAACAACATGCTCGATCAGATCGAGCGTCTTGTAGGTGAATTGTCCAGTGTGGGCGACGATATCGCGCATGACCTGCGCACACCCTTGACGCGGGTTCGCGCGATCCTTGAGCGTGGACGAGACAACGCGCAGACACTGGATGAGCTCTCAGAAGCGACCGACCGGGCGATAGCTGGGCTCGACCAGTCGCTCGCGATCATTACCGCACTGCTGCGGATCGCCGAGATCGACCACAGCCGTCGCAGCGCGGCGATGACGACACTGCGGCTGGAAGAGATCCTTCGTGCAGTACACGAGCTTTATCATCCGATCGCAGAAGACAAGGGCGTTTTGCTCCGGCTCGATCTGCATGACACCACTGCCGTATCCGGCGACCGTGACCTGCTGCTCGAGGCGGTTGCAAATCTGGTGGACAACGCCATCAAGTTCACACCCACACAGGGTGCGGTCGCTCTGCGTTTGCTGCAGCGGATCGATGGGCCGGTCGTACGCGTCGAGGACACTGGTCCCGGAATCGGCGCCGCGGAACAGAACGCGGTCTGGAAACGGTTCTATCGATCGGATCGGAGTCGCCACGCGCCCGGTATAGGGCTCGGCCTGAGCCTGGTTGCGGCGATCGTAAAGTTGCACGGTTTTCGTCTGGCGATCGTAGACGGACCAGGATGTCGCATCGAGATCGCCTGCCACGGCGCCTGAGCCGAGCCGGCGTTCAAGCCGGCCCGCTTCAGCTCCAGAGCGTCCTAACTTCCGCTGAGCGTCCTGCCGCCAGAGACACCGGAGGGCGTGACCGCGGTTGTCGACGTAGGCTGCCCAATGAGCTGCCAGGCATTTGCCGGTGCGTCATTCGGGCGTGCCCCGGGAGCCGTCGCGACTTCGCCGGGAAGCTCGGTGAAGAAGCTGTCGGGGCCGATGGCCCCGCTATCCTCAGCACCGTTGTCCGCGTGGGCCGCCCCAACTCCAAGGCAAAGCGCCGCGGCAGCGGCAAAAACTATCGTCTTCATTTTGTCCGTCCCTTTGTGCAGGCGTGTCAAAGGGCAAGCCGCCTTCGACACGAACCCGATGTGGGAACGGAAGCTATCGGTTCGACTAAACAGCGATTTAGCTGATTAAATTCGCGTTTAGTGAGGACACGATAGGCCACCAGCGATTGCCATGGCGTTTCGATTGCTCCGACCCGCGAATCGCTTACTCTCACGGCATGAACGATCTTCCCTTCACAGGCGGCAACAACGTCCCGGAATATACCGTCTCGGAGATCTCGGGTGCGGTGAAGCGTGCGCTGGAGGGCAATTTCGGTCGAGTCCGCGTTCGGGGAGAGATCACCGAACTGAAGCGATACCCCTCCGGCCACATCTACTTCTCGCTGAAGGATGAGGCCGCCAAACTCGCCGGAGTAGCCTGGAAATCGTCAGTGCCGCGACTTGGCATGCGCCCCGAGAATGGCGTTGAAGTTGTCGCCACTGGACGCATAACCGCCTACGCCGAACGCTCTGCATACCAGCTCATCGTCGAGCGCATGGAATATGCCGGTATCGGCGCGCTGCTTGCTCGGATCGAGATGCTGCGCGCGCGGCTGACTGCCGAGGGCCTGTTCGACGCAGACCGGAAGAAGCAGTTGCCGGTGCTCCCGCGCATGGTCGGCGTTATCACCAGCGAGCGCGGCGCCGTCATCCAGGATATCCGCACCACGATCGCACGCCGCTTCCCGCGACCGATACTGCTGTGGCCGGTGCCAGTGCAAGGCGAGGGCGCGGCAGAACGCATTGCGGCGGCGATCGTTGGATTTTGCCGTGTGACACCGCGTCCCGACGTGCTGATTGTCGCGCGTGGCGGTGGCAGCCTGGAAGACCTGATGGCGTTCAATGACGAGGCGGTGGTGCGCGCTGTGGCCGAGTGCCGGATACCGTTGATTTCCGCGGTGGGCCATGAGACTGACACGACGCTGATCGACTTCGTCGCCGACCGCCGTGCCCCGACACCCACCGCGGCTGCCGAGCTTGCCGTGCCCGCGCGGACCGACCTCGTCTCTGACCTGGAGCACAAGGCAGCGCGGCTGGTCGGCGCGCTCAATAGGCTGGCGCAGGAGCGTCGCCTGCGCCTGTCCCGTGCGGAACGAGGTTTGCCAGACCTGCCCGGCCTGTTGGGGAATGGCCGCCAACGATTGGATGATCGAGCGGAACGGCTTGTGCTGGCATTGCCCAACCTCTTGCAACGACGGCGCACAGCACTGTCCACGGTAGCGCGCAATCTGCCAGACCTTCCCGGAAGGCTGGTGCGTTCCCGGCAGCAGGTCCAGGAACGCCGGGCGCGCCTGATCATAGCGCTGCCGAACTTCGTGGCGCGCCGGCATGCGGCGCTCGATCTCTGCGGGCAGAAGCTGGTGTCGTGCCTGCGGCACGCAGTCGCCACCATCCACAACCGGGCCGGACGTTCGCTGGGGCGTCTGTCCGACGCGCCGCTGCGAGCGACGCTGCGCGAAGCGCGCGCGCGATTGGAGGGGTGCGCAGCGCGTCTCGAGTCGGTATCGCCGCTGGCGGTATTACAGCGCGGCTATGCCGTCGTTTCCGATGCCGCCGGCCATCCGCTGACCAGCGCCGCAAGTGTACGCCCCGGCGCGCGTCTGAGACTTCGCTTTGCCGACGGCGAGGTTTGTGCGACAGCCGATCAGCCGGAACGGCAAGGCCGACTGCCGCTGTAATCGGGCTGAGCGCGCTCCACGGTGGCTCGCACCGCGCGCAACAATGCGTTGCGCGAATAGGGCTTCATGACGATAGGATCGTCCAACGGCACTTCACCCGTGCCCAGGGCGTCCGCGGCGCCGGTCACGTAGATAACTGACAGATTTGGCTGAATCGAACGCGCCAATCGAACGAACTCATAGCCGGACATGATCGGCATGGCGTAATCGACCAGTGCCAGGTTGACCGGCCCAGCTACCAGGATGTCCCGTGCCTCAGCCGCGTTGCCGGCCTCGCGCACGACATAGCCCGCCTCGCGCAAGAAGATTGCGGCGATGTCCCGAACGCCCGCATCGTCGTCGACCAGCAGAATCGTGCCGCCTGCATCGATATTCTCCGAAGTGCTCACCTCCTCGGCCCTCGGATGTGACGCGTCGACCAGCGCGCGCGGGAGATAGACTTCCACCGTCGTGCCGATACCGGGGGTGCTGAGAAGCCGGACAGTGCCGCCGAACTGCGTCGCCACACCATAAACCTGCGCAAGACCCAAGCCGCTGCCTTTGCCGATTTCCTTGGTGGTAAAGAACGGCTCCAAGGCCCGCTCAAGCACCTCACGCGTCATACCGACACCGTTGTCCTTGACCGCGAGCCGCACGTAGTCCCCTCGTTCCAGTTCGGCCAGATCGGGATGTTCGGCGTTGCGCGTGACGATGCGCAGGCGCCCGCCCTCGGGCATCGCGTCCCTGGCATTGATGGCGAGATTGAGAATAACCAGCTCAAGCTGTGTCGGATCGCTGGTGGCTTGCCAAAGATCGACGGCCAGATCTGTCTCCACCTGAACGAGGCCGCCCAGGCTGCGTTGCAGCAGCTCGCCCATTCCGGCGACCACCGCATTGACGTCCACCGGACGGGGCGAGAGGTTCTGTCGCCGCGCATAGGCCAGCAGCTGCTGGGTAAGCTGGCCGCCGCGAAATGCTGAGCGCAGGGCGGCATTGACGAGACCGAGCGAGCGCTCGTCGGAGACACGGGTTTGCAGCAATTCAAGGTTGCCGATGACCGCAGTCAGCAGGTTGTTGAAGTCGTGAGCGATGCCCCCTGTCAGCTGGCCGACCGCCTCCATCTTCTGCGCCTGGCGCAACTGCGCCTCGACCCGACGCATTGCCGTGAATCGACCGAGGTCAGCAGCACATGGTCGATCCGCCCGCTCTCTCCAGGCAGCGGCACAAGAAACGACCGGCGCGTGACCTCACCGATCGGGAATTGACACGTATACTCGTATTCGACCGGCTCCCGCGTCTCGATTGCGCGGAGATACTGCATCTTGGCGAAATCCGCCTGTTGCGGCGGCAGGACCTCTTCCAATGAACGTCCGACGACAGATTCCAGTGGGTACCCGGAGTGCCGTACCCACGCCGGATTGGCCTCCTCGCAGACAATGCGGCCGTCGGGCCGGACCGACGTGATGACGAGATCGACCGGCGAGTGCTCGAAGATGGCGCTGTAGCGCGCCCGCGATTGGCGCAGCTCCTCCACCGCCTGCCGCAATTCCCTGGTGCGTTCAGCCACCTCGCCTTCTAGCCGGTCGGCAAAGTCCCGCAACGCCTGCTCGGCCTCGATCCGCTCGGTGATATCGCGCCAATACACCGCGACCCCGTCGCCCGACGGACCGACATTCACCGAGACCCAGACACCCGTGGTGGGCGATTCCGACTCGAAGGTGACGACACGCTGCTCGGCGCGGACCCGGCGCAGCACGCGCTCGTTGAGGGTTCCCACCATGGCGGGGAAACGCCGCCAGATCACCTGCCCGATGACGCTGTCGGCGGTGGTGCCCCAGAACGCCAGCGCCCGCCGGTTGGCATAGACGAAGCGCCACTTGGCATCCAGGGAGTAGAACGCATCGCCCATGCTCTCAAGGATGGCCCGGGCGTCTGCCGAGAGGGTCAAAAGCTCTTTCGCGATGATCGCCTCC
>Ga0170475_121444182_pt1 | contig 11040 bp, 8 predicted proteins | sample Soicark_Litter_5_FD_111474 | JGI IMG/M metagenome (GOLD analysis project Ga0170475, IMG submission 111474) | Avena fatua rhizosphere microbial communities from Hopland, California, USA. Combined Assembly of 48 SPs | reverse complement strand
CTTGTTTTTTGGTGCGGCTGGCAGGATTCGAACCCACGACCCCTTGGTTCGTAGCCAAGTACTCTATCCAACTGAGCTACAGCCGCTGAGCCTGCTAGTGTAGCACGAGTTTTTCCGATTTCATCCGAGCCGTGCAGCCGCTTCGTAGCAACGCACGGCTCGTTCGCTATCGCCCTCTTGCTCAGCGAGGCGCGCGAGCGACAAGCAGGCGCGGCGACGATCGTTCACGGACAGCCTGGCGTCTTCTGTCACTGATTCGAGCAACTGCCTCGCCTTGCCCCACAAGCCCCGTTCAGCAAGCGCACTTCCCACCGCGTGCGCGATGGCAGGCTCGCGCGGGAAGGATTGCGCCGCCGCTTCAAGTCGATGCAGCCACTCGGGACCAATGCCGGGCAACGCAGCAATCAGACCCTGTGCGACAGCTGCGCGATCGTCCGACGACAGCTCGCCCAGGCGATCCCAGAAGGGTCGCAACCACGCGCGTCCCTCCTCCGCCGCACCCAGTGCCGCAGCCCGCGTGGCCGCGCCGGCGGCCACCACCGGGTCTCGGCGATCCGCGCCGTCGAACTGCAGCCATATACGGCGCAACTGGTCGATGTCATGGGCTGTTGCCAGCGACTCGGAAGCCAGCGAACGCAACAATCCAGTTGCAGCGATCTTCGAGAAGCCCTGGTGCTTGGCAAGAAGACGCGCGGTCTTGAGCGCCTCTTGCGGACGCTGGCCGAGGCGCGTGGCTTGCAGCTTCAGGCGCAGCGCATGCGTGCGTCGAGACACGCCGGGCGGCAGGTCGGCGAGTAGGTCGAGTGCACGTGCCGCATCACGGTCGTCGAGTGCCCACTCGGCGGCCAGCAAACTTGCGCCCTCTTCCGCCGAACGTGCGGCATAGCTGGTGCGTGCGAGGTCGAGGGCACGCTTGAGTTGCTCGTCGCGCTTGGCACGGTCTTGCAGCCGATGCGCGCTGCCGGCAGCCAGCAAGTGGCCAAGCACCGTGAACTCGTTGTCTTGCGCAAGATCGGGCGTGTCGACCTGGATGGCGAGGGCGCGTTGCGCTGCGGACTGGGCACGACTGTAGCGTCCGCCGAAATACTGCGCTAAGGCGTCGCGCAGCGCGGCCTGAGCGACACGATCGCGCCGAGCCACGCGCCATTCATGGGCCCGTTGCGGCAGGCCGGTGAGCGAGTTCACTGCCTGGATGGTCGACACCAGCGCAAAGCAGGTACCTGCGACTGCGAGCAGGAAAAGATTGAGCGAGGCATCGAGACGGTAGGTGCCCCAATAAATGGTGACCAGCCCATCGTTCGTGCCAAGGGTGGCCGCCGCCACAACCGCGACGGCGAAGAGCAACAGGAACCAGATGACAGCGCGCATTGACTTTGAAGGACCTTAGCGGCCGGCAGATACAGCAGCCAAGGCGGCGAGCGTGTCGTCCGGCCGAGGCACCGTGACCTGGCGCGCCTGTGTCGCCACTTGTTTGATGAGGTCCCTCGTCAGCACCAGGCGGCGCGATGAATGATCGAAGTATTTCTCGAGCGCGGCATGAGCCAACTGCAAGTCAGACTGCGCCGTGTCGAACTGGCGGCTCAAGAGCGCCAGACGCGCATTCAGCAGGCGCAGCTTGAGGTTCTCTCGCACGAAGAAGGCTTGCTCGGGTGCGAGCAACATAGCTTCAGGGTGATCGATTCGGGTCACGCGCACGAGCGACTTCACCTCCGACCAAACGCGCTCCGATGCACTCGACCAGGTTTCGCTCCAGGCCTTGGTCCAACCAGAGGGCGAAGCCTCGACCATGCTGCCACCACGTGCAGACGTTTTGGCAAGCTCCGGTGAAGAAGCCGCCTTGCGAGGTTCGGCCACAGCCAGCAGCGGCAGCTCGTCCACGAGCCGCACGGCCTCATCGAGCTTGATCGACAGCGACGGCAGATCGACCAAGCCCACGGCTTTTGCACGATCGAGGTCGCGGGCGATGGCGCGGCGCGCGCCTTCGAGACGAGGCTGGTTGTAGCGGGCAAGGCGCTCTTCGGACTGCTTGAGCGCAGCCACCAGCGGCTCGGCACTTCCGGTGATCGCCGTTTGCTGCAAGGCGACGCGAATGCTGGCATCGATGTCCACCAGCACGTTCTCGTCGCGCGAGCGGGTCAGTGACTGGATCAGTTCTTCGAGTTGGCTGCGCTGGATGGCCACTTCGGACACCCTTGCTTCGAGCAATGCGAGCCTGGCAGAGGCTTCGCGGGCGATTTCCTGTGCCTGCTTGGCGAGCAGGCGCGCTTCGGCGGATTGGCCCTGGCTGTCTTGCTGACGTCGCACCAGTTCTTGCTGCAACGTGACCACGCGCTGCTGCGCCGCATAGGCCAGCCCGAGCGCCGCCAGCGTCAGAAACACGAGCACCGCCACACCGGCCCAGAACCAGCGCTGCGGCACGGGCATGCCATGGGACGTGGAGGCGTGCGACGCTGTCGGCGCCATGACTGGAAGAACTTCGATGGGGGGTTCGCTCACGATGCGACGGATTGTATGCAGGCCATCACGCCTTCCAGCGTAGGTGGGGACTCGGCTACGACGCCAAAACCACAGCCGCGTGCTCGCTGCGCGATGCGGGGGTGCGTGGCAATGGCCCGGCTGGCTGTCCACTTGGCATGCGGCTCGGCAGCGACCAGGTTGGAAATCGCTTCGGAGCTGCTGAAGAACCACAGGTGCCCCGCCGGGTTTGCGATGGCGTGGGCCAACAGGTCACGCTCGACACCACAAAATTCAGGCATCAGGCGACGATATGCCGCCACGAAAGTCACCACCGCGCCGTTCGAGCGAAGCGTATCGGCGAGCCAGTCGCGTCCGCCGTCGCCGCGCACGATCAGGACAGATTTTCCGCTCCAGTTGTCGCGCGAGAGGCGCTGCCAGAGAGATTCGGAATCGAACTGAACCGAATCGGCTGCCGGCTCGGCGATGCACCCCTCAGGCACACTGTGGCGGACGAGCGCGTGCGTGGTGCCGGGGCCGGCGGATGCAGCCACGGTGCTCTCGGGCCACACCAATGCCTCGGGGCGAGCCGCAAAGAACTCTTCCACCGCATTGGGGCTCACGAACACGACAAGGGACCGGGCGGCCAAAGAGAGCCATGCCTGCGTCACCGCATCGCGATTCGCGACCGGCCCAATGCCGATGAGCGGCAAGGCCACCGCGTCGATGCCGCGCGCCCTGAGTTCATCGACCCACGTGGCGGCTTGCGCAGCCGGGCGGGTGACGATGACGCGCATGTGGTCTAGACCAGCTCTCTGATCAGGAGGCGAGATAGCCCGCAGCACCATGTTCGCGCAGCACAGCGGCGGCGCGTTCGCCGAGATGGCGTGCCGCCACGACGTCGTCCACCTCGGCCTGCGCTGTTGCGTGCAGCAAGGGAGCATCGTTGCGCTCCGGATGCCCCAGCGCCGCGTGGAGCACGAGCGTGTTGCCCCGCCACTGCGCAAACGCCGCAAGAGGCATGCTGCAGCTGCCACCCAGTGCGCGCGAGACTGCACGCTCGGCATGCACCGCCAACGAGGTTTCGCGATGAGTCAAGGTGTCGAGTTGCGCGAGCACGTCTTTGGCATCGGTGCGGACTTCAAGCCCGAGGGCGCCCTGCCCTGCGCATGGAAGCATCTGGTCCACGTCGAAAACCGAACGGATGCGCGATGCGAGCCCGAGTCGCTTGAGACCTGCCGCTGCGAGCACGATGGCATCGTACTGGCCTTCGTCCAACTTGCGAAGGCGGGTGTCGAGGTTGCCGCGCAGGGGTTCCACGCGCAGATCGGGACGCAGCACACGAAGCTGCACCACGCGGCGCAGGCTCGACGTGCCAACCAGCGCCCCCTGCGGCAATTCAGCCAGCGTGCTGAACCGATTCGACACGAAAGCATCGCGCGGGTCTTCCCGCTCCAGCACTGCCGCAAGCTCGAAGCCGGGCGGCAGGTCCATGGGCACGTCCTTGAGCGAATGCACGGCCAGATTGGCACGGCCTTCTTCGAGCGCGTTTTCGAGTTCCTTGACGAAGAGCCCCTTGCCGCCGACCTTTGAGAGCGTGCGGTCGAGGATCTGGTCGCCGCGGGTGGTCATGCCAAGCAAGTCGACCTGGGCGCCGAAACGCTGCGTGAGCAGGTCGCGCACGTGCTCGGCTTGCCACAGTGCGAGTCGGCTCTCGCGGGTGGCGATGATGATTCTGTCGGTCATTCGGGGATGCTAGCAGGCGAGTGCAGCCCGGATGGAATCCGGGATAAGCCCTGTCGATCTCGCAAACGCACTCCGGTACGAATGGAGTATCCCCATGCCTAGAATCTCGTAACCAAATTACACCCCACCGGAACCGCCATGGCCCGAGTCACCGCAGCCCAGGACGCCGCTGAAAAGAACCGCCCATTGGTCGAAGACATCCGACTGCTCGGGCGCATCCTCGGCGATGTGATCCGAGAGCAGGAGGGCAAAGACGCGTTCGATCTGATTGAACGTGTTCGCAAGTTGTCGGTGGCCTATCGGCTCAAGAGCGACACCCAGGCTGGTCGTGCGCTCGACCGGCTGCTCAAGAACCTGAGCGGCGACCAGACGGTGAGTGTGATCCGCGCCTTCAGCTACTTCTCGCACCTCGCCAACATTGCCGAAGACCGTCACCACGTGCGCCGGCGCGACCACCACGAACGACAGGGGCATTTGCAGGAAGGCTCGCTCGCGATGTCGCTCGAGCGCCTGTCCGAAGCCGGCATCCGCGCCGCGGACATCGCCAAGACTCTGGAGCAGGCCTACATCTCGCCGGTGCTTACCGCACATCCGACCGAAGTACAACGCAAGAGCATCCTTGACGCGGAGCGTGCCATCGCTGAACTGGTCGAGCAGCGCGAGACCCTTCCCACCGATCGCGATCGGGCCGAGAACGAGGCGCTCATTCGCGCCCGCATCACGCAGCTCTGGCAAACCCGCATGCTCCGCACCGCCAAGCTCACGGTGTCCGACGAGATCGAGAACGCGCTGTCGTACTACCACGCGACCTTTCTGCGGCAGATTCCTCGCCTGTACCGTGACATGGAAACCGCCCTGCCCGGCCATGAGATCGCAACTTTTTTCCGCATGGGCAACTGGATCGGTGGCGACCGTGACGGCAATCCTTTCGTCACTGCCGACACGCTGCGCATGGCACTGCGCCGGCAAAGCGAAACGGTGCTGCGCCACTACCTGACGGAAGTGCACGAACTCGGCGCCGAGCTGTCCATCTCGGCCCCCCTGGCGCCGGTGTCTGCCGACATGCGCGCGCTGGCCGAAGCATCGCCCGACCAGAACGAGCATCGCGAAGACGAGCCCTATCGCCGGGCGCTGATCGGCGTGTACGCGCGACTGGCTGCCACGCTGCATGAACTGACGGGAACCGAAGCCCTGCGTCATGCTGTCGCACCGCAAAATCCCTACACGTCGTCGGCAGAGTTCCTCGCTGACTTGCGCGTCATCGAAGCATCGCTGCTGTCGCATCACGCCGACGCCCTCACCACCCCCCGTTTAAAGCCCTTGATGCGGTCCGTGCAGGTCTTCGGCTTTCACCTCGCCACCGTCGACTTGCGCCAGAGCTCCGACAAACACGAGGCCGTCTTGGCCGAGTTGCTCAAGGTCGCGAAGATCGAAGCTGACTACAACGCGCTGGACGAGTCCGCACGCCGTGAATTGCTCGTGCGGCTGCTCAACGACGCTCGTCCGCTGCGGGTTCGCGCGGCCGGGTACAGCGAACATGCGACGAGCGAACTTTCCATCTTCGAGGCCGCGCTCGTGATGCTCCAACGCTATGGCCGCGACGCGCTGCGCCACTACATCATTTCGCACACCGAAGAGGTAAGCGACCTGCTCGAGGTGATGCTCCTGCTCAAGGAAGTGGGCCTCGTGCGCGGCACCCTGGATGACGGCGCGGTGAGCGACCTCATTGTGGTGCCCCTTTTCGAAACCATCGGTGACCTGCGCAACGCCGCGCCGATCATGCGTGCGTTCTATGAGCTGCCCGGCATCGCAGAGATGATGAAGCGCAGCGGACGCGAGCAAGACATCATGCTCGGCTACAGCGACAGCAACAAGGATGGCGGCACCTTCACGAGCAACTGGGAGCTCTACCGAAGCGAGATTGCACTCGTCGAGCTTTTCAACGAGCTGGGCCGCAGCCACGGCATCACACTACGGCTCTTCCACGGCCGAGGAGGCACGGTCGGACGCGGGGGCGGCCCCAGCTATCAGGCCATCCTGGCACAGCCGCCAGGCACGGTGAACGGCCAGATCCGATTGACCGAACAGGGCGAGGTCATCGCCTCGAAATATGCCCACCCGGAAATTGGTCGGCGCAATCTCGAAACCCTTGTGGCAGCGACGCTGGAAGCCACGCTGCTGCATCCAACGAAGAGCGCGCCCAAGGCATTTCTGGAAGCGGCAAGCGCATCAGCGATGCGAGCTATGCGGCCTATCGCAAGCTGGTCTACGACACCCCCGGCTTCACCGATTACTTCTTCAGCGCGACACCCATTCGCGAGATCGCCGAACTCAACATCGGCTCGCGCCCTGCCTCACGCAAGGCGACCCGCGCCATCGAAGACCTGCGGGCCATCCCCTGGGGCTTCAGTTGGGGCCAATGCCGCGTGGCGCTGCCGGGCTGGTGCGGGTTCGGGTCGGCCATCGACAAGTACCTGGCCGACCCAAAGCAGCGCAAGGAAAGGCTCGCACTCCTGCAGCGCATGCACAAGCAGTGGCCGTTCTTTCGCACGCTGATGTCCAACCTCGACATGGTGATCGCCAAGAGCGACCTCGCGATCGCGCAGCGCTATGTCGAACTGGTCGAAGACAAGAAACTCGGCAAGCGCATCTTCGGCTTGATACGGGCGGAGTGGCAGCGCACGAACGATGCGCTGTCTCTGATCACGGGCGAGAAGCGGCGGCTGCAATCGAACCCGTCGCTGGCGCGCTCGATCGAGCATCGATTTCCATATCTCGATCCGCTGAATCACCTGCAGGTGGAGCTGCTGCGCCGCTATCGTCAGCGGCGCGACGGCGACCCCGCAACGGAGCGGGTGAAGCGAGGGATTCACATCTCGATCAACGGGGTGGCGGCGGGGTTGCGCAACACGGGTTGAATCGGAGGGGTGCGAAGTCAGAGGTGCGGGCCGTGAGGCCGGCATGACCTTCCTGCTCGAGGCTGGACGCCAGGGAGTGGGAGTTTGGGCTCTTGTCGCCAAGCTCGTGACAGTAGCAAATAGCTATGCGATCCCGGCGAGGGGTAGTTGATTTCCATCCCCAATGCTTCGGAGCGTAAGACACCTCTTCGCAAAAAATGCCTCGCTGCACGGGGCAGCATCCAATATCACGGCCCTCACATCTCCCGTCACACAACTGCTTGTATGAACCTGAACCACCGCGTATCCAACGTTCTCAAACGTGTAGGCCTGGACTACACCGACCAGAGTGCAGTCTCCAGGAACAGCCAGAGGGGCCGTGGTCCCACAGCGACTTTCGCCCAATCCGGCCCGCCCAGAAGAGTCGCGTCTGAAGTCGAAATCTCATCCGTTGCGGGCGAGTACGGGTCCGACTCCGAGGGAGTCGCGTCTGAAGTCGAATTCTCACCCGTTGCGGGCGAGTACGTGTCCGACTCACCCGTTGCGAGGCCACGAGCCGGGAAAATCCCCATGTGGTCGAACGCGGACCTCGAGCGTTGGGAAAGGTTCATCAACCCATCATCAAATGATGACGACGATTCAGAGGACTGGGATACAGCCGACGAGAGCGTGAAGTCCGACCAGCTCGTCCGTGAGGTCGCCACTGCTCGGTCAGCCGACCATTCGGTGCAAGTCACACCGTCCACGGCCAGTGCTGCAGACCGTGAAAACCTGTTGAAGCAGGTCGGCACTTGGCTGGAAGGCATCGATGCAGTCGGGGAGCATCTGAACGGCAATACAGAATTGGACATGCACCGCTTGGCCAGCCAGTGCTTTCAGTCACGACATGACAGCCACTTGACCGACTACGTCAAGATGAGTGCAGGAAGCGCGGACATCCTTACCGGGACTCACAAGTGCATCGAACAGCTTCATGGCCTTCATATCACGACTGGATGGCCGCGCACTCTTGCAGGCTTTTCCTGCGGCACGATCATTGGCAGCACCATTCTGATTGTCGCGGGCATCAACGGAATGAAGCACGGCGTTAAAGATGCCAAGGACATAAAGAAACTCGTCGAACCCCTCACGGCCTACAAGAGCTTCCTTTTGGACTTGCAAGAAGAGCTGAGAAGTTCCGGCACGTCCGACGTTGCAGCCTTGATCTCGAGGAATTCGGAAGGCGTGGAGGCCCGTTTGCGAATAGTTAAGAGTCAGTTGACCCATGCCCTGTTCGAGATCGCAGATTCCGCCGCTCACGCCGGTCTCGGCGCAATCGGCGCTGCTGAAGGCGCTGCGGCACTGGCCCACGCGTTGCCTGTAGTCAAAGTTCTGGGATTGGTCTATGCAACGGCCATTGCTGCCTTCGGCGCAATCACTGCGACCAGAAGCGGGGCACACCTGCACGAACTTAAAAAGCTGGCAAAAGCGGTGAAGAGCCAGCTTAAGGAAGACGACCCACTGCGTAAGCCGCTGCTCGAATTCATCGCGCACGAGCGCAAAGTGCGTACGCGCGAAGTCAGTTCGCGCGCCCTGATGGGTGCAGCAGGCGCCACGAGTGCAGGGCTGCAGATTGCAGGTATTGCCGGGGCGGCGCCGACTGCCGGGGCCTCATGCGCCTTGCTGGCGATGGGTGCTGGCATGGGGTGTGCCACCGCGGCGGCGCTCGCGCCGATACCGAGTCGGCGACACGCGTTGAGGGCAGTCGGCGGCGTGGAGCACCTGACGCATGAATCCGCCGATTTCCTCTACGAGCCTGAGCATTTGTCCCACCTGCTGAACAAGACCCGCCAAGAGGAAGAGCTCGAGGCTTCGGTTCGAAAAGAGGTCATTTTGGGCGCTCCGGCAATCGAAGATACAAGCACATTCAAGCACTCTCATCGCTTGCATCGATTGTTGTCGAAAGTGATTCCGTCAGCTGAATGGCGATTTGTCGCCAACAGGATGGTGTCACAGACCGAATCTTTCTCAGAGCCTTCCATGAGGTTCATGCTGGAATCCACGAAACTCGAGCGCGAATATCTCAGTCACAAGGTATTGATTCTTGACCGGGAACTCGCGACCCTGAAGGATGAATGGAAAACCTCAGGTTCGGACTTGCTGACCGAGCAACTCATGATCAAGACGCAAGCCGTCCGATTGACGGCCATGCGTTTGGCCCTGCTCGAAGACCTGGAGCTTCAGTTGACCAAATTCTCGAATCAGCACCCGGACAGCAAGGACCTCGGCAACGCCGAGGTGAAGGAAGTATGGGACAACATTCAGATTGACTTCATCGTGGCCCACGGCATGGCGATGGACGCCCTTTCAAGGAAGAAACGCGAGGAAGTGCGGAAGAAGCTCGACATGAAAGAGGTCCTTACCGACCCGCTGCGTGAAGCACTTCACAAGAACATCAACAAGCGGTTTGCCAGGGTATTCGCGCATTCATTTCCAAAGCGCATTGGCTACGTGCAGCGCGGAGTGATTGAAATCGCGTTGGCGATGTTTTGCAACGACGAAAAGAAGAAGCAGGCGATGAACGAACGGAACGACTTGCCCAGCTCTTCAACTGACAGGCAAGGGCAACAAGGCAGGCGAGGTAGCGCAGCCGGTCGCCTGCACATAGCCTGACCGCTACCTCGCTGCACAAGGTCCTCAAGCGGCCGTACCCTCGAGCAGAGATGCCATGCCGGCATCACGGCCCGCCGGGTGCGGGTCGTCATGAAGGGATTCTTCTCGCGCTTTCCACCACCTCGACCTACCGACACACGGACGAGGCGAGGAGAGCGCGTGAAGCTTTCTTCAGGTCGCCGTCACCAGCCCATCTCTCGGAATAATCTGCTCTGTTGGGACATGGCCCGAAATAATTTTCCGTTTTGGGCCATGTCCTTACACCCCAGTCAGCAGGACGAGATCACAGTCCTGCCGCCATCAAGGCCTCGCGCACCGCAGTGGCTTGCCGCCTCGACACCGCAAGCCACTCATCCACGGGCGCCACCTTCACCGCCCAGCTTTCTCCACCTTCATCGTCGGCGCATGCAATCACACGCCGCTCAAGCGCCCGTACAGCCCCCTTCGCAACCAGTGCGTTGCGATGCACGCGGATAAACCGATCGCCGAGACGTTGTTCGAGATCGCTCAAGGCGTTGTCAAGCACATAGGTGTGCTCCGCTGTGCGCAGGGTCACGTACTTCAGCTCGGCCTTCAGGTACAGCACCTCCGATACCGGCACGCGCACCACGCGACCGCGGTCGCTCACCACGACAACCGGCTCGGTCTCGGCAGCCCCGGCAACCGCCGAGGGAGGCGGCGCGATGGCCAGCCGTTGCGCCACGCGCTGCAAGGCCGCGTGCAATCGCTCGCGACGAACCGGCTTGGTCAGGTAATCGACAGCTTCAAGATCAAACGCCCTCAACGCATGCTCGGTGTGCGCCGTCACGAACACGACCGCGGGCGGGTTGGTCAACTGCTGCAATTCCGCGGCAAGCTGCGTCCCATCTCGACCGGGCATGTGAATGTCCAGCAGCATCAGGTCGCAATCCTGCGATTGCAGCCACACCAGAGCTTGCGTGGCGTTGGCGGCTTCGCCCACCACGTTTGCCTTGGGGCTCGTGCATTCGCCGACCAAGCCGCGAAGTCGCAAACGGGCCAACTCCTCGTCGTCAACAAGCAAAACACGCAGGACTGCGGATTGAGTTTCGGTCGTCATAGGGGGACCACGATCTGCACACGAAATATGTTGCCGTCCTGTTGCGCATCGAACTGCGAGGCAACGTCGTGCATGAGCCGCAAGCGCTCGCGTACGTTGCGCAAAGCGATACCGCTTCCGGGCTTGGACGGCTGAGCAGACACGGTGTTGGCAATAGACACCACGGCACGTCCGAGCTTGACGCGAGTGCGAATGCGAATGGTGCCGCCGTCG
>Ga0170475_116684322_pt1 | contig 11043 bp, 9 predicted proteins | sample Soicark_Litter_5_FD_111474 | JGI IMG/M metagenome (GOLD analysis project Ga0170475, IMG submission 111474) | Avena fatua rhizosphere microbial communities from Hopland, California, USA. Combined Assembly of 48 SPs | reverse complement strand
CTGCTCGAACGCTGGGCTTTGGCCGGTCCCAGCCTCGCCATTCAGGTCACCCGCGCCATCAGGCTGCTCGACCTCTATGGTGACGAGATCTTCGCCGCCGCGGTCGGCGAGGTCGTCGCCCGTGGCTTGCGCGACATGGGCGTACTCGCTGTCGCCTGCGATCGCCTGCGCCGCGACCGGCGACGCCCCGTTCCCGTCGAGCTGTCCTTGCCCTCACACATCGACCATCGCGACGTCATCCCTCACGACCTTCGGACCTACGATGACCGCCACAGATGATTCGACACGCGTCGATCTCATCGACGGCCTCAAGGAGATCGGCTTTCGCGCAGGTCGTGATGCGCTGGCGGCCTTCTTCAGCCACGCGCATAAGAGCCGCCTCGGTCCGACCTAGACCGCCGAGGAGATGCTCACGATCGAGCGGCGCGCGCGCGAGGCCACCAATCTGGCTCGTCGCTCTCGGGCCGCCTACCTCGGCAAATTCAAGCCCCTCGACCGCTTCGACTGGGCTCACCCGCGCAAGCTCGATCGCGCGCTCGTCGACCGCCTCATCGGCCTCGATTTCGTCGCTCGCGGAGACAACGTACTGCTGCGGGGCCCTCCGGCGTGGGCAAAACCATGCTCGCCCAGAACCTCGGTCACGCCGCGCTCGCCGCCGGTTACTCCGTCCGCTTCACCACTCTCGCCGCCGCCCTCGCTGATCTCCTTCGCCAGGAATCCGTCCCGGCCTTCGAGCGCCGCCTCAAACGCTACCTACGCCCCGACCTATTGATCCTCGATGAGCTCGGCTATTTGCCGTGCGACAACCGCGCAGCCGACATTCTCTACAACATCATCAGCCGCGGGCACGAGGACCGCAGCGTGGTGATCACCACCAACCTCGCCTTCAAGCAATGGGGCACCGTCTTCCCCGGCGCCGCCTGCGTCGGCGCTCTCGTCGATCGCTTCGCCCAGCATTGCCACCGCGTCGACATCGAAGCCGACTCTTGGCGCGACGCCCACGCCTTCGAACGCGACACCTCCACCAAGAACCAACGCCACACCAAAACCCGCTGACCTCATCCCATCATGGACTCTCGACCGTCACTTTTCATCGGAAGACTTCGGCCGTCTACACACGCCGCACGACGTGCACCACGGACTCGCTGAGGGCCGCCGTCACGCCCGAGCCAAAGCACTTCTCGCAGCCTGGGCGAAGCATCCCGAGCGTTTCCCTAACGGCCCTCCGACTCCGGCCGCTCTTCCCACTGCGGACTGGATCAACAAGCCGGCGCCGGCAGCGGCGCCCGCGCAGCCGGCCGATCAGCGGGCCCCCCAAGGCCCGCATGCCGGCGTAGCCACCGTCGTCATCCACGCTCCCCTCGCCGCCGCTGTCGGGGTCGGCCTCACGACAGAAGGAGGCGCTCACTAAACCCCGACCACGGCTGTCTCGTTTTCGTTGACAGGTCCCGCCCATCGAGTTCGAATTGAAGGCAAGAATCGCCGCGATGGCGGCATAGTCACACTGTCCACCAAATCGAGGGAGGATCACTCGGCAATGAGCGGACTCTCGACGGGAGAGCCGCCTGCAGCCGCGGATACGTTCACTGTACCGGAGACGGCTTGTTGATCCACACCGCGGTGGGGGCCGGCGGTGGTGTTGGAAGGCCGGCGGGAAGGCGTTCCGGGTGGGTCGCATGGGCTGCGGCGAGGATCGACGGGGAAGATTCTCGGCGACATCCGTCATGTTGATAGATCTTCCACGGGCAGCCGAGACGATCGAGGGGACATTGCCATACCTGAGAAACTACAGGCTCTTCATCAGCCATGCGTGGCACCGGGACGAGGCATACTTCAGGGTGGTGCGCTGGCTAAACGCGGCTCCCAACTTCGCCTGGGACGACTTCAGTGTGCCGGAGCACAACGCTATTGATACGACCGAGGTCGGCAAGACCATCGAATACCACTTGCACACTTTCATGCGCCAGGCCTGTGCCTTCATTCTCTGTGCGGGCCTCTACGCCTCTCACAGCGAGTGGATCGACTATGAGGTTCTCTTTGCTCGGCGAATTGGTCGGCCAATCATAGCTGTCGCGCCCTGGGGGTCCGAGCGATTGCCGGCGGCCGCGTCATACGCCGTCGAGTCCGTGTCACGGGGTGATTCCCTGGTTCAGGCAATCCGCCGGCATGGGCTGCCCGAAGGGGCGTAAGTGTCGCCGCCGTCGAGACCGGCTTCGAAAGAGCAAGTGCACTCGTTCGGCGAGGTCGGAGCCTCGTCTCCGAATGCCAAGAGCGTAGAATCGAATGGCAGCCAGTTGTGGGGAGCTCCAATGGTGGACATATTCGTTAGCTACGAGAGTTCCGATCGCCCGCGTGCCGAAGCGCTCAGGTCGTTGTTCGAGGATTTTGGTTGGACAGTCTGGATTGATCGGGAAATTCCGGTTGGGGCAGACTGGGAGAATCACATCGAGAATGAGCTTTGGTCCGCGCGGCTCGTGGTGGTCCTATGGGGAGCTCAGGCGCGTCGGTCAGATTGGGTCCAGCGCGAGGCGCGGGTCGGATTGGACACAAATCGCCTCCTGCAGATCCACGCCACAGGCTTGCCTCTTTTACCGCCTTTCGATGCTATCCAAGCTGTGCGCATGCAGTCGTGGTCAGGTGAGTCCGCACATTCGGAGCAGCGTCGCCTGCTTCAAGCGGTTGCGCAGCGCCTCGCGCCGGATTCCGCAACGTTGCGCAGGATCGAGAGCTTGCCTCCGGATCTTCCCAAGCTGAACTACGACCTGGCCGGTGCTCTTGAGCTCGCTTTTCACTATTGCGCCAGGCAGATCGAGTGCCGTCGCTTCGCACTTGCTGGTGAGCTGACGCAGCGAAACTTCGATGAGATACGGGAAAGCTTCTCGTCCTTGTGCCATCTTCTCGGCGCCGGTGCCGGGGATGACCGGGAAGGGATCCTCCACCGCATGGTGGAGGACTTCCAGGTTGAGTTGGAACACCTCGCCCCAATGCCGGGAGCGGTCCGTTGATACGAAAAAGCACACCCGTATGCTGACTCGGCTGCGTGGCGCCGCTGATCTTTCGCGCAATAGCGACGCCAGGCGTCTCGGAAGACCGGCTCGAGGTTGCGGGTAAAGCGGGAGTGGTCCATGAGGGCCGACTGTTTCCGAGGCCCCTCTCACAGAACCGGCTTGTGGGCCTTCACATCGGGCTCTTCGGGATGGTGGGGGCGAGGGAATTCAATCCCCCTATATCACCATCGGCGCGTAGCGCCCGCAGCGGTCTCAGCCCAAGCTCCAATTGGGTCGAGGCGCTGACCCTCAGTGGACACCTCAAAACCGCCAGGCGTCGACACCTTAAAACCGGCCAAGGCTGGGTGAGGGTCGGCGGCACTGGTTTCGGATTCCGCGACAAAAGTGCTTTAGGTCGGCTTCCATCCAACCAGCGCCGGCACCGGAGCTTCATTTGTCCAAGAGCACCTCGTAGTCCAGAACGCATGCCTGCGCGACACCGGCGGGCGCGCCTTCGAATCCCGAGGAGGACGCAATGGAGCAACAACGGCCCACCAATTTTCCAACGAAGACGCCTTCCGGAAGATTGGCTCGACAGACCGCGTGGGAGTACCCGTACTCATCTCCCCCTGCCAAAAAGTTGGATGGGCTGCTGCCGTTCGAGTCGTGCTGCCACACCTGTTTCGAGGGACCGACCAACGCTTCGAACGACGGATTGACCTCGCTCTTGTTCCCGAACTCGAAGTGACACCCACTGCCAGTCAGGTACCCGGTGTGATGGCCCCTGTTGTGCTCCGTCAGCGTCTCCGCGCGACAGATGCCGACCCAGTCGGGCAGGACATCGCTCACCCTGACCAGGTCTGCGATGCCCTGGCCCGCCGTGCGCGGAAGCCATTTGTAGTTGAGGACACACTCGTACGAGAACAAGGACCCTCGCAGGCGATGCGAGGCGCCTTCACATTTCTGCAGCATGTAAACGGGGACGGCCAACGATGCGACGAGCCCGACGACAGCGGTCACGACCAGCGTTGCGGCGATGAGGTAACCTCGTTTTCTCTTTCGCATGAGGTCATTTCGCTCCCGGATGTCCTCATCCCTCTTTCTGAGAGCGTCGAGCAGATAGGTGCGCAGCTCCTCTGGTAGCGACTGTTCCAGCAAGAGGCCCTCGTACCGTTGGAGCGTCGTCCCCGACAGATCTCCCGCGTCCTTCTTGAGTCTGCCGAGCGCCGAGATTGGGCCGATCAAGACGGTTCGCCGCTGGATCGCTTTCGCGAGGGCTGCCCAGGTGCTCAGGACGGCATCGTGGGCGAGTCGCCAGCCCGCGCTGGTAGCGAGGCCATCCGTCTCCGAGCCGCCCGATTTGAACGACACGACCACACGCGCCGCGACCAGCTTGTCCAGCACCTGCTCCAGTACCGCCTTGTCCTTCCGGCCGTTCAGCACCGCGCGTGACAGCTGGCGACGTCGAGGTGCGTCCCGGTCATCGAACTCCACCAACACCAGCGCCAGCGTATCGAGCACCGTGTCGGTGAGGTGCAAGTCGGTCCGCTTCTTGACGAGCCGCCCGACAACGTCGCCGAGCGAGCTCGGCAGCCACCGAATCGTCTTATCGGGCGTGTCGCGCGACTCCTGCCAGGCATCTTGCAATACGAGCTGCAAGAGCGGCAGTCCGTGCTCGACGTTACTCACGGCTTTGATGATGTTCTCCGCAGCTTGTCGGTCGACCGCGCCGCCCGCCCGGCGCGCCGGGATCATCACGGCATCGAGAAGATTCGGCTTGTCCATCCCCGGGAGCGTCACCCGGGTCCGCCCCTCTCCCCGGAGGGTGGGCTGCAGAAGCGGTTCGTTGAGGGCCCGGTGGAGCCAATCCGCACGAAGGACGACGAGCACGTGCACGGCGACTGATAGCCCCTCGTCGAGCGTGAGAGATCGCAGGGCGTTCAGCGCCGAAGCGCATGTCTCATCCAGCCCCTCGGACGTGAACATCTGCTCTGCCTGATCGACGACGACGAGCAGAGGCGTTCGCGCGGCCGGCTGGTCACCACCGAATCGAGCGCGAAGCTCCACGCTCCACTCCCCCGGATTCTTCGCCAGCTTGCCGAGATCCACCGGATGCTTGGCCGCCAGCCGGCACGCCCTGTCGAGCGCGCCGGCGAGATCCTCCGTGGCCTTGGCGGTTGGCTCGAAGACCGTCGCCAGGCCCGGGCGAGCGCCTGAGCTCGGCCACCACGCCATCACCCCCGCCCGGGCCAGCGACGACTTCCCCGACCCCGAGTTGCCGACCAGCCACACCCAGCGGTGATTCTGAAGCTCCCGCACCAACTCCGCCGTCTCAGTCTCGCGTCCGAAGAACCAGGCGGCGTGCTCGGGGCCGAAGGCGAGATCGATCCCAGGGTACGGGTTCCCATCGAACGGCCCGGACTCCGGGCTAGCGAACCTCCCCGAAGGACGCCCGGCGGCCCTGACTTTCAAGGTGCCCGCGAGCGCCATGAAGCCTTGGTCCCAATCCTCGAGCGAGTGTGCGACTCGCCCGTCCAATCCGAACAGACCCAGCTCGGGACGCCAGCCCGGTAAACGAGCGACGAATACCTCGAGACCGAGACCTCGGGCGACGGAGATCTCCCGGTCATGCCACGGCCCAGCCCCGTGCTCGCCGATGCACGCAAGCACGACGGCCGAGTTGGCGAGCGCCTCTTCGACCTTCGAGCTCCACCAATCCCCCGACTTGAGCTCGAAAATGTCGAGCCAGATATTGACACCGTGTTCCGCCAGGGCACGGGCGAGGCGAATGACTTGGGGTCGATCCGCGCTGTTGTGACTCAAAAAGACGTGGGCGGTTCCGCCCTCCTGGGGCGCCGGCGGTTCGAGCGGCAGTTGCGCAGTCACGCTATGTACTCAAGCTCATGGTCGGCCAGTCCTCGATTCGTATCGTCTTTGGAGTCGGACGTTCAAGTCTCGTTTGCATGATAACGGCGGTCCGTCGACTTCTTTCACCCCGTCATGTGCCCATTTCAGGATTGAGGCACATTCACGCCACCGCGCCCTGTAATAGAAGCTGAGCAATCCCGCCGAGCCTTTCGCGTCTTTTCGACCTGGCCGTTCGTGTTCGCAGGCGTCGACGAGCCGTCGACGAGCTCGTTCCCAGCACCGCTTCGGCGACGACGCTCGGCGCGCCCCACAAGCCATCCAATGGCTCACCGACAATGGCGGCGCCTACATCTCCGATGAAAACGTCTCGTTTGCTGAAGGCCTCGGCCTCGAGCCCTGCACCACGCTACCCTACTCGCCAGAGAGCAACGGCATGGTCGAGTCCTTCGTGAAGACTTCAAGCGCGACTACGCGTACCAGTACTAGCCGCAGACCGCCGCCGTCGTGCTCGAGAAACTGGCGCGATGGATCGACGACTACAACCGCGTCCGCCCTCAGAAGGGCTTGAAGATGCTGGGTCAGGAAATCTGAGGGCGCGAGTCTGCCTGTTCGTGGGGGTCTGTTAGCCGATTGTGCAGAGCTCGGCATTGGACCGCCGCCCAACGAAGAGTTTGACGGCGCCAGAGACGGTCCGCAAAATCCGAAGCGTAAATGGCGGATCGCAAGCTTACAAACGACCCGGTGCAATGCGGACATTGCGGGAACACGTCCATCATGCGCGTGATAGGTTGCGCGGTCGACCACGCCGACCTCAGAGAGGACGACGTAGTGGTTTTTGAGCAAGGTTCAGTGTACGAGGTGTCTGCCTGCCTGGTCTGTTCTAAAGTCACCCTGCGTGAAGGTTGGTGGCACGAGGGAATGGAGAACGCTTCGGACTGGCAGCCAGCAATTTTGTATCCAGAGGCCACCGCAAGCGATGCATGTGCTAGCCGATTAGTTCTGCGACCAAAGGAGCGACGGGAAAAGCCAAGCAGCGATGGCGTAAAGCTATTCATCAGCCATAGTTCACGCGACGCACAACTTGTTACGCGACTGATTAGCTTAATTAGGGCTGGCCTTAAATCTTTCATCGACGGAGATACGCTATTCAAGCGTGGATGGGTTTCGACTAGCGGCCGGCGCGAACACGGACCCGATCCTTGCAGGCGAAATAGCCAGTGCTCCTCGGCGTGATTTCTGCCCAAAGCCTCACGTCAACCTACGTAGCCTTCGAACTCGGGGCCCGATGGGGGACGCAGAAGACGCTGATCCCCCTTCTCACCCGCGGTACACCGAATTCGGTGCTTGAGGGGCCACTCGTTGGAATCACTGCGCTCAGACTGGATGTCGAGGCGCAGGTCCATCAGCTTCTGAATGATCTCGGCAAATACCTGGGCCGGTCGGTTGAAAGTGCTGCTGTCTACAACGGTGACTTGAGGCTGCTCGTTGACGAAGGGCCTTGGGAGTCTGTGACGGAGACGGCGGTCTTGGGGGGCGTAACAGAGTCAGACGACAGCGTCGCCTTCTCGGTCGGCCGATTGTCGCACTACTCTGCCACTGAGCCAGACGGAGATACCTGCGTTCTTTCCGATTGCAGAGTGCTCGTCTGCAGGTCCTCGCTAACAGACCTGAAGCAGCTGCTGCCCATCCTCGAGCAGGTAGCTCGCGAGAGGGCGCCCTTGCTAATCGTCGCGGGCTCGGTTCAGGGCGAGGTCTTGTCGACGCTAATCACTAACACACGACGGGGGGCTGTTCAGACGTGTTTGGTGTGCACCGGTTTCGGCGCAGACGGGATCAAGATTCAGCGACTGATTGCCAAGCGGACTGCGTCGCTCGTTTTCGAGGATGAGGCCGGTCGCGCCGTCGAGAGTGCGAAGCTTCAAGAACTCGGTCGCGCGGTTAGAGTGGAGTCAAGTGCAGTGAGAACCAGCATTGTGTTGAGGCGATGATCCGACGCACGCCTAGCTAGGGACGCAGTCTCTCAAGATCTTGCCTGTCGCCACCGGCCTGGAGGGGTACCACTTCCACCAGATCGCCCGCGATTGCGGCATAGTCAAACCATCTACCAAATCGGGGGGAGGTCAGCGCGGGGGCTCGACCCTAACGTTCACCCAGGAGGGCCCAGCGGAGCGACTCGATTCCCTCTCGGGTCAGCCGAGAGACGACGGCAGCAAGCATCGTTCGCTGTCCGTCCGCGAGTTCGGCGGGGCGTTCCACGAGTCGCGTAACCCGCTCCCAAAACAGGTTCTCGCGATCCCCGTCGACATCCGTGCCCGCTCCCTTGTAGATGTCGAGCACCCGCCCGGCATCTTCCACCAACCTCTTGCCGACCGCGGCTCGGTACCTGCGGTCACACTCGTAGACGACGTAGCGCTCGACCTGGGCACGCACCCTCTGCCAACTTGGCTCGATCTCCGGGCTGACGGTCACGGGCACTGCAACGGCCACAGTCAGAAACGCGATGAGCTCGATCTCGGCGAGAGCGTGCTTCGGAAAGGGTCCGGGTAGGTTGTCATCATCGCCTCGAAAGAATCGGTCCACCGAGCTCACGATCGCGATCGTGAGGTCCTCGCTCGCCTCGGCTTCCCGATCGTCCACGTCGTCTCCTTTGAGTTTGCCCCGCCAGCGCCGGGCGATCGTTGCGTCCAGTTTGGTCGTTCTCCAAGGGATCTTTTGGATTTGCCCTGCCACCCTCCTGAACCCATTCAGCTCGCGCTTGTAGCTCTCCGACACCAGATCCAGGTCATCAACCGCCGCCGTTTCGGCAATCATCGATCGAGCCAGGCGCTCTTCCCCACACAAGTGCAGGATCGCCGCGGCCATCGCCGTGTTCTCCACGAACAGCTCTCGGTCGCGGCTCGCCAATGGGCCGAGCGCGTCCTTCAGAACCCGTAGGGCCTGAGCCGGCTCATCCAATCCGACGTAAGAGCGTGCGCGAAGGATGATCGCCTCGGCGGCCTTGGCGAGGTTCTGTTGCGATCGGTAGCAGCCCTCCGCCTCGCGTGCCGAGTCGGCAGAGTAGAGCTCTCGGCCCAGGCTGTACTCAAGCTCGGCGTGGTGAAGCAGCGCCTCGGGAACCAGGTAGCTCCCTTCCTTCTTGAACAGGGCAAGCTTCTGGCGGACGAGCGGCAGGGCCTGCGCCAATTGACCGAGCGCCTGGTAGGCCCTTGCTTCGAGGCCCAAGCAGATCCCAAGGGCTTCCCAGCTGCCATGGAAGCGAAGGATCCGTTCTTCCCGGCGATGGAGAGCCAGCGCCTGACCAGGCTTTCCGAACTCTGTGAGCATGAGCCCACGATTTCCAAGGGCCATCGCCACGTCTTCGAGCTCGCCTAGCGCTTGGAAGGCTTCGATTGCCCGGGCGCTGAAAGCCAGCGCATCATCGGAACGGCCCAGCGCCCGGGCAAGATCCCCCGCATTCCCCATGTCGGTTGCGAGAGGGCGGGTCATCTCTCCCGAATGCACCTCGATCAAGCCCTCGTGGATGCGGAGCGACTCCTCCAAATGGCCAAACCTCTTCAACACGACGGCCGCCACGCGCGCGTGCGGTGGGTTGGCCTCGGGAGACTCTATCGCCTCTCGGAGAACCGCCCTCGGATCGATGTCAGCCTCTCGAGCCAGCTTCGAAAAGAGCCAATGGAGGTGGACCGAGTCAAACGCCGATGCCACGTAGAGCGTGTCGCGGTCCTGAAGGGCCCGGGAGAGGCCGCCCCAGTCTTCGAGGGCCGCCAAACCGTGAAGAATCTCGCCAACGGCGCGTGCCGACGGCAAACTGCCGCCCTCCACGGTCGGCGCCCCCGGTCGGTTCCCAAAGAATTCGACGAGGCGGCTGCGAATTCCCGGCCCGTCCTCTCCGTCGAGAATGGATTGGGAAATCACTTCCGACATCACGTCGTGAACTGGCTGGAGCACTTCGGCGCCGGTGATCCCACGGGTGGCCAGATTCTCACCGAGGTCCGATCTCAATCGTGCCCAAAGGAGCTCGGGCATTCGGTCGAGGGGAGGGGCGTGCGGATTCCGCGCTCGGAAGTCCGCCATAAGCTCGGTGTCGTCGGCAATGATCTCGAGCAGCTCCGTCTCGCCCAGACCGAATCGCGCGGCGGTCAGGTAACCGAGACAGGTACGAACGAACCTGGAACCATGCCTCTCAGGGGAGGACAGCTCCGCGAGCATCTGCAGGATCGCGTCCTTGAGCTCGGGCCCCCAACCACCAGCCGGATCGGACGAACGGAGCGCCGAGATCCGGTTGAAATTCAGATCGCCCCAGAGCGGCAGCCCTTCTTGTTTGAACGCACCAACGATCGCCGCATGTTGCTCGGGCCGGACAGAGTGCGATGCTTTCCGCAGGCGCAGGTCAAGCAGCTCTCGACACTCATCGTCTGACAGGGGTCCGATCTCGAGGGACTCCGCGTTTCGGAAGTATTGATGTAGCCCGCGGGCGTGGATGCCGGGAGTTGTCGTCAGGATGCACCAGACTCCCAGCGGGAAGGCACGCGGGAGCCACGCCGGAGTGTGGGTCGCGAGAGGGCTCGACAATCGCTCGAGCGAATCGACGACCATGACCACCGGGCGGTCCGAGCCCGCAAGGTCCAGGTTGCGGGCGAGCCATCGTTCATGATCTCGCCACTGACTGTTCTTGGGCGGTGGCGCCACGCCTCGGGTGCGGGCGATCTCTTCGCACAGGCTGAGGACCAATTGAACCTGCCGGCTCGAATGCTCGGTCGTTCCAACGAACCGGAGGTAGACATCAGCGGCCGGACGGACCTGGCGCGCGAGATCGGCTGCCGTCGCTGCCAGCGCGGAACGACCGATCCCACGCTGCCCCGACAGAATGAGCGCCCGGCCACCTTCCCCCCGAAGATACTGCTCGATGGTGTCGCGCTCGCTCTGGCGCCCGATGAAGATGCACCGCCGGGCACGGGATGTCTCCGCATGGCGCTCGATCTCGAGGTCGAGCGGATCGACCTGCGCGCGCGCGTCGAGATCGGCGACGATCGCCCGCTCGAGGGCTCGCTGCACCGCCTCTCGAAATTCGGGCAGATGCTCAGAGGTCACGCCTTCGTCCGTCCAGCTCACATTGCACTCGTGCACCTGGGGGCCGAGGCGCGCCCGAACGAAGTCCTTGAGTGCCCGCGTATCCGCCCGCCCCACT
>Ga0170475_130466451_pt1 | contig 11046 bp, 2 predicted proteins | sample Soicark_Litter_5_FD_111474 | JGI IMG/M metagenome (GOLD analysis project Ga0170475, IMG submission 111474) | Avena fatua rhizosphere microbial communities from Hopland, California, USA. Combined Assembly of 48 SPs | reverse complement strand
CCTTTCTTTATGCTCCTTGAAGACATATATTATACTTTTAACTGAAAGTCTCACACAACGAAAATGTATCGAAAGAAGCAATTGTCCGGTTGACGAGAATCCGACAAACGTTCAAAAACTAATCATCACAATTAAACATCAAAGAATTTTTCAGAGCGAAGCGTTTTACATAAGGCACACAGTGAACCTCAGTTATGATCATCACATGTTAACGAAATGCAAACAGGAACAATTAATAACATTAACATAATAGATAATTATAAATACATTACATAAAAACAAATTCTAGTTAAAGTCATTGCTGAGAGATTTTATTACTTCGAAATAAATGAATAAATAATACGCTAAGTAAATGCAGACGTAGACAACATTAACTACAGCGTAATGTTATAACAAGAAAGGCACAAGTAAGTTAAGCAGTTTTAGCAAACGTAGATATTTACAAATTTAGTCGCACTTAATTTTGATTAGACATGCAAGTTAAACAGGTGTTTCATTTTTATTTCCGAGCCAATATAGAGATAAGCAATTAGGCTTGTTTTGTTAACAATTGGATAAAGGTGAATAAATTGATAGAAAAATGGAAAAAAAATCACAATTCGACAGCATGAAAATGATGAAACTCTTGTGATTTCAATTGTTATGTTTCGGTAAATATGTTCAATAGAAGATAGTGGCCAAACGAAACTTCTATATATATATATATTATATTGCCTTGCTGAAAACAGTAATTAAATAAAACCTTAGCAGCTACAGTAAAGTTTAAAGCAAGGACTGAAGTTTACAAATTATAATATGTATATTTACTGACTTACTAACAAAATATACAGATATTAACTAATTTAATAAATAAAGTAAAATCCGCAATTACTCTACATATGTATGATTAATAATTGTTGGGAGACTATTATTATATTTTCATTTTAACATTTGAAAAATACCTAACTAAGCCTACAATCAACTATGAAACCAAAATGAATCACTGCATAACAGACTGTGACTGTTAATATTAATCCATTTTCTACAAAGGGTAACTACTAAATTATGGGTTTTATAAAGCATTAATAGAGTCTTCCTCAAGATGTCATAATCTTTCAGGCATTATATACAGATGTTGATGACAAAATAGAGTAATTTCTCATCTCTAAGGTAGAATCTATATCCACGCCTGATAAGGCCTTAGAGTGATAATCAATGCGGGAACCGGTGACTTTGGGTAACTCTTCTGATACCACAAGATACAATTTAACTAAACTAAATATTGGCAGCTATAAAACTGTGCCTTGCAATGCTTTAATAGAATTTGTATCAGGAAACAATAGTAATTTTTATTGATGAAAAATGAATACAAAAAGGGTAACTTTTCAAGACGGGCAATAAATAATAAATCTTTTTGAACTTGTAAATTTATATTAGATAACCTAGTAAAATTAATATCGCTATACTGGCGATAGTAAAATGCAGAGATTTCTCATTTATAATTGTGACCGAGTCATAAAAATTTCATAAAAAAGAGTCTTGTTTACATCTCAGTTACTCTTCCACACTTGTTGAAATCAAATCAGACACCATTTTTAAGAAGAGAACTCTTCATTGAAATACTATTCACTTGCGACAACGCGTCACTATTTTCTGGCGGCAACAGATTGACGTCATTTTACAATGACATGTTGAAACAGTCCAGCCAAATCGTTTTTTCTTGCAGTTTTGCTAAGCTATTTCGTCCATTTAATTACAGTCACCAACAGCCTACAAAGTAAACCTATAAAATTGACTAGAGTTTATCGCAGTCAAATTTGCCAACCACTTGACAAGATTTGCAGCAATTGTTGTAAGTTTTACCATCAAATCAGAAGTAATTTATTCTAGTATCAGTCAGTCTTTATCATAATTCACAACGACCAATCAACGACTAGTAATCCATACAACTGAGAAAGTGCCTGCCCAGTGAAGGTTAATCTTCAGAGTGAGAGAGTACTATAGTCAGTGATGACTAATCCTCACTGTGGGATTAATCATTCAGTCATGTCTACTCGTTACTTTAATGAATTCATCCTCACTGTGAGAAACTTCCACTCACTGTGAGGAACTTCTACTCGCTGTGAGGAACCTATGTTCATTGTGAGAAAATTCTACTCACTATGAGTAACTTAGCATCACTTTATGAACTTATCCTCACTGCGGTAAATTTATCCTCACTGTGAAGCATTGATCATCACTGTGAGTAACTTTTACTCACTGTGAAGCATTTCTATTCACTGTGAAGAACTTCTTCTCACTGCGAGTAACTCGTCCTCACTAACAGTGAAACATCATATCACATCATCACTTTTATCACCGGCTGACACTCGGAGTCTTGCGGTGATGTCTCTGATCCGGATTGTCTCCGAGCTGTTCCGGAGTGAGCCGGTTGAAGAAAGGATGTTTGAGAGCGTCTGCCAGAGTGATCCGGTCACTGACGTCATACTCGAGCATTCGTTCTATGAGGTCAAACAGCTGACGATGTTCGGCTATGTCTATTGTCATATATTGCATAAGCAGGCGACAGTTTTCCCTCACATAGCGCCCTGCCGTCGTGTGTTCCTCCCAGTCTAATCGACCATGGTGGAAATATTTGGTCTTTCTGGACTTGGTACAGATACGGTATGGTATTCTTCCTAATATTCTCTCCATCATTGCGAGATGTTCACGGTTATCGTGAGTCTGGAACAGCGTGTAGCCCGTATACAGCTCAAACATTATGCAGCCTATGCTCCAGACATCACACGGATGATGCCAGCCCAATTCTAGTATGACTTCAGGGGCTCTGTAATGTCTCGTCGACACTATGGTGCTGTGATGCTCGTTGTTGAACGTCGCTGAACCAAAGTCAATTAAACGAATGTCTGTACAGCGAACTCGTCGAAAATCTTGCTTCCTTTTGAAATTGTAAATGACATCGTGTTCAGAGTTGATAAAGAGAATATTTTCAGGCTTTAGATCCGTGTGCGTTAATTCATTGGCGTGTAAAAATCTGACAGATTTGCACAGTTGATAAGAGATGTGACGGACTTGGTCAAGTGGATACGGCATATAGTTATTTTCTTTCAGGAAGTCAAAGACGCTCAGACCCAGAACATTGAATGTGATACAGACGTGACCGTAGAAGTCAAACCACGAGAGCATCTGAACGCAGAGGCATTTTCCATCCGGGTCCTTTTCGTTGATCTTCTGTAAGACGTTTATTTCAAGTCTTGCCGCTTCGCGATACTTTTCCACGTTCTTGATTATCTTCAAGGCAACGTTTTCACCATTCCTATTTCGATCCTTGCATTCGACAACTTTTCCGAACGTCCCTTCTCCAAGTGTTTTAATAATTTCGTATCTCGCTTGAAGCACATCTCCAGCAGAGTAGATCAAGTGTCCTTCCATGTCGTCCTTGACCACTGGCCTGGCCTGAGGCTGCGCTGAAGGAGCGGCATTAGCTGGGGCAACAGCTTGCTGTTGATGTTGTTGCTGCTGTAGCTGTAGCTGTTGTTGCTGTTGTTGTTGCAGTTGTTGTTGTAGCAACTGCTGCTGCTGAAGCTGCTGTTGCTGTTGCTGCTGGATACCGGTGTTGGCTTTCACAACCTGCTCCGGGGGTTGATTTTGCCGTGCGAGGGCAGCCTTGACGGCCGCGTAGTTACTCACCCTTCCCTCGTGAGGCTTGTGTACGGATATGGTCGTGTCACACACTCCTCCAGAGTGACCCTCTTTGTTGACTTCAACGCCCGTGGTCGTCTTTGATTTTAAGGCATTGTCCGACCCTATGTTCTTTTCACCTGCTGATGTAGCTAGAGCAGGCGCTGCAGCTGAGGCTGAGTTTGACGCAGCCGCTGCTGCTGTGGCGTTTGTCGAGGCGCTGAGAAGTTTCCTAAGGTCCTGAATGACTGAGCTGCTCCCTAGTGGTTGCTTGCCAGTCGTATCGCTCTGCTGGTTGGCAGTTTGATTTGTCTTGTTGACGGTGACAGAAGCGAGAGCTAGTTGATTGAGTAAATCCTCTTCCGTTTTCAGACAGACACCATTTTCAGCAGACGGTTCAATTTTGGAGTTCTTGGTGATGTCTCGTTCCTCGTGTGTTAACTTTGACTTGTCGCAGGTCGCGATGGGCAGTTTCTCATTGGTGATGTTCTTCGGGGCGGTCGTAGACATCTCGGGAACGCGTCGATTTTCGGGAACGCGCCTATCGATTTTCTTATTCTGAAAGGCGACCTGTTCAGTTGATTTGACAGACTTTGCGCCGCTGTTGATATAAGTAGCTGTTGTCGGTGGTTTTACACAAACTTTCTCAGGTACGCTAGTCTTTTTGTTGTTATTCAAAACTTTTGCTTTCTTGGCATTTTCATCTGCAGACTCTTCTTCTTCCTCTTCTTCTTCGTAATCATCGTCACTCTCATCATCGTCTTCATCTTCGTTACTGTCGTACGGAGGTTTGCTCGCTGAGCGACAGGCTCGCAGTTCGGCGCCGCGCGAAAACTTCAAAATTCTATTTTGATGCTTTTGTGTATTACCGACGACTGATTTGAGTACAACTTTGACATCTGATTCATCATCATCATCATCATCATCATCACTGCTGTCCTCTGAAGTAGAGCTGGTGCTGCTGGATTTTGTGTTTGTTTTTGTTGTCATCGCTGTCGTATTTTTGTCGTGAACTTTTGTTGTGCTGTACGCTGAAGGGTCGTCGTATTCGGATTCTTCCTCAGATGTCGACGTAGAGAGTTTTGTTTTGTTTTCTGTGATCGATTTATTGTTGACTTTGTTTTGAGTGGCATTGTCACCTTCGTCCGTCGATGACGTTTCACTGCTGGTGGAGGACAAAATTCCGAGCGCAGCCTTCTTAATGAGAGTTTCAGCATTTGTGATGTTAGGCTTTGACGGCGGTTTATGACCCGAATCGCTGCTACTCTCGGAACTACTGGTGTCCATCGCTTGCGCTTTGGACTTCGTTGAATTTACTTTCAAGTTTTCTTTTGTCGGGGGTTGTTTTGTGAGGTTGTTGGGCGCTTCAGTTTCGCTACTGCTACTGTCGCTGGACAGCGCCAAAGCGCTTACTTTGACAGCCTTTAGCTGTAATACGTGGTCAACTACAGAAGAATTTGGAGGCTTAGAATTAGTTGATGGCTGAACCGTTGATGGCAGTGCCGGCTTTGCAGTTTCCTTCGCAGAAAGCGGTGGAATTTGCTGCTGTACTGAGTTTTGTTGTGACTTGACAGGAATATTTTCCATATTACTAGTAGTTGGAATTATTAGCGGGGACGTAGAGTTGATGTTACATGCGGGTTTAGTGGAATCAATTTCATCTGCACTGCTGTCACTTTCCGAAAGTATTTTGTCGCCGCCCTTTTTGGACGTAATTTGACTGAGAGCGGCTTTTGGCAAAACATTATTTGTAGTAGAAAGTTTACTTTTCTTTTTGTCGCTTTCGCTGTTACTCTCTTCAGAACTCGAAACAATCGCTTTTATTTTGGCGGCTAAATTCACGTTATTTCCAGAATATTCTATAGCAGATGCTGGCTTTCGTATATCTGATGATTGATCTACATCGATCAAAGTTGATTTATCGCACAATGCTGACTTTGCTGTATTTTGTTGCGTGTTGCCAGCTTTGAGTTTTGTTATCTTTCGCGGCCTACGTTTTTTGTTGGCCGATGGTTGGGACATTTGTTGATCTAGAGGCGGTCTTTCAATCACAGTTTCGTTTATTTTCGTGTCCATCTTTTGATTATTATCATTGTTCTGTACCAGCTTGTTATCAGACGGAACTGCTACTGCTGCTGGTATGATAATAGCTTTATTCACAATTTTTTCTGTTTTCACATTTTCGTGATTCGTTTTTCCATCTGCCACCGGTTGGAGTGTCTCCTTGCCGGTGGGGAGAGTGACTTGTGTGATGTTATTCGATAGCTGAGGCTTGCTGATGGATACAGCATCACCTGGAAGTGTTTTGTTTTGTTCAATTTTTTGTTTATCCTCTTTCACTTGAATGAAAGTATTGCTGGATTGGGTATTTGGAATGTTGTCTGCTGGTAAAATAGATGATTGTGTTTTCTCCGATTCGCTGATTTTATGCCCACTTGTTGTTTGAATGATTTCCTGTTGAGGTTTAAACTCGGGTTGAGCCTTCGCATCAAGCGACGTTAACTTATTAGTTTCTGTATTGGCTGATTCAGTTACGGGTTGCTTAACTGAAAGGCCAGCTTCTTTTTCTGTTTTGTGTGCTGCATGTTTGTCTGAAGCATTACTAACCAGTGGACTCATTGAGGCAGCAACCGAAGGAGAAGCATTAAGTACATGGGATGTTTTTACAATAGGAAGAGATTGACTTAAACTCTGTTCAGTATTTGATAGGGTTGCAAATGTGTTTGTGCTGGAAGGTATAATTCTGGCTATTATAACCTTTTCCATTCCGTCTGGTGCTTGCTTCTGAGAACTCGATAACGGCGTAAATAATGCATGGTCGTGTTTAAGAATTCCGTCGTTCGATAAAGATGCGTCAGGATTAATTGATAAGTTCAGCGCAGTTGTGGCTGGCACCATGGCTGCCGGTACCGCAGATACTTGTGTTATTGTCATTTTCAGCGGATTCAAAACGGAATCAGATTTATTGTTAGAAACTGCTCCTGCAGAAGATGAAACAATAATAGAATTGGCAGATTTAGATCCGGATACAATCGCATCAGCTGCTGCGGCAGATGTTAGAACAAAAGTAGGAGGCTGTGTTTCGTTGACCAGCTGAGTTACCTCCGCGGCTCGGTGTAATGAGTTTTCCGCAGCGGAACTACTAACTACAACAGCGTCTATCGATGTGTTGTGGTTTCTCACCGCTGCAGGTGCATTAGATAACGCTGCTGGCACTACGGAAGGCGAAGCAGAAGCAGCAGCAGGAACGGCGGCCGAAACGCATGGTACAGCAGAAGCTATCGCAGCTGTAGCTTTTGCCACTGCGGCTGCTGTTGCAGCTGCTTCTTGAATGGAGGTCGTAGGAACGTAAACTTCTGCTACAGATTGGCTTGCCTGAATTGAATGATTGGTAGCTTTTGATGCACACACCACATCTTTCACAGTGGCCTGAGAAGCTTCCGATGAGTTTGCTTTTGATATAGTCGCTACAACAGCTGGTGATATCAGTGCTAAGTTTCCGGCTGTATTTACTGGACTGGTCATCGATAACGCCGTGCTTGTAGCACTAGGATGTGCTGCACCTGGTGGTAATGCTACATATGAGTTTTGTGCTACAGACTGATTGATATCAGACGATACAGATAGCACATTTGTTACGGGCGTGGTTGTTAAGCTTGTTGATAGAACAACCGTAGAATTTGTCACATATTCCACACTTTTACTTAAACCAGAATCACATGTTAGCGTTATATCAGACTTTTGCATTGAATTCGGTTCGTCCGCAATGGATCCACCAGTACTGGGCGTAGTTTTCAGTTGTTTTGGTTGTTTGTGACTTTTCTTTACTTTAACGCGAATTTTTCCACTTTTACTTCCATTAGTCGCATCAACGGATTCTACTTCGCCTGTTATCGGACGAGCTGAATCTATCGATGTACTGACAGCCGGTATTGGAGCTGACGAAGCAACAAGTTGATGAGTAGGTGCCACGGCAAGCGTCGTGCTTAAGGTTGTATTTGGACCTCGGACATTCATTACTGGCGATATTGTTGACGAACCTTCGGATGGTTTCGTTAATGGGGGTATCAATGAAGACTGCGCAGAAGTTACTGAGGATAAAGATGTATCGGCTGAAGATGTCTTTGGTTCAACTGTGGCTGGTAAGCTTAAAGATTGTGCTGTCACTATCACCGGAGCTTGTGATCCAGTAACTGTAGATGGCTTCTCAACAGCTGATGAGACTGTTGACAGCGATGAAGCAGCAGCAACTGCAGCCGGAAAATTCGTATTCGTCGCTGGCTGCGACGATGATGACGATAAAACGACCTTTGAGTCTTGCTTGCTTCCTGCACTGCGTGCAATTGCTTGAATCTTGCTTGAATCTGCAACTGCAGACGACGACTGCGACGAAGCGAGATTATTAGCCGTTGCAATTGTTGTATTTGAAGGATGATTTTCAATTACTTTAGAAGATTTGTCCAAGTTGATTTGAGTAGCTGATGCGGGAACGATGTGTGGCGGTTCAACCTCTGGGCGGCTAGTCACGGTTACCGAAGGCAAAACATTCGTAGATTGCAAATATGCAATTGAAGGCGCTGTGCTCGACAAAGTTGATATGGCAATTCCAGATATGGATGATACAGATACAGCAGACATAGCATTTTGATGAGATGCAGGTAACGATGAGTTTTCACTTTCATGGTGTACATTTTGAACAGAAGGCGGTTCAGGTTTTGGAACTACTGTAGGTTGTGGTTTTTGACTTGTTTGAACAGTCGGAGCACGTTCCACTGAACTTCCACTGTCTTCCTCGTCAATTTTAGATTGCACTGGCAGTAAACTTGTGCCTGACTGTGAAGGCTTCGAACAACTTTCAGCTGCCGTCGACGACAATGGCAACGTACTGAGGCTCGATTGTTTTTCTATCGCTTTCTGATGTTCTTTTCTCTCTTTGTCCTTCTTCTTGCGCTCGACAACCATAGCCGAATGGTCGCCGTCGCTTCCGAGACCCGACGGTAAACTGTTCTGGCGCTTGCTCTTCGTTTTCTTCGGTTTCCACTGAACTGCCACCACGGGCGGTATGATAACGGAAACATACGAATAGTTCTTGAGCGGTTGATGCGTCTGGTTTAGCTCTTCCTGTAGTTGGCTGTCGGCCGCTGAGTGCGGTTTCAAATTAACCGGCTCGTTCCGATCATGATTACTGCTAGTGCTAGACCCTGTATTTTGGAATTTCGATTGAGAATCTATATTCTGGACGATACAAGCAGCTTGATTAGAAAGTTGATTTGAAGCTTGTGATGGCGTTGAATCAGCATTATCTTTCTTTGCATCCGTATGACTTTGTATCGATGGTTTCGCCTCTGATGTTACTCGAGTAGTTATCAATTTTCCTGATTCGTCAGGCAGCACTTGTTTATTTTCGATTGAACCGGAGCCGAAATGTGATTCCGAAATGTCAGTTTTAGCAGCTTGAGAAATAAATGCAACAGCGTGTTGATTTTGAGTTGGAACCGGTGCCGCAATTGAAGACGTTGTAGATCCGCCTGTTGCATCACCTGTCTTAGTGTTGATTGAATTTTGTGCATAGGCAGTATTTGTTAAGTCATGACCGTTTGAACTTTGATAGGAATTTTGACAATTCATCGCTAGTGTTGTTTGTTGACTAAAGTTAGGTGCCGGGGCAAAGCTTGTCTGTACTAACGCCAGTGTTGATGGCTTACTGGTTAGATCGACCTTGGCATGCAGACCATTACATTGGACAGACGGAGAGGAAAGGCATGTTGATAAATCACTTGCATTCACTGTGCCTAAAGAAACGGCGGACGCTGTTAAAGAATTTGCGGTAACAACGCTGTGAGATGATATTAATGTAACTGGACACAATTCAGCTTTCTCGGATGACAGGGCCGAAGGGACCGCGTTATTTGTTAGATTTTGACAAGGGGGTAAAATTTTGGTTGCGTCTGGCTTGGATGTGGAAGCAGCAGCGGTGGAAGCAGACGGATTCGAGCTGGAACTAGAGTTCACTGAATTCGATATGACGGCGGATGACGGGCGAGAAATATTACCTAAAGCATTTGCCAAACTGATGTCCGAAAGGTGCGAAGAAGAACTAACAGTAGCTGATGTAACTGGCTGAGAGTCTTGATTTGAGGAAGCATGAGCTTTACTGAATAGCTCTTTGTTTTGATGTAAGGCGTCGCTGCTAAACTGAGGTATTGTAGAACTCTTCATGGAAGGTTCTTCATTGATTGGGGAAGCCATAATAATTGATGATTTACTATCACTCATGTTTGTTTTATTAATCAATGATCCCGTTTCATCCAAAAGATTTCTGTTAGGGGCTTCTGGTACAGATGTTTTTACTAAGTTGGTAACTTCAGTTTTCGGTTTGCTGACGTCGGCACCTTTACCTGGTATACTGGAGTCATTACAAAGAATTTTGGTAGAAGAATTGACTAAACATCCTGTTGGTACCGCTTTATTTTTCTCATCTACTGTTACAGCATTATCGCTTCTATTTGGTTGCGACTGCGAACCATTATTACTGCTTCCGGTTTGAGAATTTGGTTGTACCGGTAGACATGGAGTACAAACAACGACTACTGGAGGAGTCGCAATTGTGACATATCTGTAGTTTACGAGTCCCTGAGTGAGTGTGTCTGTGGTCACTGTGGACATCAGACATTTTGGCTCGGACTCTCTTTGTTGTTGTTGACCGTTGTCCTCTCTATGACTGCCATCCGCGACTACTTCAACTCCGCCCGTAGCTGTTGCTCCTCCAGATCCACTTCCCGCAGTCTGGATGTCTTCCGTGTCGTGCGGCATCTTTATAAAATGTGTAGCTGCTCTTGGAGAACTGGAGTATCGGTAACTTTCTTAAAATGCTTAAGTTAAAAATATGAACTATTATAGAGTCTTTGTTAATGCGAAGCCAAATGACTCCATTTTCATTGCCACTTTAGTGCTTGAAAACCATTCACTAATTATAGTTATAACTCATCAAATATCGATATTTGTTACTCGTTATTTAAATACTTTAATTACTCCAAAAAATAATGCTGTAGCTTTTCTAACGTAGTTCCACTCTTAAACTACAGAATGATCGATTTAGTTAACTAATCAAATTTTGTTCAGGCACTGTGTAGTGATTATTAAACGCATTAAATACTCGACGATTGAACTCCACTACACTGCAGTCTTAAACAGTAACTATCTTATAAACACAAGTCGATATAATGATTTGTTTTATTGGCGAAACAAACTTCTCTTGAAACTTTAGATTTTTAGACGTTTTTTTAGTTCACCGATAAGAAATTTTACCCCCAGCTCTTTTTAAATATTCCTTACAGATCTCAAATCTTCTACGCCGTTAATTTTTCCCAGTTGGCTGGAGGCGCT
>Ga0170475_106404554_pt1 | contig 11048 bp, 8 predicted proteins | sample Soicark_Litter_5_FD_111474 | JGI IMG/M metagenome (GOLD analysis project Ga0170475, IMG submission 111474) | Avena fatua rhizosphere microbial communities from Hopland, California, USA. Combined Assembly of 48 SPs | reverse complement strand
TGGAACTGGCACGGCTGCAGAAGGAATATCTGATCGATCTCGAGGATGCTGTGGTCGCGATCCGGCAGCCAGACGGAAAGGTCAATCTGAAGCAAAGCATCAACCTTGTCGGGCTCGGAGCCGAACGCACTCGCGCCATGTCTTCGCGTGGCGATTCTTCATCTTCCGTAGCAGTTCAGCCGAGCATGCAGAGGCTGCCTTTACGACCGATTTTCGCGAAGCATCTGCAAGGCCTCTTCCAACTTGCGCGGGAACGCGCATAATCCGGGAGTGTCTGGAGGGCGCAGGAGGCGCGCACCGGTGCGAAGGTCTGTGCCTGTCGGACAGATTGGGCCGGGTTCGCCGTGGCCACCCTCCGATTCGTCTTCGCCACTGCCGCCTAAGATATCGCTTCGCCTGCTTCTCGAGCAGTTTTGGGCGGATGTTTACGGCAAGGAGGTCCAGAGCGCTGCCACCTATTCCTATACCTGGCTCGCCGATCAGGTAGGCCACATCTGCCTCGGCATCCTGCTGGATTTCGGGTTCACCGTGATTACTTACCGGCTCGGCGGCTGGCTAGGATGGCCAACTCTGTGGGCCGAATTCCTCGGCTTCTTCCTAACCATGGCGGTGGTCGCTTTTTGGGAATACCGGGCCTTTCGAAGCGACGTGGAGCGCGCGACCGGGCCGTTCCCGCTCGATCGCACGCTCCTGCAGAAAAATGCGATTATCGCCGCCGGTTACATGATCCTCGGCGCCGCGGTGGGGCTGCTATTCCACTGGCCGGCCCATTGGGCGGTTCCCGGATTTATCGTGATCTTGTTGGTGGCAATCGTTCTCGCGCCCGTATGGCTTCGCCAAAAGATCATCTGGCAGAAAGCAGGCCTGCCATATCTCTTCCGATTAGCGAACGCGCACCACACGATCCTCGAACCGGCCGCCGACGCGCTGCAGAAACTCGTTCAGTCGGCGGCTCCGCCGCACGCAATACCTCGACAGGTCATTCTGTCCGGGCCGGTTCAGTCTGGCCGAACCTCACTGGCCGCCGGAATCGGTACGGAGTTCGCGTTTCTGGCGAAAAGCGTGCGTTACCTGAGCTTGGATCGGCTAGTCGAATTCGCGATGGCCTCTAAGCTGGATGCGGCGCCACCCTTCTTTTGCGATGAGTGGGGACCAGTGAACGTTCGCTACTGGCCATGGCGACAGGCGCAGGTTCTGATCATTGATGACATCAGTCCGCTGCTCGGAACGGCGCCGGATGCCGATCACTACACGCATTTCGCTGCTTTGCTCGACGGCCCACTTCGGTCGATAGGCGGTCTGCTTTCCACAAGGCATACCGTGTGGGTCCTGGGCGACGTAGGAAGTCCCGAGCAACTCGACAAATTTGCGAGGGCGATCAGCGCCTACTGCAAGGGAGCCGCGCCTTTAGCCATTTTGCTTAGCACGCAGCGGGTCGTGGCTGTGCACGGGCCGGAGTCCAGCGCCGCGGCTTAGAAAGCACGGCGGCACCGGTCCTACTCCCCCGCGGGGCCGTCCAGCTGCAGCTATTGCTCATTCCGGATGCATAGCTCGGGACGAGGCTTCAACCGTCGAGGCGAGGTGGTCCAGATGGACCAGCGTGCTCAGGCGGGCCCTGACCGCGAAATCCGCACCCGCCGGGCCGAGGAACTGCTGCAGGCTGAGCAGGCAACGTTGCTCGAGCACCGGGACTCCGATCTCGCGCGCTCGTGTCACCGCGTGCCGAAGCTTTTCTTCGATCTTATCGCGGCGAACGGGCGAAAGCTCGCAGTCAACCAAGGCGTCGACCCTCAGCGCTTCGGGCTCGTGCCATCCGAAACTCGATTCTAACGTCATCTCGAGGGCACGAACAGACGACCGCTTCGCTTCCTTCATGCGCCCGGCGCGTCGCTGCGCATCTGCTAGGTTGGTGAGATAGCCGGAGACGGCCAGGCGGTACTCCGCGCGGTCGAAGGTGTGGATAGCGGTGCTGATGCTCGCCATCCCTTCGTCCAGCTCACCCCGCTGACAAAGTGCCCACCCAACAAAGGCCAGCCCGTGCGCGCTGAAGCCTCGTAGGCGGTGCTGGTCGGAAAGGGCGACCAAGCGCTTGGCCTCGCGAAACAGGTGCTCGGTCGCATCACATAATCCGAAGACCCACCCGCCCACATAACACAGCGCGATCGCGGTTGAATGCGGATGATGAAGAGCATCAGCCGCTGCCAGGGCATCACGACCGACCTGAAGCGCTGAGTTTACGTCGCCCAGGCAGAACAGCGTAAGGCTCAGAAGCGCCTGACTGTGCACCTGAGTGTTCTGACCGAACATGTGAGTGCTCGCTGCATCGCGCTCGGGCGAGTAGAGAGCCAAGGAACATTCGAGATCCTCCTTGGCTGCGGCAATTTTGCCTTCGCCGAGGCGCGCCATGCCCCGCAGACGATGTCCGATCACCCGGCCGGAATCATAGCTGGCGCCCTCGGCAAGATGCAGGAACAGCTCCGCGAGCGAAGCGGATTCCGCGGTTCGCCCTCTGCAATTCGCGAATGTGAACTGACCGAATATAAAAGGGAACACGAGCGGCGACGAGGAGCCTTCCTGGCAGAGCTGGAGTCCTCTCTCGCAGCATGCCGCGAGCTCTAGCGACGTCGCACCCTGTGTCGTCGTAATTGAGCCAATCAAACCGGCCTGCAGGTTTAGTTCGAGTTCGCGCCGCACGTCCGCTTCCGGAATTTTGCCCAGCAGCTCTATTCCGCGGCGCAGATGGTCGATTGCCTCGAGGTGCGCTGAGCGCTTGGCGGCGTTGACGCCGGCCAGGAGCCAACCCCTGACCGCCTCAGCGAAAGCGCCCGCTTCCGTCAGATGGTGCGCGATCACCTCAGGAATGCTAACGTCCTCTCGTTCGCGAAGCACCGCAACCATCCGGGCGTGCATAGCACGGCGCTCGACCTGCACCATCGAATCGTACGCCATGCGCTGCAGCAGCGAATGTCGGAACTCGTATCGGATTTCGGCGCCGTAGCGCTTGGGCAGCAGGATCTCCGCGTCAACCAGGCCTTCCAGCCGGTTCGCCAGCTCGTTGCTGTCCTCGTGCAAAACTGCACTCAGAAAGTCGGCGCGGAACGAACGTCCGACACACGCCGCCGCCTGTACGATGCGGCGTCCTCCGGGGCGCCGGTCGAGGCGTTCCGACATCATCTCCGCAAGCATCAACGGGAGGCCGTTGGTGTGCCGGCGGCCCGGTCGCTGCTCCTCGTCGATGAGCGACAGCACGAGTTGTTCCAGGAACAATGGCACTCCTTCAGCCGCCTGGACGGCGCGCATGAGAAGCTCGTCCGAAAATCCCTCGGCTGCCGTAAGCGTCCTAGCGAGCTCTAAACATTCCTCGACCCCGAGCTGTTCCAGGCGAACCAGCTCGGTCGGAACCGGGAGAGCTGGACCGCGTGGAAACGACCTCGAGGTGAGGAGAACGAGAACGGGCGTGTGCGCGAGAGCGGCGACAATCTCGAGCAGCAGCTCCGCCGAGGAAGGGTCCAGCCAATGCACATCCTCAATCCACAGGAGCGTTGGCCGGCCGTTTGAGGTTCGCGCGAGAACGGAAGAGACAAACTCGTACTGCCTTCGCTTGAACAGCTGCGGTGTTGGGGCAAGGGGCTCCGTCATGATCGGTGCTGCGGTGAGACCCGGGAAGCTAGCGATGAGTCGCTCGTTCTCCGGAGTAGCGAGCCCGAGCTCGTGCAGCAGACCGACAAGCTTCTCGTGCCGTTTCGCCTCGTCGTCGTCATTTGTTAGGCCGGCCCGCACCCAAAGGAAGCTACCGACTGGATAGAGGGGCGTGTTAGCGAACATTTCATAACAGTGCGTCTGCAGGATCGCGGCACCGGCCAGTTCGGGCTTAGCACAGAGCTCTTTCACGAGGCGTGTCTTGCCTAGACCCGCTTCGCCGACCACAAGCACGGTTTGGCAGCGCGACAGTTCCTGGGCCGTGTTAGCGCGACAGGATACGCGTCATCGCGACGTCGCGACCTACCATCCGGGCTGCGCTCCGGCTCGACCGCGGACGGCTTGGTCCAGCCGGTCGAGCCTGCACCCGCGTCACATGATGGATTTCGACCTGCCGCGAAAGACCCTTGAGGGATCGCTGACCGAGAGAGCGGAACTCAAACAACCCCTCTACCAAGCGGCGCGTTTCAGTGCTTACGACCATGCCGCCCGGTGGAGCTTCCGCCTGCAGCCTCGCTGCGAGATTCACCGCTTCACCAACCGCTCCGTGAACGGTCGCGCCCGAACTCACGAGCTCTGGCTCGATCACGACTAGGCCGGTGTGCACGCCGATCCGTGCCTCGAGCGGAGCAAGAGCGCGTTCCGGCAAGTTCGAGTCGATTCGCCCAAGCCGCTCCAGGAGCTCCAGTCCTGCCCGCAAGGCCCGCTCGGCGTCATTCTCGTGCGCGATGGGATACCCGAAATAGACCAGAATGCCGTCACCTGCGAAATTTGCGACAAAGCCGCCAAACCGCTCCATGACGGTGAGCGCCAGATGCTGGTAGCGGTGCTGCACGGCGGCCAAATCCTCGGGGTCAAGCTGCTCTGACAATCCCGTGTAGCCCACGAGGTCAACGAACATCATCGACAGGTAACGACGCTCAGCCGCCCGTCCCGAACCTGATCTCTCGATCTCGCTCAACATTTTGAGCGAGGCTCCAACCTGCTCGCACCGGCCATAGGGCGGCATTCAGCTCCGGTCGCGATTCTCGGACTACTGCCGGTTCGCATTGTCATCCTGCGGCTCGAACGCTACCATCAGCGGCTTCTTTCCCGTAAAATCCGAAATTTCAACTGAGTAGACAAGTCGCTTCTGGTGGAGAAAGTCGTGAGCTTTTTGTCCTCGCGAGAGAAATCGTCGCCAGGCGCCGCAATAGCTGGCGGATCTCCCGGAAAGCGGCGGGCCCTCGTGATCTGCACTCACTTGCGCCCGGGACGCAACAAACGGCGTTCCCGCTACATGATGCAGCCGATCAGCGGCCTCCACGTAGCCTCCTTGATTGACCAGCGGCTCTTCGACGTCTCCCTGTACCACGAGGATTGGCATGGGCCATTCGACCCGGGAGCTTGCGCAGGTTACGATTTAGTCTTCCTCACCGGTCTGCAGCCGGACTTCGATCGTATGCGCCAACTCGCCTATTTCTTTCGGCGGGGTGGCGCGATCGTGGTCGCGGGCGGTAGCATTTGTACCTCTTTCCCCGAGTTTGCGACGCACTTCTTCGATGTGGTATGCGCAGGGGGCGTGGAATGCGCCGCGGCAGTCATCGCTGACTACCAACGAGGTTCGCTCAAAAGGATCTATCGCTCGCCGATCGGGCAGATCGGCCAGTATACGGTGGACTACGGGCTTTTCACCAGGAGCGGCATCAGCCCGAGTGTTCATTTGATCGAGGCGTCGCGCGGGTGCAGCTTCAGATGCAGCTTCTGCTCGATCCCGAGTGAGGTCGGAGTTCACGCCAAATATGATCTCTCGACCCTAGCCACCTCGCTGGATGGGGCCCTTGCAGCCGCGCCGTTACTCTCCTTCCGGCGATGGTATCCGCTAGTGCTGATGATGGACAACAACTTTTCGGATGATCGAGCGTACATGCTGGCGGTCGCAGAATTGATGAGATCGCACCCAAAAATCCGGGGGTGGGCCGCCCTCGTCACTCAGAATGTTATCAACGACCGCGGGCTAGTGCTGAGACTCGCGGCAGCCAAATGCATTGGCCTATTCGTGGGATTGGAGTCATTGGACCGGGCGATGCTGCAGCGTTTCAAGAAAACGCAGAACCTCGGTCGCAACCAGAACGTCACCGAGGACATCGCATTCCTGAGTCACTCGGAATCGCGATCTCCTATGGCTTTCTCTTCGATCCCTGCCACCAAACCGCGGCGCATATGGACCGGCAAATTCGGGAGATCGCGCGAAACCCGCTCATGCCGATGCCTACCTATCTGAGTGTGGTTGCGCCTCTCGCCGGGACCACAGCGTTCTGGGCAGATCTCGAGGCACGGCGTCTCGCGCCAAATCTGCGCCTGCGGGATCTGGACGGCGAGACGCTTGCCTATTCCGCGATGGCCGACGATCCGCAGGCGCTCCCAGCCTTCGTCGAAAAGATTTTCCGCCGTCCATGGGAGGTGGCCGACCGGATCGGAATACTCTTTAAGACGTTGCGACGAATCCTCCGCTCCGGAACGATCAATCCCATTCGCTGGTACGTGATTGCTTCCGCGAACCTTCATTGCTTTCTGTGGTCGCGGGCGGAGATTTCCGCGCCCCGAACCTACCGTGCGGGGACGGACACCCTCGATCCTCAATACTTCGAACAACCCGATGATTTGAGCGAAGCTGACCGGCGCCGCTACTTCGATCCGATTGCGTTGACAGATGCGCACGGCGGGCCCGTAGAATGGCTCGTGCCATATCGCGACAAGCAACGTCGCGCGGCAACGAAGCGCCGCAAAACGGTCATGCCCGTTGGTGTGGATGCCTAAGGTCGGGCGTTGCGACCCTGCTTACGACGAAGGCTCCGGCCGTCGTTACGTTGGTGCGGTGCGACCCGACAAGGGCCAGCAGATAGGGACCATCCTGGCTAGGCACGGCCAAACGGAGACGCAGGAATTCTATAGTGGGCCCGCGGTAGCGGATGGGAAGCTCCGTCGTATAAGGTTCGAATGTCAACTCGTCTACACGGGCTAGCCGCGTGAGCGTCAGCATGCCATCCAACTCGACCGTAGGTCGATCCGGAACGAGAAGGACGGTCGCGCTTTCGCTTGGTGCATAAACCGGTCGATCAAGTGATATCGTCGCCCCCTCGCCCTCTGTAACCAAAGGCAACGGCATAGGCGCGCAGAGGACCTCGTAAAGGATCCTCCTGAACGGGTACGTCGTAAACATTCCGGTGTGATCGCCGGGCGTAGTACGCGAATTCGTCCCAGGTGGAGCGGCGCTCCATGTCGGTATGACGCCATCGCCGGCGTAGTCCTGGACAGGGTGCAGAAGCCGCGCGTCGTATTGGACGGCCATGTCAGTCCTCTGATCGGTGCCCGCGATGAGCACATATTGGACGCTCGCTGGTTTCCTGCTCAATCTGATCTGACGCCAGGCGGCCGCAGCAGCGTCGACGTTCGCGGCCGACAGCTGCAGGTGGGCAACAACCGTCGGGTCGTAGATGTCCTTCGGTTGGGGTGTTCCTGTTGTGATGTCCCAAAGCGCCCACTGCCCTGGTCTGGGCAGCGCCTGGTACGGAGCAGGATATCGCGTGTCCGCCATCAGTATCCGCGCATCCTGCGGCGAAATCCCGAGAGAGCCTTCCATACCGAGTGCTTTGAACAGGATGGTCGGTGCGCCGAGGTGGGGCGTGCCGATCGTGACGAGCTTCTTGACCTTGCCAAACCACGGCTGTCGTTGAGACCCGGCGTTCTCGAGGACGTGCCGGACCACGAGCCCGCCGCCAGAATGTGCGATAAGCGTGATGTGGTCATAACTCGCAGCCGCATTCTTAATAGCTTTTGCGAGCCGGGTCCTAATCGTGCGTACATCGGTGCGCCAATCGTACGGAAAGACCGCCACTGTGCCCCCGTGATGCTGCGCAATCTCGTGCAGGTCGTCCCGAAGGGGCTGGTAGACCGGATGACAACCGATGGCGTCCACCGGCCTCGTCCCTTTGTTTTTGGGGTGGAGCAGTTCGGCGAGCCGGTGATAGCCGAAAATCACTTCGCTCACGGTGGGCGGCCATGCTTCTGGATGGCCAGTAAGCTGGAGCGCGGACCCTTCAAATCCGGGCACAAAAATGTAGTGACGCATTCCTAACTCCTTTCGCCCGTAAGTGCGCGCGAGTGTGACACGCTCCACGCTCGAGTACCATCAGTGCTGCCATAGGCGCGGTGTGCTCTCCCGGATGAATCGGCATTAGGTTGACTGGACGGCTCGCAATTCAGGCCACGTGCCAAGGTCCCCTGCATCGCAGGGCGAAGCACCCCGAGAACTTCTCTGTGCTCGGCTATCGGCGCGCCATTCAGCCCAGGCTCAGATCTCCATCCTTACGAGCGCGAGCCCGATTTAGGCGCTCGTAGCGATATTCGGGAAACTCACCCCAACCCACGTCAATATCAGCAAATGGCACATGCCGGCCTGAGCTCAACGACCCGGAGGGGCCGGAGTAGATCGGCCGGAACGATGCTAAGCCGACGGCAGCTTTCCACGGTTTCATCCCGAAAGCGGTCATTCCGCTTTCGGCCATTTCGCGCCCTTCTCGGGCGAAGCTAGGCCATCGTCATTTCCCAGAGCGGACACTGCAAGGTCCGCCCGCAGCCTCGGTCAGGAGGGCGTGTAAGCAGGGCACGGCCGGCTCGAGGTCGAGCGGGACCTTCGGAGGCCGTCCACTTCAGGCGATCGAGGACGTTCCTGTTGCCACCACTTAGGATCACAGCAGCTTTGCGAGCTCGAGAGTGATCGCGATCGACAGCCAGGCCCGCCAACGCCGCCGCACCGGCGCCTTTTCTGTTGAGGATGCCCCCCGCCGAGGCTACCGCCCTAAGGCGCCTTGGCTGAACAAAACTAGAACAAGAGCCACGTCCCTGAATAGTGGGGACAGAGCGCCTAAAGCGACGCGCAGGATTTGCAGTTCGACCGTGCTTAGCCTCAGTGTTTGCGCACTCGTGGGGCGAACGGCAAAGTTGGTGGAGCTAAAATGACCCGAACTCGGAACTCTTCGGCTGGGCTATCTTAGTGGCGACGTGCTTGGGGCCTATCGCCGCTGTATTGGTGACGCGCTACAATGACGCCCGACGTGCGAAACATGAGCGGCAGATGTCTGTCTTCCGCACCTTAATGGCAACGCGAGCGACGGACCTCAATTCAGAGCGGGTCGCAGCTTTGAACTTGATTCAGATTGAATTCGCAAACAATCCGGATGTGCTCCAGGCTTGGTCCGGCCTGCTACAGCATTTCGGTGGGCCTGACGCCGCAAACGAGGAAGAGGCAAAGCGATTCGGGCGGGAACGGACCAGACTTACAACCGTGCTGCTAGATAAGATGGCAAGGCGGCTCGGTATCCGCGTTGAGCAGCTGGACATCTTAGAAGGCGTCTATCACCCGCGTGGGTTCTGGCAAATTGAACAGGAGCAACAGGCGCTGCGGCGGTTGCTGCTTGAGATCGCGGCGGGCCAACGGGCTATCACGGTCGTGCTTGCGCCGCCCGCGACGGACGCGCGGCAGCTCGCCGCCTAATATTTAGCGATGGTCCCGCGGTCCATTGGCACTCCAAACAACGAAAAGCCCCGCCCCTGAAGACTATCGAAGGGGCGTTGCTGCCGAGCGACGGCGGTGGCCGGAGGACCTCTGCGCCGTCCTACAAACGGGAGGAAGTTGGTCCCAGTAAAAGAACCGGCTCTGTGGGAAGCGAGCGGGGCTCAGTACCAGGGCGAGGTCAGGAGAGTGCGACAGAGAGGAAGAACCGGCGCCCGCTACAAAAGGCGGGCGTCAGGGCTCGGGTCGAATGACCGCAAACGGCCATGGCAGACTGCCTAGCAGCCTCGGCGTCTGCTCTTCCGGCAAGTTTACCCCAGCGTTTACCCCTAGTGGCTTAGCTCACCCGAGACCAGCTCCTAACTCCCCTATAACTTGGTGGTCCGGGGAGGACTCGAACCTCCAACCAACGGTTTAGGAGACCGCTGCTCGATCCTCAACTCGTACAGTCGTAGTTCGCACGATCGCTGAGAGGTGCCGCGCCCAAGCATCAAGCGCATCTTTCCGCTCGGCCATGAACTCATGCCGTTGATACACGGCAGCGACGCCCGAGATTGTGCCGGCGGTGTGGTTCAGGATCTTGTCGGCGACGTGCGGCGGTACGCCCAACCGCGCCATGCCAGAGACCGCCGTCCGACGCAGATCGTGAAGACGCCAGCGGGAGACGCTGGCCTTTTTGTCGAGCTTCGCCTTGGCATGGCCGAAGCTCCGGAATTTCTTGTCGCCAGAACCGAACACGCGAGGACCCGTTCTCGGGCGTGCGTCCAGCACCCGGATCGCTAGGTCCGACAGATCGACGATGTGCGGCTTTCCGTTCTTCGTTCGGGTGCTAGGGATCTCCCAAACCTGCTTTTGAAGATCGAGCTCGTCCCACGTTATCTGAGCGACTTCCTCCCGGCGCTGGGCAGTCAGGGCGAGAACCTCAACGATGCCGCCGTAGGGTCCCTCAATCTGGCGAGCTGCCTTGATGACGCGAGCGAGCTCGTCATCATTGAGAACACGGTCCCGTGGAATCTCGCGAGTGGGCTCCTTGAAGCCCTCGCAAGGCGAGCGATCGATAATCGCCTTGCCGACGCACCAGTTGAAGAAGGTCTTTGCTATCTGCAGGGTCTTGTTGGCGGCTACCGGCGCGCGGTCAACGATCTCACTGACGAGGCCGATGACGTCGCGTCGGGTCACATCGTGAACCGACCGAGCACCCCAGCGACCCGCGATCTCGCGTTTCAGGATGCGGGTGATCTCGGCCGCGGAGCGCCGCTTCGAGACATGTTGCTTGATGAAGGCATCCACGAGATCGTCGATGCGATCTGTCATCAGCCGGCGTCGCGCCTCGCGCTTCTCGGTCGCCGGATCTCGGCCTTCGGTCCGCGCTGCGAGCACCCGCTGGGCCTCGTTTCGAGCGACATGCAGCGTGACGCGGCCATAGGGGCCGATGGTGTACTTGCGAAGGCGCGAGCCCGCACCAGCCGTCCTGTAGAGGACGACGAACACCTTGCGCCCGGCCGGGGTCACCTTCACCCCGAAGCCTGGTAGGGTCTCGTCCCAGTAGACGAGCTCGGACGAGGGAGTCGGGAGCGCGTCGATCACACTCTTGGTCAGTCTCGCTCGGGGCATCGCTCGCTACCTGAGTTCCACATAGGTAGCCCTAGAGAGACAACTCGGGGCATCTCAGTCACCTCTCGTGCGATTTCAAGCACTTATCCATCCCCATCCACCTCGGTCCATGCCGGTCCAACCCATGTTCGAGAACCTCCGGCGAGGAGCCGCGTGCGCACCGGGTCATGCAGGCGGAGGG
>Ga0170475_119880629_pt1 | contig 11049 bp, 9 predicted proteins | sample Soicark_Litter_5_FD_111474 | JGI IMG/M metagenome (GOLD analysis project Ga0170475, IMG submission 111474) | Avena fatua rhizosphere microbial communities from Hopland, California, USA. Combined Assembly of 48 SPs | reverse complement strand
GGATGGAGCGGTCGACGTGCGACTCTGCGGCGAAATGTACGATGGCTTGCGGCTTGTGTTCGGCCAGTAGTCGGGCGACGAGTGCGCTGTCGGCGATATCGCCTTGCACCAGCGTATGCTGTGAATTGCCGGCCAGCGCTGCGAGGTTTTCACGGTTGCCGGCGTAGGTCAGCTTGTCGAGGTTGACGATGGGGCCTTTGCCGGCGCCTATCCAATCCAGAACGAAGTTGCTGCCGATAAATCCTGCGCCGCCGGTCACAAGTAAAGCTTGTTGCATATTGATTAGTCTTTTTCAGTTGAAATAAGTCGTGTGAAAGAGGGCGACGGCGCGCGCCGTCAGGTGCGAGGGCTCGCCAGCTAACCGATGCCGCTTTCACGCACGGAGGCAGCGCGGCCCGACTTGTGCATGGTTTGCAGGTAGCGGGCCAATTCCGAGAGAGCCTGCTGATAGACACTGCGCTTGAACTCGATGACGCTTTCCAGCGGCGCCCAGTATTCATTCCAGCGCCAGGCATCGAACTCCGGATGATGGCTCGCGCGCAGGCGCACATCGCAATCGCGGCCGACGAGGCGCAGCAGGAACCAGATCTGCTTTTGGCCCTTGTAAGTCCCTCTCCATTCCCTTCTTACCCAGTTTGCAGGTACTTCATAGCGCAGCCAGTCCCGTGTGCGTCCCAAGATGCGCACGTGCTCGGGTTTCAGACCCGTTTCTTCCATTAATTCGCGGAACATCGCTTGCTCAGGCGTTTCACCAGACTTGATGCCCCCTTGCGGGAACTGCCAAGAATGTTCGCGGATGCGCTTGCCCCAAAAGACCTGGTTCTTCTCGTTGCAAATGATGATGCCAACGTTGGGGCGATAGCCGTCTCGATCGAGCATGGTTATCACCGTGAAAATCGTTCAATTATCCCGATTTTTTCACATTGGCGACAGGATGGAAAGCGAGCGGCGCAGTACATTTCACGATTTCACGGGCCGCTTGCGCAGGCCTTTGATTAATTTATGTATTTTGTTGGCGTGGATTTGTAGTGGGCTCGCAAGTTGATTGCGTAGGGCATTGATTCATAGAAAGTTTCATGCTGCCCGGGCGACCCGGCCCGCAAAACCCGCCATGGCTAAATCAGCAATTGCTGATCGTCATACTCGTTCATGCGCATCAGGTCGATCACGAACTCCTTGAACTCCAGCGAATACTTTTCTTCCAGGGTTTGCGCGAGCAGGCTCAACGACGCCCAGGTGGGATTGCCGCAATCGCGGTTGAAGCACAGCGCGGTGACATTACCCCGCTGCCGCGCCGGCAGGCACAGGATCATGCCGTCGAATACCGTGGACAGGCGCGCCACATACGTAGAGAACAGCGGATCGGAGCCCCACAGGTTCACCACCAGCACGCCGTCTTCCGTCAACTGCTCGCGGCAGCGGCAGAAGAAGGGCTCGCAGGACAAGGCTTCGGCGATGCCGGTGGGGCCGAAGGCGTCCAGAAAAATGGCATCGACAGGCGCTTTCAGCTTGTCGATGTAGGCGACGCCATCGCCGATGATCACGCGGTTGCGCGCATCATCTTCTGGAAGGAAGAACATGGAGCGCGCCACCTGCACCACCTGCGGCAGCAACTCTACGGTGGTGATGCTGCTGCGGCGCAGATAGCGGTGCACGAACTTGGTGATCGAGCCGCCGCCCAGGCCTATCATCACGATATCTTTCGGCTCATCCCGGAACAGCAGGAAGCCGAACATGCAGCGGCTGTAGCCTAGCACCAGCTCATAGGGGTCTTTGACGCGCATCGAGCTTTGGATCGCCTCGGACCCCAGGTGCAGGGAGCGCACGCCGTTCTTTTCACTGACATCGACGACGATATCGTCGAAGGTATTCTGCCTGGCTCTTCTACCGAATCGAAACATCAGCTTGCGCCCCCGCCGACACGTGCGCGGCTATCCTGAATACTGATTTTTGGAAAGGCACCCGCTGCTTCGTCGGCAAATGGGATATCGTCGAAAGCGGTGTCGCCATCGGCAAAAGGCGCATCCTGGGTGTGCAGGCCCTTGAAGTCGAAGCGCGTGGTGTCGGCCAGGTGCGAGGGCACCACGTTCTGCAGGGCCCGGAACATGCTTTCCAGGCGCCCCGGAAAGCGCTTGTCCCAGTCCTTGAGCATCTGCCCGACTACTTCGCGCTGCAGGTTCGGCTGGGAACCGCACAGCGTACAGGGGATGATGGGAAACTCGCGCATCTCACTGTAGCGGATGATGTCTTTCTCCCGGCAATAGGCGAGCGGCCGTATCACCATGTGCCGGCCATCGTCGGACACCAGCTTGGGCGGCATGGATTTGAGCTTGCCGCCATGGAACATATTCAGGAACAAGGTCTCCAGGATATCATCCCGATGATGGCCCAGCGCAATCTTGGTAGCACCCAGCTCGTCGCTGACCCGATACAGGATGCCGCGCCGCAGGCGTGAGCACAGCCCGCAGGTGGTCTTGCCGTCCGGCACCACGCGCTTGACGATGGAGTAGGTGTCTTCTTCGACGATCCGGTACTCGACGCCCAGCGCTTGCAGATAGGTAGGCAAGACATGCTCGGGAAATCCCGGCTGCTTCTGGTCGAGGTTGACGGCGACGAGGCTGAAGTTGATGGGCGCGCTTTTTTTGCAGGCTCAGCAGCATGTCCAGCATGGTGTAGCTGTCCTTGCCGCCGGACAGGCACACCATGATGCGGTCACCTTCCTCGATCATGTTGAAGTCGTCGATGGCATCGCCGACCCCATGGCGCAAGCGCTTGGATAGCTTGTCCAGATTGTGCTTGGCCTTGAGCGCGACGGCCGCCGCATCTGGTTGCGGCGGCGTGATGAGGGGGGCATTCATGGTCTGGCCTGTGCTAAATCGCTGAAAAGAACGGCATTTTACTGCATTGCCCTGCTTCTCGGTATCGCGCAGCTAAAGATAAGTGCTGCGCCCGCCATCCACGCCGATGATCTGGCCGGTAATGTAGGGCGCATCCTGCACCAGGAACAGGATGGTGCGCGCGATGTCTTCCGGCTCGCCGATGCGCTTCAGGGGAATCGTGCTGACGATGCGTTGCCGCGCCACGGCATCGAAGACCGATTCGCCGTCCGGCCAGATATTTGCGCCGGGCGCCACGGCATTGACGCGGATTTCCGGCGCCAGCTCGCGCGCCAGGGATTTGGTCATGGCTACCACCCCAGCCTTGGCGATGCTGTAGATCACATGGCTTTTCATGGGGCGATCCGCGTGGATATCGGCGATGCTCACGATTACGTCATGCGTCTTGCGCAGCTCGTGCGCCGCCGCCTGCGCCAGAAATAGCGGGGCTTTCAGATTGCTGCCCATCAGGTCCAGCCAGGCTTCTTCCGTGATTTCGCCCACCGGCGTCGGGAAGAAGCTGGAAGCATTGTTGATCAGGGCATCCAGTTGCCCGAAGTGCTGCACCGTCTGCTGCACCAACACCGGCAGGCCAGCGCAGTTGAGCAGGTCGGCCTGGGTGATGGCAGCGGAGCCGGGACGCTGCAGATTCAGCTCTGCCGCCAGGGCGCGCGCCTCTGCCGCCGAGCTGCGATAGTGCAGCATTACATTGAAACCCGCGCCATGCAATTGCCGTACGATTGCTGCCCCGACGCGTTTTGCCCCGCCGGTAACCAACGCCACTTTGCGCTGCATGCCTGCTCCTCGATAAACTTGGGCATTCCTACCTTATCGAATGTAGCACATGGACCCCAGTCGCGCATCGCAGCACACGGCCACCGCCCAACTTCCCGAACCCAGCGCCGACGCGCGGGCGGCCTCGCAGGCGCTCACCGCGTTGATAGAGGCGCGTATCGCACAAGCCGGCGGCTGGATTTCCTTCGCCGACTATATGCGCCTTGCCCTATATGCACCGGGCCTGGGCTATTACAGCGGCGGCAGCCACAAATTTGGCGCGGCTGGCGATTTTGTGACCGCCCCGGAAATCAGCCCGCTGTTTGCGCAGAGCCTCGCCCAGCCGGTCGCGCAGGTGCTGGCGGAAGCAGGGGGCGACGTGCTGGAAGTAGGCGCCGGCTCCGGCATACTCGCGGCAGACCTGCTGACGGAGCTGGAGCGCCTGGAACAATTGCCTGGGCGCTATTGGATACTGGAGCTGTCCGCCGAACTGGCGCAGCGCCAGCGCGCCACCCTGCAGGCGCGGGTGCCGCATCTGCTGGCGCGGGTGGGCTGGCTCAGCAGTCTGCCGCAGGGCTTCACAGGCTGCATCGTCGGCAATGAAGTGCTCGACGCCATGCCTTGCCGCCTTATACGCAAGCAGGGGGCGGCGTGGATGGAGCGAGGCGTGATCTGGCAGGATGGCTTCATCTGGGCGGAGCGGCCCCTTGCCAACGCCGACGGGTTGCCCGATGCGGATCTGCCCGTCGGCTACACCACGGAAATCCAGCCGGAAGCGACTGCCTTCGTCGCCAGTCTGGCATCCACGGTTGAGCGTGGCGCGCTGATCCTGATCGACTATGGTTTCGATGCGGGCAGCTATTATCATCCGCAGCGCGGGCAGGGCACTCTGATGTGTCACTATCGCCACCACAGCCACGACGATCCGTTCTACCTGCCCGGCCTGCAGGACATCACCACCCACGTGGATTTTTCCGCCATTTATGCGGCCGGCGTCGCTGCCGGCTGGCGCCTGGAAGGCTACACCAGTCAGGCTGCCTTCCTGCTCGATGCCGGCCTGTTGGCCGCCCTGGCGCGTGTCGCGCCGGGCTCGCCCGCCTATTTCCAGGCCAGCGCCGCTGCACAAAAGCTCACCAGCCCGGCGGAAATGGGCGAGCTGTTCAAGGTCATCGCCTTTTCCAAAGGCATGCAGCTTGAGGGCCTGCTGGCCGGCCTGCGCCACCATGAGCGCTCGCATGAGCTATAATTGCAAGAGTAGGTTGACAAGCGCCCCTGCTATGGGCAAAATCTCGCCCTCTCTGTACGTGGCTATGTAGCTCAGTTGGTTAGAGCACAGCACTCATAATGCTGGGGTCGGCAGTTCAAGTCTGCCCATAGCCACCACGAATTCCGTCGGTTTCGATCGGCAACAAAAAATCCGCCTTGGTGCGGGTTTTTTGTTGGACATCCTCAGGCCCGCGCCGCATGGCTTCAGGTAGCGATCACCACCCGGTTGCGCCCGCTATGCTTGGCCTCATAGAGCGCCTTGTCGGCGGCGAGAAGCAAATCCTCTACCGTGCTGCCGTGGCTGGGGAACTGCGCCAGGCCGATGGAAATGGTGATGGTGCCCAATGCCTTGCCGTGAGCCTGTGGTGCCAGCGCGGCAACTTCCGCCCGCACCTGCTCCGCCCGTTCCATCGCCAGCCCTTCCGGCATATCCGCCAGCACGATGGTGAACTCCTCGCCGCCGTAGCGTGCCGCCATGTCGCTGCCGCGTGTCTGGTTTTGCAGCACCTGGGCCACCTCGCGCAGTACCTGATCGCCCACTTCGTGGCCGTGTTCGTCATTGAAACGCTTGAAATGGTCGATGTCTATCATCAGCAGCGCCATGCCATTCCTGCTGCCCTGCTCCTGCTGGCGTGACGCACGCAGCACTTCGCGTTGCGCCGATTCTTCCAGGAAGCGCCGGTTGTATAGCCCGGTCAGCGGGTCGCTTATCGACTGCTGGCGTAGCGATTCCCGCAACTGCAAGTTGCCGATGGACAGACCCACCTGCTCCAGGGTGATGCGGCGATAGCCTTCGTTTTCCACATTCACCTTTTCCTCGCTGGCGATGCCGGCATCCAGCACCAGCAGGCCCATTAATTCCCCATGGGCCACCAGCGGCAGGCAGTGCATGTCGGTGCGTGCGTGGGCGATTTCGGACTGTAGGTGTGTGCAGGCAGCGGCGCCCGCCTGCAAGGGCTGGCGAAACGGTTGTCCCAGGCGTAAAGCCCAGCAGTCACCTGGCTCGAAGTAGTCGGCATAGGGCTCATCGCCCCAGGCAAAGGTTTGGTGCAACTGGTCGCGCGAGTTGGCGAGCAGGTAAAGCGCGCCGCTGCTTGCCCGCATCAATAAAGGTAGCTGTTGTTTGAGCAGGCGCATGGCTTCGTCCATGTCTACGCATGACTGCAAAAACCGGCTCAATTCAGATAAGCCCAGCACCTGCTTGTTGCGCGCCGCTGCAGCTTCGAGCAGGTGCGACTGCTCGTGGTGTGCCTCACGCACCTGGCGGACGGCGTGACGTATGCGCTGCATCAGTGCCGTAAACAAAAGCAGGTCGAAGGCCAGCGAACCCGCAAGCAAGCCATAATTGGTGCGAATCTCCTGCGCATGTTCGGCGCTCCACTGGTCACTACGGTGACTTTCGCTGGACATCAGGACGCGTAAGGCGTCGCGCATGGTGTCCATGGTTTGCTTGCCGGTGTCGGTCAGCAGCGCTGCGCTCGCTTCCTCGATGTGCCCGTCATTCTTCAATTGGATGGTACGTTCAAGTTCCTGCAGCTTGGCCGAGATGGCCTGCTCCAGATTGGCAAGCAGGCGGGCTGTGCCGGCTTCGCGGCTCAGGGATGCTGCGAGACCCGCGCGCGATGCCTGCAATTGCGACAGCGCCACATAATAGGGCTGCAGGTAGGTGGCCCGCCCACTTAGCAGAAAGCCGCGCTGGCCGGTTTCTGCATCCAGCATCTGGCTTTTCAGGTTGATCAAGGCATTGTCGATGCGTAAGGCATGCGTGACGACCGCGTGTTCTTCGCTGAGCAGCCACAGGCTGCGTACTGTCAGCACCGCGCTGGTGATGAGAGCGGCTAGTATCATGAGGCACAAAACCAGCGTAAGACGCCATGCACGTTGAATTTCGTCAGGCGCGGAAATCCGCCTTAAATTGGACACTGGCGGCTCCTGTTGCGGATTGCGGAAATCGCCGGGGGGTCTGGCGAGGCATAGATGTTGGGAAGACAATGCGCTTGATGTGGGTGGCGGGTCTATGTGCTGGCGTACGCTGGGCCTATATCGATTTTTTGCCAGCATCAATGCTAACCTTACCCAGTACTTCGCCATGACCCTGCTAAATCACTTTGCCAAGAATACAAATCAATGCATCGATACTCTCGAAGATCCTGCCTGCTTGCCACGTCGAGCCTGATTCTGTCATCCGCTTGCGCCAAGTTGCCGACAGGTGGGCATGATGAGTCGCTCGCCATCGCGCAGATCAAAGCGCTGGAAAACACGCTGGCTGGTCGCATAGGTGTTTTCGCCTGGCGTGCTGGAGACGGACTGCAGCTTGCCTATCGTGCCGACGAGCGCTTTCCGTTCTGCAGTACCTTCAAGGTGATTGCCGCCGCTGCCATCCTTGAAAAAAGCACGCGGGATGCGGGACTCATGCAGCTGATAGTCCGCTACCAGCGTAGTGACATGGTGAGCTATTCGCCCATTACGGAGCAACACATCGGCGAAGGCATGCCTGTCGCAGCGCTTTGCGCAGCCGCCTTGCAGTACAGCGACAACACGGCGGCCAACCTGCTGTTACGCCTGTTGGGCGGCCCGCAAGCGGTGACTGCCTATGCAGCGTCGATAGGCGACACGGCGTTTCGGCTGGATCGCTGGGAAACGGCGCTGAATACAGCGATCCCGGAAGACCCCAGAGATACCACGACGCCTCGGGCGATGGGCGGTAGCCTGCAGCGCTTGCTACTGGGTGATGCTTTGCCGCCAGTGCAGCGACAGCAATTGCAGGCGTGGATGCTTGGCAATACGACAGGAGCGGCGCGCATCAAGGCCGGCCTACCTGCTGATTGGCGCGTAGCCGATAAAACCGGCAGCGGTTCTTATGGCACGGCCAACGATATTGCCGTGGTGTGGCCGCCGGCACGGGAGCCTATCGTAATGGCTATTTACACGACACAGCGCCAGTCGGACGCGGAGGCGCGTAGTGATGTGATTGCTTCGGTGGCGCGTGCGGTCATTGCTTCGCTTGGCGTTTGATTGGTACGCAAGGTCAGGCATACCACCGTGATTGACCTCTCAATGCTGTATAAAATCGGATATTGCCGGGAAAAATCTCGCGTTAGCCAATACGCTTGAATGGTCCGCCCCATCCAGAATTTCAAGTCTGGCGATGCCTGGCGTAAAGCTGCGACACAATTGCTCGCTATGGGCGCGTGGTATCACTTCGTCATTTGCAGCAACAAGACATAGTGTAGGCACCTTGATAAGTGCGGCATAACGCCAGGATTCATATTTGTCGATCAGCAGCCACTTCACCGGTACATAGGGGTATTGCATTGCCGCTATCGTCTCCAGGCTGTTGTAGGGGGTGACCAGTATCAGCTTTGTGGCAGGACGCTGACTTGCCAGGCGCGCGGCAACGCCGCTGCCCAGGCTGCGACCGATCACCACGATATTCGGATGTTGCGCATGTATACGGTCAAACAAGGCCAGCGCATCCCGCTGTATATCTGCCTCAGAGGGGGTGCCGGCGCTGCCGCCGTAGCCACGATAATGCAGCATATAGACTGCGTGTTTGGGAAATGCCCGAACAAATTCCGGCAAGAGCTGGCTGACATCTTCTGCATTGCCGCCAAAGTACAGCAATGCGTCATTGGCGTTATGCGCTTGTGTCGAGACGACGATTTCCGTATCGCCTACCAACATTTTCAACGTATTGGCTGGCGTTGCCAGTGCGCTGGGCTGTGGGTGGTAGATAAGCTTGCGCTGTACGGCAAACAGCGTGGCACACAATCCCAGGTAGGAGAGGACCATAATACGCAGCGCGATGAGTAAGAGCCGAGATAGGTGTGCTTTGATCTGTGTGCTCGTTTTTGTGTATGAAATTATTCGCTAATGGCGGCGGTAAGCCGCAACGGCAGGTGATTCAGACTAACTCCCCCCCGCCCGCTGCGTCACCAGCCCCTGCTTTGCCGCCCACAAATTCACATCCTGCTTTTGAATCGCCGCTGCCATCAGGCCGGGAAACTTGTCCGGCGTGCAGGCAAAGGCCGGGATGCCCATCGCGGCGAAGCGCGCCGCATTCTGGTGGTCGTAGCCCGGCGCGCCGTTGTCGGCCAGGGCCAGCAGGCAGATGACGTTGACGCCGGACGCTTTCAGCATGGCGGCGCGTTTGAGCATATCGGCTTGGTTGCCGCCTTCATAGAGGTCGGTGATCAGCACCAGGATGGTCTTGTCGGGGCGGTCGATGACTTTCTGGCAGTGGCTGAGGGCGAGGTTGATGTCGGTGCCGCCACCCAGTTGCACGCCGAACAGCAAATCCACTGGGTCTTCCGCTTCGTCGGTGAGGTCTACCACCTGCGTGTCGAACACCAGCATGCGTGTGCGCACGGCGCGCAGCGAGGCCATGACGGCGGCGAAGATGCCGGCGTAGACCAGCGAGGCGGCCATCGAGCCACTCTGGTCTACGCATAGCACCACGTCGCGCAGGGCGGAGCGTTTGCGGCCGTGGCCGATCAGCTTTTCTGCGATCACGGTTTTCTTGTCCGGCAGGTAGCGGCCCAGGTTGGCCTGGATGGTGCGGTGCCAGTCAATCTCATTCAGCTTGGGGCGCCGGTTGCGTTCGGCACGGTTGAGGCTGCCGGTGATCGCTTGGCGCATCGGTTCCTTGAGCAGCCTTTCCAGATCGTCGACCACCTTGCGCACCACGCGCCGCGCCGTGTCGCGGGTCTTGGCGGGCATGACCCGCGATAGGGAGACGATGCTGGCAACGAGATGCACATCCGGTTCGACAGCCTCCAGCAGCTCCGGCTCCAGCAGCATCTTGTGCAGGTCGAGGCGGGTGATGGCATCCTGTTGCATGACCTGTACGACGGAGGTGGGGAAGAATTCGCGGATGTCGCCCAGCCAGCGGGCGACGCTGGGGCAGGAGGCGCCGAGTCCGCCGCGCCGGTCGGCGTCGTAGAGGGCGGCGAGGCTGTTGTCGGCGCGCTGCAGGTCAGTGCCTAGACTGACGCCGCAGGTGTCCTGTGCGGCATCGCCGAGGATGAGGCGCCAGCGTTGCAGGCGGTCGGTGTGGAGGTCTGGGTTCATGGGTGCGCTACGCTTTTCTTGTTGCCATTACTGGTTTAAGCGGCTGCGCCGCAATGTGTTCCGCGCGTTGCGCGGTTTGGGCGGGAGTCCGTCCCGCAGCCGGGTCTATTTCTTTGTCTCGCCAAAGAAATAGACGAAAGAAAGGCGACCCGGCGAAGCCGCCCGCCGTTGGCGGGGGCCCTGCGCTCCTCCGCCTGTCGCGGCCCGGTCGAAAACTCGCCCTACGGGCTCAGACACTTCGACCGGGACTACCCCGCGTCAGGCTGCGGTGCTCGGCGGCTTCACACGGGGTAGGGGGTTCTTCGTGGTTGGCTTTTGTAAGATGGGAAAAGTTGCCGAATTACCTCTACGCCCCCAAAATCACCGCCAGCACCGGCAAAACCTTAGCCGCCCGCTCCTCATCAAGCGCCACCTCCGTTATGGCTATCGGCGCCGCCCCGCCCAAATGCCTCACCTTGCTACCCATCTGCTGCCGTTCCGCCTGCGTAAACCCCGCAAAGGCGCGGCGCAACAGCGGGACGCGTTCCATGAAGGTTTCATGGCTCAGCTCGCGCAGCCAGTCGTCTATGGTTTTCCATAGCGCATCGTGGTGCAGCAACAGCAGGCCGTTGCCCCGCAGCAGTCCCGTCAGCCAGCCGGTGGACAGGGTGGGAGCGACGCTGGGCGCCAGGGCCAGGCGGGCTTTTTGCACAAGGGTGTCGGCGTCCACGCGCTGGCGGTCGAAGGCGAGGCGCAGGGCGAAGCCGCGCACGGCGGGAGCGGCGGCGTCCTGGTCGGCCAGCGCCGTGAGGCAGGCGAACCAGTCTTCGCGCAGCTCGGCGATTTCCAGCGTGTCCAGTGCCGTCTGCACCTCGTCCATGCGGCCCAGCATCTGCTTGGCGGCGGCTTCGTCTATGCCGCTGGCGGCGGGCGACAGGCCGATGGTGATGCGTTCTACCAGCGCAGCGATGATGGGTGCGATGCTGCCGGCGTCGGTGCCGCGCACGTCGCCGTAGCGGGCCACCCTGGCCAGCGGCGGCAGGGCGTCCATCAGGTGGCTGAGGTCGGCGGCGATGGCGGCCTG
>Ga0170475_102322005_pt1 | contig 11050 bp, 11 predicted proteins | sample Soicark_Litter_5_FD_111474 | JGI IMG/M metagenome (GOLD analysis project Ga0170475, IMG submission 111474) | Avena fatua rhizosphere microbial communities from Hopland, California, USA. Combined Assembly of 48 SPs | reverse complement strand
GTGTTCACCTGACCGTTGCGGTTGGAGTCGGCCAGTGCCTTGGCTGCCCGGTAGTGCTGCACTACGCCAGCATGTTCGACCGACAGATCTGCCACGCGTTGCTCGAAGTTCTCGGTTGGATAACCCTGTGCGCGCAAGACCTCGTTGATGAGCTCGTTGGCGCCGGAGACGGCAACGCCAGGATCATCCACGAATTGCGCCTGGATAGTGGCCCAGCTGGCCAGAAAGCGCCCGCGATCGGCGGCGCTCAGCGGGCGCGGGTGGAACTCTCCCACGCGGCGTTCGCGCGAAGCAAGCTCACGGTCGGCGCGGTCCGGCCCATATTCTTCGACCGCGCGATCGTATTCTGGACCAAATTTGCTCTTCAATTCGGCGCGACGGACTTTCGAGCGGTGACGAGATGCCACGACCACGATGATCACCAGCGCGACTACCGCCAACGCAACGAACGCCCACAACATCGTCGAATCGTCCATCAACAGCCTCCGAAGTGCTCACTGACTTCGAAGAGCAACAGCCGTGCCACTCGTGGCGCGCTACGATGCCGATGTTCAGGCCGCGGGGGCGACTTCGAGGAAGTAGCGCGGACCGAGCATGGCAGCGAGTCGACTGGCGCTCGTGGCCGTGAGGCGCGACCCCGCTGGAACGATCAATACCCCGCCTGCGCTGCGTATGTCGTGCGCTAAGACCATGCCTTCCGTGAGCTGGGCCGCAGAGATACGCTCGTTGCTGCGGGTGCGAACCTCACCGACCACGGCCAAGCATCCGGCGTCGCCAGCGATCCTCAGCGTCCAACACGAGTGCTTGCCCGGAAAGCGAGTGACGGAATCATCTCGAGGGATCCCCGTCGTGAGCGTGATGCTTTCGGCTAGCGCCGCCCGCTTCAACGCCCCACCAGCGGTGTTCGCGAGTTCGCGCAGCGCGTCGCGCGTGGCGTTGTCTTGCGCAGCACCATCGCCCAAGAGCGTTTCACGGATCCATTTGCAGCCCGCAGTGTCTGCGGCGATCGACAGCCGCAGCTCCAACTGATCGCCGGCGAGCGACATCGGAATGGAGGCGCACAGGGCGCTGGCGTCCAGATGCCCTGGATAGCCGCCACTGACCGTGAATGGCTGACCCGCCATCTCGCCGAGATCCTCGGCCACGAGCTGGCCCAGACTGCGCCAGGACCTGAGGCTGGTTACGTCCAGCGCCGCGGAAAAGTCGAACACGCAAGGCTTGGACACCGAGCGAGACCAGCGCAGCAAGCGCTCAGGGGCCTTTACTCGTTCGAGTAGCTCCACATCGGCGAAGGGGCGGCGCATGAAGTCGTGCACGCCAGCGGTCAGCAGGTTCGAAAGTTCCTTGTTGACCGGTGCCGCTTCCACGACGGCGAGCAGATAGGCTTCAGCCGCGTTCTCACCACCGCGCAGCCTACGAGCCAAATCCTGACCACCCTTGGCGGGAACGCTGAAGACGACCACCTGCGGGGCTTCGCGAGCAATTGCCGCAAGGGCGGCGGTCTCGTCGCCCACAGCCTCTACACGATAGGTATCTTGTGGCAGCGCGCGGACCATCGCGTCGCGCTCGGCACGCCGATCGTTGAGTAGAAGGACCCTCACTGCGCTCTTCCTCTCCTCGTCCTTTCGTCAAGCCCCGAGTGGCGCAAGTTTGGCGGCCGTGGCGACCAAGAACTCGGGCTTGAATGGTTTCACGATCCAACCCTTCGCGCCGAGTGAGCGCGCACGCTGGATCAGCTCCGGCTGGCCCTCGGTCGTGAGCATCACTACCGGCACCGAGGAGCCTTGCGCGCTGAGCCGCTCGAGGAGCTCGATGCCGTTCATGCGAGGCATGTTGACGTCGCAAACGATGAGCTTCATGTCGGCTAGCCCTGCGAGCTTCTCCAGCGCGTCCACTCCGTCTACCGCCTCGGTCACCAAATAACCGGGTGTTTTCAGCGCAGCGCTGACCTGCCTTCGAACCAACATCGAATCGTCGATCACCATCACACGTGCGGTCATTGTTCTCTCCTAGAGGTCAAAAAAGGATCGCGTCGCCAGCCTCTGCAGGCACGGCTAGGGTTTCTTCGCGCTGGAAACCCGGCTCGAACGCCGCGTCCAAGCGAGTACCGAGGTGCCAGCCCGGCCCCTCGAAGAACTGCCAGCTCGACGCGCCGGGCGCGACCGAAATGCGTAGCCCGTCACCGACGACCGTCATCGGCGTCGCGAGCGAGATCGGGATCCCTTCTCGCAACAGGCGGCCCTTCAGCCGCCCGAGCAACATGTTCGAGAACTCCCCCACGGTATCGACCAGATCGCACTCCATGCCTCCGGCAGCGTTCGTCCAGGCCTCGGCGGCGGCTCGGGTAGCGGCCAGGATCAAGACGCCTTTCACTCCGTGACCCACGTAGCCGATCGAGGCCATGCAATAGGTCTCTCGTCCAAGGCCCTCCTCGGCCAGGGCGGGGCAGTGCTCGATGGGTACGTCGTACGCTGCAAATAGTTCGATCGCGACGTCCATCAAGTGCTGATCCATGAGCTCGAAGTCGGGATTGCTTTTGGGAGAAATGCTCTTCACGGGTTGCCTAGCTTTGCGCGTGTGGACGAGACGGGAGCGTCACCGAGTTGGGAGTGGGAATGCCAAATCGAGCCTCGGCACCGGCGAGGGGTGAGCACGTGCGCTCCGTCGATTGGTTGTTTGCCGGCGAAGCAGGACGGCTTCCGACGCTGGTGCGTGGAATGCGAAGCATGCCCGCGATCGAGCGGCCGTTCTCGGCTGCGTCTTAAGGCAGACTATGAATTGCGATTGACGTTCATGAACGAGCAAAATCGCAACATGAACGCAAGCTACCACGCACGGACCTACGTTGGGTCCGCCCTGGGCGTCGTCGCAGTACTCTGAGGCAGCACGGGCGCTTCGATGTACTCCGTGGGGAGCTCACCCGTGAGCGCGCCCAGCCAAGTGACGATCGCGGCCACTTCTTGGTCCGACAACGAAAGCCCGAGTTGGTAGCGCCCCATACGCCGCACCGCGCCATCCAGGGTGGGGACCGAGCCATCGTGGAAATACGGGGCGGTCTTGGCGATGTTGCGCAGCGTGGGCACCTTGAACATCATTCGGTCGGTGTCCTGCTTGGTGACCGCGAAGCGGCCTTGGTCTGCCTGATCGGGCCACTGCTCGACGATGCCTACCTTCTGATACATCGCGCCGCCCACGAACTCGCCGGTGTGGCACACCATGCAACCGATGTTCGTGAACACTTTGAGCCCTTCGAGCTCCGGAACCGTGAGCGCGTTCTGATTGCCTCGGAGGTAGTCGTCCCAGCGCGAGGGTGTGGTCAGCCGTCGCTCGAACGCAGCAATCGCACGGGCGGCGTTGTCGAAGGTGAGGGGCTCGGCCTCGCCCGGGAAGGCCTTGCTGAAAGCTTCACGGTACTCGGGCATCGAACTCAGCACCTTGACCCCCTGCTCCGGGCTCGCGAGCGCCATTTCGACGGGGTTCAGGATTGGGCCAGTGGCCTGCGCTTCGACCGTTTCCGCGCGCCCGTCCCAGAATTGCGCGAAGAACCCGGCGGCGTTGTACACGGTCGGTGAATTGCGACTGCCATGCTGACCGCGGTGGCCTACGGAGGTGGAAAGGCCGTCGACGCCGTAATGGTCGAGTGCGTGGCAGGTATTGCACGACGTCTTCTGAGCTTTGGACAACCTGGGTTCGAAGTACAACATCCGACCGAGATCGGTCTTGGCACGGGTGATGGGGTTGGTCGTGGTCTCGATCTGACTTCTTAGAGGCTGAAAGCGCCGGAGCAAGCGCGGGTTGATGTCGACGCTTGCCGCGTCGCTTGCCGGTTCGGCCTCGCTTGGAGCGGCGTGAGTGGCCTCGAGTGCGCTCAGCAGAAGTCGCGTATCGTCGGGTTCCTCACACGCTGACATCGCAGATAGCAGCAGGAGCGCCTCGAGGCCGCGTCGGACGGTTTTTCGCTGTTGCTTCATGACAGCGGCTGGTCGAGTTGAAGCAAAGACTTGAACTGGCTAGCGGGCCAGGAAAAGCGGAATTTCGTCCCGACCCCGCGCGCCGTCGCTACATCGACCCTTCCGCGCTGACGCTGGCAGGCGTCGCGCACTGCGCTCAGCCCGACTCCGCGTCCCGAGAACTCGCTGATCTCGGTCTCGGCAGAAACGCCGTCGGCGAAGAGTGCAACGGTCAGCTCGGCCTGCGTGCTCGCGGGCAGACCGTGCTGCTTGGCGCGCAGCCGAATCACGTTCCAATCGATGCCCGGGCCGCGATCTTCGAATTCCACGAATAACGATCCTTCGTGCATCCCCGCCCGCAGCTCGAAATCGTTCTTCGCTGGTACACGGAGCGCGCGGTCTTCCGCGCGTTCGAGGCCGTGGGTGACGCCGTTCCGCAGAACATGCGCAAAAACGCTCCAAAATTCGCTCAGCTCCTCGCGTGCGAGATACAAGCGGCTCGCTTCGACCGTGATCTTCGGAGCACCTTTGCCCGTGCGCTCGGCAAGCGCGGACAGCTGCTCGGCGGCTCGTTCGAGCCGGATACGTACCGGCTCCAACTCCCAGGCCTCGAGCATGCGTGCCAAATCCGCATGGCGACAGCCCGCGCGAACCGCATTCAATACGGATTGATACTCGCGCTGATCGATTTCGAGCCCCTTCGCCGCGCGCTCGCCCACCAGCTGCTGGGTCTTCTGACGCACGCTTTGCCATTGCTCGATGATGGCCGCGCAATCGACGTCGTTTCCGGATTCGAGGTTGGTTTCTTGGCTGTGACAGAGCGTCGACAGCGCAGACAGCCCATACAGCCCAGAGTTGCCTTTCAGCGTGTGCAGATCGCGCTCGAGCAAGATCGTGTCCGAAGTATTGCGGCTGATTCGCTCGATCAGCAGCTCCGTTTCGCTGGCGAACTCGAGGAACCCCGCGCGATCGTGGAGCAGACGGCTGGACAGGTTCAAGAGGTCGCGTTCCTGCTGCTCGTTGCGGTCGCGCTCCACAATCGCAGTAGCGTCCGTGATCACCACCAACAACTTGTCGAAATCGTCGGCAGAGCCCAGCGGTACGTACTCGAAACGCAGGTAGCGATTGGCGACCCGCCACTCACGAGGCATTTGGGCCAAACACACCGGAGCTGGCATTAGCCCTTCGACGACCTGTGCCCACGCCACGTCGAAATTGGCGAAACAGCCGGGGCTGGCCTCGTCCAGACGCTTCCAGAGTGAATCGCCCGGCGCAAGCTGTCCCAACCAATGCGCGACGATCCGTGATTGTTCGCCGACTACGAGTCCGCTGCGATCGATGGTGATGAAGCCTTGCTCGACGTTGTCGAGCACCAGCTTCAGATCGGCGTTTTTGCGGTCCAGCTGTGAGGTTCTGTCACTCACCAGCTGCTCCAGTCGGCCCTTCTCGTCGCGAGCCGTGCGATGGATGAGCGCGATGAGTTCCCGCAGGTGGCGGACCATGGCATCGAACGCATGCGCCAAGACGCCGATTTCGTCAGTCGGGCCGTCCAAGGTCAACGTTCGTCCCAGGTCGCCTTGCGCAACTTCGGACGCTGCGAGTGCGATGTCTTCCACGCGTCGAGCGAGTGAACGTGCGATGCCCCACGCCAGAAGAATGCCGAGCAGCAGCGCGCCGCCGCCAATGGTCATTGCCGCGCGAATCAAGTGTGCGCGAGCCGCATTCGCAGGTCCCGTGGTCAGCTCCAAGACCAACGTCCCACGTGGCCCTTCCAAACTTTTGACCGGTATCGTGAGCAGGATTCGGCCCGGAAGAGAGAACGTTCGGGCATCGCCGAAGCCGCGCCGTGCGGCCTGAGCCAACTCGCTGAGGGTTCCCTCGCTGTGGAGTCGAGTGCCGTCTTCGCGATACAGCCCGACCCCCAAGACCTGTGGATCCTTGGCGATCGCGCTCAACACTTCTCGCGCGGTTTCGGCGTCCTTGAACGCGATCGCGGAGCGAAGCTGCAGACTCGCCAGCCGGCCGTAGGCCGCCGCGCGTGCGCGCAGGTCCTCACGCAAGCCCGTGATTTGACGAGCGGTCAGGTACGAAGTCAGGACGCTGGCGATGAGAAAGCTAGTGCCCACCATCAACGCAATCAGCTTGATCCGAATGCCGACCGAGACCGTGGGCAGTGCCTCGAGCGCAGGCAGCAGTGGAACCGTTGGCGGAAGCGAGGGCGGCGACGAGTCGTCGGCGCCGGTCGGAAATTCGAGCCGCAGCTGCGGCGGCAGCAGTGGCGGAGGTGGGGAGCTCGGTTGCTCGGACAGCATAGGCGACGACGTCACACTACGGCGTTGCCTGACCGTAGATTAGACAGCGCCGCATTCGCTGCGTGTTTCAAATTGCCACAGCGAAACCTCGAAATTTTCCGCAATATAATGGCGCCCCTGAGGTCGCCTTTAAACGGGGCTGACAGTTCTGCAACGCGGCGAGCGCGCTCGTCCCGGTGAGGCAGAGTGCAGCACTGCTGCCTGTTACCACGCGACAGTGTTGAGTGTACGAACGAAGTGGGGGCGAGTAGCGAAGGGCATGAACCTTGCTCCGATGGAAGTGATGGCAAATCCGGCTGAGCAGGGCGCTTCAGGGTTCGTCGAGCCGAGCACTCCAGTTCCAGCAGCGTTCAAGCCAGCTAGCGGCATCTTCAGGAGCTTGCTCGCGCAATATGCCCAAGCCTTCGCACTGGTGAAGCGGCTCGGTACGCGCTCGGAAGCTCAATTGCGCCAGGGGCTCGAGAACTACTGCGACCTTCGGCCTGTCGCCGCTGCCGTGGTCGTCGGCGTGCCGGTCGTTGCCGATGAGCGAGCTGAAATGCTCCAAGGTTACACGGCTTTGCAGGAAATTTTCCGAAGCCAGATCTTGCCTGAATCCGAGCCCGAGGCGCGCGCGGGAGAACTTGCGGACGCCATGGCGGCTCTCGAGGCGATCAACCCTGGTAGCCCCGAGTGGGGCCCGACCTTCCTCCAAGTGAGCGAACTGGTGGAGGCGCATGCCGATCGCGAAGACGAAAAGCGTCGCGCGGGCGGACGAGCGCTGTCAGCAGCACGCAGCATGCTGACGGCGCCGCGCGCTACCCGACAGCGCAAGCGGCACTGCCGGACCGCGATCACGGCGCGCTGTCCTGTCGATCCCGCTACCTGCAGTGCGACTTGGGGCGACTGAAAAAGTAGCTGGCTGTGTAGCCCACTCGCGCTGTCGCGTTGACGTGGCTTGCATCACAACCCGAGCTGGGGGCAAGGCCGCCTGCGGTATCGAGCCGCTGAATGTAGCTCACGTCATCCATCACTCCTTTTCCGCCATGCTCGGTCGCTTGCAACAAGAGCTCGGGGATCGCACTGTCGCTTGCGCTGAACTCCGCCAGCTTCTTTGCCACCACGGTGCTGTGATCGCTCACGGATTCCCAAGTGGGTCCGCCGTAGTGCTTCACGACGAGCTGCCCATGGCGATCGAACAGCGATGCTTCAGGCGCTTCGAATGTCCAAGCGTAGCCAGTTGCCGTCGCTCGACAGCTGTAAATCTGCACGCCGACCGCGTCGTAATAAAACGCGAGGCGGCTGTCACGGGGCACCGCCAGCGTCGCACTCGGGAGCGGAGGAAACTCGAGCGGCTCGCTGCGAGCGTCGACAGAACCGGGGTTTTCCTCACCCGCAGCGCCTTCGTTCGCCCCTGCCGCGGAGCAACCGAAGACAAAAGCTGCCACCAGAATCGAAAACGCACTACGATCTTTGAACATCGCAATTCTCCACGACGCGTGCTGTCGACGCGTCAGTCGTCGGACCCACCAGCGAGCCCCTTCGGCGCATTGTCACTCGACGGCCGGTCGAGCGCTTGCTGTGCCGCCCAGCACTACGGATGGCATGGCAGCGCGTTTCGCTTCGCCATTCGGCCCACCAACCGAGCCACGCTGGGATGTTCGTGCATTCGCCGCTACGCGATTCCGTCGATTTGCCGTATCTCGCGAAACCCACGCGAGCCGGCTGCGTACTTGAGTGGGGCACGGTACGGAGGCGACGCTGGGATGAGCACGATGCTTGGGAAATTCGCGCACGACATAGCGGCGAGCTCCGGTCAGCCGTGCGCGCGCGCGCTCCCCAGCCCGCCCTCGCGCCGCGAGCTCGAGCCGGCCAACCTTGCGATGGAGCGTTACGCGCAGGGCGATGAATCCGCGTTTGCCGACGTCTATGACGCGGTTGCGCCGCGTGTTCATGCCTACCTGATTCGGCAGACTCGTGATCGCGTGATGGCCGACGATCTTCTCCAGCAGACCTTGCTGCAAATACACCGAAAGCGCGGTACTTACGCGGCGGGCTTGCCGGTGCTGCCCTGGGCGTTTGCCATCGCACGCCGCCTGTACATCGACGAATGTCGGCGGCGCAAGACCGACGCGCTGTGGAGCGCGCGGGACGTGGGTGAGGACGACCGCCTAGCCTGGGCCTTGCCCGACGATGAATTCGCGGCCCGTGAAACGGCACGATTAATCGAGGCCGAGCTGGCTCGCATGCCTAGCAACCAACGCGCCGCATTCGAGCTGTTGAAGGTCGATGGCCTTTCGCACCAGGAAGCAGCGCAGGCTCTCGGTACGACCGTGAGCGCCGTCAAGCTGCGGGCGTTCCGCGCCTATTCTGCGATCCGCACCGTGCTCGGCTGCCCACTCGAAGGGTCCAGTTCCGAAAAGCCACGCCGCCAAGCGTGAAGCTTGCGGTACGGGAGCAGCAAATGCCGAAGCTTCAGCCGCCAACGTCCGATCAACCAAGCGCAGCCTTGCGCGCCGCGCACTTGCGCGCGCAAGTGATCGAGCTGAGCGCAGCTGAGCCTTCGGCAACGCGTGCTCAGCTCGCGCGGCAACATCGGGTCGTATGGCTCATTGTGTTGCTCGTGCCGCTGTTCATATTCATCGCTTGTGGTGGGATTCGCGTGGGACCGCGGCCGGAGCGCCTGGTGCTTCAAACAGCCCTCGGGTCTGCGATCTTTGGCGCGTGCTTGGCCGTCGTGGGTATTGGCCGCGGGCGCTCCATGCTCGGGCGACCGCGATCATGGCTCGCGATGCAAGTGCTGCTTACGCCCGTGCTGCTGCTCGGCTGGCGCGTGCTGATCACCGCTTGCTACCCGAAAATGATGATCGAGTGGGCGGAGCGGCCAGGTATTCGCTGCTTCACACTCAGCCTGTCATTGGCGCTCGTTCCAATATTGGGCCTGCTCTTCCTCCGTCGCGGCAGCGACCCGCAGCATCCGCGCCTGACGGCCGCCGCGTTCGGCGCTGCAGTAGGAGCTCTGGCATGGGTGCTGGTGGATCTGTGGTGTCCAGTCGGTTATGTCCCGCATCTGCTGCTGGGGCACGTGCTGCCGTTGCTGCTCTCGATCAGCCTGAGTGCGCTACTCGGCGGCCGCGTGATCGCCTTGGGCGGACGCACCGTGCCGCTGTCCTTCCGCTCGTCGTTGGTGCCGGGCTTTCGCCCCAAAGCCCGCGGTTGACTGGGGCTCGTCCGTGAATTCCAAGGGGGCACCCGTGAACGTGCCCGTGCGCGTGCCCGTGCCCGAAAGAGACAACGAGAGTGGCGGACGGCCGATAGGATCGGATGGATGTGTGGATCAAGAGCGGTTGGATGTTTGCCACCAGGCGTTCGATTTTCTGGTTCTCGCCAGGAGATCATTGAAGGGTTGCCGCGCGGTCGAAGCCACCTTTCGGATCAGTTTTCTAAGGCGTCGCTATCGATCGTGCTGAAGCTCGCCGAACGAGCGGGAATCTCGCCAGGGAACGCCCGTCCGCCGCCACCACAGGACGGCCTCCACGAACTTCCGATTGTCATTTCCTCGCCGACCTGGGCCCCGCTTTTCTGCCAGGATCGCAGCGATCTTCGCCCACTTCCGTTCGTCCAATTGCAGTCGAAGCATCGACTCCTCCATGGGGCACACGCGCCATCCAATGGAAAGCCATTTCCCACGGAAGGGCACGGGCACGTTTACGGGAGGATCTGAATTCAGGCACAGACCCTCGGCCTCAGCCGGGCAAATGCTCGATCTCCGGCCGTGATTCGAAGAACTTGTTGGTGTCGGCCGAGTTGTAGCGCTGATAATCGATCGCCCAGGGGATGATCTCGCTCTTGTGGTCCTTGTATTTCACGGTCAGGGCCATGGGCGTCACCGATCGATAGCTACTGTCGGCGGGGATATCCTTGTTGTCGCGTGCCGGCCGAGAACAGCGTGATCAGGAGTTGGTTCGGGTCGTCGTACACGCGGCGAAAGCCTTCGTTGACCTTTTCGTGGCCACGCACCAGGGTGTGACACCCCACTCGTTGCAGGAAAGCCTGGCTCTGCAGTCGCCCGAATGGAAAGCGCGATGATTGCTCTTGCAACGCTGCAGGGATCACATCCGCGGAACTGGGATCGCTCCACATCATTTGGAAGCGAATGTCCCAGTCGTTGAGGCTCGAAAGATCTTTGTATTTCTGTTTCAGCAGCAAATCACGAGCGATCCCCCCGTGCACGAACAAAAGGCGTTCGAAGAACAGCATGTTGGGCAGCGCATCGAACAGCTGCATGTAATGCGCGAACACCTCTTGTGAAAGGTGCGGTTTGAGTGTGTTCATCGCCTCACTCGGCCGGACCGCGCCGAGCACGCGACCCTGGTGTTCGATGTAATACTCGTGGTTACCCCGGAGCAGGTACACGTGGTCCGGCGCGCGCAAAAACAGCTGCATGGCCGAGCGCAACACGCCTTGATAGCTGAACATCCCACGATCGATGTAGTCGCCCAGCAGTACCAGCTTGGGTTCCGGGTTGTGCTCCGGATCGGCCACGAATTGGTTTACTTTGGCAAAGAAGTTCGTTTGCATCAGCACGGCCTTCAAACAGCTGTAACAGCCGTGCAGATCGCCGACGACGATCAGCTCGTATTGTCGTCCGGCGGGCGGCGCGACCACGTGCACGTGTCCATCGAGAAACGGCTCGCTGCCCTGGAACTCCGCCACGTTGCGCTTGCCGGCGAGCTTGCCCTTGCCCAGGCTGCGTTGCTTGTCGAGCTGCGCAATCACGCGATCGATGAGCTTACGGTCCGACTCGAT
>Ga0170475_132687268_pt1 | contig 11051 bp, 2 predicted proteins | sample Soicark_Litter_5_FD_111474 | JGI IMG/M metagenome (GOLD analysis project Ga0170475, IMG submission 111474) | Avena fatua rhizosphere microbial communities from Hopland, California, USA. Combined Assembly of 48 SPs | reverse complement strand
GCCCGAACAAGACCAGCGGCAAATCGTCGAGGTCCGCGATGTCGCCCAGCACATGGGCCACTGCCTGCGGCATGCGATACAGCTTGCTGTCTGCATAGCGGTCTTCTCTGCCCGGCAATTGCACTGCAAGAAGTTCGATATGTGCAGGCAGGGTGCCTGCCAGCCTGCGATACACAGACGCCCCCGCTCCGCACCAGGGGAAGCACAGCAGGCGCAGTGCAGGCTGGGGCCCGCCGCCATAGCGGCGCAGACTATTGCGGGTCGGCTTCCCCGCTCCAACGTTGGGTGTGCGCATGTTCAATCCTAGCCTTTCAAGCCATCGGCGGCTTTTTCAGCGATCATCAAGGTAGAGATGGGGCGGCGCACCGGGTATGCGCGGCATAACGGATGCACCGACCACCAAAACATATCGATGCGGGCGCCCCATCTCGATGCCCTGGAACGCCAGTTCGACGTAGAGTGCAGAGAGCCGAGGTGCCAGCGCTCGTTGCCTTGGCCCTGCCACATGTCAAATGCATGCTTGCATCCATTTGAATTTAAAAGGTGCATTGCCGCTCAATCTCAATCGCCAGCGCCGCGCCATGCATCGGTGCAAGCATGCTGTAGTGCGTGCCGGGCAGCACGGCGCAACTGACCGCCTGCCCGCTGAAGGCTGCCCACCCCCAATCCGGTGCAGCATCGGCGGGATGCCCGAGAAATTCGCTGACGCACCCGTCTTGCGCACGTAGTACGCTGATCGGCGCTGCAATCGGTTCCGGCCTATAGCGGCGACAGGCATTGACGATGTGCTGAAACACGGCGTAGACCGGCGCCAGATGCTGCGGGTCGAGGTCAACGCCAGTCGCAGGTGTTTGCTGTTGCAGCAACGCCAGTGCATGCGGCAAGGCCTGATCCTGATGTGCAGCAAGCAAGGCGTGGCAATCCAGGCTGCCGACATCGACGCCCAGATCCAGGTCTTCCAGAAACCACTGCAGCATGGCCGCTGCATCGATCGCCTCGTGCTGCAGCGGCGCCGGCGTATCCAGCATCAGCACGCGTGTCACGCTGTCGCCCTCCTGTTCCAGTTGCCGCGCCATCGCAAAAGCGATCACACCACCTGACGACCAGCCGCCCAGCAGATAGGGTCCATGTGGCTGCACTTGCCGCACCGCCTGCAGATACAGCGCGGCCATTGCTTCGATGCTCGCCAGCGGCGCCTGCTCGCCAGACAGGCCGGCGGCTTGCAGCCCATAGAAGGGCCGTCCCAGCTGCGCCGCCAGATCGCGGTAGCAAAGCACGTTGCCCCCGGCAGGATGGACGAAGAGGCAGGCTTGCGCCGCACCCGTTGTCATGATGGGCACAAGCGGCGACCAGGCGCGCTGCTGCTGCAGGCGTTGCGCAAGATGGGCAATGCTGCGGCCTTCCAGCAGGTCGGACAGCGGCAGGCGACGGCCAAATTGCTTGGCGATGCGCGTCATCACCCGCACTGCCGCAAACGACTGCCCGCCCAGCTCGAAAAAATCATCGTGTATGCCTATCGGCCGCTGCGCCAGCACGTCTTCCCAGATGGCGACCAGTTCCTGCTCTACTGGCGAGCCGGCGGCAACATAGGTGCTGGTCTGCTCGCCGGCGCTTGCGCCCAGCTTTAGCAAGGCTTGCCGGTTGACTTTGCCGTTGGCAGTCAACGGTAGTTGCTCCAGCGCGGTGAGTTGGCTCGGCACCATATAACGGGGCAATTTGTCGCGTAGATAGTCTTTGACCTGCGCGGCTGTCGGCGCAGACGCCGCGCTGCGTGGCACGAAGAACGCCAGGAGCTGCTTGCCGGCCGCCGTCTCGCTGGCGAGGACGGTTGCAGCATGGATGGCCGGATGGGTGAGCAGTGCTTGTTCGATTTCTCCCAGTTCGATACGGAAGCCTTGAATCTTGACCTGGAAATCGGCGCGACCGAGAAACTCGATATTGCCATCCGGCAGATAACGGCCCAGATCGCCCGTGCGGTACAAGCGCTCGCCATTGCCGGGACGCGTAATGAAAGCCGCGTCGGTCTTGTGCAGGTCTTTCCAATAGCCCTGCGCCAAGCCGATGCCGCCGATATGCAAATGGCCCGGCACCCAGGTCGGCACGTCATTGCCTTGTGCATCAAGCACATGCCATTGCTGGTTCGCCAAGGGCCGGCCGTAGGGAACGCTGGCGCGCTGTGGCTCATCGCGGCCTATGGGATAGTAGATGGACCAGATCGACGCCTCCGTCGCGCCGCCCAGACTGACGACGCGGGCATTCGGCGCGATCTCGCATATCTGCTGCGGCAGATTGACGGGTATCCAATCGCCGCTGAGCAACACGGTGCGCAAGGAAGGCAGGCGGATACCCGCTGCCACGGCGGCATCCACCAATAGTTGCATCAGCGCCGGCACCGAATTCCACACGCTCACCTGCTGCGCCTGGATGGCGGCGATCCAGGCCTGGGGATCGGTGGCACCATCGGCATCCGGCAGCACCAGCCTCGCGCCTGCGGCAACGCTGCCGAACAGGTCATAGACGGATAGGTCGAAATACAGCGAGGACACGCCGTAGATGACGTCGTCCGCCGTCACGCCGAAACGTTGGTTGATGTCCAGCACCGTATTCAAGGCGCCACGGTGATCTATCATCACGCCCTTGGGCATGCCGGTGGAGCCGGAGGTGAAGATGATATAGGCAAGATCCTGGGGCGCCTGTGCAATGGCCAGCAAGTCCGCTTGCGCCATGTTGGTATCGCCGTCATCGACAAACAGTGCTTGCACGCCGTGCGGCAAGGTTTTCGATGCCGCCAGGCCACGGCGCGTCAGCACCAACTTCGCGTCAATATTGTCCAGCAGCGCATGGATGCGCTCACGTGGCCAGTCGCCATCGATAGGCACGTAGGCAACGCCGGCCTTGAGCACGCCGAATACCGCGACCGCCTGCGCCCAGCCTTTATCCAGCATCACCGCCACCAGCTCGCCCTGCCGCACGCCGGCATTCAGCAGGCGCTGCGCCAACAGATCAGCGTGGTGATTCAATTCGGCATAACTCATGCTGCGCTCGGCCGTGGCCAGGGCCAGCTTCTCCGGCTGACGCAGCGCCTGACTGGCAAGCGCCGCGTGCAGCAGACCTTCCGGCAAAGCGGCATCCGTCTGATTCAGCGCCTGGCGCTGCTGCCGCTGTGTAGCGGGCAGCAGATCAAACACCGTTGCCGACCAGGCGGGCGCTTCTTCCGCCAGGTGGGTCAGTAATGCGAGGTAGGCATCCCACATGGCCTCTATCATGCCGTCCGGGAAGAAGCGCTCGATCAGATCCCACACGAACCACAGGCTGCCGTCCTGCAACTCCCAGAACTGGTGATCCAGCACGGTCTGCGGCGTTTCCAGGCAAGCCACTTGCGGCTGCGCATACGGTTTCATGAACAGGCCGCTGCCGATCACGAAGGGACAAGGTGCTCGGCCCGGCGTTTTCTGCACCTGATTGAGCGCCTGCAATACCTTGAAGCCGCTCCAATACACATGCTGCAAATCATCGACGATCTGCCCCTGCAGCTTGCGCGCGCGCTCTGCGAAGCTGCCGCCTTGCCGCCAGTCCACTTCCAGCGGATACAGCGAGGCAAAATTGCCGATGATCTCGTTCACCTCGAGATGCAGCGGGAAGCGGTGCGTGACCATATTGTTGAGCAGGAAATGCCGCGAGCCGCTCCAGCAAGCGATTAATTCCGCATAGACCGCATATAGGGCGTTGTTCGGCGTCAAGCCATAGACCCGCGCCTGTTCCTTGAACGCCGACCATGCCGTCGCCGGCAACACGCGCTCACGGCGTTGCAGATGCGAGCGGCTGCGCGGGTTGGCGCCCGCGGCGAACGGTAAGGGCGGCGGTCCCGGCAAGTCCGGCAGACGCTTCATCCAGTAGCGCTGCGAGGCCACACCCAGCGGCGCCGTTTCCAGCGCCGCCAAGGCGAGAGCGCAATCGCGAAAGCTTAGCGATAACGCTGGCAAGGGTTGCTTGGGGTGATGGTAGTAATGCATCACGTCAGCCATCAGCTTTTGCGAGCCAAAACCATCGCTGAATACATTATTGTTGTTGTAATGCAGGCGCGCCTTGTGCGCCCCGCGCAGGTCCACATATAGGCTGATGCGGCAATCGAACCAGGGCCAACGATCCAGCGGCAGTATCTGGCGCGACATCGTGGCGCGTGTCGCCTGCAGCGCCAGTTGTGCCCGTTCCGGCAAGAGATCGCGCAGATCCTGCACGGGCACGCTTACCGGCGTGTAGGTGCGCAGTATCTGCAGCTGCATGTCTTCCCTTACCAGCGGCAGATTGGCGCGCTGGCGATACAGCGCCGCATTCAACGCGTCGGCATAGCGCTGTGGATCGAGTTCTTTGAAATCCTGCTCAAGGTAGTAATGGGGACGGACATGGAACTCCATGTCTTCGCCATCGCCCATCAGAAATGCGGTTTGCAGATCAGCCGCCGGGAATGGTTCATACAGATGGGCAGGGTCCGGTTCGATCACCGGCAACGCGGAAGGCGCCAAGGTCTCGCGCTTTTGGGCCAGTAGCGCAATCAATCCTGGTTTATTGAGACGCAAGCGCGTCTTCAAATCGTCGGAAAGGCTGCCCTTGGGCGCATTGATCGAGAGTTGATCCTCGCCCAATAGTTGCAGTTTGACGCCTAGACCGGACAGGTCCGTCAGTAAATTCTCCAGACTCATAGTACGCATACCTCCCGCTCTGCATCATCCAGATCAGCATCGCCTTCCTCCTGCAATACCCGCTGGATGGCAAGCTGCGCATCAATCAAGTCCACCAGATCGCCCACCGCGTAGGAGCCGATGAGATAGTGAATGGGGACATCGATCGCCAGATCGGCCAGGATGCGGTTACGCAGTTCGATCGCCATCAGCGAATCCAGACCCAGCCGGTTTAAATGCAGTTGTGGGAAGTCGGCGCGCAAGCTGGTCTGCCGCTGTGCGTCCAGCCGCAATACACGCGCCACCTTGTCCAGAAGGTAATCCGCAATTGCCGCGCGGCTGTCCAAGGTCGCCGCGCCCATAAAGTCCCCGCCTGCTCGTTGTGCAATCACTGGCGCTGCGCTATCCCCGGCCACAGCAGACAGCAGCAGGTAGCGGTGGCGGCGTGGCATCGCCGTCAGATAGCGCGGCCAATCGATGCGCGCAACGCCGATTTGCGGCGTCCGGGCCTGCAAAGCGGCGGCAAAAGCCTGCAAGGCGTGATGACTGTCCATGCCCTGCATACCGATGCCCGCCAGCCGCGCCACGGTTTGCGGCTGCGTCGCCATACCCACTTCAGACCACGGCCCCCAGTTGATGCAGCTCGCCGGCAAGCCCAGTTGCTGGCGGTAGTGCGCGAGGCCGTCAAGAAAGGCATTCGCCATTACGTAGTTGCATTGCCCGGCGGAGCCGATCAGCGAGGTAATGGAAGAAAACAGCGCGAAAAAATCGAGATCCAGCTGTTCCGAAAGGCAGTGCAAATGCCAGGCGCCGCCCACCTTCGGTGCCAGCACTTTATGCAGACGGGGCCAATCAAGCTGCGCTATCACGCCATCGTCAAGGACGCCCGCGGCATGGACGATGCCGCGGATGGGAGGCTGATAGTTTTCCAGCTGGTCGGCGATACCCTGCCAGGCTTGGGGGTCGCTGATATCAGTCTGCAATACCTGGACTTGCACACCGCGCCCTTGCAGGCTATCGAGCATGGCGATGCTGCCGGTCGGCAAGCTGCGTCCCATCAGCACCAGAGAGCGTGCGCCGTGCTCCACCAACCATTCGGCAACGGCGCTGCCCAAACCGCCCAGCCCGCCACTGATCAGGTAGCTGGCGTCGCTACGTATATTGCTTGTCGGCGCTGCGTCCAGCTTGAGCGTCTGCAATTCGGCACGGAACCAGTGCCCCTGGCGCAGCGCAATATGCCCCGCACCGGGTAGCCGCGCGGCAGCAGCCAGCACCTGGGCGAGATCCAGACCTTGCTGACCAGGTTCGCAACCCGATTCGATATCGGCCTGCACGCATTTGATTTGCGGGTATTCGGCGATAATGGACTTGGCCAGGCCAGCCAGCACGCTGGTCGCCAACTGGGCGCAGCCATTGTCGTCGCCCTGCACACAGATAATAATATCCGGCGAAGTATCGGCATAAGCCGCAAGAAACGCCTTGCTGAAGAGGAAACTGGTCTGTGCGGCAAGGTAGGTGCATTCGACCACCTCGTCAGCCAAGCAGGTGTCGCCGCCTTGCAGGAGCAGCAGCCCCTGTGGCGCTGTTTGCTCTTCCAGCAGGCTGGCGAACAAGCGGGCAATATCTGCTTCTGATTGGGGGCGCACACCGATCAGGCCCGGCTCCAGACGCTGAAACCCCGCCGCGGCCGTCACAATGAGCCTACGTTGGCCTAGCGTCGCAGATTCGGCGTGCAGCGCCCTTGCCTGTTCCGCATCCGGGCAATAGATCAACCAGCGCCCCTGCGGCTCGGTCGCCGGTCTGTCATCCACCATAGGCAGCCATACCGTGGCATAACCATCCAGCATCGCCTCTGGCTCAGATATCCCCAACATGTCGCGGGAAACACTGACCAACTGCAATTGATCCAGCACGACCAAAACCTTGCCACTGTCGTCACAGACCGTGAGCGAGGCAGCATAACGCCCCGGCGCCTGCTCGCCATGCCACGCGGCATGGCACCATAAGCGCGCCGGCAGACTGCCCAGGCAACGTAGCTGCGACAAGCCTAGCGGCAGCAGCACCTCGCGACCCGGCAATTCGCCGGAAAAGGCGATCAGGGTATGCAGGCAGGCATCCAGCGCCATTGGGTTGAGGTTATAAGCGGCCAGCTCCTGGTCAGCGACTTCGATATAGCCCAGCGCTTGTGTCGCATCTGCCCATAATCCACGCAGCCCCTGGAAAGCAGGACCATAGTCCATGCCGCGTGTGCGCCATTGTTCATAGCAGCCGCTAATGGTCTGCGGCCTCAGCGTATTGCGCAAGACATCGAGCGCAACAGGTGCTATGGCCTCGTGACTAGCAACCGGCTCTGCATCCAGCGCGGCATGTTCCTGCCAGCCTGCGCCGCTGCTTTGCGCATCGCGCCCGTAACAGTGGATGCGCCGTATTGCACCATCTGTCTGCAGCGCCAGTTGCACCGCTACGCCCGCCGGGCCATCGAAGGTGATGGCGCGCCGGAATTCGATATGACGCAACAGCCAGGCCGGCGCGGCAGTACCACTTTCCTGCACCAATGCCGCCAGCGCCCACTCCAGAATGGCCGCAGCCGGCAGAACCGCAGCGCCGAAGACACGGTGCTGCGCGATGAAAGCCGGCTGCTGCGGGGTCAAGGTATTCCGAAAATGGCAGGCGGATGCGCCAGCAATATCCAGTGCTTCCCCGAGCAGGGGGTGCCATTGCGCAGCAGCAGCTACATCCGGCGTAGCGACGACGCCCGACGCAACGGCGCCCGACGTAAACCAGTAACGTTCCTGCTGAAACGGATACAGGGGCAAGGACACCGGCGCCAGCGACGCGCCGCCCGACCTGTCATGCCCAAGCTGCCGCCAGTCGATCTGGCCGCCGGCAACATGCCACAGACCAAGGCTATGCAGCCAATGCAGCACATCATCATGCTCGCGCCGTAAGGATGGCAGCCACAAGGCATCAGCAACGATCTGTTTACCAAATGCCGTCAAAACCGGGTGCGGCCCCACTTCAACATAGGTACGGCAGCCAACGGCGGCCAGCGTCGCCAGTCCTTCGCCGAACAGGACCGGTTGCAGCACATGCCGCAGCCAATAGTCCGCACTGGCGATCTCTGCGCCCGCCAGCTTACCGGTCAGATTGGAAACTACCGGAATGGACGGCGCGCTGTAGCGAATCTGCCGGGCGACCTGCTCGAACTCACCCAACATGCTCTGCATGAGCGGTGAGTGGAAGGCACGTGATACAGGTAGCCAAGTAGTCGCCGCGCGCTTCTCTACCCAATACAGTAACAAGGACTGCAAGGCAGCCTGCTCACCGGAAAGCACAATGTCTTGTGGGCTGTTGTGTGCAGCCAGCGCGACCGTATCTGTAGCGACGAAGTCTGCCGACTGCAGGAAGCGCTGTATCTCGGCAGCGTCGGCCTGCACTGCCAGCATGACGCCCGGCGCTGTGTGGTGCTGCATCGAGCGGCCACGCTGCACCACCAGCTTCAGGGCGTCATCCAGGCTGAAAACACCGGCCAGACAGGCGGCTACATATTCGCCCAGGCTGTGACCCATCAGATAGTCGGGCTGGACGCCACTGGACAGCCAGACGCTGGCCAGCGCGTATTCCAGGGCGAATAAAGCCGGCTGCGCGTACTCAGTCTGCATCAGCGCGGCGCCGTCATCGTTGAATAACACCTCCAGCAGGGGGCGCGGCATCTGCGTCGCCAGGATGGCTGCGCAACGGTCTAAGTTGGCGCGGAATACGGCGTGGTCTTCGTACAGCCCCCTTCCCATGCCCGCGTACTGCGCGCCCTGCCCCGTAAACAGGAACGCCACTTTGCCGGCCGCATTTGCTGTGCCCTGCAGCACCGCCGCCGGCAGTTCGCCCTGGCCGTAACGCCGTAGCAGGTCGATAGCGTCGGCACGCACCTGGCATGGCAGCGCGAGACGTAGTGCATGGTGCGTGCGCTGTTGGGCAGCCGCCGCGCAGATGCTAGACAGGGACGCGTTGGTATTCGCCAGCAGGTCCGCATAGTCAGCAGCCAGCTTACGCAACGCTTCAGCGCTCTTTGCGGAGAGCAGCAGCAGATCGGCGGCGCTATCCGGTGCAGGCGCTGCGCTGGCCGGGACCAGTGGCGCAGGCGCCTGCTGTACGATGACATGCGCGTTAGTGCCGCCGAAAGAGAAGGCGCTGACTGCGGCCACCCGTGCCTCGCCTGCGTCCTGCCATGCCTGCGTGGCAGCCGGCAATGCGCAGCGCGTACCTTCCAGCGAGATCGCCGGATTGATTTCCTGCAGATGCAGGTTGGCAGGAATCTTGCTGTGCTGCATCGCCAGCAGTACCTTGATCAAGCCGGCGATGCCCGCTGCAGGCTCCAGATGGCCGATATTGCTTTTTACCGCCCCTATCCACAGAGTGGACTCATCCGCCGTCGTCGCCCCATACACAGCCTTGAGCGCTGCGATTTCAATGGGGTCGCCCAAGCGTGTCCCGGTGCCGTGCGCCTCTACATAAGTAACCCGAGAAGCAGGCAAACGCGCCGACGCCAGCGCCTGGCGCAGCACCGCCTGCTGCGCCAGGCCATTGGGCGCGGTCAGGCCATTGCTGCGCCCATCCTGATTCACCGCAGAGCCGGCGATCAACGCCAGTACCTGTTCGCCATCGCCCTGTGCTGGCGTCAAATGCTTAAGTATTACCACGCCACAGCCTTCGCCGCGTACATAGCCATCGGCACGGGCATCGAAGGTTTTGCAGCGACCGTCGGCGGCCATCATATTGGCCTGTGAAAACACCAGGGTCGTTTCCGGCGCGAGGATCAGGTTGACGCCGGCGACGATGGCCAGGTCGCATTCACCGGCCTGCAGGCTGAGACGCGCCTGATGCAAGGCCACCAGTGACGAGGAACAGGCCGTATCGATAGCCACGCTGGGGCCGCACAGATCGAGTACGTAGGAAATCCGGTTGGCGGCGATACTGGCCGCATTGCCGGTGCCGGAATAGGCATCGGTGCCGACGTGGCTGGCTAGCTGCAGTTGCCGATAATCGTTGCTGCTGATGCCGACAAATACGCCGGTGCGGCTGCCGGCCAGCGTATCCGGCGGGATGCCGGCGTCTTCCAGTGCATGCCAGGTGGTCTGCAGCAGCAGGCGTTGCTGCGGGTCCATGCTTTGGGCTTCGCGCGGCGACACGCCAAAGAAGGCGGCATCGAATTCATCGACGCCCGTAACAAAGCCGCCCCAGCGCGTGTTCATCTTGCCTGCGGCAACGGCGCCTGCCTGGTAGAACTGCTCTGCCGGCCAACGTGCCGCCGGCACTTCGCCAATGGCGTCGCGGGCTTCCGTGAGCAGTTGCCAGTAAGCGGCAACATTGTCTGCACCGGGAAAGCGGCAGGCCATGCCAACAATAGCCAGCGCATCACTGCCCGCGCCGACGCCAGATATATTGCGCTGCTGCGACAAACCCGCCAAATGATAGGCGAGGCGCTCGACACTGGGATAGTCATACATCAGGATCGGTTCGACTGCGCGGCCTAGCCAGGCCGACAACGCGCCAGACAAGGCGATCAGGCCCGCAGAGTCGAAACCCAGACTATGGAAGGGCATATCCAGCATGACCGCCGTCAACGACAGATGCTGCCTTTGCGCAATCTGCTGCACCAGCCAGTTGGCGATATCGGCATACCGCTCGCCGCGTCTATTTGGCACAAGCGGCGCAATCGCTTCGGCTGCCGGCGCCTGCCCTTCCTGCCAGGCATAAAGCACCTCAAAACGCTGATCCAGAAAGTCCTGCTTGCATGCCTTGCGCTGTATCTTGCCGCTGGAGGTGATATGCACGCTGGCCGGATTGAGCAGGGCAATCGCATGGACAGCTAACCCATGCTGCTCAGCAATCACCGTGCGCAAGGTACGCACGATATCGGCGCCATCAAACTTTTTGCGCTGGGAGCGTTTGACTTCCTGAACGACCACCAAACGCTCTTCCTGGCCGACGGCAATGGAAAAGGCAGCGCCATGGCCCACGCATAAAGCCGGATGGGCACGGGAAACAGTTAGTTCAATATCTTGCGGGTAATGATTCTGCCCGCGAATAATCATTACATCTTTAAGGCGACCGGTAATATACAGCTCGCCTTGATAAAGCACCCCCAAATCGCCCGTGCGCAGAAAGGGGCCTTCGCCACTATCCAGATAAGCATGAAAAGTGGCGCTGGTTTCCGTTGGGCGCTGCCAATAGCCATTGGCGATGGTAGGGCCTTGCAGCCAGATTTCGCCGATTTCGTTCTCAGCGCAAGGGCGGCAGGTATCTGCAGAAACAATGGTGATTTTTACGTCAGCCCAGGCCTTGCCGCAACTCACCAGCATCTGACTGCGCATC
>Ga0170475_128502696_pt1 | contig 11051 bp, 15 predicted proteins | sample Soicark_Litter_5_FD_111474 | JGI IMG/M metagenome (GOLD analysis project Ga0170475, IMG submission 111474) | Avena fatua rhizosphere microbial communities from Hopland, California, USA. Combined Assembly of 48 SPs | reverse complement strand
CCGTTATGTGTGAATGTAAAAGACAACATATTCCAGTAGCGTATGTACCAAACGTTACTACTACGAACTCTTATAGAGAAGAATTGCAGAAGCTTTCTGACTACATGAAAGGTGCTGGTTACAAGCGCAATCATGTCAGTAAAGGTGGTTACACCAAAAAGTAGGTCTTGACACGGCGGGCGATCTATGCTAAGCTGTGCCAGCCGCTAGCAGGCCGCCCCTAAAGGCGATAAAAGGTGCTAAGGCTGGTGAGACTCTTTACTGTGCGGTTTTGAGTGATAGCCAGCCTTAGCTCCATTCTTCATAAACCGCACCAATGCTGCTTAGATCCCCTAGCCCTAACAATCAGGAAAGGACACCTAGTTGTCCTGTAACTGAGCGGTTGCGGCGAACTTCCGTAGTTATGGGAGGGGATCTAAGGAGCATTGATCGTCCCCAAACGTGTATCAATGCTCAAGAGAAGAGGGGGTTGAATGCCCAATTCCCTCTTCTCGTTTAACCTAAGAAAGGAGAGCAAATGTCTGTAGTAGTTGCACTTCTATTCGCAGGTATTTTCTTTGTTCTCGGTATTCTCTTTGAGAGAACTATGGCTTTGAGAGCGAAGAGAACTAGTAACTAAACCAAGATTAGTAGAGGTCATGGCAACCTATAGCAAAGTGTCGGAAGAAACCGTAACACCTAGTAAAGGTGTGTGTCGTTCGCAGATAAAGAACGAGCGTTCAACTTTCGGTAACTGCAAGTAGGCAATGCGTCACTACATACAGAAAGAAGCTAGCTAGGAAACACGACAATGACCGCCTAGCTAGTTATCTTGTAAGCAAACAAAGGAGAGGTTTGCTTTTTATAGCTACAATGCTTTCAGCAGTAGCAAGTTGGTATGGTCCTGGTCTATACGGTAATCATTTGGGTTGCGGTGGGAGGCTTACTACAGCTACCTGGGGTGTTGCTAATAAGTACCTCAGATGTGGCACACTGGTACGCCTTTGTTATCGCCGTTGCGTCTATGCTCGCGTTATTGATCGTGGACCTTACATTCGCGGTAGGGATTTCGATTTGACTTATCCAGTTAAGAGGGCTATCGGTATGCCGAGTGTGGCAAGAATTAGATACCGTGTCTACCGCTGAGGAAAAGTACACTTACAGGTACATTAAGCATACTCACAAAGAGGATGAAACTCATTGTGAATTATGCGAAACAAATGTAAGGGATTCTCTTTTGATGGACCCTATTCGTGTTGATCTAGCTAGGGAACAGGCTCTCTTTCTACTTAACCGTGGAAGAAACCAACACCTTTTGTCCTAGTTGTGGCAATTTCCGCTCTTTGGTTGAAGAGACAGGCTTTTGCCTCCCATGTAGTAGGGAGCACTACCCTCATCTATGTATCTGTGGTAGTTGTAACAAAACTTTTGAAGCTTTTGAAGGCCAACAAAGATACGAATGCCAACCTTGTCGAAGAAAGCATTGGTTAGAAGTCAATGCTGACAAGATTGAAGATTTTATGCGGATTGGCCTTTCGTTCAAGCAAGCAACGCAACAAGTGTTGTTCATCAACCGGCCTTTGTGTTTATGTTGTGGAAGGAAAATTAAAGGTGGACAACGAGGACGGCACCTATTTTGTTTTGCGAATAAACAATGTCGTACTGCATGGCGGAGATACCGCTACTATAGAGATAACAAAGGGCTATCCCCTGACGATGCACTAAGGGAGGTATTAACTACTCTTGAGCGAGAACGAGCGGCTTAGTAAAAGTCTCACAGATGCTCAGCGAGACGGTAATATTGCAGAGAAGTCTATGACTGAAAGCGGCAGAGTTGTTGTCTGCTATAATAGTAAGTGTTCTGATTATAAAGTCGAACGTCCATACGATCAGCCTTGTAGTTGTAAGCGGACGAAAGTAATGGGCGCAGGCGTCTAACTAAGAAAGGCGGTCCAGCGTAGTGACCGAGGTTGTGCATACTCACGAAGATGTAGACGATACTCTACAGAAGATTTATGATGACGCTATTGCAGGTAAAGGCGCTATCATTCGCCCCGAGTGGCAGCAAGAGGATTTGGCGTATCTAGGAGAAAAAGACGCCACAGCTAATTGGAGCGAAATGGGTTGTTTCAAGACTTCTACCTGTCTTTGGCTTATGCAGGAGAAGGTGAAAGAGCTTACTAACCCGCGTTGTATGATTATCACAACGGCCGGCGGTAAGGGCACTTACTTCGATCTAGTGCCTAAGCTTCTTCCTCAGTATACACTGATTAACGTCCTTACTAAAGGCGCATACCTAGTTGTGCCTAATAGTGGTGGGAGGCAGGTGAAGATCGCTGATTCCTTGCCAAAGGATATTAACGTTCCTCATATCGTACTGACCCACTACAACGTCTTTGCGAAGTTTAACAGGAATAAGATGGACCCGTGTCCTGCCTGTAATCAGTCGGGTTTTGAGAACATCGATGGTTTGGAGATTCCCTGTCAAGTTTGTAAGGGAAGGCTGTTTATCGAGAAGTCCCGCACAATGGCGGATATGCTCGTTGATCGTCAGTGGGACTATCTTGCGGTAGATGAGGCTCACCGTCTAAAGGGTAAGGACAACAAGTGGACTGTTTGTATTAAGTGGTTGAAAAGTCCCAACAAGCACATTATGACAGGGACAGGATTTATTAACCGTCCCGACGAAATCTGGTCTTTGCTTCATTTCCTAGACAGGACTAGGTTTTCGTCCTATAACAAGTTTGTTGAGTACTTCTGCGAGGTTGACGATTACAGCGGCTATCGTCAGATCGTAGGTGTTAAGCCAGAAGTCAAGGATGAATTCCGTGCTCTCGTTAGAGAGTTTGGAGTACGTCGAACGCTTGACGAAGTAATGCCTCATATTAAGAGGCCCGTGTTCATCCGTAAGGAAGTTGAGCTTAACAAGGATCAGCGTCGTATTTACGATGAGATCAAGAACGAGCTACAGGCATTGGATAAGAACGGTGTACCGTTCCATAGTCCTAACGTGCTTGCTGCTCTTACTCGTATGCGGCAGGTTTGCGTAGCTACTCCCGAGGTAATTGAGGATTACTACGATGAGAAGAAGGAACGGCGTGTCCTCCGTATTAAGCTTGTTGAGCCGTCTAGTAAGCTGGATGAGCTTATGGACTTGATCGAGGACTTGGAGTGGGATGAAGAGAATAAGCAGCAGCTAGTTGTCTTTAGTAACTTTGCTGATCCGCTCAATCTACTGGCTAAGCGTCTTGAAGCTGCTAAGATCCCGTACCTATGGATGAGGGCTGATGATGACGAACAGACACGATATGACAAGTGGCACGAAACATGGCCTAAGAAGGAACACAGAGTATTCCTCTCAACACTACAGTTGGGCAGCGAGTCTATCAATCTTACCTCAGCTCGCCACGTATGTTTCCTCGATAGGTCATGGTCACCTAAAGATAACCAGCAGGGTATTGGCCGAATTAGACGACCTGGGCAGGATGGTGAGCCTGTAGTTATCAATATTGAAGCAGTAAAGACAACAGATCAGAAGCTAGAAGGTGTGAACATTATGAAGGAAGGTTGGTTCAAGGAAATCTTCGGAGACGAAAATGGCTCTTGATGATATCCCGGAATTTGGTTTTTGGTGTGACCATTCCGATCCGAGCAGGATTACGGAAGTAAGTATCCCTGAGGATAAAGGACACGTCACGCACTATAAATGTACTATCTGCGATAGTACTTTCCCTGTCATTGGAGATACAGATATGTGGATTCCCGCACTAGTTATATACGAGACTCCTTATGGTTAAACTATTTGATACCCGATGGAACTCAGAAAAACAGTATTACGAAGTTTGTTCAGCTGTATTTGATGGGAAACCACATTGGGAGCCGGCTGCTACATTTTTTGTAACTAAACGCATGGTTCCTACTATACAACATCACCTACTCCATGAACTTCTTATCATGGAAGGTTGGCGTCCCCCCGAGGTTAAAGATGATTAACGTTAGGATCGATACAACTGTAGCTATCTCTAGTCTCGATCATACCACCCTGCCTACTACTCTCGTTAGAGAGAACTACGAGTTTGGAACGCAGGAAGAGGCTAACGGCTTTATAGCGCGGATTGAATCGTGGCTAGAAGATAGACCTGTGGTGGATTTGGAACTTAAACCGTTTTACCGTAGTAAGGTTCCTCCGACAGTTGGCGAACTAAATCGCATCCTAGATGTTATGCACGGTCCTGAAAGTTTGTGGACAACGTGACATATCCTTGGGCAATTGTCATTAGTACGGCTCTTATCTGTATCGCACTCATAAGTGTGTACTGGATTGACAGAAACTCCTAAGCATCGGAATGGTTCTGATCCATTGGTTGTTCGCACAGAAGATTTGGCGAACATACTAAAGGCATGGAGGAATAGTTGGGATAGAACCCATCCCACAGTGCCGAACAATTCGGGTAGTAGAGATAGGGATGATTTTGAAGATAAATCAGAACCTATGGCTGTCACTACAGGGATGCAAAAACTGGTTGACGGCTCGGGTTTAACTCCTAAAAGTGTCAGAAGAGTTCTGAGGAAAGAAACCAAGTGGACTACGTTCTCTGTTGCTGATGATCTTCTTACGGCGGCAGGCATCCATAACGACCTTACGGTCGTTCCGAACCCTAAATGGAATAAAGAGCATTGGCAGGCTTGGCACGAAGAACACTCTTGTTAGGCGCTTGACACGCGGGCCGATCTGTGCTAGGGTGCCTTTTCCTGGACTGAGCCTCCGGGGTACACGGGCTAAGCGGGTTAGACCCATTAACCCGCTTAGCTCATATAAACCGCACACTCCGCCGAGAGAACGGCTAGGAGGATAAATGGAAAGTAGTAAGAAAACACCATCTCAGGATTTGGTTCTCGCAACGCTGCTTGCGATGATGGAAATGCAATCGCAACTTATTCATATTGCGATGGGTGTTGGGTTGCTGATTAAAACTTCAAAGAAGTTTGAGTTGTTGGATCTTGAGAAGCTGGACAAAGTAGCTAGAAATGTTGTAGAAACAATTGAGCTTATTATTGAATCTGCTCCGGGTGATGATAATGATGACGAAGATCATACAGAGTATCTAGAAGCTCTTTCTGAATTGAAAGCAGCGTTGTTTGCATGATGATTCTCACACACGAAGAAACAAAAAGACAAATTGCTGAACAAGATCCTCCTATTGAAGTAGATCAGTATTGGGTTGCGAAGAACGCGGATGGAGAAGTAATACGTAAAATCCGTGTTCTTGCGAAGCATCCTGATGGAGAAAATAATTGGATCTATACGGATTTGCCTTCTAGGTTGATTAAACATGATCTTGGAAGAATGGGAATTTTTCCAGAGTATAATCTCCGACGTATCTTTGAGTTGGAAGATGACACCGACTATGAGAATCGTCACGGTTACAACGAAGTCGGCGATTATTGATGAGTACAATTAGCCCAAATAAAATAGAGATTCCGTCGAAGTGGGATATCATCCCGATTCATACTAGCGACAGAGAAACATTTAAACAGTGTCGTCGCAAGTGGGATTGGTCGAGTCCTTCACGTCGTAACCTCATCCGTAAGGTTAACATCTACGGCGTGATTATGCCGCTTTGGTTCGGAACAGGCATTCACTACTGTTTGCAGAAGTTCTACGATCCTGCGCTTAGTGAAGATCCTGAGAAGATGTTTGAAGCTTGGTTCGATGTTGAGTGGAATGGTGGTTTGGTTCATTTCAACGAGTTGGATTATTTCGCTGATAGAGAGCCTGAGCCTGCTTTTCACGATCCTACTCGTAGCTCTGTTGTAGATGAACATACAGGCAGAGTCCTTCCCGCTATTTGGAAGGTTAGGGGACTTCAAGAGCTTTTGCCCGAAATTGACTACGAGGCGTTTGAAGAGCATAAGGCCCTTGGCATCAATATGATGCGTTACTACAAGGACTACGCTCAACGCAATGACAACTTTAGGGTCGTAGCATCAGAGCATACGTTTAGTGTACCTATCCACGACGATGAGGGTAGGATCATCAAAGTCGTAGATACCCGCGTTATGCCTGATTGGTGGGAAGGCGACCCTAACGAGCCTAAAGAGGTTCATGCTCGCGGACGTAATGATACTATCGTCCAAGACCTTGATTCAGGTCAGTACGGTATTTTGGAGCATAAGACGTCTGCTCGTATTGACGAGGATTACTTCCGTCATCTTGATCTAGACGAACAATGCACTACGTACCTATGGGCTGCTGAGCAGGAAGCGCAGTTGTATGATTTGGAGTACAAAGAGGTTAGCTTCATTATCTACAACGCGCTCCGTAAGGCTTATCCCAAGCCTCCTACCATGACAACGAAGGGGCTACCTTCGATTGATCGTCAGAAGGAATCAACGACAGCTTATCTCTTTGACAAGTGTATCAAGGAAAATGGGCTAGAGTTGGTTTACGGTACTGACGAGCGAATGAAGAACTATTACCAGTATCTACTGGAAATGGGTGAAAGTCTCTTTATTCAGCGTGGAGCGCCGGGATTCCCTTACGTCCTACGTAACAAGGCTCAGCGAGTAAATGCGGGTAAGCGGCTTTACATGGAAGCGATGGATATGCTGGACAATCCTCGTATCTATCACAATCCCACGAAGAACTTTACCTGCTTGAATTGCGTATTCCGAGAACCGTGCATTCAGAAAGAAACAGGACTAGACTACGAAATGGTCCTCGGCGAAAACTACAGGAGCAACTACGATAGATGAGAATACTAAGTCTCCTCCTTCTAGGTATGGCAATTGGCGGTATTCTCGCTTCTGCTGTTCTTCCGTTTCTACCCTGGAATACCCATACAATTCAGTTTGTCTTGATATGGTGTCTAGTGGCGGTAATCGGAATCATGCTATGGCTAGTATAATCCCCCTTGATCCTGAAACTCTCAAGAAACTCACTACAGACGGTTTCGAGAGGCCAGAACAGTTTGGTCCTGTACGTTGGTTTGATAAAGAAATGCGTTGCGCGACTAGACGCTGCAACTCACCAACGTACATTAGGCTCAATAGAATACCAACTTGCATGATGCACGCTATTAAAGAACTTAATCAGATGTTGGTGGATCTTGGTAAGTAAGCTTATGAGTAGACACAGCGAGTTGGCTGCTATTCTTCGTGAAGAAGGTTGTTGTTTTGCTATGGGTAAAGAAGATTACCCCTTGCACCGACCTAACAATGTTTGTCGCTGTCCTGATGTTCAAGCTTCTCTAATGATTAACAACACTCCTGGCGTAGCTTTACATCTACTAGAAACGGGAGGGGGTGAATCAATGAGCGAGCAGACACCTGAACAGACTGATGAGGGTGCAGACGCAGGTAGTGAGAATACCGCACTTCCCGATCAGGCTGCTGGTAGTGAGGCTGCTGGTGAGGCAGGCGCACCGGCTGGTAGTCCTAGCATCCCTGCTGGTGAGAACGCCGATACAACGTCTGATGAGCCGCAGGGTGAGACACCTGCGGATAACACGGAAGGAGCAGAGTAATCGAAGCCGCCACAGCAACGGCCGGTTCCACCATTAGGGATAGGCTATCTGTAGTAAGTCCGCAGGTAGCAGTACCCTATCTAAACCTGCTTGTGTATGGTGAGCCGGGTGCAGGAAAAACGTACCTAGCTGCAACAGCGCAGGATAGTGAGGATACTCAGCCTGTTCTCTTCTTGGACGCAGAAGGTGGCGTAGTTACTCTAAGACGGAGAAAGGATATCGACGTTAAGCCGATTCGTAGTATGGAGGACGTATCGCAAGTGCATAATGAGTTGTTCAAAGATCCTACATACTATAAGACGGTTGTGATTGATTCGCTTTCTGAGATTCAACGGCTCGATATGCGTACTATCATGGAGAATGAGAAGAGTCGTGCTCAAGATCCTGATAAGATCGACGTTGATGTAGCTACACAGAGAGCATGGGGTAAGTCAAGAGAACGCCTTGCACGTATTCTTAGGCACTACCGCGACTTGCCTTGTCACGTAATTGCAACGTGTCTGTTGGCGACGGAACAGTTTGATGAGAAAGAAAAGAATAGCCCCATTAAACTGTTTTTCCCGTCCATGCCTGGAAAGCTTCGTGGAGAGGTTCCAGGCGTGTTTGATGTTGTAGGCTTCCTACAAGCACAAGTCGATTCTAATGGGAACTTCACTCGTACTTTGCAAGTAGCAAAGACTAAGCGAGTGATTGCGAAGGACAGAACAGGGTCATTGGGTACTATCGTGAATAATCCAACTATTCCGATGATGTGGTCAATGATTAACTCAGAAGAGGGTTAAGCGTATAACCAAAGGAGTGACATTGACTGACGAACCACAGAATCTAGCAGAAGGTATCAGTGGTCCGCTCGACCTATCCGATGCGGATACTTCCGGTTTCGATCCGATTCCTTCCGCAACGTACAAGATGGAGATTGTGGAAGGTAAAGAGGATAAGGTAAAAGGTGAGGATGGAGCACTTCCGAAGGGTTGGCCGTGTCTTAATGTCCAATTCCGTGTTCCAGAGGATGCGGACGAGTACGCCAATCGTAGGGTGTTCAATCGTTACTATCCCGTCGTACCGGAAGGTCACGACCCCGATAAGGCTAAGAAGCTAAAGGGTATGTTCCTTAGTTTCTTGATTGCTGCGGGTTATGACGAGGAAGAGCTTAGGAGCGGTAGTTGGGAGTTTGATCCCGATGACCTTCCTGGCCGTGAATTGTTTGTTACGGTTAGGTATGTGCCTGCTAACGATGAGAAGGGTTGGGCTGCTCAGAATCGCGTTACGGGCGTTAAGTCCCTCGCAGCAGGAATGGCTACTGCTGGTGAAGGTGCAGGTCTGCTCTAAGTCCTAACAAGACTAGGGGGCCAGATAGCGCGGCCTTGTAAGGTCGAAGATAGTTAGATTATCTAACTAACTGGCCCCCTAGTAACTCTCTTTACTTGTCTACAACAGAATCCGCACTTAGAACCAAGTTCTTCACTTACCTCTTTGGCGACACAAAGGGGTATCTTTGTATTGCGATTGCACAACCGAGTAACCGTCAAGGTACGTTTCGACAATACTTTTTCAACTGGCCGGAACAGAAAAGTAATGTCGAGTCGTTCCTAGATGCTAATACTCATCGTAAAGATGTATGGTTCTGCACTTCTCTACTAGAACGAGCAGAACGTAAGAAAGAGTTTTGTTTGCCCGGTCGTCTTGTATGGGCAGACCTAGATGAGTGCGATCCAGAAACCGTAAGTCCTGCTCCACCCTGTATCATTGAATCGAGTCCTTCTCGATTTCAGGCGCTTTGGCGTCTAACCAGGGTTGTTGAGCCTTACGTACAAGAGAGCTATAGCAAGCGTATAGCCTACGCTTATAGCCAAAACGGGTCTGATCTATCTGGTTGGGACTTGACCCAACTTTTGCGCGTCCCTCTGACGTACAACTATAAGTACGAAGAAGAGGGTTTAGACGTTCCCGAGGTTAAACTAGTGCGTTCCCTAGAGACTCTAGCGGAACCGTCTTTGTTTGAGGAACTGCCGGACGTTACTAAACCGTCAGACCCTCAAATTGAGGCCACTCCCGATCTAGACACTCTGCCCGAACCGGAGAACGTTATCTATGCGTATGGGCCGCAACTACGTTCTACTGCGTTTACCGAACTTTTTACGGTAGAACCGTCTATTGATAGCGACTGGTCCAGAGTTCTGTGGCGGCTTATTATGATCTGTCTAGAGTCGGGCATGACTAACGAGGAAGCGTTCGCTATTTGCCTTGTTGCGAAATGCAACAAATATGCGAGAGACAACTGTCCGCCATACCATCTATGGCAGGACATTCTTAGAGCAGAATCAACGTCTAAGAAGTTGGTCTTGCTTACTAGTGCTACAGGTTTTTTGAAGATGCCTGAGTTGGTGAGTGAAGCTGAACTAGATGATCTTCCTCAGTCATTCATCGAAGATTACAAAGAGTGGGCAGAAGTCGCCACAGACGCGGTTGCTGAGTACCATGAGCTATCAGCAGCTATCTTGCTTTCCGCTGTTATAGCTGGTGGAGTAACGTGTGAAACGCAGTACGGCCCTATGGTCCCTAACCTTTGGGGGATGGTTCTAGGTGACTCCACGCTTACGAGGAAAACCACGGCGATGCGTATGGTTATGGATATCATCACCGATGTTAACCCTGATATTCTGCTTGCTACAGATGGTAGTGCTGAGGGGTTACTCACAGGACTGTCGCTAAGACCGAACCAAACGTCAATCTTCTACAAGGATGAGTTAAGTGGATTCATTGATTCTATCAACAGGAAAGACTATTTGGCTGGTATGCCGGAAACGCTCACTCAGCTCTATGACGTTCCGAAATACTATACTCGTAGACTTAGGAAGGAAACAATCTCTATCACTTCACCTGTATTTATCTTTTTTGGAGGGGGAATCAGGGATAAAATCTACTCTCTCCTGTCAGATGAATATGTCCTTAGTGGGTTCCTTCCTAGGTTTCTCGTTGTCTCAGGGGAAGCTGATATTTCTAGAATCAGACAAACAGGTCCAGCAACAGATAATACGTTCTCTCAAAGGGCAGACATAGTTGAACGTATGAAGGGTCTTTACAATGATTACACAGGAACAGTTGAGATTGAAGTATTCGGACAGTCAGCAACGGTCAACAGAGAAATCAAGGCTACTCTCTCTCCCGACGCCTGGGAGCGTTATGGCAAGATGGAAATGCAGATGGTACGGGCTGCTGATGAGGCCGAGAACTCTATGCTTGCGTTGCCGACGTTCGAGAGGTTATCCCGCTCTATTCTCAAATTGTCCGTATTGCTCGCCGCCGCTCGTAAAAGTACAACTGCTAACAACTTGGCCGTTGATAATACCGATATCATTCAGGCTGCGTTTTACGTACAACGGTGGGGAAGGCACTCTATCGATCTACTATCTAACGTTGGGAAAAACGTTAACGAGAAGCTGCTCGATCGTATCGTATCGGTTGTGGAACGCAATCCGGGGATTCAGAGGGGTCCGATAATGAGACAGTTTCATTTGTCTAAGAGGCAGATGGATGAGATTCATG
>Ga0170475_109533923_pt1 | contig 11052 bp, 10 predicted proteins | sample Soicark_Litter_5_FD_111474 | JGI IMG/M metagenome (GOLD analysis project Ga0170475, IMG submission 111474) | Avena fatua rhizosphere microbial communities from Hopland, California, USA. Combined Assembly of 48 SPs | reverse complement strand
ACTATTTTCTTCGCAGACTTAACAGTCTTCACAATTCCTCTTTCGATAAGCTTGCGAATGATGAATGGCTTGAACAATTCAGCCGCCATATCTTTAGGGAGACCGCATTCATGCAGTTTCAACTCAGGACCAACGACGATTACCGAACGGCCAGAGTAGTCAACACGCTTACCCAACAGGTTCTGACGGAAGCGACCCTGCTTACCTTTGAGCATATCGCTCAAAGATTTCAGTGCGCGGTTTCCATCGGAGCGGACTGCGTTTACTTTTCTTGAGTTATCGAACAATGAATCGACCGCTTCCTGAAGCATACGCTTCTCGTTACGGAGGATTACTTCAGGAGCCTTGATATCGATGAGGCGCTTGAGGCGGTTGTTACGGATGATCACCCGGCGATACAGATCGTTCAAATCTGAAGTCGCGAAACGACCACCATCCAACGGTACCAATGGACGCAATTCCGGAGGAATAACCGGTACCATCTTGATCACCATCCACTCAGGCTTATTCTCGATGCGCGTACGGGCATCGCGGAAAGCTTCTACAACCTTCAAACGCTTCAAGGCTTCTGCCTTACGTTGCTGCGATGTATCGGTAGCCGCCTGGTGACGGAGATCGTACGACAGCGTGTCGAGTTGTGTGCGTGCCAGCAACATTTCCAAGGCATCGGCACCCATCTTCGCGATAAATTTCTTTGGATCGTTGTCGTCCAGAAGCTGGTTTTCGCGCGGAAGTTTATCAATAATATCGAGGTATTCTTCTTCTGTGAGGAAGTCGAGACGTTTCACGCCGTCTTCTTCCTTAACACCGGGCTGAATCACCACGTACCGTTCGTAGTAAATGATCTGATCCAGTTTCTTGGTAGCAAGACCAAGCAGGTAACCGATCTTGTTAGGGAGTGAACGGAAGTACCAGATGTGGGCAACGGGCACCACCAGTTCGATGTGACCCATGCGCTCACGACGCACTTTCTTTTCTGTTACTTCAACACCACAACGGTCGCAGATGATACCCTTGTAACGAATGCGTTTGTATTTTCCGCAATGACATTCCCAGTCTTTGACTGGACCGAAGATACGCTCGCAGAACAAACCGCCCATTTCAGGCTTGTACGTTCTGTAGTTAATGGTTTCCGGCTGCGTCACTTCACCATGCGAGCTTTCCAGAATAGATTCGGGAGAAGCGAGGCTGATGGTGATCCTCGAGAAGTCGCTGTTGATTTTCTTATTTTTTCTGAAAGACATTCCGTTAGTATTTAGTCTTTAGTCCTTAGTCGTTAGTATTGGTCGTTAGTTAGCAGTCTTTAGCAAAGACCGCTTTAATGACCAGTTTATTTTTGAATCTCCGTAATCTGGCCTTGCAGAGAGTTCAGGTTCGGGTTGTTAACCAGATTAACCCGGTTGGCAATAATCAGTTGAGTTTCAAGTTCGCAAATTGAGCCGTTCGCCATGCCAAGAAAGTTAGCAAAATCCTTCTTCGAATTTCGTCCCGCTCCCTCGGCAATGTTTGACGCTACCGAAGCCACGCTCCGCCGCATCTGAACCGAAAGTCCATACAACTCAGTTTTAGGAAAGCTCTGTGTTATTTGATAGACCGTCACTGCTAGTTCAATTGATTTTTGCCAGATCTTCAGCTCCTTATAATTGTTCATAGTCTTGAGTCCTTCGTCCTGAGTCCTTAATTGTTATTAGTATCTAAAGTACTCTAGTTGTAGGGATGAGAACTGCTTCCGTGCAACTATTAACCTGATTACTATTAACAACTCAGGACTAAGGACTAACTACTCAGGACTAATCCATCGTGATTTCGAGTGCGAGACCTCTGAGCTCGTGCACCAATAGTTGAACGATTCAGGGATGTTCGGCTTCCTCATGTTCTCGCCCTTAACGATCGCCTCGTATGCTTTCGCACGGCCGATAACGTCGTCAGACTTGATCGTGAGGATTTCCTGGAGGATATGAGACGCACCGAATGCCTCGATGGCCCACACTTCCATTTCTCCGAAACGCTGACCACCGAACTGAGCCTTACCACCCAGCGGCTGCTGCGTGATGAGGGAGTAGGGACCGATCGAGCGTGCGTGCATCTTATCGTCAACCAAGTGGCCAAGTTTCAGCATGTACGCCATACCCACCGTTACAGGCTGGTCGAACTTCTCACCGGTGAGTCCGTCGTACAAGTATGAACGACCAAATTCAGGGAGGCCCGCTTCGTTTAGTTCGGTCTGCACCTGATCAAGCGTAGCTCCGTCGAAGATCGGCGTTGCATACTTCTTGCCCAGCTTGTGACCGGCCCACGCGAGTACCGTCTCGTAAATCTGACCCAGGTTCATACGCGAAGGTACACCCAGCGGATTGAGACAGATATCAACAGGCGTTCCATCCAGGAGGAACGGCATGTCTTCTTCGCGCACGATACGGGCAACGACACCCTTGTTACCGTGACGACCTGCCATCTTATCTCCTACTTTCAGCTTGCGCTTCTTCGCTACGTATACTTTTGCGAGTTGAACAATGCCCGTAGGCAGTTCATCGCCCACTTCAAGGGTAAATCGCTCACGCTTGAACTCACCTGCATACGAATTACGCTTGAGCAGGTAGTTTTTCACCGTCTGCGCCACGAGTTCGTTGCTGTGATCATCCGGTGTCCAGTTCTCCAGGCTTATGTCTGCGATCAGGTTCACTTCTTCCGGAACGTTATAATTGCTTTCGTCGCGGTAGATGTTCTTGTCGGGGAACAGGTTGCTGTCGATGACCTTCTGCGAGAACTTCACGCCTTTGGTGATGAGCTCATCGCCAAACTTGTGCTTCACGCCGTTACTGTTCTTGCCGTTGAGCAAGGTTGTCAGCTTACGGATCATCTCATCGCGCAGATCGAGCAATTGCTTGCTGTACTTTGCTTTGAGGGTATCAAGTTCCTTCTTCGACTTCGTACGTACGTCTTTGTCGCGTTTAGGTCTCGAGAACAATTTAGTCTCGATAACAACGCCCTTCAGTGACGGAGGCGCCTTGAGAGAGGCATCCTTCACATCGCCGGCCTTATCGCCGAAGATGGCCCGGAGCAGTTTCTCTTCCGGTGTAGGATCCGTTTCTCCTTTCGGCGTGATCTTACCGATCAGGATATCGCCTTCGCGAACTTCGGCACCGATGCGAATAATCCCGTTCTCATCGAGGTGCTTCACCGCTTCCTCGCTTACGTTCGGAATTTCCGATGTCAGTTCCTCTTCGCCGCGTTTCGTGTCGCGCACTTCAAGTTCAAATTCTTCGATGTGGATGGAGGTGTAAACATCTTCGCGCACAACGCGCTCGGAGATAACAATCGCATCTTCGAAGTTATAACCTTGCCATGGCATGTAGGCCACGAGCAGGTTGCGTCCCAGGGCGAGCTCGCCATTCTGGGTTGCATAACCCTGGCAGAGCGGTTGACCTTTCACAACCTTCTGGCCTTTCATTACGAGTGGCGTCAGGTTGATACAGGTATCCTGGTTTGTTCTTCTGAACTTAATCAGCGTGTATGTCTTAAATTCATTGTCGAAGCTCGCGAGTTGTTGCTCCTCGTTCACTTCGTACTTGATTGTAATCTTCTTGGCGTCGACAAACTCAACTACACCAGGTCCTTCAGCGAGGATGAGTGCGCGTGAATCGAGCGCAACACGGCTTTCCAGACCCGTGCCCACGATGGGTGCTTCGGGACGAATAAGCGGCACTGCCTGACGTTGCATGTTCGATCCCATGAGCGCGCGGTTAGCATCGTCGTGCTCGAGGAAAGGAATCATGGAAGCTGCCACAGATACGATCTGATTCGGAGCGATGTCCATGTAGCGGAGATCCTTAGGCTCAACCACGGGGAAGTCACCTTCGAAACGTGCCTTTACTTTTTCTTCTACGAACTCGCCGCCATTCTTCAGGGCTACCTTCGCTTGCGCGATGTAGTGTGTATCTTCTTCTTCGGCGGTGAGGAAAATGACAGGATCTTTCACCTTCACTTTTCCATTCTCCACCTTTCTGTAGGGCGTTTCAATGAAGCCCATCTTGTTCACTTTAGCGTGAACGCAAAGGGATGATATCAGACCGATGTTCGGACCTTCAGGTGTCTCGATTGTACAGAGACGGCCGTAGTGCGTGTAATGCACGTCACGAACTTCGAAGCCTGCGCGCTCGCGTGAGAGACCACCGGGACCGAGCGCCGACATGCGGCGCTTGTGCGTTATCTCTGCGAGTGGGTTCGTCTGGTCCATGAACTGCGACAGCTGGTTCGTTCCGAAGAACGAGTTGATAACCGACGACAGCGTACGCGCGTTGATCAGATCAACGGGCTTGAATTCTTCGTTGTCGCGAACGTTCATACGTTCTTTGATGGTCCTGGCCATACGGGCGAGACCGACACCAAACTGAGAATACAACTGCTCGCCTACTGTACGTACGCGGCGGTTGCTCAAGTGATCGATGTCATCGACTACCGCTTTCGAGTTGATCAGGCCGATCAGGTACTTTACGATGAGGATGATATCATCTTTCGTCAATACTCTGTGATCGAAACTCAGGTCAAGACCCAGTTTCTTGTTGATCCGGTAGCGTCCCACTTCACCCAGGTCATAGCGCTTTTCACTGAAGAAAAGGCTCTGGATGATGTCGCGCGCAGTTTGTTCATCAGGCGCCTCCGTGTTACGCAGCTGGCGATAGATGTACTCAACCGCTTCCTTCTCGGAGTTGGAGGTATCTTTCGCCAGGGTGTTGAAAATAATGTGGTAGTCAGCGATGTTGATATCGTCGCGGTGAAGAATAATTGACTTCACACCTGATTCGATGATGATGTCGACGTCTTCTGCGGTCAGCGTATGATCGCGCTCCAACAACACTTCGTTCCGGTCGATGGAAACCACTTCACCGGTATCTTCGTCCACGAAGTCTTCCGTCCAGGTCTTGAGAACACGGGCGGCAAGCTTTCTGTCGACTACTTTCTTCAAGGTGTTTTTGGAAGCTTCCACTTCTTCAGAAAGTCCGAAGAGGTCGAGGATATCCTTATCTGATCCGTAACCGATAGCGCGAAGCAGGGTGGTTACGGGGAATTTCTTTTTACGGTCAATGTAAGCGTACATCACGGCGTTCACATCGGTCGCGAACTCGATCCATGATCCCTTGAAAGGGATGATACGGGCCGAATACAGTTTCGTACCATTCGTGTGCTTGCTCATGGCAAAGAACACACCTGGCGACCGGTGCAGCTGCGATACGATTACGCGTTCAGCTCCATTGATAACAAAGGAGCCTTTTTCCGTCATATACGGGATATTGCCCAGGAACACTTCCTGTTCAATGGTTTCGAAATCTTCGTTGTCCTCGTCGTTACAGGTCAATCTCAGCTTAGCCTTCAAGGGTACTGAGAAAGTCAATCCCCGGTCGATGCACTCATCGACGTTGTATTTCGGAGGATCGATCGTATAGTCCACGAATTCCAGCACGAAGTTTTCGCGAGAATCACTTATGGGGAAGTTTTCCGCGAACACCTTATAAAGACCTTCATTCTGTCTTTTTTCCGCTGGTGTTTCGATCTGCAAAAAATCTTTGAAAGACTGGAGTTGAAGATCCAGAAAGTCGGGGTAGTCGAGCACTCTTTCGCTTGAAGAGAAATCGATCCTACCGTTTATTGTCTTTTTTGTCAAGGTGAGAAACGTTTAAGTATAGAGATCCTGGACGAGAACAATGGAAAACCGAAACTTGTTCAAGGGCCACAAACGGGAATAGACCCCGTCCAGACATGAGCCTGGACTGGGGTCTAACCGGTGATTTTCAGACGGTTCCCTGGCCTTTCAAGAACTTATTTCAACTCCACGTCGGCGCCAGCCTCAGAGAGTTGCTTCTTGAGATTTTCGGCTTCATCCTTAGGCAAGCCTTCTTTGATTGTCTTAGGAGCGCCGTCAACGAGATCCTTAGCTTCTTTCAAGCCAAGACCAGTGAGTTCTTTCACCAGTTTAACGATCTGTAGTTTATTAGCGCCAGGGGCTTTCAGTACTACGTCGAAGTTAGTTTTTGCTTCAGCAACGGCACCACCAGCTGCACCACCTGCCGCAGGTCCAGCTACGATAGCAGCAGCTGCAGGTTCAATGCCATAGGTTTCTTTCAGGTAAGAAGCTAATTCAGTAACTTCTTTAACAGTGAGTTCAACGAGTTGATCTCCGATTGCTTTGATGTCGGCCATTTTAGTAAAGTTTAATAGTTCTGTTCTTGTTCGTTAATTTTTAGTTCCGCGTTCTTCCAATGCCTTCACCAGGCCGGCCACGGTGTTCTTACTGCCGTTAAGCAGGGCAGAAACAACATTCTTGGCAGGTGCTTGGAGCATTGCAATAACGTCGCCAATGAGTTCATTCTTAGATTTGAGCTCACTGAGCATAATAAGATTCTCGTCGCCTATGAAAAGGTCTGACTGAATCGCGGCAGCTTTCAATACGGGTTTGCCATCAAGTTTCTTGCGAAACTCTCTAATCACACGCGCAGGGGCATTACCGCTTTCCTTGGAGAAAATAACTCCTGAAAAGCCTTTCAATGCCGTGAAGAGCGGTGTATAGTCAACCTCCTTGTTGCGCTCGAGGGCCTTTTGGATCAACGTGTTCTTATACACGCGATATTCAACGCCACTCTTAAAGCACAACCTTCTGAAATTATTGATCTGCTCAACGGTAAAACCGGTAGCGTCAGTAATATAGAAGTGATTGTTTTCAGCAAACTTCGCTGAAAGCTCCTCTATGATTTGTCCTTTTTCTTCTCTGGTCATGTTTTATTTTCTTAAACGCCAGCTATGGAATTTGTATCGATCGCGATCCCAGGACTCATTGTCGTCGACAAGGTGATACTTTGGAAGTAAGTACCCTTCGCCGAGGCTGGTTTCAGTTTCGATACCACATTGATCATTTCCATCACGTTGTCTCTGATTTTGTCAGCTGAAAAGGAAGCTTTTCCAACGCTTACGTGAATGATACCTTGCTTATCAATTTTGAAGTCGATCTTACCGGCTTTTACTTCTTTCACGGCCTTACCGACATCGAGCGTAACAGTTCCTGATTTAGGATTCGGCATGAGACCGCGCGGACCTAAAATCTTTCCGAGCTTACCCACTTTTGCCATAACGGTAGGGGTACAGATAATCACATCGACATCTGTCCATCCACCTTCTATTTTAGTAAGGAATTCATCGAGACCGGCGTATTCAGCGCCAGCGTCTTTTGCTTCCTGTACCTTGTCTGGCGTGCTCAACACAAGCACGCGAACTACTTTACCGATACCATGGGGTAACGCAACCACTCCCCGAACCATCTGGTCAGACTTCTTCGGATCAACACCGAGACGAATGTCCACATCGACGGAGGAATCAAACTTCGTAAAGGAAATCTCCTTCACCAACTTCGAAGCATCTTCCAGCGAGTACTCCTTTGCAGGATTGAACTTCGCGAGAACCGCTTTTTTGTTTTTAGTAAGCCTTGCCATTGCCTTAATTATTTATCCCACGGAGGGGTACCGGATACAGTAATACCTAAGCTTCTCGCCGTTCCTGCAACCATCTTCATAGCGGACTCCACTTTGAAGGCATTGAGGTCGGGCATCTTTGTCTCTGCTATCGTCTTCACCTGATCCCAGGTGACAGAACCGACTTTCGTACGGTTAGGCTCAGCAGAACCTTTCTGTTTTTTTGCGGCATCCAAAATCAACACAGCAGCGGGAGGCGTCTTAATGACGAAGTCAAAAGACTTGTCATTATAGATTGTGATCAACACCGGCAATACTTGCCCTGGCTTATCCTGTGTACGCGCGTTGAACTGTTTGCAAAAGTCCATAATGTTAAGACCCTTACTACCCAACGCAGGTCCAATCGGAGGAGCCGGATTTGCCGAGTTCCCTTTTACTTGTAGTTTCAGATAACCTGTAATTTGTTTAGCCATGTTATCGTTAGTCTAGCTTTTCTACCTGCATATAACTTAGCTCTACCGGAGTGTTCCGGCCGAAGATTTTCACCATTACATTGAGTTTCTTCTTGTCTTCAAAAATCTCCTCAACTGTTCCGGTAAATCCGCTGAAAGGTCCATCCATTACCTTTACAGACTCACCTTTAATAAATGGTGTGTCGAGCTTTTCCTCGAATTCGTCAATCTCATCAACTTTACCGAGAATCCTGTTAACCTCCGATTGACGAAGAGGAACGGGATCCTTGGAAGCCCCGGTACCGTTGTTGCCGAGAAAACCAATCACGCCCGGAATGCTATTGACAGCGTGATGAGCCTCCCCGTTTGAGAGATCTGCCGAGAGCAGCACGTAGCCAGGGAAGAAGTTCCGCTCCCTCACCCGCTTCTTGCCGTTTCTCATTTCATATACCTTTTCAGAAGGGATGAGCACCTGCGGAATGAAATCCGTAAGCTTCGAGCGCTCAATCTCAGTTTCCAGGTAAGATTTAACCTTCTTTTCCTGGCCGCTGACGACCCTGAGAACATACCACTTCAGTTCGCCCATGACCTTCTGCATTAGAATTCTCTATAAAACCACTGAAGACCTGTGTTAAATACCCAGTCGATCGCACCGATCACCAGGGCAAAGAGGGTGGAAGCCACCAGCACCAGTACAGCGCTGCCTTGAAGCTCGCTGTACTTAGACCAAGTCACCTTGTTCTTGATCTCATCCCATGATTCCGCGAAATAGGTCTTAAGTTTCTCCATGGACCGTTGATACTTTATATAATGTCAAAAACGGCATGACCAAGTGTGGCCCTCCGTCTTACTCTTATCTTCTTCCTTCGGTCGCCGAAGCTTTTAGCGAAGGCAAACCCTCGGTCGCCGAAGCTTTAGCGAAGGCGACTGGCACGGGTGGAGAGACTCGAACTCCCAGCCAATGGTTTTGGAGACCACTACTCTACCAATTGAGCTACACCCGTTTCTATTCCCTTGTGGCCTTTTTCGACCCCTTTGGTCCCTTTTGCCTGACTTTAGCGGTGAAAGCCCAAACTCCTGAGCCGCACCTACGTACCTCAGCCCAAAAGGACTGCAAAGGTAAAACAATGGAACAGAAAACAAAAGCGTTCCTGAAAAATTTCAGAAACGCCCTTTATTACTGAATATCAGTGAATTAGTCCAGAATTTCAGTCACCTGGCCAGATCCTACCGTACGACCACCTTCGCGGATGGCGAAGCGGAGACCTTTCTCCATGGCAATCTTGTTGATAAGCTCAACTTCGATAGAAATGTTGTCACCAGGCATAACCATTTCAACACCTGCAGGCAGTTTACACTCACCCGTCACGTCAATCGTGCGGAAGTAAAACTGAGGGCGGTATTTGTTGAAGAATGGTGTGTGACGTCCACCTTCCTCTTTCGACAAAACGTAAACCTCACATTTGAACTTAGCGTGCGGCTTTACGGAGTTAGGTTTACAGATAACCATACCCCGGCGGATCTGCTCTTTTTCAATACCACGGAGAAGGAGACCAACGTTATCGCCAGCTTCACCTCTGTCAAGGATCTTACGGAACATTTCAACACCTGTGATGGTAGATTTCAGGTTTTCAGCACCCATACCCAGGATTTCTACTGCATCGCCAGTGTTGATAACACCGCGCTCAATACGACCTGTAGCAACAGTACCACGGCCAGTGATCGAGAACACGTCTTCAACAGGCATGAGGAAATCTTTATCGATAAGACGAACTGGCAAAGGAATGTGTTCATCAACCGCCTTCATCAGTTCTTCCACTTTTTCAACCCATTTAGGCTCGCCGTTCAGGGCTCCAAGAGCAGAACCGCGGATAACAGGCATGGTATCGCCAGGGAAGCTGTAAGCGGACATAAGTTCGCGAACTTCCATTTCAACGAGATCGAGAAGTTCGCCATCGTCTACAAGGTCAACCTTGTTCATGAATACAACGAGTGCAGGAACACCAACCTGGCGTGCAAGAAGGATGTGCTCGCGCGTTTGCGGCATGGGACCGTCAGTAGCAGCAACCACAAGGATCGCACCGTCCATCTGCGCAGCACCCGTAACCATGTTCTTCACATAGTCAGCGTGACCAGGGCAGTCAACGTGCGCATAGTGACGCTTTTCAGTAGCGTACTCAACGTGAGAAGTGTTGATGGTGATACCGCGTTCTTTCTCTTCAGGAGCGTTGTCGATTGAAGAGAAGTCGCGCATTGAAGCCAGACCTTTTGAAGCAAGCACCTTAGTGATAGCAGCAGTCAAAGTAGTCTTGCCGTGATCGACGTGACCGATGGTACCTACGTTTACGTGAGGTTTTGAACGATCGAAATGTTCTTTAGCCATATTTGAAAATCCCAGTTAATAGTTTAAAGTATAGTTAATAGTTAATAATACTACTTTTTGATTCTGCCATCTGCAGATCAACTACACCCTAAACATGTTAAGCCTGTCGAATAAGGGTCGCTTTCGCGTTGTTGTGAATGTCGGATTACCTGGGTTCGCTACGTCCGGGACTATTGTCGTCATTCACGACCTAATTCAATAAACATTTTGCCGCTGCCATCAGCCAACAGCTCCGCCCACTGCTAGAGCTGTTGATGAGGATTGAACTCACGACCTCTTCCTTACCAAGGAAGTGCTCTACCACTGAGCTACAACAGCAAATCCATTGGATCATTTGTTGATTTGTCGATCTGTTGATTTGAATTCCGGCCTTCGGCCGGTAGTTAAATCAATAGATCAACAGATCAACAAATAACTCAATAATTCTGAGCGGGAGACGAGGTTCGAACCCGCGACCTATAGCTTGGAAGGCTATCGCTCTACCAACTGAGCTACTCCCGCAGAATATTTGTTGATTTGGTGATCCTCCTTACGGCGGACACGTCTGTTGATTTGTTGATTTAATGCAAATCCAGTTTCACCAAATTGAAGAAGGCACGTCATGCCTTTCAATGAGCCAAGTATTAATTCCTAATCTTAATGTTGCTGATAAACTGCCCTTGGCAGCATTTCCAATCAACAAATCAACAGATCACCAAATTGAAGAAGGCACGTCATGCCTTTCAATGAGCCAAGTATTAATTCCTAATCTTAATGT
>Ga0170475_127506864_pt1 | contig 11054 bp, 2 predicted proteins | sample Soicark_Litter_5_FD_111474 | JGI IMG/M metagenome (GOLD analysis project Ga0170475, IMG submission 111474) | Avena fatua rhizosphere microbial communities from Hopland, California, USA. Combined Assembly of 48 SPs | reverse complement strand
GTTCATCGCAGAGCTACGAGGTAAGCCCGGGAAGTCATCCGTTCAGGCCAGAATAGCCCCTGTACCGCCCCATGCGATGAAAACGGCACAGGCTCCCCTCCAGCCAGCAAGCAAACGCGCCGCTGGGAAGGAGCGACGAACCGAAGCTCGCTACCAGTCCCGACAGGAAGGCCACTGCCTCCCCATTGGCGCCCATAACGAGGACACATGGGCGGCTCACGTCCTGGATATCTCGCGCAAAGGCATCGGACTGCTCGTCAATCGCCGATTCGAGGTCGGCACGGTGCTGCTGGTCTGGCTGCGTTGCCAGGGGAAAGAGGCTCAACATCCCCTGATGGTCCGCGTCAGCCGGCAAGAGGTGCGTTCAGCGCGGAAGTGGGTGCTGGGCTGCGTTTTTGCCAACCCCCTCAGCGAGGAGGAACTCCAGTTCCTGGTCTGAGACATTCGTTGCCGCCAGAGGACCGTCGCCAGCGGCAAGGACGTCGCGATTTTAGTGTACGTACATATAGAAGACACCCAGGCATTTCACCTTCCGCGCCGCTCGACTAACAAATGTCGCGACGAATCGTCTTCTCGAATAGAAAAGTCCGGGCAAGTGGGCAATTCTGCCACTTGTCCGAACTTAACTACCTACGTATACTACTATACCGACGGCCATCGCCTGATTCGCAACTACGAATGAAAGCCATCACACACCACCCTACTCGCCGCCACTCGCCATCGCAGCGAATGAGAACCATCTACCCGCCACAACAATCCCCCTCGCCGGGCTGTCCACGCCACAGCAGTTGTGGCAGTCCCCGAAGTGGTTGCCACCCTTGTAATTCCACTATCCGATACGACTCCGCATCTGGCGCCTGAATCGTCCAATCGTCCGGTTCATTCTACCCGGGCGCCCCGATCTTGCCTGGACGGAAAGTTTTACGTGAATTACCTTGCGGCGTGGTCAGTTACCGAGTAAGCACAACTATAGCCGCCTGGAACACGTACCGCCTGGAACACGGTACAAACACCTGGAGAAGAGGCACTCTATGAAGCGGTTCACCTGGGCGCGTTGGCTCCGTTCGTTGATTCGTCCGCACGTCAATCCGGCTCGCAGGAAGCCTCCCCAGCCCCTGCGCCTGGAACACCTCGAAACCCGCCTGGCCCCGGCTACGAACGTCTGGACCGGCGCCGGTGGCAATACCAACTGGAGCACCTCCGCCAACTGGTCTCTCAACCGTCCCCCCCAGGACGGCGACGACCTGAACTTTCCTGGAACCGCGCCGGCGACCACCAGGACCACCACCAACGACGTCCCCGGACTCGACCTCAACTCGATCGAGTTCGACAGCTCCAACTACACCCTGAACGGGCCGCAGGGCATCAACCTGGTCGGCACGGGGGGGAGCCAGCCCGGCAACATCCTCACCATCCCCGGCGCCACCAACAACACCATCAACCTCACCATCAACCTCGGCGGGTCGATCAACAACAACACCCAGTTCTTCAGCGTCGGCAGTACCGGCGTCCTGACGATCAACGGGAACCTCTCGGGCGCGGCGAACGTCAATCTCAGCAAGGCCGGCCCGGGCAAGCTCATCCTGACGGCTGACAACAGCAACCTCGGCGGCGCGATCAACGTCAACCAGGGCATCCTCAACATCCAGCACGTCAAGGCCCTCGGGTCCACCGCGAATGGCACCACGGTGCTGCAGGGCGCCCAGCTCCAGGTGGAGCAGAACGCCGCGACGGGGAACCTCATCAACATCGCCGAACCCTTGCGCCTCAACCGCGATGGCCCGCAGAATGACGGCGCCATCCTCAACGTCCTCGGCGACAATACCTGGATCGCCGGCGTCACACTCGACAACGACTCCACCGTCGGCGCCAACGCCGGCTCCCTGGCCTTCCAGGGCGTCATCACCGACACCGGCGCCGGCCACAGCATCACCAAGGAAGGCCCGGCGAAGATCATTTTCGACCCGCTCAATAGCGCCGTGGGCAACATCTACCGCGGCAAGACGAACGTCAGGAACGGCATCCTGGTGATCCGCCACTCGTTGGCCCTGGGAAACACCGACTTCGCCGGGGTCAGCCCGAGCGACGACCCGGTCACCGGTAACGAAACCATTGTCCACAGCGATTTCAGCAAGAGCGGCACCCTGCAACTGGAGTTCGTGCCCAATCCCGCCCGCATCGACCCCTTCGCCACCGCGACCGGCTTCACCGTCCCACTCGAGAAGCTGACTCTCAACGGCCCCGGCATCGAGGGCGTCCATGTGCTGCCCAAGGTCTCCCAGGCCGCTGGCGGCGCGACCGTCACCGGCGCGCTCAGCAACCTCACCGGTCTAAACACCTGGCGGCAGGACATTCAGCTGTGGACCGACGACACCACCATGGCCCGCGATCCCAATATCTGGCCCTGGCCGACCGTTGGCATCGGGGTCGAAGCCGGGAGCGAGTTGAATGTCACTGGCCGCATCAACGATGACGAACTCGACAGCAGTCCGTTGTTCCCGCCGGGAACAGTGTCGAACATCGATTACTCGCTGATCAAGGTGGGCCCCGGCCGGCTCAACCTTGCCCCGCAGAACCCACAGAACCTGGGGGTGGCATCTCCCAACATTTACCGAGGCCGCACCGAGATCCTGGAAGGCTATCTCAACATCCGCGACTCCGCCGCGCTGGGACATCCCTTGCCCGCGGACCCGGCCGCCGCGACCAACCCGCGCAACGGCTCGTTCGTCTTCCCCGGTGGCACCCTGGAGTTGGAAGCCGACACCATCCCCGATTCCAACCCGCCGCCGAATGCACCCGACGCCACCCCGCATCTCAACACGGATATCGTCCTGAGCACCGAATACCTGGAACTCCTGAGCAATGGTGCCGGCGGCGACGGCGCCTTGCGCAACGCTCGCGGGACCAATGAATGGAAGGGGAACATCCCCCTCGTCACCGGTTACGGCCGCACCGGCGTCAGCTTTTTCGGGACAGGGGCCACCATCGGCGTGGTGCCCGACCCATTCGACTCGAACGATCCGCTCAACAAGTTCAACCTCAGCCAGTTGACCATCAGCGGCGTGCTTTCCGGTGCGGACCTGACCAAGGTGGGCGGAGGTGAACTGGTGTTGAGTCCAGAATTCACCGCCACCGGGCTAGCCATCCCAAGCGGGAACTCCTACACCGGCTCGACGTTCATCCTGGAAGGATGGATCACAGCCCGTAACAGTCGTGCGCTGGGTGCCGATGTCGCAGGCCCCGATACGGTTCAGCCACCCACCCTTGTCGCCGAAGCCGCCGCTCTGCACCTGAAGCAGACGCGCCAGGGGCAGGCCATCAGCGTGACGGAACGAGTCTTCCTGTCCGGCAATGGCATCGCCCATCGGTCCCCGGAACTCAACCACCGCGGCGCCCTCGAGAACCTCAGCGGCAATAACCAGCTCACCGGCATCGTCACCCTGGTGGGGACCGCCAACTTCCCGAAGGTCGGCATTGGTGCCGATATTGCGAACTCCCCCTTTGTGCCGGCCGATCAGCCGGTCACCGAAAGCGACCTGCTCATCACCAACCTGATTCAGGACGCGCTGTCGGCACCGGCCAACACCTTCCCGCGCATCGCCAACCTGCCTGCCGTGCTCAATCCGTCCATGATCGTGGGCGCAGGCATCGAGAAGCTCGGCCGCAAGCGCGTCACGCTGCAAGGGCAGGGGACGTTTACGGGCGACAACAAGGTGACCGAGGGCGTACTGCGCATCCAAACTCACACCGCCCTGGGCATGCTCGCGGGCACGACCACCGTGGCCGACGGCGCCGCCCTCGAAACCCAGGGATACGCCACGACGGGACCGCTGCCTCAACTGTCGCAGTGGGCCAGCTCGGTGATCGACTTCAGCTCGCAATTCTCTACCACCAACTGGTCGGCCGCCCAGGCGACCGGGGTGCCGGACGCCTTCACGGGCGGTCCCTTCGGGAATGGCTATTTCGACAATCCGGTGGCGTGGTCGGCGTCGAACTCGGACGGCCCTCCGGACCCGGAGTTCATCACGCTTGGGTACACGACCCCGGTTTTCGCCAACGCCGTCACTGTCCGCGAATCCTTTAACAATGGCTTCGTGTTCCAGATCGACGTCGTGGACATGTCGGGCAACCTGGTGACGGTGTGGACCGGAGTGGACTCGACCAACGGGGCGCTGGCACACAAGCCCGAGGAGTTCGCGGTTACGTTCCCCACCACGAACTTCCTGGTCAAGGGCGTCCGGGTCTACGTCAACCCCAACCACGTGACGGGCGACTGGGAGGAAATCGACGCGGTGCAGCTGCAGGGCGTCACGTCGCTGACGCCGACGTTGATCAACACCTTCAACGGCGGCCTCGCTGGCGGCATCCAGGTGCGCGAGTCGCTGGTCCTCAATGGCAGCGGCAACGTCACCGCCGACGACCCCACGCACAACTTCTCCAGCCCGGTCTCCATCGCCACGCTGACCAACCGGTCCGACGACAACCTGTGGAATGGGCCGATCACCTTCGCGTCCGACGTCGTCATCGACACCCGGACGGATTCGCGGCTGTCGCTGCCGAAAACCATCGACGGCTCCGGCGGAGTCACCAAGATCGGCGACGGCAAACTCGTCTTGATCGGCACCAACACCTACCTGGGGCCGACGGTGATCACCCAGGGCGTCATCAACCTGCAAAGCTCCGGCGCGCTGGGGTCCGCCACCAGCGGCACCACGGTCGCCAACAACGCCCAGATCGAAATGCAGGGCGACATCAACATCGCCGGCGAGCCGTTGACCATCCTCGGCAACGGCCCCGACGTTGCCCCGAACATCCCACTCCGCTGGTTCCCGCAAGGTCCCGGCCCGATCACTGAACCGAACTGGCAGGGCGGCACCGCCACCGGGCGGGTCACCGGCGTGGCCGCCGATCCGATCGATCCGGACAACGTCCAGTACGTCATCGGGGCCGACGGTGGCGCCTGGCGCACCAAGAACGGCGGCGCTACCTGGGAGCCGCTCATCGACGACGCGCACATCGCCAGCCTCGGCCTCGGGCAGGTGATGTTCAGCGGTGCGATCACACTGGCGGACTCGAACACGATCTACGTGGGGTTGGGCGAGACGAACAACACTGGCGTAGTGACGAGCAGGGTCGTCAACAACGACCTCTACTACGCCGACACGTACTACGGTCGCGGTGTCCTGCGGACGGACGACTTCGGCCGGACCTGGACTCTGCTGCAGCCGCCGGGCAACGCCTTCGACCGGACGACGATTTCCAAGGTCGTCGTCGATCCGGGCGATCCCAGCATCATCTACGTGGCGGTGCAGGGCGACGGCGTCAACAGCACGTCGGGCAACTTCGGCATCTGGCAGTGCTTCACCAGCACCAATACCTGGGTCAACCTGACGGTCAGCGACCCAAGATTCAGCGACACCAGTAAGTTCTACACCGACCTGGTGGTGATCAACGCCAATCCGCGGATTTCCAGCGTCAACTACCCGAACGAGCCGAACCGCCGAATCATCGCCTTCGCGATGGCGGACTACCGCGGGGAGGATCGCGGCAACTTCGACAGCGCCGTGTACACCGCGGACATCCTGGACGTCACCACCACGGCCACCACGGCGCCAACGTGGAGCGCCCAGGGCTTCAACACCACCCCAGAGTCCATCGCCGGGCTGCCGGCAGCCCGGAACGGCATGATCAAGGTGACTGGGGCTCGGGGCACGGCCATTGGTCAGCCCGACGTGATCCAGCTGTGGGCGCCGGTCACCTATCCGGTTTCGTTCTTACGAAATATCTCCGGACAGAGCGGCACGTTCCGCGAGATGGAGAGGAACATCCTCGGCTACGTGCTGGCCACTGATAGCTGGGTCGCGGGCGGTTGGACAACGAACAGCGTTCCACAGCCGACCGTCAACTACCAGGGGACATTCCCCAACGGACAGGGGTATTACGATTCGGTGATCAGCACCAGGGCGGGGGACTTCACGCACCTCTTCCTCGGCGGCGTCGGCCTGACCACTTCCGGCCCGTTCGTGCTTAGTGGCAATACCTGGAACGACCTTAATTCCGGCCTCGCCGGCGCGGAGCCGCACATTTCGTATCACGCGGCCTTCTGGGACTCCACCGGCAGCCACGTTCTGGTCGGCACTGACGGAGGCGTCTGGCGTCTGGAGAACCCGCTGGCGGCCACCAGCGCGGCGAACGTGCAGTGGACCAACCGCAACGGGCAGTTCCTGCAGATCACGCAGTTCAATGGCCTGGACGTCCACCCGTTCGATCCGTTCTTCGCCATCGGCGGCAGCCGATCCAACGGCACGGAAATCTTCGACGACTCCCCGACGTGGGCGAGTGTGGACGGCAACGACGGCGGCATCGTTCGCATCAACAACAAGAACGCCAACATCGTGTTCCACGTGCTGAACGGCCAGCTGCGCCGATCGACCGATGGTGGAACGACATGGACGACCATCCTCAATGTCGGGGTGCAGCAGTACTTCCCGTTCATCCTCGATCGCGTCAACCCGTCGCGGCTGCTCGTCGGCGTCGGCCCCAATCTCCGCGAGTCGGTGAGTTCCGACACCGCCGCCACGTTCAACACCATTGGGTTCAGCGGCTTCGGGGGCTTCGGCGTCGGCGACATCACCCAGATCGCCGTGTCCGACCGCCAGGGCGCCTATGTCTTCGACCCCGCCTTCCCTGCCGACGTGGACATCGGTGCCGATGCGTATGACGACGCCACCATCTACGTCCTGAAGAGGGACGTCCATTCGGCGTTCGGCCCGACGACCCCGGGCGGGATTTACGTGACCAAGAACGGCGGCCAGACCTGGGTCCTGCGGACCAACGGCTTGCCGGGCTCCTCGTTCGATAACTACTCCGACATCACGGTCGATCCGAACAACCGGGACGTCGCGTACGTGGTCCGGCGGATCTTCGACCCGGTATTCGGGGCGACTGGCAAGATCTTCCGCACCACGAACGCGGGCCAGAACTGGGTCGATATCAGCGGCGACCTCCCCGATTTGCCGGTCTGGAAGGTGGTCGTCAACCCCCAGAACCGGATCCTGGCGGCCGACGGCCTCGTCTACAGCGAACTCCTGATTGGCAACGACAACGGCGTTTATCGGCTGACCGCCGACGAGAACGCCAACAGCGTGGTGTCGGCCGATTACAACTGGACGCGATTCGGCGTCGGGCTGCCCAACGTCCAGATCAAGGAGCTGGTGCTCAACCCCTTGACCAACACGCTGTGGGCGGGGACGTACGGTCGAGGCCTGTTCCAGTTGTTCCTCGACCAGTCGCAGGCCAACAGCGGCGCGATCCGCGCTGTTTCCGGGTCGTCGGTCTGGAGCGGGAACATCACCATCACCGCTCCCAACGCATCGGGCGTCACCAACATCGACTTCCGCGCCGAACTCGGGGCCCAGGTCAATCTGGTCGGCAAGCTTTCCGATGGCCCGGGCGGTCCCTTCACCGTCAACAAGGTCGGCCCAGGGACGGTGATCTTCTCCGGCCCCAATACCTACTCCGGGTTCACCGACGTCCAGGAAGGCGTCCTGGCGGTGCGCAATCCCACGGCACTGGGTACCAGCAATGGCTCTGCCGACACCACCAGGGTCCGCACCGGCGCCGCGCTCCAACTGGAATCCGACCTGGTCGGCGAGTTCATCGAACTCAACGGCAACGGCATCACGGTCAACGGCCACAACACCGGCGCCCTGCGGAGCTTCTCCAGCGATAACACCTTCACCGGGGTGTTGTTCCTCAATTCGGACACGACCATCGGTGTCGAGTCCGGCCGGCAGTTGACCATCGGCTCGAAGCCGGGCTTCCTGCCCGGGACCGGGACGATCACGGATGTATCCGGCAACTTCGGGTTCGCCAAGGAACTCGAAGGCCGGCTGATCCTGAATTCGGCCAACACCTACGACGGGCTGACGGACATCATCCAGGGAGAGTTGCGCGTCCAGCACAACAACGCCCTGGGTGGGACGCAGGGTGGCGCGGTGGCGGGCGGCACTCAGGTCCACCACGGCGCCCAGTTGGTGCTGGACGGTGGCCCAACCATCGTCGGCGAGCACCTGGGACTGTCGGGGACGGGTATCTTCAACAGCGGTGCGCTGGAGGTCCTCAACGGCAGCAGTGGCTGGCGAGGCCCGGTCACATTGCAGTCGCTACCCGGCGTGGGATCGCCGCCGCCACCACCGCCGCCGGGCACGGTGTCGATCAACGTCGTCGGAGCCGGGAACACGCTCACCCTGGGGTCCGTCGATGAGACGCTGCCGACCGGGCTCACCAAGATCGGCGCTGGCACCCTGGTCCTGACCTCTGCCGACAGCTACAGTGGCACCACCGAGATCACCTCTGGCATCGTCCGAATCCAGGACGGGGCTGGCCTGGGTGGCAATAGCACCAACGAGACCCAGCGGGTTACGGTCCTCCAGCACCAGGGGGGTACGTTCACGCTGACCTTCAACAACCAGACCACCAATCAACTGGCGTCGAACGCCAGCGCGAACACCGTGCAGCAGGCACTGGCGAACATTGTCGGCAACGGCAACGTCTCGGTGACGAGGACGACGGTGGTCAGCGGGACTGCCACGTACAACCTCTACACGGTCACCTTCCAGGGCGCCCTGGCGGGGGTAGATCAGCCACTGATGACGGCGCAGGCATTCAACGGATCGACCGTCTCCGTCAGCCCAGTGACGGAGGGAGGGACCGGCACGATTGTGCGTTTCGGCGCGGCTCTGGAACTGGACAGGCCCGGCGGCATGGCTGTCCTCGACGAGGCGCTCATCCTCTTCGGCGACGGCATCAGCAATACCGGCGCCTTGCGGAACCTCAGCGGCCCCAACACCTGGACCGGCGTCATCGATCTGCTCACCAGCAGTACCATTGGCGTCGAGGGGACGAGCCAGTTGACCGTCACCAAGCCCATCAGGGACCCCAATGGGGCGGCGGCACCTAACTTCACCCTCACCAAGCCCGGCACCGGCCGGCTGGTCTTGCCGGTGGTCGAGGCTTACTTCGGCTCGACCTTTGTCCCGGCGGGCGATGTCCAGGTGGACGGAAAGATCGGCAATGTCGAGATCTCCGGCGGCGGAGTGAGCGGCTCGGGGACAGTCGGCAACATCACCGGGGTAAGTGGCGTGCCGGTCGTCGGTCACGTCGATCCCGGACAGAATAGCGCAACGCCGTTGACCGGCATCCTCAATGCCAACACCACCGTCCTCGGGTCCCAGAGTCAGTTCTCCGTCAACCTGATTACCGCGACGCCGGGCTCGGGGTACGACAGGCTGGTCGTGAATGGCAACATCACCCTGGGCGGTGCCTCGCTGTCCGGGAAGATCCATCCGAACTTGCCGTTCGGCACTCCGCTCACAATCATCCAGACGAGCGGCGGTAATGTGATCGGGACGTTTGCCGGGGCACCCAACGGGGCTTCCGTCCAGATCGGTGGCGGGCTGTTCACGATCAACTATACCGCCACGACGGTGACGCTGGTGCGGGTCCCCAAGATCGCCGCCAGCAGCACGTCTCTGACCATCACGGATGCCTTCGGTCAGCAGATCAGCGACTCCGTCTACGGGCAACCGCTGGTTCTGACGGCCACGGTGAGCGAGACGTCGGGACCGCCGTTGACGCCGACGGGCAGCGTGTCGTTCTTCGACGGGGGGACGCTCCTGGGGACGGTGGGGTTGAACTCCTCGCAGCAGGCCAGTCTCACCATCAACTCCCTGAGTGTGGGCAGCCACAACATCACCGCGGAGTATGACGGCGACTCCAACTTCGACCCCAGTTTGCAGTCGGTCAGCCATAACGTGGCCCCGGCGGACAGCACGGTCATTGTCGGTTCGTCGTTCAACCCGGCGGGTGTGAACAGCACGGTGACCTTGACGGCATCGGTCCAGCCCATCAATCCGAGCCTCGGAACGCCGACGGGTTCGGTGGACTTCTGGGACGGTGCGATCGGAACGGGGACGTTCCTGGGCACGGCTCCGATCGTGAACGGGAACGCGAGCCTCGACGTCACCTTCACGACCGTTGGGACGCACGACATCAACGTCGATTACCCCGGCGACGGCAACTTCACCGGCAGCAACGGGAACCTGTCGCTGCACGTGGTTCCCAACAGTACCACGACGGTAACCGCGTCGCCGACCAGTTCGGTGAATGGCCAGACGGTGACCTTCACGGCCACCATCTCGCCGACGCCTTCGGTCGATCCGGCTGGGACGGTGCAGTTCTTCATCGATGGCACGGCGTTCGGGGGACCGGTGACGGTCAGCTCCGGGCAGGCGAGCATCAATGTCGCCCTGGGCACCGGAAATCACAGCATCAATGCGGCGTATTCCGGCGTCTTCACCGGCGACGACAACACCAGCCTGGCCGGCAGTTCCGGGTCGCTGTCGAACTACAGCGTCGGGCGAGCGAGCACCGGGGTGAACGTCAACTCGTCGGCCCCGACCTCGGTGAACGGACATACGATAACGCTGGTCGCCACGGTCGGGGTGAACGGTCCTGGGAGCGGGACGCCGACGGGGACGGTGTCGTTCTTCGACGGAGGTACATTCATTGGGTCGGCGACCGTGGTGAACGGGAAGGCCAGCCTCAATGTGGCGTTTGGGTTCGTCGGCCAACACCACATCACGGCAACCTACTCGGGCGACAGCAACTTCACCGCGAGTTCCTCGGGAAGCGTGGTGCAGAATGTGGTGCCGCCCCAGGTGCGGCCCTTCATCACCTGGAACAGGTTCCGTCGCACCCTGTTCATTCTCACGCTCCGGCTGACCGACTTGCAGGGTCATCCGATCGGAGGTCTCAACGGCCCGGTGACAGTCCTCCATACCAGATTCAGGCCGAGGGGAGGAGTGATCCGTGGCCGACTGACCGGCAATTTCAAGAATGGCGTGGCCGCCCTCGGATGGCTACTCGGGACCAAGCCTGGGCGGTACACCATGAGGGTCGTCGCACCTGGCATCGACACGAACGTCGTGATTGTCATCCCGATCGGCCGGGCGACATTTTAAAGGATGAAGGATGAAGGATGAAGGATGAAG
>Ga0170475_104838980_pt1 | contig 11054 bp, 10 predicted proteins | sample Soicark_Litter_5_FD_111474 | JGI IMG/M metagenome (GOLD analysis project Ga0170475, IMG submission 111474) | Avena fatua rhizosphere microbial communities from Hopland, California, USA. Combined Assembly of 48 SPs | reverse complement strand
GTAGACGATCATGCTAAACAGATTACTTATCTGATGGCACAATCATATCACAGCCTCAGACATGCGGCTGCATAACCGGGCCCAGTCCATTGCTGGTTGTGGGCTTGGCGAGATTGGCCAAGCCGCGAACCGCCTGAACGGTGGCCCATGTCTCGTAAGCAGCCAGTTTTCCGCGTTGGGTTATGCAGCGTTCACATCTGCCACGCCGTCGCGGGCAACGAAGGCGTTTCCGCCGGCTTCGAGCGAGAGTCTAGTAGGGCCAAGTCAATCGGCATGATTCCCCCCGCTTTGCTACACGTATTCCCCACACTCGATGTTGGCGGCCAGCAAACGAGGTTCGCGACCATAGCCAATCGGCTTGGGCCGAAATTCCGCCATCGGCTCATCAGTTTAAACGGCGGTGTTGGCGCGCTGTCACTTCTCGACCCGGTTCTCGATGCTCATCTAATCCCGAACCCGTTGCAGACGCGGGGCCGTCTTGGCCAGTTTCATTGGATGGCTCGGCTGTTGGAGACCCTCAAGCCTGATGTATTAATTACATACAACTGGGGTGCCATTGAGTGGGCAATTTTAAATCGATTGTGCGCGGGCCTTAAGCATATCCATCTTGAAGATGGGTTTGGGCCGGACGAAGCCGACCGCCAAATATGGCGGCGACTAATGACACGGCGGTTCACGCTACGGCGTTCTACTCTGGTTGTCCCCTCGCGCCAGCTGGTGAAGATCGCGACCTGCCAATGGGGCTTGGACCCCGAGCGCGTAGTTTACATTCCGAATGGGATTGATCCGACCAGATTTGACCGCGTTTCGCCCGAAAATGCTGCGCCGCTTTTCGAGCGAAGAGAGGGAGAATGCGTCATAGGTTCATTTTCCCCGCTTCGACCAGAGAAGAACCTCGGTCGGTTACTGCACGCCTTCGCCAGCATTCAAGCGCCCTCTCGCGCCGTTCGGCTGGTGGTCTGCGGTGATGGACCGGAGCTGGCGCCACTGCAGGAATTGGCCAAGCGTTTAAGGGTAGATGACACCGTAACATTTACGGGGCATGTAGCGCGGCCGGAAGCGGTTATGGGCGCCTTCGATGTATTCGCGATCACCTCGGATACTGAGCAGATGCCGTACGCGGTTCTAGAAGCGATGTCCGCACGATTACCAATTGTCGCCACGGCAGTTGGAGACATTCCCATAATGGTGGCGGAGGAAAACCGTCCGTTGATTGTGCCGCGTGACTGCTGCGGCGCTCTGGCTGCGGTACTGAGGAAGGTTTGCGCAGACCGCGGACTATCCAAAAAGATTGGCCTTGCCAATCGCACCCGGGTGGAGCGCGAATTCGGGATCGCGCAGATGACGGAAGCATTTCACCGCCTCCTTGATGGGAACGCGTGAACTCCGACCCGAATCGTTCTCAGTGAGGCGCCAACGGACCGCAGCTACCCAATCCCCCGCACGATCGGAGGCCCCAGCCAATTCGCAATCGGCAACGGAAGCCGCTTCCAGAGCTCGATCATGATGCGGTATTTAGGGTTTAGCGGATTGTTCTCGGGAATTTTTCGGCCCGGAGCTACGCGATACGCATACTCCAGTGGCTGCGGTGGAAAGCCCCAATTCTTCTTGAATGCGAAGGCACCCGTGCCGACCTTGCTGCGACCAAAATCAAACATCCGCGCGTCCCGTTTTTGGACGGCATTGTTCATGACCTGCCAGTACATAAAATCGAAGGCACCTAGCTCGCGGGCACGAGAACGGCCCGCCCCATAATACGGTAACACCTCATCACGAAAGAAAAAGCTCAAGACCGCCGAAACCGGGGTCGCATTCTCAGTAACGGTCAAAATCTCCGCCGCTTGACCAAACCGCGCCATCAACAGGTGAAGGTATCGACGGGGAAACACTGGCGTGCCGAGGTTACGCACGCTCTCAGCGTAAATTCGATAGAAGCCGTCGACTTCTTGATCGATAGTCGACTGCAGTCCGTTTGCAAGAGCCTTTCGTACCACGGCACGCTGCTTGCGTGGAATGGCTTTGAGGTTCTGCTCAGGATCAGTGTGGATGGTTTTACGAAATGTAGCGTACAGACCTGGGCGCGTCGCCCAACTCAATGAATGAGGATCTCGCATACGGAATTCGATCAGATCGGAACCTAGGCGGCGCATCAGTCCGATTGCGTATTCGGTCAGGGCTTCTGCGGTCGCTGCGTCAGCTGCCAACGGTCCGCCGTAAACGCAAAAGGGTACGGAGAGAAGCCGATTGCCAAAAAGCACACTTCGGACGTGAAAAAGAGGTAATACGCCACTGATCACGCCATCCTGTTCGGCAAATACGTAATGGCTAGTGTGTCGAAAGGCCCGCTCGATCACATCTCGCCAGCCGGTTTGGTGGAAGAAAGTGCCGTTCGGTGTGGTCAGAACGAAATTGTCCCAAGCTTGGTAGTGCTGACCAGCAAGGTCACGGATTACAGGAGCCATTCTTCTTTAGGCAAACATCTGTCCAGGAATAAGAACCTGCTTTGCATCTGGTCCGTTTATCAGGGGACCAAACACCTCGTCCATCCGGGCCCAGCGGAAATCCCGCAGCAATCGTCGCAGCCGGTTGGGCATGGCTCGGAGGTTTGTATAATGCCGCAGACGAGTACGCATGCTTATGCCAGGTATGCGCGGCTGGGCCGCATCAAGCTCCCAGGGATGAAAGTAAAAGATACAAGGAAGCTCGGCTAGGTGGTTAAGATATATGAGGTTACGGCGCCATAGAGAATAAGGCAGAAGCCGGAAATACCCCCCGCCAGCGCTCGGAATATTCTGACCGAACACCCGTCTCGTGGTTAGAGGGATTTCCCATATCTCACCCTGCCCGGGTCGGAAGGGGCCTCGCGGTGCAGCCGGATCGCCGTAAAGATCGTGCCTAATCGGGTAAGTACTCGAACTATAACGGTAACCTTCTTGCTCGAGTAATTCGTAAACCCAGCGGTTATCCGGGCCGATCGAAAACGTTGGTGCCCGATAACCCGTAACCTGAGCTCCGGCAATGTCTTCAAGCGTGCACTTAGTACGGCGGACATCTTCCCGAAATTGAGCAGGGCTTAGTTGATCGGCTCGGGTATGATCATAACCGTGGCTCGCGAGTTCATGCCCCGCCACAGCGATCCGCTGGATCATGTGCGGGTGCCGCTCCGCGATCCAGCCTAAGGTGAAAAATGTTCCGGTGATTTGACTCTCTTGGAACAGCTCGAGGATGTGTTCGACATTCGCCTCTACCCGGCAAGGTATTTCGTCCCATTTGGCGCGAGCGATATGTCCAGCAAAAGCTTGTACCTGAAAATAATCTTCAACATCCACGGTAATGGCATTGGCCACCGCTCGCGATTTCTGTGAAGCGGGATGGGTGGCGAACTCAAAACTCACTGCTGGCCCTCGATTAGTCGGGCTGTGATCTCAAGGGTAAGCTTTAGCGCCCGATCGTGGCGTGCAACAGAGCGTTCGATAGCGCCGAGCCGTTCCTCCAGGCCCTGCGCCAGACCGTTTGTCGCTGGAGCAGTGCTCCGCATTGAAGGCTGGCCGGCCGTGAGATCCTGCACCAATTCATTCGCGACGTTAACCACCATGCCTTCGGTAATCCGATGTGCTTCTTCAAGAAAGCCCGCTAACAGAACACGGGAACACAAGGTGTTAATCTTCCGCGGTATCCCGGAGGAATGCTGATGGATCGCAGCGAAGGCCGGCTCCTCAAAGGCGGGATCGGCGTTCCAACCCGCGGTGATCAGCCGGTGTCGAATGTAGTCGCGTGTCTCCTCCCCCGTCAACGGACCCAAATGGTAGGAAGCCAAGACGCGCTGTTGGAGCTGTTCGAGCGCCGCATCCGCCAAAATTCGGCGGAATTGCGGTTGGCCTAGTAATAGACACTGAAACGGCGCCTTCCCACGAATGCTTAAGTTGGAAAGCATCCGGAGCTCTTCCAACGCAACGATTGGGAGATTTTGCACCTCGTCGACGACGAGTAAGCATCGTTGTCCCGCGGCCTGGACCTCCCGGAAGAGCCGCTCGAGAGCGCGCAACAGATTAGCTTTGTCGGCGCGTTCCGATCGCAATCCAAACCCGTCGGCGACTAACTGGAGAAGATCGTCGCCGGAAACTTGCGTCGTCAATACCCGAACCGCGCGATAGTGCTTGGTATCGAGCTGCGACCATAAGCGCTCCACGAGCATGGTTTTTCCGGCGCCGATTTCACCGGTGATAACCACAAAGCCCTCTTCTTGTGCCAATCCGTAGGTCAAATGCGCGAATGCACGCTTATGTTCATAACTATCATAAAAGAAGTGAGAATCGGGAGTGAGCTGGAACGGCATTTCTTTAAGTTTGTAATATGCGGCATACATAACTGGGATCAGAACTCCTTTCGCAAGCCGACCGTAATCGTATTCGAGGTGAGGCGAAACTGCGGTTGCGGGGATGTGCGGTTCAAAAAGTTATAGGCCGCCCAGCCCATCAGCGTCGGGTTCAGCTGGTATGTAGCAGAAGCATTTATGGTCAAAAGTGCTTCCTCCGTGTTGGCCGGCGCAGCGAAACTGAACTGACCGTAGCCGGCGCCCAGAGTTGCGGTTGTACGAGGAGTGAGCTCGCGTGACCAGCTGAGATTCATCTGCGAGGCTGTTTGTGAGACGCCGGATCCTGGTGTAATTTGAGCGACCAAGAGGCTATCGGTGTGGGCAAACGTCGCTGTAAAGTGGTCACGCTCGAGATCGGTGCGGGCAGTCGCGTTCAGCTGTTTAGACCGGAACAAGCCAGCTTGAAGACCGAGCGCCGGATTGCTGATCAAGAAGGGCAACAGGGTTCGAGTGTCGACCGTTTGCCCGGCCTGGTTCAGGTCTGAGAATGCCAGGTTGTTGGCAAGTTCCTGACTTACGGTCGTTAACCCCTCGGAGTAGGTCACGGACAGGCTCGTTCGTGCGGTGAGATGATACATTATCGACGCGTAAGGGGCGGTGAAGCCGTTACGGTGGCCGTAACTTAGAACGATTGTCGCATCCGGGTTGGGTGTGAGCTTCGTGCCGATACCCCAGACTAAGTCATTTATATCCGTCGGCGGAAGGGCACCAAAATGGAGCTGCTCAAAACCGATCGTCGTGAGAGCGGCGACCCTGCGGGTTATTGCATAAGCGGAATCAATGGTCCCGATCACCTGATTGCTTGGCAAGGTGCCGCTCGCTTCCGCGGCGTCGAGGAGAAAGCGGCTTTGCAGACGACCGAAATTTTCACCCGTCACGAATGCGGCCGTGGCTTCGTTCGTCATGGAGCTGGTGTTCTGGAGTGAGGTACCGAGTGGGGTTAGCGGGGTGGCCGACTGGATGCCGCTGACGTTTGTGTCGGTGAGAGTGTAGCGAAGCTCGCCGGTGCCGATCCCGTCAAAGCGCCGCGCCAAATATGGGGAGACGCTAAAGCTGGAGGCTTGAGCAAGCTGGGATCTCGGAATGCCTTGTGATGCATTGACAAAGCTCGGACCCAGCAAGGCGGGAGCCGATAGGGATAAACCGGTGCCGAGCCCGGGTACCGAGGGTAATACGCTCAATAAGCCACGCGCGTCCACAAAGAATAGATCCGGCACAATTGTGGCGGTGCCATTTGCGTAAAGATTCTGGCCAATAAAATTCAGATCAGGAGTCAAAGCATACAATTGTATAGTCGGCGAATAATCAAACTTGGCTTGCAGCCTTGGGCTCTCCCCCGTAATGCTAAATCCGGGAGAGATAGTCGTCACGAGGTCCGACCGCCGATTAGTTGGGGTCAGGAGAACGTTGTCGGTGTAGAGTTCTTGGCCGCTGACGCGGGGCACAAAGGTCCAATCACCAGCCATTACCGGAGAGGTAAGCGAAAGCAAGCAGGCTGCGCTGCACCAAGCTGAAAGCAAGGGAGTGAAGGAGGCCCTTGCCAAAGGGGCGATTTCCATCAATCGACTCGCGCCAGTTAGCTCCGTCCGGCCGAACCGTACGATACGAAGGCGGGCGCCGACCAAACCGGCGCCTTGTTTAGCAACACTGAAACGTTCGAGTTTGCCTGGAGCAACTCAAGTGCGGCTTCAACATCGCTCCGCTGCGTATCCCCAGCGGCCACCACGAGCGTTATCTGACCCACAACCCCCGCCAGAGTGTGTGGCGTGCTGCTGCCGAGACATGGCGGGGCATCGAAGATGACTAGGCGATCTGGGTCAAATCGACAGATGGCCTCAATCGTCTCGGCCATTCGGCGGCTCGCGAACAGCTCGGCACTGCCCTGGGCATTCGATCCGAACGGTAGGAATTCCAGGTTATCGGCCTCGGTTTGGATCGTGAGCGCATCCATATCGTTATATCGTCCGCGCGCAAGATCGAGAAGACCCCGTTCTTCCGATACTCCGAGCCGACTGGCTAAGCCTTTAGGATTAGGGTCAGTGTCTACCAGAAGTACTTTTCGGTCGCCCTGTCGCGCGATTTCGCCGGTCAGGTTGATCGCGCAAAAGCTCTTGCCTTCTCCCTGGCGGGCGCTAGTCACCATCACAGCGTTGCCCCCTGCTTCGAGAGCTGTTCCATTGGCGCTAAAGGTCTGACGCAAAATCTTGTGCTGAATAACACGAAACTCCTCGGCCACTCGGCGGTCCCGTGCTTCCCAAGAGACCAGGCCTGCCTGCGCCAGAGCCTCCTGAGTGATGCGGTCGCGTGTGGGTTCGGGAGTCGGCGCGGTACGCCTTTCTGCCGGGTCGATCGCAACGTGGCGGAGGGTGGTGCCAGAGCGGCTACCGTCCGTGAGCGGTATTACCGACTCGGGGAAAGCGCGAATGCGCGCGGCGGCGCGCTCTATAAGGTGTGTGCGGTTATCCACGAAAAAAGCACCCGATGGTTGCTGACAAAGTCGGTCGCTAATCCCCCGTAAACAACAAAAAGTAGTAGATAAGGAGCCGCTATACTCAGATTCTGTGCGTACACTCGTGGGCGACGCAGCGGGGAGCTTACCATGGAGATGGCACCCAACACGGGGTAGCCAAGTTCACGCAACCGCCCGAGATCGGTAATCGATTCATCTATTTGCCTCAACAAGATGGCGAGCCCGACCGGGGCGCCTAGACCGGCAAGCAGAACGAGAGAAATAAGCGTGAATCGGTTCGGAGCCGCCGGCAGATTGGGAATTTGCGGCGGGTCAATCAGTCGCAGCCGGACTTTGTCCGCGCCGGTATCGGCAGCGGCGGTAATGTTCGATGCCTCGCGCCGGGAGAGGAGTTCCTCGTAGTTTTTCCGGAGCACATTGTACCCACGATCCAAATCCTCAGATTCGGCTTGGACCTGCGGCGCGACGCGGGCGAGTTCTTCCATCCGGGACAGATCATTCTTGGAGGTCTCAAGCCTGCCGCGCAGGGCTGAAATGGTCGACTCGGTTTCAACCAGACGGAGCCTAAGTTGTTCGTATACCGGGTTGGCAAAGGCGGTCCGAGCGCCACGATTGTCGGTTGATGGTGCACTATCGGCTCGCTTGGAGGCGGCGGGGGGCGGAGCCGCTTTCAAAGACGCTACCAGCTGCCGAGCGATAACGACATCGGGATGCTGATCGGTAAACCTGACGCGCAATTCGGCGAGCTTAGCTTCGGCCGAGGCCAAAGGATCTTGAGCAGATCCGCCGCCCAAGACCGCTCCGGCGGTCGCGGGGGTCAGAACCTGGGGAGTAACGCGCGCTTCTTCCTGCAAGGCGGTGCGCTTTGCGAGCGCGTCCTGAAGGTCGGCGTCGAGATTGCGCACAGCGATACGGGCGCTGTCCAGCCGGGACATCCCGCCATTGCTCTCCAACGGTAGGATGTCCAGATACTTACGCCGGAACTCAGCACGCCGCTGTTCCGCGGCTCGCAATTGCATCTCGTAAGACGCGATCTGCTTGTTCAGGAATTTTTGGGCATTCTCCATGTCCGAGCGATTGTAGGCGGTCGCTCTCTCCATGAAGATGTTAAGAAGACCGTTTACGACGGCTTGAGCCCGCCGAGGGTCTTTGTTTCGATAAGTGACAACGAACAGGTTACGGCCTTCAGAGACAATCTTGATGTCACGACCTAGCTGAAAGACCAGTTGTTCTCTCTGCTGCGGAGTAGTCACCGAGAGATTAAGGTCGGTCACACTGATCAACTTGTCGAGATTGGGCCGACTCAGAAGAGTTTTCTGCATAATATCGAGTTGGTTTGGCGTCGCGGTGTCAACGGCCAAGCCTTGCAACAAGGGAGTGAGGATCGCGTCGGCATCAACATAAAGCCGTCCAGATGATTCATAAGAATCAGGCACCATATAGACGCCGGTCCACCCCGCCGCACAAATGAGCCAGGATGCTCCGACGAGCAGCCATCGCTGCCGCCAAGCCGATGCCAGGACCTGGCGGGCCAAACAATACCACCGCTCCATAACCAAATTCCGCTTTGTAGGAGTTTGCCCGGTTTAGCTAGAACCACGCTTGCGGGACAAAGAGCGTGTCACCCGGCTGCATCGCCACATTCTGGGTGATGTCACCGTCTTTCAGGAGATCATCGAGCCGAACATTATAGCTGGTGGAGCCACCCGGCTCCTGACGCACAATCACGGCACGGTTTCCAGCCGCGAAACGGGTTAATCCTTTTGTCGCGATCAAAACATCAAGCAGCGAGAGTTCGGCACGGTAGGGCAACGCCGCCGGCTGCGCCACTTCCCCGATGACCCGGATTTGCCGCGGTGCGGGCCCAACGAAGCCGGTAACCATCACGGTAACAGTTGGTTCTTTTATATACTTCTGCAACTCGCCTTCTAGCGCTGTCGCGAGTTGCGACGGCGTTTTGCCGAGCGCCAGGACATCAGGTACAAGCGGGGTCGAAATCCGGCCATCGGGCCGCACCGGAACCTCGGCACTCAGCTCAGGTGATCGATATACGAAGACATTAACCGTGTCGCCAGGTCCGATGATATACTCCGGATTGGGACTCACACCCTCGCCCACCAGACTTGGCCCGACAGGTAGACATCCAGACAGAAGGGCCGATCCGGTCAACAGCAATACCGGTCCCGCGCGCAAGCCAGCCTTGAGCCAAACCCGGAGCACCTTTTATCCCCGTCCTCTCATCTGTCGATCAGCGCCAGAATCCGACTATCCACTCATCTGTCGATCAGCGCAGAATCCGACTATCCACATGGAGCATGATCTAACACAGAAGCTCCTAAAATAAAACCAACTATGATGTCACGGGGGCACCTCCGGAAAACCATTCGTTGAATTTGGGAACGTGACTAACGATTTAGGCAACCCGGAGTCCTGGCGGCCGCGAGAGGCATATCATGAGCGTCGCTGCGCATATGAGCGTCGCTGCGCGTTATGAGCGTCGCTGCGCGTTATGAGCGTCGCTGCGCGCCAAATCAGTACGATCGGCAGGCGGGCTTCAGTCCCAAACTTCGAGCACCAGACCGATTAGACGCCCGGTTCGGAGCAGCTTGGGCACGCTTCGCCCAACAGTTCATCACCCTGCCTCCATCAGAAGAGAACGAATCGTGGCAACTATGGCAACGGCGTGCTTGCCAATTCCTTAACGAAAGTGCGATAGACGCGGCAGAAATGGGCCTCTGATTTTTGCATCAGCCGCACACAATTTTCGGTTGTGTACGTCCGCCAGGCTCATTTTAGGCCGGGACAGGCATTATCGTCGTCTCGCATAATGGACCACCAGCTCCCGGCGTTGTCTCTTTGAAGTCTTGGCGGCGGTTGCGCTTCGACGGTTCCCAGTGTATCGTTTTTTCACAAATTCCCATTGAAACGTAACGCTTGTAAGAAAAGGTTACTCGCTTGCAGCTGCGTCCGAAGGGCCGGCAGGGGTGCCGTTTGGGGCAAGGAAACCCCCACTTTGATGTCCCCGACATGGCGGTGCTGGAGCGAGTAGCCCGTCTGCACCGCACCAGGTGCTCTTTGGCGTCAGCAACTTTAAACTAGGGGTGTCTAATTGAGCCTTGTGTCGCCTGGGTTTGCCCCCCCTTTCCAGCTCCGTGCGACGGCGCGGCGTCTGATTATCGTATTGTCTGAAAGGTCCGCTCCGCTGCCGCACCGCATTTCGGCAAGGGTGGGGGATCTTTTTCAGGTAGCACGTATCATTGCGCCCACCGAGCTGGACGGAAACAAGGATCTTGGCGCAGAGCTTGACCCCGAGCTTTTGGTCAAGGAGCGGATCTGGGCCGTCATTCTGTCCTCTGGCAGCCAAGATCTGGTCTCGAGGACGGTGTTGTTCCGGCTGCAAATGCGCGGGGTTCGGGTGCTGACTGAGTCCAGTTTCTGGGAGCAGGAAGCTTCTTATATCGAGATGGATAGCATGGACGCCAGTTGGCTCCTATCCGGTCGAGGTTTCCGGTATGGACGGGCCGCGAAGTTCGGCAAGGCCTTGATGGACATGGCACTCGCTGCGGCGATGTTGCTTCTAGCTCTGCCGCTAATGGTCCTCGTGGCAATTATGATCAAATTGGATAGTACAGGGCCCGTCTTGTACCGACAGGAGCGAGTGGGTTTGTTTGGTAAGAATTTTACGCTCCTCAAGTTTCGCAGCATGCATCGGGATGCTGAAGCCGGTGGACGGCCGCTTTGGGCGCAGATAGCCGATCCGCGCGCCACCAGGGTCGGAAGGTTCATCCGCTACACCCGGATAGACGAGTTGCCACAGCTGCTCAACGTGCTTCGGGGGGAAATGAGCCTGATCGGCCCGCGGCCCGAGCGGCCATACTTTGTCGAAAAACTTACGGCTGTTGTTCCCCTTTATGACGTGCGCCATTACGTGAAGCCCGGCATCACCGGTTGGGCGCAGGTGAATGCGTCATATGGGGCATCCACCGAGGATGCGCGCGAAAAGCACCGGTACGATTTGTACTACATCAAGCATCGGAGTTTCGTACTGGACCTTTTGATCCTCTGGCGCACGCTACGCGTGGTTGTATTTCAACAGGGGGCCCGGTAGGTGGAAGGGGGCATGGTGCTCCCGACGTACAGCCTGGTCTTGTTTGCTGCGGCGGCCGCCGCCTACGTCGTCCTGACAACTCTGCTGCTGCTTTCCAAGCG
>Ga0170475_133455101_pt1 | contig 11055 bp, 2 predicted proteins | sample Soicark_Litter_5_FD_111474 | JGI IMG/M metagenome (GOLD analysis project Ga0170475, IMG submission 111474) | Avena fatua rhizosphere microbial communities from Hopland, California, USA. Combined Assembly of 48 SPs | reverse complement strand
GGCAAAGGCTGTCTGCGACAAGGCAAGGGTGGTGGAGAGTGGAGCGCCCAATCACGTAATGGGTGGTTACACTAGTCTCACTTACGTTGAGATGATGGAAGAAAGATTCGCCAACGCCTACAAGAAGAACCCTGAGTGGATAATGGAGGCGGCGAAGAAGACGAACTCGAACTATGGCTGCAACATAAACTTCACGACAGTCCAAGGGCATAATGTAATTCGCCAACTATACGACATTGATGCTCCTAGCGATCCAATCCCGGAATGCATTGAGCGGATAACACTACGAAAAATGTCAAGACGGCAGCGTCAGAAACGTCGGCGACTTGCCCATGAACGATCACTAGGAACCCAGTATGCCACAGCTGACATGGAGTTTGTAGAACCCGAGCCTTTGAGCGAAGTAGTTTCTAGCATGCTGTTAAAGTACGTAAGAGACTGCCCCAGCTGTAATGACCGGCTCTGCAAGCGTAAGGACCATGACAAGTCCTATACAATAAGCCCAAAGAAGGTGTACCGTCGTCGACTGTTGAAAGACTTCGCTCGCAATCGAGTTTTCTTCACAATAGGTCCCGTAACGAAGCAGGAAGCTGCCCGTCCCACGGCTGCTGACATCCATAAGGCAATGCGCCGTGCGATCGACATTTGCGCGAAGCATGGACATGTTCACGCAATGGGAAGGTTCCAACGCCATTTCTGGGACTTTATTGATCAGGAGGTGCCAATGGAGATCGCTTTTACTTCTAACGACACGGTCGCCTATGACCCTCAATGGATGGATTTGGAAACGGGGTGCCACTCAATTTCAAACGGATACGGTAGACATTTATTTTTTATAACTAAATTAGACAATATTCTACTAGTCCCTGCACACTGTTTAAAACCTGGTACAATAACTGAAGACCCCAACATTATTCTGCTTAACGATTTATATGTTATTTCTGTAGAGCCTAACTTAGATATAGAATCATTGTTAAACAACGTCTTTCCTATACCCCATTCTGGAGTATACTATCCACTAGTGCCACATAACGCGGAAACGATCCCGTGGTGGAACATAAACGGTAAAACCGACACTGGAATCTGCAAAATTTCAATACGTGAGGGCGTACTCAGATGGTCTCCACCTGACCATCATGCGACTTGCGCGCCGCCAGGTGGTAGTAGCGGGCTATGTTTCAAGAACAGTAGTGGACATTTGCTCATCAACACACACAACGAGAGAGGCGCCATTTTTGCAAACACAGTAGAAGACACCCTAATGGACTACATCGCATGTTGCACGGAAACACACGGTATGTCCCCAAAGCAGGCACACGCTAAAATCTTCCACCACGCAGCGAGTGGTCACCACCCATTGTTGCCGTTTGCAGTGCTATACCGAATGCTGGAAATGTGGGAGAGTGATGATGAGTATAGTCTTGCAATGATCGACTTAGCCATTGCCATCAAAATACGCCACGGAAACGACGTCAACATGAAGCACTTGTGGCCATACCCCAAGAAAGCCAAAGGCAGAGAAACCACCGAGCTATTGCCTAGAGGATGCTACTACTACAAAAACGTGGGTGGTGAGTACGACAAACAAGATCTCATGCGTAAATATTTATCGATGCTGTACAACGGTAATCCTAGCCAAAAAGTCAGAGTCCCTAACGGCTTCTTCGACCAATGCCGCATACTAAGAAGCACATACAGCTACCTCAAGAGCCAAAGATACATAGTGGCCGAGGCTAGCCCGATGGAGGAGCAATTCGCAGACACGCTAATCAAAACCATCAATGACTTTGAAGCACGAGGAGTTCCAATGGGAATGGAAGAACGGGTACCGTGGACTCCGCAGACCAAACCTCAAGACGCCAAAGCCGTGATGGCTATGGTAGAAGACGACGCCATCGCCACACAGCCTCACATTCTTGCTATGACTCACAACCGTCAAGTATACGGGTTTTCTGTCATGAAGCAAGGGGAGTACGTCACTTGTGACCACGTCCTGAATAAGTGCGACATTGAGATGAGGACCACAGTCACGTGCAATGATGGAGAGCGTCGAGGTATAGCCTTGCCAATTGAGAACACCTTGAGCGACTCTGATGCCGACATATCTGGAACAGCGACGCACATTATAACGCCACCCAAATCTGGTGACATAGGTGTTGTTTATAATCCAGTGACTAATGCGAAATTCTATCTGTACTGCCATCTGGCGGGAACCGAATACGACTACTCCAAGAAGACAGCATCTGTGTGGTCTTTCGTAAAGGTCTTCCGTGACATCAACGGCAGAGTCTATGAGGTCTTCATCGGTGCACCAGGCAACTTTCCAGGATACTCAGGCCTTCCAATCGTCAACATTGACAGCTTCGCCGTAGTTGGAATCTACGGTACGTTGACTAAAGCCCTTGATGACCGAGATGGCGGTATACTGACGCGGGTTGTTGTCGCAGACGTTGGCAATGAAGACATTGGAGCACGCTTCAAAGAGGGTGCAGAACTAGTCACAAAAGAACCTTGGAACCGCAACACGCCCATTCCCATGGTTCAGGCAGACACGGGTACAGGAAAATCTACAGCATTCGTACACACTCTAATCAAGACTATACTCTCTAAGGGTGCTGAGAAACTATCTGTCGTAGTACTCCAGCCTACACGTCCTGCCACTAAGAACACATACGCCAATTACGTCAGGATGTTCACCCCTGAAGAAGAGCCCAACGTTTATGTGCAATATAGAGTTGGAGATAGCGGCGCTCTGGATGACGCGGGCAACAATGGCGTGAAGCAATCTAGTCCCATTAAAATACTATTCCAAACCTACGGACTAGCTAATGCCAATACAAATCCACTCAAGGAAGCAGATTTAGTAGTGTTTGATGAGATTCATGAAAGGAGTGTAGATGTAGTTGAAACTGAGTACAGGGTATTTTGTCTAGCACCACTATTGAAACCTACCGTTTACGCAGTTGCAGTCACGGCCACTCCTATCGACAACTGCAAGTACCATAAGGTAATGCCGAGAATTGCGGCATCTAGACATGAAATCTCCCATGCTTCACTCTTCGAGAGTCATGATGACAAACCATTACCGTCAGATATGATTGAGATTGATTTTGGCCCATCCACAAGGCAAGCCGCCGCCAGTAACGCTAACGTACACAGAGTCGCCATTGACAAGCGCATTTTTACTCAACCCAGTGACACACCTACTAGATTGTTGGTATTCTTACCGACCGCCAATGATTGTACCCTGGCCAAGAAGAAGGTAAATGACACTCACCCAGAAATTCAGGTTTACATAGTTCATGCTAAGGAGAACATTGATATGGTCATGATAAATGAGAGTAGTGGTAGTTTCATCATCTTCGCCACGAACTACGTTGCTACTTCTGTGACGCTACCCCAGCTAACAGATGTAGTGGTCTTGGGCTTCGAGAACAGAGTCGATCTAGCTGATCACAATCTTAAGGAGTCTATTTGGCAACGCACAGAGAGGATCTTTGCGATCAGGCGACAACAATTCTATCAGCAGAGAGGACGTGTAGGCCGGCAATTGAGTGGAAGGTATTGGACAATACCATCCTATCAGAACGGGCCTGTTGATGACATGCCGGAGTGTGAACTAGACACCGCGTTCCAAGTGCTGCTGAGAACTATCAAGACTCAGTCCATAGAAAAGTTACTGGCTGACCCCACTGGAGATGTAACCAAGCAAAATGATGACATTGCCTATAGAACTAAGGAGTGGTGTCCTACCATACACAGTGCTGCCATGGAACTACGAGAGCTGGATCACAAAATGATAGAGGACAAAGTCAAGAAAGGAATATTCACTGTACCTGATCCGATGGCTCTAATATTAGCCAAAGCGGTCCCTAAAGAGTTTGTAGACAATTTGGACAAAAACATCGGTCTAAACAAATTTCCAAAATCCCAATTCTCAGAAGCTGCGAAATTGAGTATGAATATTAGGAAGGGCTTTGGGTGGAGTATAACAGACGAGGGATTAGTTGGCGATACTTTGGCCTACGACAATCAGTTCATTTCTTCTCCTACATGGAGAGTGACAAACACTCTACAAGGCTTACTACCTAGTGGGCTCATGACTGCAGGATTTATGCTTGCTGTGTTGTGGGCTGCAATAGGCTGCCATGAGGAAATGAAACCATGTGTATCATCTAGGCAGTGGATTGTCAGCTTCCAATCATACGCACACCACTGCTTAGGCGCTAATGACGCAAAGTACTCTGAAGCCTCCACCGCTGAGAAATTGGCACAACTAGCCCGGCAACACGTTTGTGAAACCATAAAGAAGATCATAGCAGTGGTAGAAAAATCTACGCCATCTGATGGTATACTGGCAAAACTCCGCAGAGCACTGAGCTATCAGCATAATTCGTCTCCAGTAGCCTCCAGCTTTTTCGATGATGTGTGGGCCAAATTGGTCACGATTATGGGATGGATCAAGACTGCAGCAGCTGGAATAGATTATGACGGAGTCACCAAGTGGCTCAAGAACCATGGGGATATGTTCGCAGCTAGCGGTCTTGGTATTTTCACGGCATTCATCTTCGATAGGGCCTGTGACATCTTCTCCACCCCTATAGCCACCGTCTCACTAGCCATGCTTTACGCCGCGGCCAACATATTCCTAATCAATCCTGTGACGGCTGTTGGAGTTAATGTCTGTTTCTGTGCATCTGCCATAATAGCCTACTTCTGCACAAAGAAAGTAAATGGCTCAAAAATTAAGGGTGTATCTATGATCCTTGGCGGTGGAAGTGGTATCGTCTTGTCTGTACTGTACAAAGCTGCTGTAGCACACCATGTAAATATTGAGCATGCTCCTTTAGCAATTAGTAAGTTCTTTATTTCTCCATCTGATTCCACTGGTAACCTAATACTATTCATTAAAGCTTGTTACACGGTGTGGTATTATATAATTAGAGCTATCTTAGACCCAAAGGGGGGTTTTAAAATCCACATATTAGCTGCACTAGGCTCCATCCCAGAAATATTAGCTACCTGTTCTACCATGAGTGTATCTAAATTCATTAGCTGCATAATACTAGGTGGACTGTTTGCTGCCGTAGCTGTGACTGCGAGAGCGAATAAAGAGCGAAAGCTTGGCAAGGTAATGTGTGACGTCAAGGCGACAACGGGAGTAGCAGCAGATTCTGCCATTGAGTGGCTGGAATTAGGAATAACCAATGCTGACACCCTAATCCAAATAATTATGGGTGTCCTCTGTTGTGCTGTCGCACCTCACACAATCTTCTCTGTTTTCCTCACAATAATAGCTGGATATATCGAAAGAGCCTCCAATGTGAATACCAACCGAACAATGCTGGACGATGCCTTCATAGGAGCAGGGACCCCGATCATAGCTTCAATGTGTTCATTTCTGGTAAGACTCGCAATGGCATGGCATGACGCACCAAATCCTAATCACAATTCAATCAACATTAAGCACCGCGTTGAAGGAGTCGAAGCCACGACTGAGTTCTCATCCGTCTTCAATGCTTGCAGAGCAGCGGTCAATGTAGTACGCAAGAAAGTCGGAGTCCCGCCAACAAGCCAGCCAATGACAATGGGGGAAAAGATGTGGTATGCCACAGAGAACGCAAAGAACATTGTCGGTGCTCTTGCAAATGGATTTTGGGAGGCGGTGAAATTTGTAGTGATGTGGATATGGAATAAGATCTTCCCAACCACCAAAAAGACGCCTACCCCAACATTTGAGCAATACAGCGAAGAGGAAGTTGAAGAGACAGCTAGAGCTCTGGGTGTTGGCAGTAGCTCAAATGAGCTCAGGGCGACTGACAACACGTACGAGGAGATAGGAGCTCAAGAGTCCGTCAGAGAGAGAATCAAGAGGCGTTTGAAGGAAGAAGCAGAAAGACCTCGAACGTCACACACGGCCACCGAGGCGACTATAAACACCACTGTGAGATGGGCTTCAAGCACTATGAACAGGTTCTTCAACAACGCTGAGACTGAGAACTGGATGACCAGAATGTCCCATAGAATAGCCAGAGAAGTCAGGCAGCCAAACACCGTGAACAAGATGTCAACCACTACAAGAGAAAATCTTGCTAAATGGAGCCGTCTCTCAAAGTGTCCTGACACCAAACCATCGCTACATCTTGCTGGTGTCGAAACTATCCGCAACACTTCCGACTTGGCTTTAATCAAGCGAAAACCGTTCGTCAAACAACTCGGCTACGTTCTGTTTGGTAAAGCCAGTGGTGCTCTCGATGATGAAACAACTATCATTCCCATATTCAACGTCAAGGGTGTGCCACACACGCAGCGGCTAGCAAGTGAGATTCCTAGTGACTTTGATCATAGGTACTCAGCGCCACGCCATGAGCCGGCTATTTTTGGGTTTTGTCAAACTGGTGGGCATGACGTTGTCATGCGAGCCTCATACTTCCACGACAATACCGTGAATTTCCCTTTTGCAGGTACAAAGATCAGTGACCATGACTTCACAAATGCCCAAAAACTACTATACTCGGCAGATATACAGCGGAACTGGAAAGACGGGCCCCACGGTTCTCTTAGGGGAGTGATGTCTCACGTGATGCCTAACCCCGTTGGTACTATTGTTGGCAAGGGTTACTACCGCGCTTTTCTCATACAAGAAATAGTCGATGTATTTAAGAAATTCAGCATTATGTTGGATTTGTCTGCTGGCAATGGTGGGTATGTGCAAGCTGCGATGGAAATGAATAAGGACTGCCACAAGACCATATTTTACAATACACTCAACAAAGAGCGCCATGCTATGCCCAAGGTAGCACTACTTAAAGACAGTGGTCTATGCAAGGCCTATCATCTAGCCAGTCAAACATCAGGAAACATTATGGAGAACTACGTCCTAGACACAATCCAAAACCAGATCAAGGAAACTGATCGGCCAGATTTGATGGTTTGGGACGCAGGAGAGTCTAATGCCAGTGCGGACGAGGAAACAGCATGGATGACCAACAAATGGCCAAGTTTAACCAGGGCAAGAAATTTGCTTCTGCGGAGAGGTGGTTGCATGCTTATAAAAGTGATGGGGTGGCAAGACAGAACTATTAACGGCATACACAAGCTATTCCTCCCCTTCAAACGGGTTGTGTCCTTCTGTGTTTCATCAAACTCACTTGCCAGCCGTCAATGGTATATGTATGGAGAAGGTTTTGATCCCTGCACCACACTCAAACTGGCTGATTACTTGTGCCATGTACAGTGTGAAGGAATGCGGCGAATCAATAAGGCCATCGCCGTTTACCGAGCTGAAATCGACCACGCTAAGTACAATAGGCACTACATCTTCCCGACGTACCGCAAACATTGGATTACGCCAGAGCTAGAGGTCACAGGCTTCCAAGCTCCCAGGGCATTCGAAGACACCCCGTTGTTCAAAGCAATGGATGGCACTATGTTTGACCCACAGTTCAAAATCCGCCGTGAGCAACTGATAAGCCATCTACGAGCCAAAATAGGCTGGCAGATTATTCCAGGACTTCCAACTAATTTCCAGAATTGTCGCTCAATTGGGTTCGCTAAAGGTGTAGGTATGCGGAACAAGGCCATCAACCAGGCGACAGATAAACTCATTGCAGAAATGATGAATATGGAATATGGGATTGACGGGCGGACCGCGAGCATAGGTCATACGCAGACAGGCCCTGAAGCCACTGCCAGAAGTTATGCCAAACGGTTAGATAAGAATCCCCACGGTCCACCACCAGACATAAAAGCTGTAATCCAGGAAACCATTCCACACATGTTCACCCCTAGGGGCAAGGAACTGAAACACACCTTCAGTATATCTACATTCGAGGAATGCTTGAAGTGGATAAACCCTAAGGGATCGGGTGGAAAGTTGGACAAGCACAGAAACATGGGAGACGCCTGCAAGGATCCTGCATTCAAAGCTGAGGTGCTGCGAGAAATGGAAAATCTGAGGCTAGGAAGAATAACACATGCCTACACGGTCACTGCTAACAACAAGACTGAGACTAAGGCACGCAAGAATATTGATAGCCAAGGCCGACTCCAATTCACGAACATTCGCCGAGACCCTGATGAAGGGCGGCAAATGGATGCTCGCCAAATCCAATTTTATACTCTAGTAGGTAGGATGCTGGACCTCATGCTGTTTGGAGCTATCATTGAGGCAGATGCTGAAGGTGAGAGCAAGCTACTCCTGGGTAACATCACTGGATTGCCTGCTCACCTCACTGGCACAATATTGAAGGCGCAAGCTGATACATTCGTGATTCCCCAGTACCGAGAGATTATCGATGATGATAAGCCCACTCGGACTAAGCGATATTACACTGCTGCAGGCCGAGAGTTTTTTGGAAAGAGATTGCCGGATAAGCTCACGCTAGCTATACTGTGTGGAGATTTCTCAAGCTTTGATGGCACCGTAAGTCCAGACGAGCACATTGACATAATACGTGTGATCATGAACCACTTCCTTAAACCTCAGCACCACCAATGTTGCAACAATCGATTCCGCCACGTGGTATTCAAGTTCGTTCTACTAGAAACTGGAGAAGTAATTGAGGTCGAGGGACAAGTGTGTTCCGGGTGTGGTCTTACCTCGTTCGGTAACAAATCAATAAACGACGTTCTTCACGCTGCTGCCGGTTCACTGGCTTTAGGAATTTCTCCTGAAGAGTACTTAACGATACTAGGATGGATAGAGATGGAAATCAGAGGGAAGAAGAAGAAATTCTACATTACAAGGATAACCACAAATGCTGACGGAGATGACAACATTCATCTTGGAGACAAACGCGATATGGCCATCTACAATGATTTCTTAATAGGTTTCATGGAGAGCTGTGGAAAGAAAGTAAGGAGCGGCAATGAATCAGGATACAAGAGCATGCACCGATTTGAAGACTTGGATTTCTGTTCGCATCAATATCGCCGAATAGTCGTGGGACCGTATGTCCGGACCATGAGGCGTGGTGCCATCCTTGGTCTGGGCGAAATAGCTAAACAAAGAGCTAAATTCACCAGCAAAGACCGCGTCTATTATGCACAAACAAGGCCCCTGTCCATCATCCTTGGTAAACTCACTCTAACGATGCAAAGATTATGCACCCAGTATGACCCCAACGACCGGGGTTTAGCAATGGCGACAACAAAGGGAAAGACTATGTCTTACGCCCTACAATATGCGCACATACTTAGAGTGCGAAAAGATTGCCTAGGGCTACTAAGTATTCTACCCAAAGGCGTAGCACCACAATTTGAGTCATGGAACTATGAGAGACTCTTTGGTTGCGAGCTTGGACATGAAGTCTCTGTCACCACATTAGAGGGAGCATTGAAACACATCTATGGCGTGGACAGTTTTGATGAAATCCAAACCATCGACTGGCGAGAGGAACGGGCTATGGTTGATGCACTTGCTTACAACGCCAAGCTCTTCGGGAAATATTGTTGCAAAACAGTCCGAGAAGGAGCCATCATGATGCAACCCGTGTTCTACAAGTATGGTCAACAGAACCCAGATGTGTGGAACCTCGACACGCGGTTAAAATCTCTAATGATCGATGCTACATTCAATCAAAACGTCCCTTGGGGCCCTTTCTTCTTTAATGTCACCGAAGGCAAGTATGACACACGACGCGCAAAAAAAGCAATAGAGAAGGCAGGTGGTGAATTGGACTTCAACTACTGGCATAGATTCGATGAGCCTGAGGACGAGATTGAAGCACAACAAGATGAAGCTGAGAATGACTTTAGTGAGGAATATACAATGAGAACTGTTGATTACTCGTGGGACAGAGTATCGGACAAGAGTCCAGAGTTCGCCGCCTATATGGCCTCATTCGAGACCATTCGTGAACCTAGCAGTTCATACGCACTTGTCATTCCACCAGGAGTCGGAAAGACAATAGTAGCCCAGCGACTCTCTATGATTGACCTAGATGATCTCTGGGAAAAATCTGGCTACCGTGGCACAGGCTTGCGAATCAAAGGCCAACCTGATCTAGGACTTGACATCACCGACGGACCCAAATTTTGGAATCATTTCAAGACTTGGGCCTCCGACGCTCCTATAGTCCGCAGAGCACTATCCAAGAAAGCCGGTTTCTTGGTTCAGCACCCTGGTCTAGCAAGGTACTTGGGTCTAGGACACCGCATAGCTGGTTTCATAAGAACTGATGAGAGCAATATGCGCAACGTCTGGAAGAAGAGGGGAGAAGAACATTACAAAGTTCTGGCCAGTAATATTCACTATTATCTAGGCACCCCTTCTACCCCGTGGGTAATAGCAGAGAAAGCAAACAAGGACGGAAATCACAACACATCCGTCATTTTGCGAGCTCTAGCCTCCCACCAAAAAGCTGTTCTAGGTGACTTCTATAAGAGCGACATAATTAGAAGTTACCCCAATGATACCTACCTCGAGTGAAACACCCACGGTGGGTAGATGGCTACCCTGAAAGCATAATAACTTAAACTTCTTTATGGTGGAGGAGTTTAGTTGAGCATAATAGCTCAGCACCGGGCTGTCTCTATGGTGTCTTTTATACTTGTTCTTCATCATAGGACCTGTAGGTGGAAATGCGGTCTCATTATGAGGCGTCCCGGCAGAATACCCCAGGAAAAATTTACTCTAATGTACATAATTATCTTTGACGACTTAATTTATTGTATTATTTCTTGCGCTGGCCTAGTAGATCAAGTAGTTCCACATCATCACCTAGCTTCTTTGAGTTCGAAGAAGAGAGAAGAGGAGGGGGCGGGATGTTTCGACGCTGTCGACATTCCCGCACTCCTCCTCTTCTCAACACAACAAACTCAACCATCCAACGGGATGGTTTGAAGTTGGTTGGTGGTGTGGAACTTTGACTAAGATCAATGCCGTAAGACGCATTTGTGGCGGTGGTGAGCGCCGGTAAACATACGTATCACCCGCTGGTAGTTTGCGTCAGTGTGAACAATTGCAAGCGATACCCCAACCGACGACTGGGGCGTACCGATTGTCCAGGTGGTAACCGGCAATCAATAGTCGTGGCAACAACTGAGTATGTG
>Ga0170475_112618393_pt1 | contig 11056 bp, 10 predicted proteins | sample Soicark_Litter_5_FD_111474 | JGI IMG/M metagenome (GOLD analysis project Ga0170475, IMG submission 111474) | Avena fatua rhizosphere microbial communities from Hopland, California, USA. Combined Assembly of 48 SPs | reverse complement strand
GCGCCGACACGCGTGCAAGCTGGCCACCGGCCGCGGCATCAGGCCGTCATGAATCCGGCCCGATTCACTTGACCGCGAATTACATCCGGCAAACAACGATGGCACCCGAACAATTTGCATCTATGGAAGCAAGGTGAGGAGGAATATGGCGTCACTCTCGATCGGAGAGTTGCTGGCTGAGTGCCGCCGGACACGGGACGAAGCGGAGATGCAGCGAAGCCGCTTCAGGGAGGATATTGACGCGCTTCGCCGACAGTCGGAGCAGACGGCGGCCGATCGCCGCGCGTTGGACCAGCGTCGGCTCCCGCGCTGGCAACGGCGCTTGACGACAGAATGACGCGTGGGCGTTGGCGATCCCTGTCAGCGCCTGCCTGACCCCAGCGCGCTACTCCTGACGTGCCCCAAGCCAGACGCGATCGCACGCCAGGCACGCGTACCACATGCGTCGGTGGCTGTGGAACTCGAAACTGACGGCGCCGTCCGTGTTGCAGCGCGGGCACGACGTCTCCGGCCAGACCCGATTGGTGCCGACGGGCGAGCGCGGGGTCAGCGCGGATGGTACCGGCTCGCGTGACAGTCTCCCGACGCGGCCCGCCAGCAGGGTACGCGCGAATGGCCGCAGCAGAAACGCATGGCAGCCGGCCTTCAACGCCGCCGGTGCCCAATCAGGACTGGCAGAAATCACCAGCACACTGCCGCACCGCAGTTCATTGACGCGCCGACAGATAGCAGCACCATCCACGCCTGGATGATCCCAGTCGATGGCGGTGACGCGTGGGCGGGTGCGTTCCAGCGCTCGGAGTGAATCAGCAGTCGTGTGCGCGGGGACACAGGAGAACGAGGACATCGCGAAGCGAAGGGCGTCGGCCGGCGAGGCCACGACGAGCATCGCGGTCCCGGTGATCGGTCCGCCCGGTGACAACGGCGGGACACTGTTCGCGTACGCGCGGGATGGCAGCATATGACAACCTCACGAAGGCCAAGGGGGTTTTGGCCGACGCATCGTCACAATGTCACGCGCGGGACTGGTCAGCTATCGGGAGAAACCCGTAGTTCGGCAGCTTGTCAGACTTCGCGAAGCCATCCCTGGAGCATGGCGAACCGGATGATGTCGACCCGCCCGCCAAGGCCGAGCTTGCGCATGGCATTCGCCTTGTGGGTCTCGACGGTCTTGGTGCTGAGGGTCAGCTCCGTGGCGATTTCCTTGTTGCTGTGGCCCAGCGCCACACGGCGCAGGACCTCGGTTTCCCGCGCGCTGATCCGCGAGCCGCCGATCTCGGTCCCCCGTCGTCTGGTCAATCCTGACGACACGCGCGTGCCGAGCGCCGAATCGATGTAGCGCATCCCGCGAGCGGCGGCACGAATGGCGGCCAGCAATTCGCTCGCGGCGCTCTGCTTCAGCACGTACCCGAGCGCCCCCGCCGCGAGCAGTTCCTGCACGTAGGCATCGTCGTCATAGCGCGTCAAGGCGACGATTGCCGTGCCGGGACTGGCTTTGCGAATCTCGCGTGTCGCGGCCAGGCCGTTCATCTCCGGCATCGAGAGGTCCAGGACGGCGACCGTCGGCCGGAGCGCCAGAATCCGCTCAACGGCCATGCGGCCGTCGCTCGCATCGCCGACGACTTCCATGTCGGATTGGCCGGCGACCAGCAGCCGCAAACCCTGTCGAACGGTGGCGTGATCGTCAGCGAGCACCACGCGAATCATGCCGATCCCCCCCACCATCGTTGCCGTCCGCGGGGCACCGAAGAAAGACGGTCGTGCCCTTTCCCGGTGTGGACTCAACCTGCAACGTCGCCCCGACAAGCAAGGCGCGCTCCCGCATGCCGGTCAGGCCGATGCCGCGGTCGGAGAGGTTCCTCGCCCCGGTGTCGAAGCCGACGCCGTCGTCTTCAATCACCAGCACGACGCCGTCTTCACGCTGCTCGAGGACCATGTCGACCCGCGACGCCTGCGCGTGCTTCACCACGTTGTTCAGCGCTTCCTGGGCAATCCGGTAGAAAGCCGTCTCCGCGGCCGACGACAGCGTGCCGGAGGTCGGCCCGCTGCCTTGGAAATGGCTGACGATGTCGTGGTACGCCGACCATTCACGAAGGTACCGCGGCAACGCGGCGGCGAGCCCGAGGTCGTCGAGCACGGCGGGACGCAGTTGCCACGCGAGGAAGTCCACTTCGCTGTCGATCGCCTGTGCCAGCTGTAGCGCCCGCTCGATGTCCTCGGCATTGGCGCAGCGCTGGCGATGCTGCTCGAGCGCCAGTCGAAGCGCCGTGAGCTGCTGCCCCAGCTGATCGTGGAGATCGCGGGCGATCCGGGCCCGCTCGTCTTCCTGGGCGGTGACGATGCGTTCGAGCAGTTCGCTGATCTGTGCCCGCGCCGTGACCCCGCGCAGGATCTCTTCGCGCAACTCCGTCGTCCGTTCGTCGATCCGGGCCTCGAGATGATCGTGGGCGCCCTGCAGCGCCTGCTCCGCTTCGCGCCGCTCGGTCAGATCCCGCGCCACTTTTGCGAAGCCGGCGGTGCCGGCAACGCGCGTCGTCACCCCGCTGCAGAAGAACCGTGACCCGTCCTGCCGCTGGTGCCATCGTTCGTCGGACGCACGCCCCTCGGACCGCGCGAGGGCGAGCTCCGCGTCCGGTACGCCGGCCGTGCGATCGTCAGGCGTAAAGAGGAGCGAAAAGCGTTGCCCGACGATCTCGTCGGCGGTGTAGCCGAACATTCGTTCCGCTCCCGAGTTCCAGCTGTCCACCACGCCGTCATCGGTCACCGTGAAGATGGCGTAGTCGATGACACTGTCGATGAGAAGCCGGAGCCGCTCTTCGCCGCGGCGCAGGCTGACTTCGGCTTCGTGCCGCGCGGTGATGTCATGGAATGTCAACGCGACGCCGTCGATCCGGTTGTCAGTGGTTCGATACGGGAGCACCCGCATCAGATACCAGCGGCCGTCGCGCGTCTCCACCTCGCGCTCGATCGTCTGCAGGCGCTCGAGCACCTGGCTCATGTCATCGTGCAGCTCGTCATAGAGCAGCCGGGAGGTGATGTCCGAGAGCCGTCGGCCGATGTCAGTCGGCAACAGGTTGAAAACGTCCTGCGCCCTCGGCGTGGACAACTTCACCCGCAGTGCGCGGTCGAGGAAGATCGCGCCGATGTCGGCAGCGTTGATCAGGTTCTGGAAATCGTTGTTTGTGAGTCCCAGTTCCTCGATCTTGATTTTCAGTTCCTGGTTGACCGTCGTGAGCTCCTCGTTGACCGATTGCAGCTCCTCCTTGCTGGTTTCGAGCTCCTCGGCGGCCGAGCGCAGCTCCTCGTTCATCGCCTGCAGTTCTTCGTTGGCGGCTCGGGCCTCCTCGGCGTGGACCTCGTACTGCTCGACGGTCGATCGCAACTGTCCCTTGATGCGCGAGAGTTCGTCGGCCAGTTGTCTCGCCTCGGGCTCGGCGGGGCTGGTCAGATGCACGGAACTGGGCATCGGGGGTTGCGTCGGGTCGTCCTCGAACAGCACCAGGAAGTAACCACGGGGCGAGGCTTCCTCCCGGAGCACCGGCTTGACGACGATCCGCACGATGCGTTCGCCACTGCTCAGCGCGACCCTGGCGGTGCGAATTTCAATCGTCGACCGCTCCTGTGCGCCGAGATGCAGCGCGGTGCGCAGGTCGGCACGCAAATCCGGGTGAATCAGTTTCAGGACCTCGCGCGACGGCTCGCCTCCCGACATTTGAAGGAATTCACCGGCGCGCTGTGAAACGTGCAGCAGCGTGTACTCTTCGTTCACCACCAGCGAGGGCGGGCCGTATTGCTCCAGCAGGCGCAAGTGCAGTTCGCCCGGTGAGATCCGCTCCTGCTGCGGACGCGGTTCCGGGGCCCGAACGAACGATGACGTCAGCGGCAGGGTGCGGTCGATCGCCAGTGGCAGCGTCGGCCGGCTCATCACCGTCCGGCTTTCGAAGATGTGGGCGTCCTTCTCAACCATCATGAAGAGATCAGCGGATGCATCGGCGACCTCCGATGTGCCGACGAGAAGCATGCCGCCAGGGCGCAAGGCGAAGTGAAAAGTCTCGATCAGCCGCTCCTGCACGGTCCGATTGAGATAAATGAGCAGGTTCCGGCACGAGATCATGTCGAGGTGCGAAAACGGCGGATCCTTGATGACGTTGTGGTGCGCAAACAGCACCAGCTCGCGCAGCTCCCGGCGCACCCGATAGCCGCCCGCTTCGCGCTGGAAGAATCGCGTCAGCCGCTCCGGTGAGACATCGGCCACGTCGGCATCGCTGTACAACCCGTCGCGCGCCACCGCAATCGCCTGCTCGTCGAGGTCGGTCGCAAAGACCTGGATCGTCGGGGTGGCAACCACGGACGTCGCGTATTCGGCGAGCAGCATGGCCAGCGAATACGCTTCTTCTCCGGTGGCGCACCCGGCACTCCACACGCGAACCTGGTCTGCCGGTCCCTTCCGCGCAAAGAGCTGCGGGATGATGCGCTGCTCCAGGGTCGCAAACACCTCCGCATCGCGGAAGAAGTTCGTGACACTGATGAGCAGTTCCTTCATCAGCAGCAGCGGTTCGGCGGGATCCGATCTCATCAGCTCCGCATAGTCCGCGAGCGTGCTCAGGCCGCGAACATTCAGCCGTCGCTCGACCCGCCGGCGGATCGTCGCCGCCTTGTAGTTCGAAAAATCCTGGCCAGTCCTGACCCTCAGCAACGTCAGGACGTCGCGCCAATCCTGGGCGACCCGAATCTGCCCGAGCGTCAGGTGCTCGGACGATCCATCGAACTCGTTTTCCGCCGGACCGGGAAGGAACTGGGCGGGCGGGCTGCCCAGCCGGCGCACATAGTCGAGGATGCGGGCCGGCATCGCGGCAACCGGCATCACATGATCGACCAGGCCGGTGGCAATCGAGTTGCGCGGCATTTCGCTGTATTCCGCCTCACCCAGATCCTGGGCGATCGTCAGCCCGCCGAACTCCTTGACGCGCTTCAAGCCGTTCGAACCATTCGGACCCGTACCCGAGAGGACCACCGCGATCGCTCCCGCCCGATAGGCGGTGGCAAGCGTCCGAAAGAACATGTCGACGGGAGCACGCCGTTCTTCACCGCCCGACATCATCGTCACATGCAGCGTCCCCTCACGAACCTCGAGCATCTGGTTCGGCGAGATCACGTACACCTGATCGCCGGCGAGCTTCGTACTCGACCGCACCTGAGTCACCGTCATCCTGGAGGCGACTTGCAAGACCTCAGCAAGGCGGCTCTCGTAGTCAGGGGAAAGGTGCAGGATGACGACGTAGGCGATGCCGCTGCCCGACGGCGCATTGGCGAAGAACGTGCGGAGGGCGTCGATGCCGCCGGCCGAGGCGCCGAGGCCCACGACTGCGACAGGGCCGGGGGACGCGCTGGTCTCAGCGCGCAGAGTCTCGTCCATTGGATCGGGTGTCATGGTTGCTGCGCTCGTAGTATAAGTAACCGGTCGACGTGCAAACGAAACAGTTGGTGGTGATCGGCGCATCGGCGGGCGGTATCGAAACGCTGCGCGAGTTGGTCAAGCTGTTGCCGGCAGATTTTCCGACGGCGATCGCGGTCGTGCTGCATACGTCACCGCAGTCGCCTGGTGTGCTTGCCGAAATTCTCGAGCGTTCCGGTTCGCTACCGGTCGAGACGGCTCGTGACATGCAGCGTCTTCAGCCCGGTACCATCTACGTGGCGCCGCCCGACTTCCATCTGCTGGTTGAACCCGGTCGGCTCCGGCTGACCAAGGGACCGCGCGAAAACAGGTTCCGGCCGGCGATCGATCCGTTGTTCCGCAGCGCGGCGCAGGTGTTCGGCCCGGCCGTGATTGGCGTGATTCTGACAGGAAACCTCGACGACGGTACGGCCGGTCTGAGCACCGTCAAACAGCTCGGCGGCACCGCGATCGTGCAGGACCCGCAGGATGCGATGTTTCCGTCGATGCCGCTCAGCGCGACCCGGCACGTCCAAGTCGACCACGTCGTGCCGCTGGCGGATATCGCGCCGCTCTTGATGCGTCTGACGTCAGCCCAGCCGGTCGCGACCCCAGCGCACCAGATCCCGGACATGGTCGACATCGAAGTGAAGATTGCGAAAGAGGAGGACCCCGTGAAGGCAGGCGTCTTTCGACTCGGACCGCCGTCGCCACTCGCCTGCCCGGAATGCCACGGTGTTCTGCGGGAACTGAAGGAAGGACTCACGGTTCGTTTCCGCTGCCACACGGGACACGCGTATTCGGCGGAGAGCCTCCTCGCCGAAATTAACGAGAGCGTCGAAACGTCCCTGTGGAACACCATCCGCGCGATGCAGGAAGGCACGCTGCTGATGCAGCGCATCGCTGAGCACGCCGACCAGGTTCATCCGGCGACGGACAACAGCAAGCTGGCCGAACGCGCCGCCGAACTGGATCGGCAGTCCGACGTGCTGCGGTCAATGATCGGTGACGCGACCGCAATCGCCCACAACGAATCCTGATCCCGCACGCCAATTTCTGACGGCAACTCGGTTCGTCGAGGTACCGGGATTGCTCGGCGCCATCCCATGGCAAACCAAACGCTACGCACCACGGGAGTACCTGAGGATCTCGCGGACGCCAGCCGCGGCGAGCGCTCATCCGGGGAGTCGCAGGAACAGGCCGTCGGCCAATCGCCGCGGATTGAACGAATCGCCAGACGCGCGTATGACCTGTATCAGCAGCGCGGCTATGACGGCGGTGACATTCAGGACTGGCTGCAGGCGGAACGCGAAATCGACGCGCAGAACGAGAACGACGAGAACACCTCTTCGCACGAATGACGGAGGGCGACGTCACGCCGGAATGGGTGCGGTACATGCGCGCCGGCGACTTCACGGCCGCCTGGCACACCAGCGACACCGCACGGCAGCGCCAGCACAACTTCTCCACGTCTCTGCCTCGGCACCTGCAGTCGGTCTGGGATGGACGACCCGTCGACGGCCAGCACGTCCTCGTTCGCTGCTATCACGGGCTCGGCGACACGATTCAGTTCGCGCGCTATCTCCCGTTGCTGAGTACGCGAGTCCGTGAACTGACCGTCTGGGCACAACCGACGCTCATCCCGTTGCTGGCGTCCGCGGATGTCACGGCTCGCCTCCTGCCGCTCCATGACGGCACTCCCGAGACGCCCTATGACGTGGACGTCGAGATCATGGAACTGCCGTACGTGTTTCGCACCACGGTGGACACCATACCGGCTGCGACTCCGTACCTCGGTGCATCACCGTGTGTGGTCGATCGGTCGAAGGGTCCGGCGGTCGGCGTCGTATGGAGAGGCGGGAACTGGGGCCCACATCGATCGGTTCCCTTCGCGCTGCTGCTGCCCCTGTTTGGCGCGCCGGTCACGTGGCACGTGCTGCAGGACGACGCCGGCAGCCGTGAATGTCCCCAGACACTCGGCGTGCGTCCCGACACGAGCACGATTTCGCGCCTTGCCTCGGTCATCGCCGGGCTGGACCTGGTCATCAGCGTGGATTCGATGCCCGCACACCTGGCTGGTGCCCTTGGCAAGCCGATATGGACCCTTTTGCCTGCCGACGCGGACTGGCGCTGGATGCTGGACCGCGACGATTCGCCGTGGTATCCGACCATGCGCCTGTTCAGGCAATCGGAGCCTGGTGACTGGGCGCCTGTGATCCGGCGCGTCGCAGCGAGCCTCGATCAGTGGTTGCTCGATTTTCAGTGTCAGCGATCCCACGCGGCAGGTGACCCCGCTGCAACGCTGGCCTCCTCCGGATAGTGCGGCGCTGATCCGAGCAATCGCACCGCCTCCCGGTAGCCGCGGACGGTGCCGACGTCGACGTATGCACTGCCAATCCGCGCTGCCACTGCCCGGCCACCGCGCTGGAGCCAGGCATTGACGAGGGTGCCAACGTATTGGTCGCCACGCCCAGGTTCCTGCCAGAGCGCGTGGAGATCGTGAAACGCTTCTCCTGACAGCCTGAACGCTCCCCAGATCCAGTTCGAACGCGCCTCCGGGCTCTTCACCTGGATCTCCGCGACACGTCCATCCTCGTCCGCCACCACCGCGTCGAACGATTGCGGGTGATCGACGGGGAAGCAAAGAAACGACGCGGGGGCGGCTGGCAAGCGGGCCAGTCCATCACTGGGGTACCAAATCGTGTCCGGCAACCCGACAAGGACGACGTCGTCGGCGTCGATGAGCGGCGCGGCCCGGAAGATTGCGTCACACAACCCAGCCGGCTGCGGCTGAACCGCATAGAAGATCGCGGCGGAGAACGCATCCGCACCGTAGTACTCGAGAATGTCCGATTTACCCGGCGCAACCACGACGCAGATGCGGTTCGCACCACCGATCACCAGCCGTTCGAAGAGGTATTCGCTGACCGCGCGCGGACGTTCGGTGGCGCCTTCGGCGCGGCTCCCGACCGGCAGCAACTCCTTCGAGAACGCAAGCGGCTGCATCCGGCTTCCCTGTCCTGCGGCCGGAACAATCCCCCAGGTGGCTTGACTCATGGTGTACCTCGATCCTGCGCCTGCAGCACCGCCACGTCACACGGCGGCCAGAATGTTTTCGAGATCACGGGCCCGACACTCGGCGGTGTGCTCGGTCAGCACCCGGTCCCGCGCCTTGCTGGCGATTTGCGCCAGGTCGGCGCGCGGCATGTCGAGCGCCTGCAACGCCTCATCGGTGCTCCGCGCGACCAGGATCTCGGATCCTGGCGTCAGGAAGTGATCGAGCCCCTCCCATTCGTCACTGAGCAACGCAGTACCGCACGCGGCCGCCTCGAACAGCCGGCCGGACGGGCAGTACCCCATTGCCGCCATCGCGCCGCGCGTCACGTTCAGCGTCAACGCGGACGAACAATAGAATTCGGGATGGTTGGGCGGTGGCATGTGGCGAACGTAAAAGATGTTCCGCGTCCACGGGAAATCGTCCGGATACTGCGAGCCGCCGAGAACGAATTTTCGCTGCGGCCGCTGCCGTGCGGGCTCGATGAACAACTGTTCGAGCCGTGCCTGCCGATCGGCGGCGTAGGTTCCCAGATACGAGAGGTCGTTGCGCAGCGCGTGGTTCGGTTGCATCGGACGATGCGCGTCGGGGTCGACACTGCCGTACAGCGGGGCCACGCGCCTGGCCCCAAGTCGTGTCGACAGCTCGGTAAGGGCACGGCCGCCGGTATAACTCAACACCAGATCGAATTCGGCGAGACCGCCGTCCGGAACATACGGCACGCGTTCGCCGCGCTGCATCCGATCGAGCGTTACCGGCGTGTCGAGATCGTAGAAGGCGCGGCATCCGGCTGTTGAGTCGAGCACGACGGCCGACGCGTCCACTCCGTCCGGGCAGTAAGAGGTGACCATCGCGACGTCCGACTCCGCTGCCGCCCGTGCCGCCTCCTCCACCACGCTCGGCCAATCGGCGTACAGGCGCAGCTGACAGCCGGCCGGTTCGCACGTGTCGCGATGGGCGGCGTAGTACGGCAGGTCGCGCTCGAAGAACGTGACCTGATGGCCCCGGCTGGCCAGCGCCCGACACAACCCGCGCCACAGCGTCGCGTGCCCGTTGCCCCACGCGGAGCTGATCGTGAGCCCGAAGATGACCAGCTTCACCGGGACCTCAGTTCACGGCCGGAGTGCGCACGACCCCGGACGCATACGCTTCGAGTTCGAGTACGCGGTGGCGCGCGGTGTGATGCGCCAACACCCGTTCGCGGGCTCGCCGGCCAATGGCTATACGCTCACGGTCGGGAAAATCGTGGAGGTACGCGGTGACATCTGACGCGCGGCGGGCCACCAGGATCTCGCGTCCGGGTTCGAAGAAGTCTTCGAGCCCCTCCCAGTAATCGCTGATGATCGGCGTTCCGCAGGCGGCCGCTTCGAACAGCCGCACGCTCGGCGACCAACCCGCCCGGATCATGTCGGCGCGGGTGACGTTGAGGGTGTAGCGCTGCGCGTTGTAGAACGCGCGATGCTGATCCGGCGGCAGGTGGGTGATCCGGTGGACGTTCGATGGCCACGCCAGCGTCTTCGGATACTGCGCCCCGGCCACCACGAACCGACAACCGCGCATGGTCCGCGCTGGTGTCAGCATCAGCTCCGTCAATACCGGCTGCCGGTCATCGCTGTAGGTGCCGAGATAGCCGATGTCCCAGCACCGTTGCTCGGCGCCCGGGAAATAGCGGTCCGGATCGACTGAGCAATGAAGGGCACGCGCCATCCGGGCGCCGAACTCGCGCTCGAGCCGGCGCAGGGTCGGGCCGCCGGTGAATGACAAGTACAGGTCGTACCGTGGAATCAGCGCCTTCGAGATGTACGGCGAGCCGCCATTCTGCAGCGCCGCGAGCGTCACCGGCGTGTCGATATCGTAGAAGGCGGTGACGCCGGTGGCCGTCTTCGTCACCCACTCGCCGATCGCAATACCGTCCGGGACATACGAGCCGACGATGACCAGGTCCGCGGTGCGGATCCGCGACGCGTGCGTCGCCTTCAATTCAGCGACCGAGCGATAGAGATGAGTGTCCGCGAACGAGGGGGACGGCATGTCCCGGTTCTGCGCGTACCAGGGCGCATCACGCTCGAGGAAGGTGACGGTGTGCCCACGCGCCGTCATCTGCCTCGCCAGCGCGCGGTACGTCGTGGCGTGGCCGTTCCCCCACGACGAAGTGATGGCCAGCCCCAGAATGACGGTGTGCATGCGCATCGCTCCTACGCGCGAAGCGCGAGAACGGACTCCAATTGCGCCACCCGATGCGAGTACGTGTGTTCGGCGAGCACCCGCGCCAAGGCAGCGTTGCCAATTTCCCTGGCCCGCACGGAATCGAGGCCGGCCACCAGTTCCGCAACCTCATTGCCATCTGCGGCCACGAGAATTTCGCGGCCCGGTTCGAAGAACATGTCGATGCCGCGCCACGCGTCCGTAATCAGGCACGCACCGGCGCCGGCGGCTTCGAATACCCGGGTCGCCGGTGAAAAGCCGTAGCGCGCCATGCTCTCCCGGCTGATATTCAGCACGGCGAGAGGCGAGCAGTTGAACGCGTTGTGGTCCGCGGTGAACACGTGGCCCAGGTAATCGACGTT